>Ga0335081_10020867_pt1 | contig 10595 bp, 9 predicted proteins | sample Lox_Sample_35_FD_206713 | JGI IMG/M metagenome (GOLD analysis project Ga0335081, IMG submission 206713) | Soil microbial communities from Loxahatchee National Wildlife Refuge, Florida, United States - Lox_Sample_3.5 | ecosystem: Environmental > Terrestrial > Soil > Wetlands | place: USA: Florida... | reverse complement strand
GTGGAAGCAATCGAATTGCGTTAGGAATGAGGAGCGAAAACCATGGCAATGTCAATGGGTGGGGGCGGCGGCAGCATGGCCGACATCAATGTCACCCCCATGATCGATATTCTTCTCGTGCTGTTGATCATCTTCATGGTCATCGTGCCCGTCACTCCCAAGGGCCTGGATGCGCTGGTTCCGCAGCCGCCGAAGAATCCGCAGCAGCAGCAGCAGCCCAATGACCGCACCATCGTCGTGCAGGTGATCTATCATCCCGGGCAGAACGTGCCGGGCTACAAGATCAACGAGACCGACGTCGATCACCGCGACCTGCTGCAAAAGCTCACCGATATCTACTCCAACCGCGCCGAGCGGGTCATGTTCGTACGCGGCGACGACGATGTGAACTTCGCCTACGTCGCCGACATCATCGACATCGGCAAGGCCGCGGGCGTGGATCATATCGGTCTGATGACACCGAAGATCCAGGCCGGTCAATAGCGGATCCGCGGCCGCAACGCACTCCTCGGACTGGAGAGAACGGGCAAGCCCTGTCATGACAACGGCCGGCGCCAATTCGGGTGACATGAGCTCTTCGATCAATGTGACTCCGCTGATCGACGTGCTGCTGGTGCTGCTGATCATCTTCATGGTGATTGCCCCGGTCATTCCCAGGGGCGAACTCGCGCAGGTTCCGCAGGCGGCGAAGAAGAGCCCCCCTGCCGATGCCGTAGTACTGGAGGTCGTGAAGAGCCGGAGCGGGGAAGTGAGCTTCCGGATCAACCGGCAAAACGTGTCGCAACAGGACCTGGCAGCGCGGCTTGCCGTCATCTATGCCAACCGCGCCGAGCGGGTCCTCTTCGTAAAGGGAGACGACAGCCTCAGCTTTACGCAGGTGGCGCAGGCGATCGATATCGGCCATGCAGCGGGCGTCGATCGCATCGGCCTGATCACTCCCAAGGTTCAGGCCGTAGATTGATGTAGGCGGCTTTCGCGGTCTCGTTTTCCCGGCGCGCAGGTCGTGACCGGAATCCGCTTGCCCGGTCGTTCAATAGGTGTACAATTCTTTTTCGCTGGTTTTCGGATCGTTGCGCCCGCTGCCAGCCGAGGGAATTCCAAGGCGTGCCGACTTGAGCGCGGCCTGAAGGAGAAGGACAGAAACATGAATGGAACGGCACGACTTTCGGCGCTCGCGATCGCCGTGGCGGGCATGATGCTCTCCATGAGCGGGTGCAAGCAGCTTGAAGCACGCGATCAATTGAATAAGGGAGTGGATGCCTACAAGAGCGCCCATTACGAAGAGGCGATCGGTCACTTCCAAAGGGCCACGCAGCTCGATCCCAGCCTGCCCATGGCGAAGAGCTACCTGGCGACGGCGCTAGCTCAAAATGTGGTGCCTGGCCTGGACACGCCCGACAACATGAAGACCGCGCAGCAGGCGATCGACATCTTCCAGGAAGTTCTGGACAAGAACCCCACCGACGTCAACAGCCTGAAGCAGATCGCGGGCATTTACTTCAGCATCAAGAAGTACGACGACGCGAAAACCTGGCAGAAGAAGGTGTTGGCTGTCGATCCCAAGGACGCCGAAGCGGCCTACACGGTGGGCGTGATCGACTGGACGCTGGCGCACCTGAACGCGCTGAAGGAACTGGCGACCGCCAACGTCAATGACGACGGCGAGGGTAACCTCAAGGCGCCCAAGAAAGTGCTGCAGTCGATCAGCGAAGAGAATGCGCCCCTGGTTGCCGAGGGTCTGGAATACCTGAATCAGGCCATCGCCGACCGGCCCAACTACGACGACGCCATGACGTACCTGAATCTGATGTACCGGCGCAAGGCGGACGTCGACTACGCCAATCCGGGCGAAGTGAAGGCCGATGTGGCCGCAGCCAAGGACTGGACGACCAAGGCCATGGGCACCCGCAAAGAAAACGAGGAGAAGAAGAACAAAGGGCCGGGCGGCATCACCATCGATTCCAGCGGCAACATGAAGTAGCGCCGAAACACAAGGCGAAACTGCAACGGCCTCCGCATTTGCGGAGGCCGTTGCCATTTGCGGAGAACTTATAGCTTCCGTGCCCTATCCTTTTCGTCCGCCGCGGCGGACGAAAAGGGTGGGATAACCCAAGCCGCGCAACCACCGGGTTCTGAATTCGTCTCGAACCGGCCGCGTGCGCCGGGTCGAAGATCGCCTACTTCGCGCCCTGCTTCAGGATCTGCTCGGCGAAATAATTTCGTACCTGCGCCTGGTTGCGGATCTCCTCGAAGAATGCGCTGCGCAGGAGCTGAGCCCGGGCCGATCGCAACTGCTGGCGGATCCACTGCTGCACGTTGGGATCGTTCATTGCGCGCTGCCCCGCGGCCTCGCGCGAGAGCAGCTTGTAGATGGCGAAACCCACGGTCCGGCGAGCCGATCCCGTCCCCTGGCTAATGGGAAGAATCTCGGTGAACTGCCCCGGCTTCAGCTTTGCGATGGCGTCGTAGACCTCGGGATTCTCGCGCAGCTGCGACTCGAAGACAAAGCCCATGTCGCCGCCGTTGGATGCGGTGTTTGGATCTTCGGAGTAGTTCTCGGCCAGCGCCGTAAAGTCGTCACCGCTTTCCAGCTTGCTGTAAAGCGCCTGGATCTTCTTTTTCGCGTCGGCTTCGCTGGTGGCTTTGTTGTTCTGCAGATTCGCATTGGCGCCCTGCGGCGAAGGCGAAGCCGTCACCACGATCTGCGCGATGCCGTAGCGCGGCTCGATGAGGTTGAACTCGGATTTGTGGGCCGCGTAATAGCTGCCGATCTCCGCGTCGGTGATGTCGATCTTCGACTCGACCTCTTTGTTGAGCAGTTTGGCGCTAGTCAAATTGCGGCGCAACTCGCGCTTGAAATCGTCGAGGGTCACACCCATATCCTTCAGGTGCTTGTCGAACCCCTCCTGCGTGTACGGCGCTTTCACCTCGGTCAGCTTCGCATTCACGTCCTCATCCGAGGCGACCAGACTGAGCTTGGCCGCGCGCTGCTGGATGATCTCGTAGTTGATCATCTGGTCGAGGATGCTCAAGCGGGTGATGTTGGCTTGTTCCGGCGATGTCTCCTGGGGATTGTCCCCCACTGTCGCCCGGTAATTCCGATCCAACTCCGAGCGAAGGATCTGCTTCCCGTTGACCGTGGCCACTACGTCGGGCGACGGCGCGCGATGACAGCCCGAGACAACCGCCAGAAGAGCGAAATTGAAGACGGCGAGAACGACAATTGGTGCGCGCACCCGAAACAATTCTTCCGCTTGCAACCTGATATCTCCTTGGGGCACTCGTGGCACTCCACCATAAATCCACCGGCCGTGGCGTCGAAAGCCGTCTATGCCGCCTATTTGCCCGATCCCGATGGCGCCGCGTCCTTGGTCGATTCGCCCGGGGCAGGCGGAGGAGTCGCCGGGGGTTGTTCGCCGGCGGCGCGCAGCGCGCGATCGATCACCATCCACACCTGCTCTTCCGGCATGGCGCCGTCGATCCGCTCGCCGTTCACGAATACAGCCGGAGTGCCCTCGATGCGCAACGCATCGGCCTCCCGAGTTTCGGCCTTGATCGCCGTCTCGTCCTGCTTGGCCATGCAGGCATTCAACTGGTTCCCGTCCAGCTTGGCCAGTGTGGCCTCCTGGCGCGCAATGCGGTCCAGCGACGCAAAGCTCTTCTGCAGATTGCGGTCTTCTCCGTTCACTTCCTGCCCGTGCGAATGCAGATAGTCCACGTAGGTCCAGTACACATCGCCGCTTTGCGCGGCCAGGCAGTTGGCGTCCACGGCGGCGTGCATCGCCCACGGATGCAGTTCGACGAGCGGATCGTCCTTGTAAATGAACCGAACCTTGTCTTTGTACCGCTCGAACGTAGAAGGAAACAGCGCCTGATGCATGCGCGCGCAATAGGGGCACTCAAGATCGTCGAAGTTGACAACCGTGACCTTGGCCGCGGGATTGCCGCGAACCGGCCGGCCGGCTATGTCAATGGAGAAAACCGGATCCCTCTCCAGGTCGAATTTCTCGAGGCGCGCCAGCGTCTTGTTGTTCGCCGAAATCAGAAAATCCACCACCGTGCTCTTGGAGCCGCGCGACAGGGTTACGGGCAGGTTGTCGTAGCCGGCGATGTTGCTTGGCGTGCGCGCGCCCAGGGTGACGGAATAGTCCAGGGGAACGCTGTATTGCGCGCGAACCATCACTTCGATGCGGCGGTCAAGCCCGGGATCGGGAGCGGATGGCGGAGCGGGCTGGGCTTTGCAGCCCGCGGCCATGCCCAGAGCAAGCAGGCCGGCCAGGAAGCGGAATCGCAACAAAAGAAAGGTCCTCTAGCATAAGAATACTCCAATGGCGAAGGGGCCGCTCTTTTGGGTAGTGACTCATTTTGCTTGAGCCGGTCAAGTTGCGGGAATTGGCGAAATCGTGCCATACTGATATGCATGAGTCGCTTAAGCAGGATCCCGTCAGACCCTAATCGGGCTGCGGCTTTGACGGTACGGCTCGCAACGGGCGAAGGACCATTGCCCGAGCGAGATGCTGTGACGAAATACCTTGCCGAGATTGGGCGGCGCGGTGGTATAAAGGGCGGCAAAGCCCGCGCAGCTGCTCTAAGCGGTTCGAAACGGAAGGCTATTGCCAAAAAGGCGGCAGAGGCGAGATGGGCAAAACGAGGAGATTGACATGCCCGCGTCTCATTCGTACATCCCTCCCGTGACGGCGAATGAGTTTGTCGAGCAGCAGCTACACGACAGGCTTGAGGCTCTTGAAGGAATTTTTCAAGCCCACGCATTGAGCTTTAGCGGCCCTATTCTTCTTGGAGTAGACGACCCCCTTAGGATAGCCGTCGAAAAGAGATGCGCCCAAGGCACCGCGTCGGACCGGCTCATCATCGTACTCACCACCGGGGGAGGATACATGGACCCCGTTCAACGTATGGTGGCCACGCTTCGTCGCCATTACAAAATCGTGGATTTTGTCATTCCGAATTACGCGTATTCTGCGGGGACGATTTTTACGCTTTCCGGCGATTCGATTTATGGACTACTACTCGCGGCTCGGGCCAATTGATCCTCAAATTCAGTCTGCAAAAGGAATGCCTGTATCTGCTCTTGGGTACCTCGAGAAGTACAATGACTTGCTTAAGAAGGCCAATGCTCCGCGAAGTCGAATTTCAACTACTGAAATTCAGATACTGCTCGCGTTTGATCAAGGAGAGCTGTATTTCTACGAGCAACAGCGCGACCTGGCGATTACCGCGCTGAAGGAATGGTTGGTGCAATACAAATTCAAGGACTGGAAAGTCACGCAAACGCGAAAAGCGCCTGTGACCCAAAAGATGAAGGAAGACGCTGCAACGCGAATTGGCAAGGTGCTGAACGACACGAAGAAGTGGCATTCGCATGGCTATGGAATCTCAATGGAGGTCTTGAGAAGGGACCTGAATCTAAAGATCGAGGATTTCGAGACCAATGTGTCTCATTCGGGCGCAATTCGCTCCTATTACGATCTTCTTTCGGACTACATGGTAAAACGCGATTACCGTGGAGTGATTCATACGTCCAAGAGTTTTGTTCCGTTCGCGTAGAGAGGGCTGGGAAACCGAAATGCCTACGATCAAGAGTTTGAGGAAGATTGTCGGGAAAAGTTCGCCGATTGATTGGAAAAGGGTGATGGAGGGAGAGCGTCTGCGCAAAAAGCTTGCGGCTCAGGGATTCGAGCGGCGGACATTATCTCCAGGGTCTGGGCGTCGTGTGCGAATCTTGGACGATACAGAACACGATGCGCGAATATTAAAAATTCGGAGAAGTTACTGAAACTAAAAGCTGACATGCTTGAGCTGCTCATGCAAAATGAATTCTTTGCATGAATCGCTTGAGCATGTCCGAATGCGCCCGCCTCATTGCAGCCCTCGTCGAAGGCAACTCGATCCGCTCCCCATCCCGTCTATTGCGGAGTCGCCTTCAATACAGTTCTCAAGATGGCCCTGAGATCGGCATAGCCTGCGCAAACTACCACGACACGCATGTGCGCCGTGTCGCAGCCTGAAAATGAGTTACTCTTTTGCCGGGAACCTGCTCATTTGCTGCTCTCCCGTTGCCTTTCAAGCCCGGCCCTTCCGGCAGACGGACGCCAAGAATCGGACATCAGTACGACGGCGGCAGGCTGGGATCGCGAAAAACGGAATTGGCGCGGCGAATATCCCCGACCGACCCGAAGCTGGCCAGCGTGATGCTGTAGAGATACTGCGTTTCATCGCGCACCGAGCCCAGCGCGAAGCGCCGGTACCCCATGCTGATGCCGCAGCAGCCCCAGTTGTACACGGCCTGCACCCCGGCGTACTGCAGCGCATTCTGCACAAAATCGTAACCGCCGTTCATGGCGAGGTTGAACCCGGAAGCGGTGGATTTGCCGATATAAAGAAACGGCTGCACCAGCTGGCTCTTGGTGATCGACGCGGCGCTGCCCGTCTCGTCGACCGCGTTGAGCAGCGAGTGGCCGATGCCCGCTGTGGTGCGTCCCCAGCTGTAGCCGGCGAAGAGATTGTCCGAACCGAAGCGGCCCGCCTTCGGGTCGTAATCCATGTCCCACTGCACGCGCAGGTTGTCAATCGCCTCGAAGCGCATTCGAGAGATAACCGGCGACAGGTTGCGCGGCGACGTGAGAAAGGCGACGCCGCTGAGGTCCAGCGTCGAGTCGAAGACGTTGCGGCGGTCGGGAATAAGCGCCGTGCCGAAGTTGGAGTCGATGAAATACTTCTGCGCGATCTGCCAGCTCGCCCACTCGCGTGGCTGGGCCGGACATCCGCCGGACCCCGCATCCGATTCCACGCACGTCTGCGCAGTCCTGGGGCGCATGTAAAAGCGCTGCGTCAGCGAGTAGCCCAGCTCGCTGGTGTCGGTGGCCGTGTCGGTGGTGTCGATCAGGAGCACATTTCGCTCCTGCGCCCCGATGCCGGTGACGTAGTGATAGTAGATTTCGGGCTCGATGACGTGGCGCAACTGGCGATTCCATCGCGAGAGCGTAAAGTCGCGCTCCAGCGCCGGCGGACGGATGCCGATACCAGCTTCCACGTCTCTGCGGTCCAACGAAGAGTGGCTCACCGTGGGCGTGCCGCCGTCGGCGCCGCTCAGGTCGGGGATCTGGCTGCTGGAATAGAATGTCTCGCGCAATGCGGCCTCGGGCACAAAGCTCCAGCCGCCGCCCTGGAACGGCAGCGAAAGATGCGGGTAGATGTCGAACCTGCCCACGTTATGGGCATGAAAGTCCGGCTCCGACCGGCCGAGATGGGCGATCGACGACCCGAATCCCCAATACAGCGGAGAAGAAAAGAGAGGACGGTCGAGCACGTCGTAGCGCACGCTGGGCAGGTGCAGGATCCTCGCTTCGTCACCTTCGACGGAGCCGGCGAAGGTTTGAAAGCGATCCAGCGACAGCGACGGAACCAGCCCATTGCGGGCGTGGGTGAGCGAGACGTCGCTGGCCACCTGGGAGCTGACCGCTTGCGAATAGTTGTCGTTGAAGACCAGCCGGAAGATATAGCTCGACAGATACTCCGCGTTGGCTGTGGCATACGTATTCGCAGTGAAGTCCTTCCGTCCGTAGGCGGCCAGGTCCACGCCACCCTGGTTCACGAGCTGAGTGGCGGGTTGACTCGCTGCGGCCGCGGCTCGGCCGTTTGATGTCCGGTCGGTTCCACTGGGGCTCACCGGCTGCTCCACGCCGCGGTCGAACAGCGCGTTCCAGCGCAGGGTGAGGTGATCGAGGCCGGGTCCTTTGTAGCGGAAGTCGCCATTCGGCGCCCATCCGCGCTTCGAGTAATACTCGGTGCCGACGACCATGTCCATGCTGCGATTGATCACCCAATAATATTGTTCGCCCAGCACGAACCCCTTGATCGACGAATTGCTGACCACCGGAATGAGCAGCCCCGACTCGCGGCCGCTTTCGTTCACCGGATGCCGCAGGTAGGGGAGGTAGAGCAGTGGCACGCCCAGAGCCTTGAAGGTCAGATTCGATGCCGATGCTTTCTCGTGGGCCAGCGCGATGCTTCGTGAGATCAACTCCCAGTCGGGCTTGGGCAGCCGGCAGTTGGTCATGGCGCCGTCCACGATCTTGTAGTTCCCCTCGCCGAACTGGAGGAGCACCCGTCCCGAAAACAGGAATGGGTTGGGCGTGCTATAGACGATGGCGCTCCCGCTACGGCGCACCCCGATCGATCCCTCCACATGAAAGAACCGCGCCGTGTGCGCGTCCAGGAGCATCTCCCCGTGGTCGGCATTGATGGAGACGTCGTCAGGGCCCCCGGATACCTGCAGATGCCCGTCGGCTTCCACTTCGGTGGTCTTGCGGTTGTAGACCACCTTGTCGGCGCGCAGAATATAGTCGCGATAGTGGATCGTTACCTCGCCCGAGAGTGTGGCGACATCGCCCGCGAGCGTTTGCCGCTGCGCCTCGAGTTCGATTGGAATGCCCTTGGCCGGCGCGGGCTCGGGCTGGGCCACGGGAAGCATCTCCTGGCTTGGGTCGTCAGGTAATGGCGGGGCGGAGTCGCTGCCGGCTTGAATCGATTGACCCGAGGTGGATGGCTGCGCGTCCGGAGGTAACGAATTGGTCAATATCTGCCCTTCAAACAGCATGGGCCAGAGGGCCAGCAACGTGATAGATACTAGAGTGCGGGCACGCATTCCAGGAACCAAGGCACAGCATAACAAAGGCCGGTACACTCACTTGGACGCGCGCTTCGCGGCTCTGGCGACAGCGAAAATTCGGACGCTTTCAACCGCGGAAGCCCAAGGCAGCCGATGCACAGGATGGCTCGCGAGAGGTTGCAGATGCGGGACGTGGTTTCGCGCCTGCGATGCCTTTGCCTGCCGAACGAATCCGCGCCGAAGGTTTCCAGCCCCGGCATTCTCCGCGACATTTCCTCCCCCAGACTGAACCGTCCGAAGGCTCCCCCCACCGGAGCCTTCGGACACGAGAGCGGCGATCCGTACACCGGTCGCAGTGAAGGGAATGAGAAGCCTTGAGCACACCAGCCCTACAGCCCCATTCGGATCTCTCCTGGAAGCAGGAAGTCAACCGGCGGCTCGCCGCGCACAAGAACCGCCAGGCGCATGAGATCTCAAATGCCGGCGCCTCTCCGGCCGCCCGGCACCCGGCCAATTCCCGCGCGGCGCAGGCCGCGGCCCGCGTGGCGGCCCGCTATGCCCAGGCGCCAAGCTACAGCCAGATGCTGGCCGAAGAGGCCCGCGCAGCGGTGCGCGCCGCCGAGGCCGCCTCGAAGGCGGCTCAACAGGCGCACGCCGCGGCTGCCTCGGTGCTGGCGGAGCTTGAGACCGCCTCCGCCGCTACGCCGTTCCACGAGGACGGCCTCTATCCCGCCGCGGCGGGTGACTCGGGAGCGAGCCAAACTACCTTCTTCGATCCTTTTCTCGAAGTGGAACGGCCGGGGCCGGACGCTCTCGACGCCGAGGCCCCGGCTCTCGAGATCCGATGGGATCCCGATTTGCCGGTTCGCGGACCGGAGCCCGCGTCTGCCCGTGTGCCGCGCCGCCGTGAGCGCCTGGACATCGATCCGAGAGCGGAAGCCGATCCCGCGCAGAGGTACGGCGCACCCGAGACCGTGGAGCCCGCCCAGCCAATCTTCGCCAACCTGATCGAATTTCCGCGCGAATTGATCGCCACGCGCAAGGCCCGGCCCCGAATCGCCGAAGGGCCGCTGGCGCCCACCGGCACCGAAAGCGGGCAATTGAACATCTTCGAGGTCGATCCCGGAGCCATCTCCATTGAACCGGAGCCCGTTCTTATCGAAACCGAACCGGCTGCCTCGGGTTGGTCGAGGATGCGCCTCGATCCGGAGCCCGTGCCTGCTGCCAAAGCACCGGCGCAAGCCGCGCTGCCGCACGCGCCCCGCTCCGCGCCCTTCGGCTTGCGCGTGATGGCGGCGCTGGTCGATGCCGCGCTGATCGGCGGCCTCTTTATCGCCGTTTCAATGGCTGGCGCTTCGGGTCTAAATACGCATCTCTCTATGAAGCCGATGGAGATCGTAGCCGTCCTGGCGCTCGCCGGTATCGCTGCGCTCTATGAACTCTTTTTCCTGACCTACGCCGGAACCACGCCCGGGATGCGCTACGCCGGCATCCGGCTGCGCACGTTCGACGACGAAATGCCCAGCCGGGTGCAGCTCCGCCGCCGTCTGCTGGCAACTCCGCTGTCGTTGCTGCCCGTAGGCCTTGGCCTGCTCTGGGCGATCTTCGACGAGGATCACCTGTGCTGGCACGACCGGATTTCGCGAACGTATCAGCAATAGAAGCAGGGAACAGGGAATGGGGAATAGGGAATAGCGACCTGTGATCAGAGATAAACTATATGCCAACGAATGAGAGCCATTCTCGGCATCGATGCCGCTTGGACCCCACACAATCCGAGCGGAGTTGCGCTCATCCGGGAGTCAAGTCCCGGAACGTGGGAGTGTGTCGCGCTCGCGAGCAGTTATGAAGCTTTCCTGGCGAAGGCCGATCTGAAATGCGCGGCTGCTACGCCTCATGCGGTGCCGGTTGCTGACCTTCTTCAAGCCGCGGAGAAGCTGGCTGGCGCGCGACTCTGTTTGGTCTC
>Ga0335081_10020866_pt1 | contig 10595 bp, 8 predicted proteins | sample Lox_Sample_35_FD_206713 | JGI IMG/M metagenome (GOLD analysis project Ga0335081, IMG submission 206713) | Soil microbial communities from Loxahatchee National Wildlife Refuge, Florida, United States - Lox_Sample_3.5 | ecosystem: Environmental > Terrestrial > Soil > Wetlands | place: USA: Florida... | reverse complement strand
GGGTGGCGCGGTCGCCGATGCCTGAGCAGAACAGTCGGGCGCGGTGGTTGGCGATGATCGTCTCGGCGCGGTCGCGGCCCCAGCGGTCGTAGCTTTGGGAGATGTTCTGCAGTACGCAGAGGAGGTGCACGCCTTGCCCGGGGCCGGTGGAGGCGATCTCGTCGAGGTTGGGGAGCGGCGCGATGTTGCAGACCTCATCCAGGGCAAGCAGGAGCGCCGGTTCGATCGGACGGCCGGTCTTGGCGCTGCGCTCGTACGCGGCCGCGACGATGTGGGAGACGAGTGCGGTGAAGAGGCCGCTGAGGCGGCGCTGGTCCTCGGCGGGCGCGACGAGGTAGAGGGTGTTGGTGGCGTCCAGCAGCCAGTCGGCGCTGATCCGCGATTGGCCCATGGTGGCGCCGGCGACCCTGGGTTCTTGCCAGGGGTCGAGCGAGGTCGCGATCGTCTGCAGCAGGCTTGAGGCGAAGCGGTGGTCTGAGCCTTTGACCGACTGGATCGCGTCGACCGCCGGCGTCGCATCCAGGCGGTCGGCTTGGTCGAGGAGCTTGGTTGGCTGGTCGAAGTCGGAGGTGGCGATCCAGTGCAGGACGTCGGCCATCGTCAGGTCCGGGGTCTTGGTGGCGGCGTAGAGGAGGGCGGCGAGGTAGCGCGCTCCGGCGGGGCGCCAGAACGCGTCATCGGCGGAGTGGCCGGCGCGGCGGTCCCCGACGCCGAGCAGCGCAGCGGCGGTGCGTCGCGCGCCGGTCCAGGTGGTCGCGGCGGTGAGCGGCGACCACACCGCATGAGACAGGGAGGTGGCTCCGGTCGGGTCGAACACGCGGGCCTCGCCGAGCTCGGAGCGGGCGGCGAGGGTGTGGAGCAGGACGTCGGCCTTGGTCGAGGTGGCCAGGACGGGGCCGTGCCATTCGCGCATCGCGGGCACGACCAGGCCGGTGGTCTTGCCCGACTGGGTCGGTCCGACGACCATCACCGAGACGCGCTCCTCGGCCGCGATCAGGACGCGGCCGTGGTGTCCGAGGGTGATCCGCCCCGGCTCGGGCCTCCGGACGCGGAGCTCGGCGAGGTCTGAGCGGGTCGCCCACCGCGCGGACCGCTTCCGCGGCGCCGACTCGCGCGCGCGTCTGGCCAGCGGCCACGCCGCGGCGGCGATGGCCAGGACGGCGATCGCCGAGATCGCCAGGACGGCGTGTAGCTCGGCCGGGCCGGGGAGGTCGGGGCGGTCGGCGGCCGGCCAGGCGAGCGCCGGCCGGGACAGGTGCGTGAGCAGGCGGGCCAGCAGCGTGCCCGCGGCTGATGGTCCGACCCAGATCGGGGCTCCGTGCCCGAGCACTCCTGCCAGGGCGCTGGCGAGGGTCGCGATGAGCAGGAGCGCGGCGAGCGCCGCGCACAGGCCGATGAGCGGCCAGACGCGATCGTCCTCGTGCGCGCTCATACTGTGCCCCCCGTGCGGGGGTGGTGTCGTGTGCCCATGGCCTGGTCGGTGTCGATCAGTTCCCACTCGAGGTCTGAGAGGAGGTGGCGGATCTCGAACGCGCGACCGCCGGCGCGCCACAGCGCGACCCCCTGCTCGAGGGAGCCGATCAGGTCCCGCTCGGTTTCGGACAGGCCGAGGGCCTCGGCGGTGAGCGGGATCTCCTGCGCGTGTTGGCGGTAGACGATCGTGGTCGAGGCCTCCGCGAGGAGGCCTTCGGCGAGACGCTGCTGGCGGCTGCCGTGATCGCCGGCGGCCCTGAGGTCGGAGATCCGGTGCAGCACGAGCCAGTGCTGCACGCCGGTCTTGCGCGAGAGCTTGAACGCGGCCTGGTAGTAGTCCCCGAGCCCGGCGATGGGGAGCGCCCGCCACGCCTCGTCGTTGATCCGGATCGTCTTCTCAACCTCCCGGCCGGACCGGTTGGCGCGGTCTGTGCGTTCGATCCGTTTGGCGTCGAGGAACGCGACGGCGCAGACCATCGCGATCGCGATCGGGAGGTTGACCGCGGCGACGCCGTCGGTGATCTCGGACAGGTCAAGCGAGATAACCGGCGCGTCGAACACGTCCTCCCCGGCGGTCGTGGGACCGTCGAACATTCCCCGCAGCGGCCCGTGGCAGAGGCGCTGCAGCGCGAGCGCGACCTCCCGCAGCTCCATCCGCGCGTCGTCCGTCCCGACCCCCAGTCGGTCGGCGAGACCAGGCGCGGGCGTGCGGAGTTCGTCGATCACGTCGGGGATGCAGACCTCCGCGCCGTCGCGGCGGCGGTCGGCTTCCTCGAGCCCGGCGGACAGTCCGATCGCTTCGGCCTGGGTGAGCGGCCGGGCGAGCATCGCGCGCGCGATCGCCTCGAGCAGCCCTTCGCGCAGCTCGCGCCGGCCGATCCGGGTGAGCGGGTTCAGCCGCGTGCTGCCGCCGGGCGTGAGCCGCAGGATGGTTCCGCCGAGCGCGCGGACAAGGGGTTCGTACTCGCGTTTGAGGTCGACGATCTCGCCGCGGCGGCCGAACACGCGCGAGCGCAGCAGCCAGGTCTTGGACAGGCTCGACTTGCCGAAGTCCGGGCGGCCGATCACCAGCGTGTTCGCGTCGTTGAGCAGGCCGCGGGCGTAGAGGATCCACGGGTCGTAGACGAAGCTCCCGCCGTGCATATCCCGGCCGATGTAGACCCCCTCAGCCCCGAGCCCGGCCTCGGCGACCGCCGGATACACCGCCTGGAAATGCGCGGTCGTGACCTGATGCCCGGGCCGCTCCCCCGACAGCCCGCACCGACCCAGCCGAGCGGCCGGGCGCTGGGACCGGTCGCGTCTGAGCCCGCGCGCGCGGGCGCGCCACTCCGCCTGCGCGATCCGGTCCGCGCGGCTTCTCATTTGAGGCCTCGGCAGAGCGGGAGCCCGAACGTGAACGCGATCGCTTGCTGGCCCCACATCCGCTCCAGCCGCAAAGGGGCGGCCTTGGCCTGCAGGTCGACCCGGCAGACCGCGGCCTCGAGGTCGTCGCGGGCGCCGGGCCCGGTGTCCGGGACGCTGACGGTGACGTAGGCGCTGTAGCGGACGTTCGCGTGCCCGTGCGCGAGCTCCGTCTCCTGGCGGGCGGCGGCGTGCTCGCGCTGGCGCTGGCGCTGGCTGGTCCGCTGTCCGATCCGGCCGCGGAGGCTCTCCTCGGTCGCGGCTTCGGTCATCGCGCGCTCCGCTTTGCGGATCGCGCGAGCCGGACCGACCAGCTCCATGCACACCGCGACCGTGCGGGTGGTGTCCGCTCGCATCAGCAGCGGCTGCAGGAACACCGCGCGGACGTCGATCCGTGGCCACTCCGCCACCCACAACGTGCAGTGCAACGCGCCATCCGCCCGCAGATACGACCAGTGCTCATCGCGCGCGGCGGGCCCCGCGATATGGGGCGCGGCGCCGTACTCCGCCGCCGGGTCCTGGTCGCGGTGGCGCTGCCGGCGCCCCCACGGGTCATACCCATCCCGGATCAAAGCCGCGAGCCCGCGACGAGTCAGTACCCCCGTCGGGGTGATCCCGGCGCCGTCGAGCAGCTCGATCAGCCGTCCGACCTCGCCGGCGAGCACCGCCATCGCCCCCGCGTCCCTGCCGCCGAAACGAGCGACCGCGCGGCGGGCCGCGGGGCGGCGCGCGTCGACCTGAAGCGCGAACAGCAGCTCGTGCTCCTCGGCGACGTGCCCGGCCCGGCCGATCAGCCGCAGATACGACACCAGCTCATACGGCGGGTCATCCAGCGACGCGTCCTCGCGCTTGGCGCCAAGCAGATAGCTCCCAAGCGCGTCCGGGTCCCCCGGGAGCGCCCGCTCCACCCACGCGATCCGCCTGACCGGCGAGTCATCCCTGGCCAACGCCGCGAGCACGCCGCCGTACTCCTCAAGCCGCAGCCGGCGCTCATCCGGAGAGAGCAGCTCAAACGCCCGGCATTGGACGCGCACCGCAGCGGTGTACGTGCCCGCCCGCCGATCCTTCGCGACCCCCAACAGCGCGCCGTCATACGCTGAGAGCCCGCACTCCAACAGCTCCACATCGGCCAGCTCCGCGGGTCTGTCGTGAGGCGGCGCGACCGGCTGCGGATCAAGCCCGCCGCTCGCCAGCCGCACCACATGCCCCACCTGAGCGGACCGAGCGCGGAAGCGAGACCCCCCGCGCCCCACCAGGAACCGGAGCACGACCGGGGTCCACTGCTCGAGCGTCTGCCCCCGGATCGGCACAATCACCACCCCGGCCGCCAGGCCCGCGACCCCGATCGCGAGCGCGAGCGCGGCCAGGCCGCCGAGTCTCAGCGAGGCGAGCGCGAGCGCGAGCGCGACGATCAGCCCCGCGACTTGCGCGACCCGCAGACCGAGGATGAACCCGCCACCCGGATGCGGCGCGAACCGATACGACGCCTCAGAACCCTCACCCGACATCTCAAGACCCCGAACCCGGACGAGGACGCCGCGACCGCGACCCAGCCGGCGGCCTGGCGCTCGCGCTCGGGCGCGGACCGGACCGAGGCTTCGCGCCCGCAGACGGCGACACGCGTGACCTCGACGATGTACCGGTGGTCGACGAGCGGCGGTTAGCGTCTGCAGGCGACGGTTTAGGCCCGCGAGCGCGCGTCCTATCTCTCGCGCCGCCCACCGCCGCGGGCGTCTGGCCCGCGCCGGCGCCGCCGGACCCCCGCACGGGCGCTGTTGCGGTCAGGCCGGCCGCGACCGCGACCGCCCCGGTCGCCGCTCCCGCGGCACCCGCCGCGCTACGCGGCCGTGAAATTCCTCGCGCGGGGGCGGGACCGACACCGTCCGAAGGTGGCGCTGGTCCCCCGGCCGGGGAGCTCGGCCCACCGCCCGACGGGCCGGACGAGCTCGGCCCGCCGCCCCCGCTCCTCGGGCCGCCCGACCCCGCCGGCCCCCCACCCCGCCCCCCCGGCCCCGGCGCCTCGGATCGCGCCGCCGGCCGACCCGAACGCGCCCGCCGCGCGCGCGGCGCCACCCCGCACGCGGCCGCCGAGGCGGCCGGCAGTCGCGGCGCCGTCGCTGACCGCGTGCCCCGCGGCAGCGCGAACGCCGGCTCCGACGGCGGCGGACTCGGCGTCGGCCGCGACGATCAGCATCAACGCCCACGGCGCCATCGCCGCCAACGCGAAAATGGTGATCGCAGCGATGATCGTCCCCGCCGACGACGCCAACCCACCGTGCAAAGCCAGCCCGGCCAGCGCCGCGTTGCCCGCGAACGCGAGCACCACCAGCACCACCGGCTTGAGAATCACAAACAGAAACAGCAAGCGAACCAGCCGGCTCGTCCACCCCGCCAGGGTCGGCCAGATCGACGCCGCCAGGGCCACGGGGAAGAACAGGACGGCCAGGTAGATCGCCGCGTTGCGGACCGCCAGCTCCAGCCACACCAGGACGCCCGCGATCACCTGGACGATCGCCATCAACATCGCCAGCGCCGAGGAGCCGAACCCTCCGAACCCGCTCGACCCCCAGGCAGAACCGACCTGCGACCAGAACGCCTGATGCGAGCTCGCGACCACATCCGCCGAGATCCCGTCGCAGACCTGCAACGCCAGCGTGGTCAGCGCGATCAGAAGTCCCGTCCCGATCCCCGCCCTGACGATTCCGGCCAGCGTTCCCGCGAGCGCGGACGGGTCACGGCGGGCGGCCGCGGAGGTGAGCGCGATCAGCGTGACCAGGAGCGCGAGCGCTGCGCCGAGCGCGGCCATCGGCGCGAACGACCGCTGAAACCAGGCGGCGGTGAGCCGCGGCGAGGTCGACGTCGTGATCGTCGCGACAACGTCACCGGTGATCTTCTGCGCCGCCGCGATCAGCCAGTGAGCGGCGAGGTCGAACGTCGCTCCGGCGGCCGCGGCGCCGACCGCGGTCTTCACCAGCGTGCCCCCCGCCCCGCCGCCGCTGCCGGCTGAGCACGCCAGGTTCTTCACGCTGCCGATGCCCTTGTTGATCGCGCCGCCGATCACGCTCCCGGCCGCGGCGCCCTCCGCCGTCCCGGCGCCCTCGGTGCTCGCCCCGCCGACCGCCGCCCCGCCGACCGTGGTGGCTCCTTCGGCCACGGTGCCGGTCGCCGACAGTCCCTTGCACAGGACCGACTTGCCGACGCCGAGGATCGTCCCCCCGACCCCGCTGAGGATCCCCCCGGCGCTCGAGATCACTCCGGCGCTCGCCGGCGCCGGACTCCACAACATCACGATCGCCGCCAGCCCGAGCGCCACCGAGCTGCTAGCGGACCGAGGCATCCCCCACCCCCGGGAACTCGAGCTGCGAGCGCAGCTCCGCCAGCGACTCATTCGCCGACGGGGCCGCCCCCGCGATCGCGCTAACCCGCCAATCTCCGCGCTGCCACACCAGCGTCACGCGCTCGATCGCCCACAGCGCCTCCCGCGCCACGGTCGCGTAGACCCAGCTCTCAAGAACAGTTACCTCAGCGCGCCCGCGCGCGTAGAAGACCGGATCGGTCGAGACCGCCACACGCCGCAGCGGCCCGCCCCCGGTCCGCTCCACCGCGATCGCCGCCGCCGCATGAGCTTCGAACACACTCGCCTCGCCGCTCGTCGCAACGACCGAGGCGACCGTCGCGGCGCGCGCGACCTCCAGCGTGTCGATCGCCCGCTCGAGCTCGAGCAGATCATGCGCAGCCGCCGCCTCGGCCCCCACCTCGCTACGCGCAAAACCGACACCCACCCCCGTCACCACCCGATCAGGACCAGGGACGACCGACGAGCTCCCGCCGCCCGCGGTCACGCGCCCGAGCACGAACACGATGACCAGGAGCCCGGCCGCTCCCGCCGTCAGCGCCAGGCGCGGCCATGTGCGGGGTTCGGTGAGCATCTAGCCCAACCCGAACGCGAAGTTGAGGATCGTCGCGGCCGCGCCGACCAAGAACGCCACCGCGAGCGAGGTGACCATCCCGAGCTTTCCCCCCACCGCGGTGAACTCGTTACCGACCCGCCCGCCGATCGCCCACGTCGCCGCCCCCAACAGAAACCCCGCGGCAGCCGCCATCAGCGCATAGACCGCGAACACATTGATCGCGTGCTGGATCCCCGCCGCCCCCGGCGCCTGCGAATCCGGCGTGATCCGAAACGTGTAACCAGCCGCCGCCAACAACACCGACATCAAGGGACACCTCCCTTCAGGTTGAAAAATGGGCTCGCAATACTAGCGCCTAAATCGCATAAGATGCAAAATTATGCGATCTATGGCTAAGACCGGGAGATGGGTGATCGCGCTCGCGCTGGCCCTCGGGCTCGCCGGATGCGGCGCAACCAGCCACCACGACCTTTCGCACACCACAGGTCGGGCCGCCCGCACCGCGCAGCGAGACCGGCGCGACCGGCAGACCGCAACCGGCCCTTACACGCCGCTCGGATCGGCTCAACACCGAGCTGGGGGCGGCGTCGAGGACGACGAACCGCATGCCTCTCGCATCCAGGTCTCCGACGCCCGAGACGTCGCGAGAGCCTTCTTCACCACCTACGTCGCGTTCCTCTACGAGCGACTTCCGGCCGCGCGCGTCCTCGGCGCCGATCCGAACCTCCGCCGAGCCCTCGAGCAGGGACACGCCACCACCACGCCAGCCGAACGCGCCGCCCGACCCCAGATCGAACACCTCTCCCTCACCCCCACGGGCCCGCCCATCAGCGTGATCGCCCTCGCCATCGTGATCACCGGCTGCTGCTCGCCCTCACACCTCAGCGCGACGCTTGAGCCACACGGCGGCGGCTGGGTTGTCGTCGCGGTCAACGGGTAGCCGCCGATGCGCCGGTGGGCACTGATCGCCGCAACCCTCGTGCTCAGCATCCTTCTCGGCGCGACCGCGATCGCGATCATCGCCGCGCTCACCGCCAACGCATGCCCAACCCCAACCGGCGGCACCGGCGACCAACCATCCGCCTCCGCGACCCGGCAGATCCCCACGCACCTCCTCGCGATCTACGAGCAGGTCGGCGCCCAATACGACCTCCCCTGGGAGATCCTCGCCGGCATCGCCACCGAGGAATGCGACCAAGGCCGACTCCCCGACCCCTCCTGCACCCTCCAACCCGGCGCCACCGGCCCCGGCACCGCCAACCCCGCCGGCGCGTCCGGCCTCATGCAAATCGGGATCGGCGGAGCCGCCGGCGACGCCTACGACCAACTCCGCCAATACCTCCCCAACCCCAACCTCGGCCCCCACGACCCCACCACCGCCGTCCAACTCGCCGCGCTCGTCCTCATCAAAGACAAAGACGCCCCCACCGGCCAACCCATCAACACCTACCTCCCGTACGCCGCCGCCTACAACGGCACCGGCCCCGCCGCCACCGCCTACGCCAACCGCGTCATCACCGACGCCACCAACTACCAAGGAACCGGACAGACGACATTCGTCGGCCTCAGCCCAGGTGGATGCTCACCGCCCGTCTCCAACACCGGCTACGTCAACCCGTTCGCCCACGCCCAAGTCACCCCATCACGGATCGACCAAGGCGTCGACTACAGCGGCACCGGCCCCATCGACGCAATCGGACCCGGCCGCGTCGTCCTCGTAAGCACCGACGACACCGGATGGGGCAACGGCAACGGCTGGATCTCCTACCAACTAACCGCCGGAACCTACGCCGGCGACTACATCTACGTCGCCGAAGGCATCACCCCAACCGTCCGTCAAGGCCAGACGCTGTCCTCGGGCCAGCAAGTCGGCGTGTTCAACGGCCACTCCATCGAGATCGGATTCGCCCTCGGACAAGACGACCTCGCCCTCGCCCACACCGTCTACCACGAAGGCGCCGACACCGCCGCCGGACGCACAATGAACGAGCTACTGACGTCGCTCGGCGCACCAGGCGGTCACCGAGACCCGACCAGCTGCGGCGGACGATGTCCGATCGTGAGCGGACCGGTGCCGACGCTATCGTCGCCCAGACGTAGAGGTCAGTCTGCAGCCGAGGGCCGCGCGCCGTCGGCCTACCGCGTCGTCATCGGAGAGACCGACCGGCACCGCGGCGCGGGGGCGGGCATCGAAGCGACCGCCGCAGCCGCAATCGACGGCGTGAACGCATTCCGCGCAATCCGCGTTGGGCGACATTCCGGTGGTCCGGCGTCATGACGGTCACGGTAGCCGATCATCGGGAGCCGGCATCGCTCGCCGTTCCGGCACGCCCCACGGTGATCGATTTGTACGGCAGCTGGTCGGCCGCTTCGGCAGCTCGCCATCGATCGGCGGCTGCTCGAGGAGCCCCGCATGGAAGCCCACGGCGTCCGCGACCACCCCAACGGCACGCTCCGCGGACGGTTCGTCCGCCACGCGCTCCAGGCGGCCGTGACCGACGTGATCCTGCCCGCGTTCGCCCAGGAGCTCCTCGCCGAGCCGGTCGCCGGAACGCCACCAACGCGCGACACGGCCGGCCGCGCCACCGTGTACCTGCAGGCGCGCACCCACTACGGCATCGTCAACCCGGCCGCCCTGGAAGGCCTGCGGGACCGGTGGCGCCAGATCCTCGGCGACCGGGACATGCACCGTCTGCAGCAGCTGTTCGCAAGGCTCGTGTGGATCGCGGACGGCGAGCTCGACGCGCTCGACCACGCCGCGCGCGAGTACCGCACGATCATCGGACCGCCCGACCCAGCGCCGTCCGAAGCTCCCGACCAGACCAACGGCGGCGACGCGGGATCCGGCGGGAGCAAGCGCCGGCCGGCCGCGGGCTCGCTCGGCGAAGCGCTCGAACAGGCGCTACAAAGCGCACGCCAGGGACAGCTCGAGCAGCTCGACGCCGACCTCGACCTGCAGCAGGTACTCGCCGACGCGGCCACCGACACCGGGCGAAGCACGTCCGGTACGCCGAGGCGCGGGACGGGCCTGCCGACCGGGCGGATGCCCGATCGCGGCATCGACCGACCCCCGGCCGCGGACGAGATCCAACAGCCCGCCGCTACGCCAACCGGCTCCGTCAGGCGCTCACGCACGGCACCCGGCAGATCGACAAGCGAACCCCCGGCGGCCGATTCGACACCCGCGCCTACACCCGCGGCCCAAGCCCAACGCCACACCGGCCGGCCCACCACCACCCACCCATGGAGGATCACCCGCCACATCACCGCCCCGATCCAGCAGCCCCACGTGGGGCTGGTGATCGACACCTCCGGCTCAATGGCCGCATACGAATATGCCCTCGGGCCGATCTGCTGGATCCTCACCGACGGCCTCAGACAGATCGGCGGACGGGTCGCCACCGCCCTGTTCGGCAACAGCGCCACGCTGCTGGCCGACGCCACCAGGCCGCTGCCACTCGTCCCGGGGATCAGGACCGGCGGCGGCACCGCGTTCGCCGGCGACGCGATCGAGCTGCTCTGCGACCAGCTCGAGATGACCAACCCGCGCCGCCCCCGCTTCGTGTACGTGCTCTCCGACGGCGGCTGGGCCGACACCCGGGCCGGCGTCACCCGGATCCGCTGGCTCGCCGAGCACGACGTCCCCACCATCCACCTGGCGATCGGCATCGCCCCGCTGAGCGTCGAGTGCGACGCCGTCCACGTGATCACCGACCCCGCCCAGGCGCTCGACCACATCGCCGCCGACACCGTCGCGGCCCTACGCGCCCGCGTGCGCGCCAGGCCGACCCCGCTCTCCAGCTGAAAGGA
>Ga0335081_10020865_pt1 | contig 10595 bp, 9 predicted proteins | sample Lox_Sample_35_FD_206713 | JGI IMG/M metagenome (GOLD analysis project Ga0335081, IMG submission 206713) | Soil microbial communities from Loxahatchee National Wildlife Refuge, Florida, United States - Lox_Sample_3.5 | ecosystem: Environmental > Terrestrial > Soil > Wetlands | place: USA: Florida... | reverse complement strand
CGGCGCAATGTCGCGGATGAAATCAAAGCTCAGGTTCTTATAGAACGACGCATTGATCGCGGCGACGGGACCCACATAAGTGAGGGTGTAGCCATCCGGCGGCGCCCGCACCACCGCTTCGGTCGCCAGATTGCCGCCGGCGCCGGGCCTGTTCTCGACGATGACCTGCTGGCCCAGCCGCTCCGACAGCCATTGGCCCATCATGCGCGCAACAATGTCGACGCCGCCGCCGGGAGGGAAACCGACGACCAAACGGATCGGCCGCGACGGGTAGTTCTGCGCCAGCGCCCGTAAGGCTCCGGCCCAAAGCGCGGTCGCGCTCGCCGCCAGTTTCATGAAAGTTCTGCGGGGCAGCTTCACGACGTCAATCCGGACCCTGGGGCCAATGTTTTACGCGGCCTCGACCGCGATGCCCTCTTGCTCGCAGGAATTGGCGATGTCGCAAACCGTGGCGCGCTGCATGTCGCGCTTCCAGCGCAAATCATCGAACTCGGTTCCCCGATGCATGGTGCACCGATTGTCCCAGATCACCAGATCATGGACGCGCCAGCGATGTGTGTAGACGAACTGGCGTTGCGTGGCGTGCGCAACGAGATCATCGATCAGCTTTCTGCTTTCATCCTCGGGCATGGCGAAGATGCGGCCAGCGTGCGAAGCAAGGTAAAGCGATTTGCGTCCGGATTCCGGGATGGTGCGCACGACCATTTGCGGCACCGGCGGCATTTCCCGCCGTTCCTCGTCGCTGAAATTGCTGAAACCCAGCCGCGCGCGCGAATTGAAAATCGAATGCTCGGCCACCAGCCCGGCGAGGCGGCGCTTCATATCCTCGGGCAGTGCGTCATAGGCCGCACGCTCGTCGGCAAATTCGGTGTGGCCGCCGATACCCGGGATCGATCGCGCGTACAGTAAAGAGGCACGCGCCGGCAGGCGCTTGAAGGAGCTGTCAGTGTGCCAGAGCCGATTGCCGAGCTGGAACATCCGCTGCCTGCTGTCCTTCGCCCAAACCTCGTTGTCGGGATCGAGATTCGATACGTCGGCGAACTCTTTGCGCACGCGAAGCTTCGCATCCTTGCGAAACACGGCGATGGTCGTTTCGAGCGGTCCGAAGAGCCGGGCGAAGTCCAAATGCTGGTCCTGAGAAAGCTGCTGGTCGGGAAAGATCAACACCGCATATTTCGTGAATGCGTCCTTGATGGCCTGGATGTCCGACGGCGCGATGGGCACGGACAGATCGATGTCGCCGATCTCGGCGGCGAAACTCGGCGTGACCGGGCAGACCGTGACTGCCATGGGGGTACTCCTTATCGCGTTCGTTGCGCCGCCTCGGTCACGATCTTGTAGGCGTCGTTGAGCAGCGGCTTGGTCTTCGACACGTCGGCGCCGACACTCGAAAATGTTTTCATCATGCTGGCCTGCTCGTCGGGCGGCAGGCTGATCAATTCGCCGCCGCTGTCGGTCCAGCCCTTGCGCGCTTTGTTGACGATCTCGATGGCGATGGGCGTGAGCGCGGCCTGCTCCTTGGCCGCATCGTTATCGACGATCTTTTGCAGGTCGGCGGGCAGTGAGTCGTACCAGAGCTTGCTGATCTCGACGATGGCATAGACCGCAGGTTGGCCGGTCTCGGTCACGTATTTCGCGGCGTCCTGAAAGTGCATCGGAGTCCAGACTACGATGCCGCCGACCGCGCCGTCGACGGCACCTTGTTGCAGCGCCGGCACGACATCGCCGAGCGTCATGGCCACCGGCGTTGCGCCGAGCCGCTCGATCGACTGGGTCTGGAACGGGGAGGCGAGCACACGGATTTTCTTGCCCTTGAAGTCCGCCAAGCGGCGGATCGGGCTTTTCGCGATCACCGAGGATGGTGCGTTCATGAATAGCGCAACGCCATGCAGGCCTTTATTTGCGCCAAGTCCAAGCATCACTTTCTTTACGGCCGGATCGGCGGCCAGGCGTTCGCCATGCTCCATGGAATCGACCAGGCCGGGCGCCGCCATCAGTTCGAAGCGCTCGTCAACGCCGACAAAAAATTCAGGTGGAATGAGCGCACATTGGATCGCGCCGAATTGGGTGCCCTCGATCTGCCTCGGGATCGTCCCCAATTGGCTCGCCGGATAGATTTCCGTCTTGATGCGGCCTCCTGAGTCCTTCTCGATCGCGGCCGCGTAGTTCTTGGCATACATGTAGCTCGGATCGTTCAAGGTCGGCAGCGTCATCTTCATCGTGAAGGTCTTGTCTTGGGCCATCGCCGCGCTGGATGTGAGCGCCGACGACAAAGCAATCGCCTTGGCGACGGTAACGGCCCGAGAAATAAGCGTTGCTCTTGTGGACTTCATGGTCGTTTCCCCCGTGGTCGGTGATTTTTGATCATTTTAGCTTGTCCTGGCGCTCTCCGCAGGGTTGCGGGGCCGACGCCGATGATTCACATCGATCTCAGTCTAGCTTGATGTCGGCGGCGCGAATGACTTTACCCCACTTGTCGTTTTCGTCTGCTATGAATTTTCCAAATTGCGCGGATGTCATTCGCATCGGCTCGACGCCCAAGTCCGCCAGCCGCGCCTTCGGGGTGGTCTCGGTCAACGCCGCGTTGATCGTGCCGTTGAGCCTATCGATGATTTCGCCGGGCGTACCCTTCGGTGCGCCGATTCCGTACCAACCGAGCGCCTCGTAGCCCGGCACGAATTCGTTTGCCGTCGGAAGATCGGGAAGCGCGTCCAGGCGGCTCTTCGTGGTGACCGCGAGCGCGCGCACTTTGCCGGCTTTGACGAATTCCATCGATTGCGGAATGGGATTGATCACCACCTGCACCTGACCGCTGATCAGGTCAGGCATATAGTTGGTGCGGTACGGGACGTGCACCATGTCGATGCCGGCCATCATCATGAACAGCGCGCCGAAAATGTGAGACGAGGTACCGATGCCGCCCGAAGCCATGTTGACTTTGCCCGGATTGGCCTTGGCATAGGCGATGAATTCCGGAACTGTTTTGGCCGGCAGTGAATTCGTGATCAGGACGACGTAAGGGGCGTTTGCCACGGGTGCGACCGGTGTAATGTCACGCATGAAATTGAAACTGAGATTGTGGTAGAGCGACGTGTTCAGCACGTTGGTCAGCACGTCAACGAGGATCGTATAGCCGTCAGGCTGCGCCCGCACGACTGCTTCGGTACCGATATTGCTGCCGGCACCGGGTCGATTTTCAACGACGAATTGCTGGCCGAGCTTGTCTGAAAGGAATTGTGCTGCGAGACGCGCGATAATGTCCGGTGCGCTGCCGGCGGGGAAGCCCACCACCATTTGTACCGGTCGTGACGGGTAGGTTTCGGCACCTGCGATGTCCGGGGCCATCGGAAGCGAAGCAGCGCCCGCCGCCAATTGCAGAAGTGTTCTACGATCAAGATTCATCGATTTCCTCCGGACCTCGCCGCTTCTTGCACGAGAGCGCGACTGTTCGTGCAGGATAGAGCGGCCTTGGCGGCTGATAAAGTGTAAGTCTGCCGCAGGAGACATTGCCTACACGCTCGCGGTGCGCTTAGAAGACCGGGCATGACCGGTCGCGCCAACTGTCCAGGTTGTTACAAGCTAAGGATGCCGGGCATGCCGGCTCGTATCCTTTGCGTTGCGGCGTTTTTCTTGGTTCCGGATGTGGCGCACGCCGCAGGGCTGGACGGCGCTTCGCTGCAATGGCCGTGGGCACTGCCGTTTGCCGGTATTCTATTGACGATTGCGCTCGGACCGCTCGCATTCCCGCGAATCTGGCATCATCACTATGGCAAATTCGCATTCGTCTGGGCGGCGCTGACGCTATTGCCCCTTGCAGTATTGCGCGGCGTCGATACCGCGCTTGCGGCCTTGGCGCATGCGATTGTGGGCGACTATCTCGGCTTCATTTCCATCCTGTTCGCGCTCTATGTGGTGGCCGGGGGTATCGTCGTTGCAGGTGCGTTGCGCGGTACGCCTTTGGTCAACACGCTGGTGCTTGCGCTTGGAACGCTGATGGCGAGTGTGGTCGGAACCACCGGCGCGGCCATGATTCTGATCCGACCACTGCTTCGCGCCAACGCCGCGCGATTCAACAACGTTCATGTCGTGGTATTCTTCATTTTTCTTGTCGGCAATATCGGCGGCGCGCTGTCGCCGCTCGGCGATCCGCCGCTGTTCATCGGCTTTCTCAACGGCGTCGATTTCTGGTGGCCGGCGAAGAATCTTTGGCAGTCCACCGTATTCGCCGCCGGCTGCGTGTTGACGTTGTTTGTAATCGTGGATTGGTTCCTTTACCGCAAAGAGCGGTTGGAGGTGCCGGTCGAGGAAAGCGCCGGTGGTCTCCGGTTGCGCGGCATTGTCAATCTTTTCTTGCTCGCAATCATCATTGCGGTGGTCATCGTATCGGCGCTGTGGTCGCCGGGCTTGACGTTCAACATCTACGGCACGCCGTTGGAGTTGGAGAATGCCATGCGCGACGTCGTGTTGATTCTGACCGCGCTTGCGTCGTTGTGGTTGACCGCGAGCGCGAACCGGGACGCCAATGGGTTTACCTGGGAGCCGATTATTGAAGTGGCGATTTTGTTTGCCGGCATTTTCGTCTGCGCGGTACCGGTCTTGGCTGCGCTCGATGCCGGCCGTGAGGGCTCGCTTGGCTGGCTTCTCGCCGTGGTAACGGCGCGCGACGGCGGCCCGCACCAGATCGCATATTTCTGGCTCACCGGCGTTCTCTCGGCGATCCTCGATAATGCGCCGACCTATCTCGTCTTCTTCAAGCTTGCCGGCGGCAATGCGGCGGAATTGATGGATCCGCTCGCTTCGGTACTTGCGGCGATCTCAATGGGCGCCGTCTACATGGGCGCTCTCACCTATATCGGTAACGCGCCGAATTTCATGATCTACGCCATCGCCACCGAACGCGGCATCAAGATGCCGAGTTTCTTCGGCTACATGGTGTGGTCGCTGGTGGTGCTCGGGCCGATCCTCGTGGCAGTCACTTATCTCTTTGTCGCGCCGCAATAGTCGCGGCCTGAACGATCAGGCGGCAAGTTGAGATACGACTTCTTCGGCGATTGACAGCGAAGAGGTCAGTCCAGGCGATTCGATGCCGAACAGGTTGACCAAATTCGGCATGTCGTGCGCTTGCGGTCCGGCGATCATGAAGTCGGCCGCGGGCTCTCCCGGGCCGGTGAGCTTGGGCCTGATGCCGCAATAGTCGGGCACCAACGAATCCTCCGGCAATCCGGGCCAATAGGTCCGGATGCGGTCGTAGAAACTGTCGGCGCGGCGGGGATCGACGGTGTAGCTCTCCTCGCTGATCCACTCGACGTCCGGCCCAAAACGCATCCGGCCGGCGAGGTCGAGCGTGACGTGCACGCCGAGCCCGCCATCGACCGGTGTCGGATAGATGAGCCGCGAAAACGCCGGGCGCCCGGCAAAACCGAAATAATTGCCCTTGGCAAGCACGAGTCGCGGCACCCTTTCAGTGGGATAGCCGTCAATGCGCTGCGCGAGCGCCTGGGCGCCAAGGCCCGCGGAATTCACCACCGCGTCGAACTCGATCACGCCGGCGTCGCGACCACCGAAGTGGACGCGCCAGTGCGGCGTCTTGAACGACATGCGCTTGACAGTGGTTTCAAACGCGATCATCCCGCCGCTGTCCTCCAATTCGCCCTGAAGCGCGAGCATGTAACCGTGGCTGTCGATGATGCCGGTTTCAGGCGACCATAGTGCGCCGATGCAGGAGAGTTCGCCCTCCATGGCGCGCGCCGCATTGCCGCCGACGATCTCAAGACCTTCGACCCCATTGGTCACGCCTTGTGCCAGGATGGTCTCGACCTTGGCGAGTTCTGCGTCGTTGGTGGCGACGACAAGCTTGCCGCACTTGCGATGGGCGACGCCGTGCGACATGCAAAATTCGTAGAGCAGCCGCCGGCCGCGCACGCAGTGGAAGGCCCGTAGCGATCCGGTCGGATAATACAAGCCGCCGTGAATCACCTCGCTGTTGCGCGATGAGACGCCGTTGGCGATGCCGCCCGTCGCCTCGGCAACCGTAACGTCATGGCCGGCGAGCGCTGCGGTGCGCGCAACCGCAAGCCCCACCACGCCAGCGCCGACCACGAGAATTTGCATTGCGCCAGGCGTCCCGTATCAGGCGGTTTTCCACGGAATGATGACGCGTTCCAACTCGTTGAGTGCCACGGTCAGCACGAAGCCGATGATCGCGATCATGAACAGTCCGACATACATTTGCTCAACAGAAAACGTCTCCCACGCGGTCCAGATCATGTAGCCGAGCCCGCTCTTGGCACCGATCATCTCGGCTATGGCGATGAGCACGAGCCCGATGCCGATGCCAAGCTTGAAGCCGGTCATGATCACCGGCAGTGCGCCCGGCAGAGCAATCGTCCAGAACGTGTTCCAGCGGCTGGCTTTATAGTTGCGGCCGACGTCGAGATAGATGCGGTTGATTTCGAGCACGCCGGTCGTCGCGTTGATCACGACCGGAAAGAATACGCCGATCGCCACCATGAAGATTTTCGAGCCTTCGCCGAGGCCGAAGATCAACAGCGCCAACGGCAGGATCGCGCTTTTCGGGATCGGATAGGTCGCCGCTACGATGGGATCGAAGGCCGCGCGCACCCAGCGGTTAAGACCCATGGCGATGCCGAGGATGAGCGCCGGCACGCCGCCGATCAGCGTGCCGAGCGCCAGGCGGCGTAAGCTGACCAGTGTGTTGGTCACGAGTTCGCCTGAACGCAGCATGTCGATCATGACCGCGATTACGCTCGTGGGCGCGGGAAAGAAACGGGTATCGATGAAGTGCAGCCGCGCCGCCACCTCCCAGACCACAAGGAGCGCGATCGGCGAGGCTATGCCGAGGATGCGCTCTCGCGTCCGCATCGAGAGGCCCAGGTTTTGTTCCATGCCACCGGCAATGGTTTGCGTCGTCATGTCGATACGTCCTTGTCTTCCTGCTCGCGGGCGCGCTGCACTTCGTCGCGCAAGTCCGACCAGATGCGATGCACAAGTTCGCCGAATTCGGGCGCCTTTTGCAATTCGATGATGTTGCGCGGGCGAGCGAGCGGCACGCGCACCATGCTTTTCACGCGCCCCGGCTGCGCCGTCATTACCATGATGCGGTCGCCGAGATAGACCGCTTCATCCACGCTGTGGGTGATAAAGACCACCGTTTTCTTCTGCTCCTCCCAGATGCGCAGCAGCTCCTCCTGCAACAGCAGCTTGTTCTGCGCATCGAGCGCCGAGAACGGCTCGTCCATCAGCAGGATTTCCGGATCATTGGCGAAGGCACGCGCGATCGACACGCGCTGTTTCATGCCGCCGGAGAGTTGATGCGGATAGTAGCCGGCAAAGCGCGTGAGTCCCGTAGCGTCAAGATAATGGCCGACGCGTTCCTTGATGATCGCGGGCGCGGCATTGCGCATGCGCAGCCCGTAGGCGGCGTTATCCCACACCGTCATCCAGGGGAAAATCGATTCGCCCTGGAACACCAAGGAATTTTCCGGCCGCTGCGACCCCGCCGGCGTGTCGATCTCGATCGTGCCTGCACTCGCGGTCTCAAGGCCGGCCAGGATCCGCAACAGCGTCGTCTTTCCGCAACCGGAAGGTCCGACGATCATGAAGAATTCACCGGGCTCGATATCGACCGAAACGCGGTCGACGGCGAGGAGCGTGCCGAAGGTTTTTTGCAGATTGCCGATCCGGATGGCCGGCCGCGACGGCCGCGGGCGTTCCGTGTTGCCGGGTGCTTCGCCGACGGCGCGTAAATTGGGAACGGGGCTCATCGGTTGTTCATCTCGGGCCGCACCCATTGTGACGGGCAATGCGACCGATCTCAACTCGCGACGCCGGCGGGCGATTGCAACGATTTCGCGCCTCTCGCTATAAGGCCGCACTTGACCTTGCGCGCCGCGCGGTTTTGTGTCGCAGCGCGAGGAGGGGCGTTCGCCCCGGGATTTGGAGGGGTGAAGGCCCATGGCGGATAATGTCGTCAAAGTCTGCGCGCAGTCCGATATCGCGCCCGAAAGCGTGAAAGCGTTCGAGGTCGGCGACCAGCGGCTCGCCGTCTACAACATCGAAGGCAAATTCTATGTCACGGACGACGAGTGCACGCACGCGTCCGCAAGCCTCGCCGACGGCATCCTCGAAGGTGACGTTATCGAATGTTGCCTGCATTTCGGCGCTTTCGACGTGAAAACGGGCGCCGTGAAGGCCCCGCCATGCTCGATCGCGCTGCGTACCTATAAGGTGGTGCTGCAAGGCGACGATGTTTACGTCGATCTCGACAAGAACGCGGCCGGAGAGTCGGCCTGATGAATCCGGCCGGCGCGGAAGTCGGCCAAGGGAGTGTGGGCCTCGGCATTGCGGGCCTTGGCATGGCCGGGGCGGTCATGGTGCGCGCCGCGGAAAAGCACCCTGAAATAAGACTCCGCGCCGCCGCCGATCCCCATGCCGCACCGCGCGAGGCATTCGCGCGTGACTTCAACGCGCGCGCTTACAGCGATATCCGCGAGCTTTGCGCCGACCCCGCCGTCGAGGTCGTCTATATCGCCACGCCGCATCAATTCCACGCCGAACACGCCGCGATCGCGGCAGCGGCCGGCAAGCACATCATTCTCGAAAAGCCCATGGCGCTGACACTCGCCGAGTGCGACACCATCATAGCCGCGGTCGACGCCGCGAAGGTACATTTGATCGTCGGTCACACCCACGCTTTCGACCCGGCGGTGAGGGCGATGGCACAGATCGTGTCGCAGGGTGAGCTCGGCCCCCTCGGCATGATTGCGGCGTGGAACTACACCAATTTCATTTATCGCCCGCGACGGCCTGAAGAACTCGACACTGCGCGCGGCGGCGGCATCCTGTTCAACCAACTCCCGCATCAGATCGATATGGTCCGGCTGATCGGAGGCGGACGGTTGCGCAGCGTCCGCGCCCAGGTCAATGCGCTCGATGCGGCGCGGCCGACGCAGGGCGGCGCCGTGGTCTTTCTCGAATTCGAGGATGGCGCAGCCGCTTCGCTGGTCTATGGCGGTTACGATTTCTTCGACAGCGACGAGCTGCATTTCTGGATCGGGGAACGCGGCGTGCCAAAGACGCCGGACCAGCACGGCGCGGCTCGGCGCGCGCTCGCCGGTCAGCGGGCCGAGGAAAGCCGCTTGCGGGTCGAATATTACGCGTACGGTTCGGCGGCTGCCTCACCGGCAACCCATCAACCGCATTTCGGTCTGATGATCGTGACCTGCGCCGGTGGCGAAATGCGGGCGTCGGCCGATGGCCTCATGGTTTATGACGCACGCGGCAGACGCGAAATCGCGCTGCCGAGGAGCGTTGCAATGCCTGGGCGCAGCGAAGTGCTTGACGACATGGTTGCGGCGATCCGGAGTGGTCGCCGACCGTTACAGGGCGGCCGTTGGGGCAGGGCCAATGTCGAGGTCATGCTCGCGGTGCTGCAATCCGCCCGTGAGCGGCGCGAAATCGTGCTTCAGCACCAAGTCGCTTCTACGTAACGGCGCATTGGACGGCAGGGCTCGCTTCTCTATATAAATTGCAGTCCGAAGGAGCGGACAGCCATGAATTATCAGCCTTCAGGCCACGATTTCGTCGTCGAGAACCCGCAGCAGGAGACGTTCTTCGTCAACCGCGAGGTGTTCGTCTCGGAGGACGTGTTCGAGCGGGAGAAGCGCGGCATCTTCGACCGTTGCTGGATTTATGTCGGCCATGGCTCCGAGATCAAAAATCCCGGCGACTTCAAGACCCGGCCGGTGGCGGGAAGGCCGATCATCTTCTGCCGCGACCGCGAGGGCACCGTGCGCGCCCTGATCAACTGCTGCCGCCACCGCGGCGCGTTGGTCTGCCGCGAGCGCGAAGGCAACGCCCGGCAGTTCTACTGCATGTATCACGGTTGGACCTACCACCCGGATGGCCGGCTCAAATCGGTGCCGGGCGACGATGCCTACGGAGCGGCTTTCGACAAAACCGAGATGGGCCTGGTCGCGGTGCCGCGGCTTGAGCAGTATCGCGATTTCTATTTCGCCAATTTCGACGCCGAAGCGGTCGATCTGGAAACGTATCTCGGCAAGGCCAAGGACTACATCGATCTCGTCATCGACCAGTCGCCGTCGGGAAAGATGCAGATCATCTCCGGCACCCAGGAATACGACATTCGGGCGAACTGGAAGCTTCTGGTCGAGAACAGCGTTGACGACTATCACCTCATTTCCACGCATTCGACCTGGCTCAACTACATGCGCAATTCCGGCGTCAACGTCACGCCGCCGAAGGGCGAACTCCTGCCGACGCGCGGCTTCGGCCGCGATCTCGGTAACGGGCATCTGACGACCGACAATCCGAATTACCGCGGTAGGCCAGTGGCACGCTGGATTTCCGTCTATGGCGAGGACGCCAAGGCTGATATCGACGCGTTGCGCAACGAACTGGTCCAGCGGCTTGGCTCGGCGCGTGCGGCCCGTGTCGCCGATACCAACCGAAATCTCGCGATCTTCCCCAATCTCGTCATTAATGACGGCTCCTCGGTGACGGTGCGGCATTTTTATCCGGTCGCCCCCGATCGCATGCATGTCACGGCATGGGCA
>Ga0335081_10020864_pt1 | contig 10595 bp, 7 predicted proteins | sample Lox_Sample_35_FD_206713 | JGI IMG/M metagenome (GOLD analysis project Ga0335081, IMG submission 206713) | Soil microbial communities from Loxahatchee National Wildlife Refuge, Florida, United States - Lox_Sample_3.5 | ecosystem: Environmental > Terrestrial > Soil > Wetlands | place: USA: Florida... | reverse complement strand
ATACGACCTCCACCTACTGGGAGTGCGGCGTCGCTGACGAGCTCGCCGAGCTGGCCGAACAGGCCGCAGACGACGAGGTGAGCGTGCCGGAGGAGAACGCCGCGCGGGTGCTCGGGCACTCCAAGGACCACCGGGATGACCTGCCGCAGGTGGTGATCGGCATGGCGGTCACCCGGGACGGGATCCCGGTGCGCTGCTGGGCCTTCCCCGGCAGCACCTCCGACCAGGAGATCATCCGCCGGATCAAGGACGACCTGGACGGCTGGAACCTGCGGCGGCTGATCTGGGTCGCCGACCGCGGGTTCGCCTCCGCCGCCAACCGCGTCTACCTGACCAGGGGCGGCGGGCACTACATCCACGCCGAGAAGCTGCGGCATGCCAACAGCCAGGCCGCGGCCGCACTGGCCCGCCAGGGCCGCTACCACACCGTCGCCGGGAACCTCCGGGTCAAGGAGGTCTGGGTTCCCCCCAAGGAGAACGGGATACGGGCCGAGCGGTTCGTCATCTGCCACAACCCCGAAGCCGCCGAGCGTGACGCCGCCGTGCGCGAGCGGCTCGTCCGCTACCTGGACGCCCTCATCGACGGCTCGGACGCCTGGACCCCGGCCCGGCGCAGCGAGCTTACCGGGAGCCTGCGGGACAAGCCCGGGCTGCACCGGTTCCTGCGGCGCACCAAGACCGGGCTGCTGCGCATCGACCACACCACGATCGCCCGCGAGGCCCACCTGGACGGCAAGTGGCTGCTGCGCACCTCCGACCAGACGCTGACCCCCGACGACCTCGCCGCCGCCTACAAGCAGCTGATCGCGGTCGAGCGCGGGTGGAAGGACATGAAGGGCGCCCTGGCGCTGAGGCCAGTGTTCCACCACCGCGAAGACCGCATCCGCGCCCACATCCAGCTGTGCTGGCTGGCGCTGCTGCTGATCCGCGTCGCCGAGAACGCCGCCAGCGACACCTGGCGCAACCTCCGCCACGAACTCGACCGCATGCACCTGGTCACCCTCGCCGCCGCCGACGGCCAGGTCGCCCAGCGCTCCGCCACCACTCCCGGCCAGCAGGCCATCCTGCACGCCCTCGGCCTGCAGGAACCGCCGAAGTTCTTCGACTTCACCCTCCCGGCTGACTGATCGCTACCACCGGCCGCGTGTAGTAACACGCCCCGGTCACGCCTCCCCGGCGTTTGCCCAGCTCAACCGCCGCTTTTCCTTGATCATGTGCTCATGATCTTCGGAAGTCCGGGTAGGGCACGCTGAACATTCCTGGCACGTTCAGCCGGTACGGCTGGTCGTCGTTCGTCCAGTCCAGGACGTAGCTCAGCCCGAGTTCGGCGAGCAGGGCCGGCGTGCGGAACGTCTCGGTGAGCGCGGGGCCCATCCATCCGTGCGGCCGCTGGCCGGTGGCCGTCTCGATGGTGGTCACGATGTCCGCCAGGACCGCCCGCTCCTCGGCTTCCGTCATGCCTGCATGCAGAGCCGAGTTGGTCCTGCCGTGGGCGAGCCAGGCCCAGTCGCGGCGCCGGCCTGCCTCGATGATCTGCGGATACCGTTCGCACACGTCCGAGTTGAGCAGCGCGCTCGCGCGGATCCCGTGCCGGTCGAGGCTCTCCATCAGCCGCCAGATGCCGACCCGGGCTCCGTAGTCCCGCCAGCCGTAGTTCAGCGCGTCCGGCACCAGCGAAGCGGTCGCCTCGATCAAGCTGGTGGACGGGCCGTCGAGCTGAAAGTGCTCAACGTTCAGGCCGACGTAGAAGGCGACGCGCGCGCCGCCGGGCCAGTGGATCGGCGCACGCTCGACGATTGGGCTGTAGCCGTACAGTTCATTTTCCATCTCTGCACGCTACGAAGCCGGGGCCGGGTGCGGCGTCACCCGAAAGTGCTCCTCCGGTGGAATCCTCTGCGGCGCCGCCGCGCCCGCAGGCGCCGCTCCGGCCGGGTACGCGAACTGCCTTGTTTGCGGCGGGAGATGGCGGGGAACGGCGACAGGCAGCCAGCACCCGAGGGCTGGCCAGCTCACGTGCGATGATCCTTCCCGGCCGCGACCCGGAGGCGCAGAGCGTGCAGGTTAGCGATGGCTGAGGTATCCGTGGCGGTCTCCGCTGCGCCGCCGGAGCGTGCCGACCTGCTCGCCACCAAGCTGCACATGCCCGCGTCGCGGCCGGACCTGGTGCCACGGCCGCGCCTGGCCGAACGGCTCGATGAGGGCCTGGGGCGGGGGCTGATCCTGGTCTGCGCGCCGGCCGGATACGGCAAGACCGTCTTGCTGGCCGACTGGGCCCGGCCCGGCGGGCACCCGGCCGCGTGGCTGTCGCTGGACGCGGGGGACAACGACCCGGCCCGGTTCTGGCGTCACGCGGTGGCCGCGCTCGACCAGGCCCGCCCCGGGACCGGCGGACGGGTGGCGCCACTGCTCGGCCCGCCCGCGCCCTCGTCGTTCCAGAGCCTGCTGACCGCCCTGATCAACGAGCTGGCCGAGCCCGCCGCCGGCGAGGCCCTGCTGATCCTCGACGACTACCACGTGATCGATTCGCACCTGGTGCACGAGTCGCTCTCGTTCCTGCTGGAGCACCTGCCGCCCCGCATCACCGTGGTCCTGGCCAGCCGGAGCGACCCGCCGCTGGCCCTGGCCCGGCTGCGGGCGCGCGGCCAGCTGGCTGAGATACGCGCCGCCGACCTGCGGTTCACGCCGGCCGAGGCCGGGGAACTGCTCCAGCACGCGGCGGCGGCCCTGCCGTATGCGTCGGTGGTGGCGCTGGCGGCGCGGACCGAGGGCTGGGCGGCCGGGCTGCAGCTAGCGGCGCTGTCGCTGCGCGGGCACGACGATGCCGCCGCTTTTGTGGCCGCGTTCACCGGCAGCCACCGTTATGTCCTGGATTACCTGGCCGAGGAGGTGCTGGAGCGGCAGGGCGAGCGGCTGCGCACGTTCTTGCTGGAGACCTCGGTGCTGGACCGGCTGTCCGGCCCGCTGTGCGACGCGGTCACCGGCCGGGACGGCAGCCAGGCGCTGCTGGAGCAGGTGGAGCGGGCGGGCTTGTTCCTGGTGCCGCTGGATGAGGTGCGCGGCTGGTGGCGGTATCACCATCTGTTCGCCGATCTGCTCCGCGCCCGGCTGCAGCAAGAGCAGCCCGGGCGCCTGGCGCCGCTGCACCGCAACGCCGCCACCTGGCACCAGCAGCACGGACTGGCCGAAGACGCCATCGGCCACGCGGCCGCGGCCGGGGAGATGCTCTGGGCCGCCCGGCTCATCGAGCGGCACTTTGACCTGGTCCACCGCATCCAAGGCGAGGCGGCCACCATCGACCGCTGGCTGTCGGTCCTCCCCGCGGACGTGGTCAGGTCCCGCCCCCGGCTGCTGCTGGCGCAGGCGCACATGGCCGCCGACAGCGGCCACCCCGAGGCCGTGGAACCGCTGCTGGACGCGGTTGAGTGCGCGCCCCACGACTGGGCCGATGAGCCATTCGAGCCGACGGCCGGCGTGGCGGCCAGCTTCCTGATCAATGTCCCGGCCCTGACCACGCTGAACCGCAGCTATCTCGCCCAGCTCCACGGCGACGCCGAGGCCACAGCCGCGTTCGCCACGCAGACCCTGGCCGAGAGCAAACCAGAAGAACGGGCGCTGAGCGCCACCGCGCACGGATTCCTGGCCGTGGCCGAATGGCTGCGCGGCCGGCTCACCGAGGCCGAGCGCGCCTTGGCGTCCAGCGTCATCGAGTGGCGCGACACCGGCGGGCTCACGCTGATCGCATGGGGCTGGTACCAGCTGGTGCTGATCCAGCTCGCCCAGGGCCGCCTGGACGCGGCCGCGCTGACCTGCGGGCAGGCCCTGGATACCCTCGTCACCGCCGGCCGGCCGCCGCCGGCCGCCGGACCGGGCCACGTGGGCCTGGCCGGGGTCGCCTACCAGCGCAACGAGCTTGATGCAGCCCTCCGGCAGGTCACCGAGGGCATCGCGCTGTGCCGCCAGTTCGTCTACACCCCACCGCTGGCCACGGGCCTGGTCACGCTGGCGTGGATCCGGCAGGCCAGCGGTGATCCAGCCGGAGCGCTGGACGCCGTCGAGGAGGCGGGGCAGGCCTCACCAGGCCCGCCAAGCCTGCTCAACCCGGTCCGCGCCCAGCGGGCGCGGCTGCTGCTGGCTCAGGGCGACCTGGCCGGAGCCGCGCGCTGGGCGAATGGCAGCGGCCTGCGCCCCGGGGACGAAGCCCGTTACTTCCGCGAGCCGGGGCATCTGGCGCTGGCCAGGGTCCTGCTGGCGCAGGACCGGCCCGGCCAGGCGCTCGCCCTGCTGGACCGGCTGCACGCGGCGGCGGTGACCCAGGACCGGACCGGCAGCCTCATCGAGATTGGCGCGCTGCGGGCCCTGGCGCTGGCGGCCAGCGGCGACGGGGCCGGCGCGGTCACGGCCCTGGCCGACGCGCTCCTGCTCGCCGGTTCACGGGGCTATGTCCGGGTCTTCGCCGACGAGGGGCCGCCGATGGCCGCGCTGCTCGGCCGGCTCATCGCGGCCCAGCGCACCGGCCAGGCGGCCACCGACGTGCCGCTTGGCTACCTGGCTGAGCTGCGGCGGGCCCTCGGCGCAGCGCCCGCCACGCCGGATCCCGGCCAGGACACCGCCCGGCCGGGGATCGTCGACCCGCTGACCGGCCGCGAGCTGGAAGTGCTCCGGATGCTGGCCGCAGGCCGCCCGAACCAGGCCATCGCCCGAGAACTGGTCGTCACTCTCGACACCGTTAAAAAGCATGTCAGCCATGTGCTGGGCAAACTCGGCGCGGCCAACCGCACCGAGGCCGTGGCCCGGGCCCGCGAGCTCAGCCTGATCCGCTGACCTGCACCTATGGGCCAGCGCGGGGCTGGTTCGGCGGCGGACCGGCCCGGCGGCGGACCGGCTCCGCCCGAGGAGGTAGCGTGCTGGATTGCGGACTGGTTCAGGCCCCTGGACGGTCGGGACCTTGCGGTCACGGCGATCCGCTCTTCGGGGAGCAGACCGTGCTGTACCGCGAACATCGCCGCTGCGGCCCGGCTGGAGGCACCGATCTTGGCGTAGATGTGCTCGATGTGATTGCCTGCCGTCTTGGGCGTGATCACCAGCCGCGCGGCGATCTGCTTGTTGGACATGCCGCGGGCGAGCAGTTCGTGCGCCCAGCCATCGTGGGCAGCGCCACGGCCCCGGCACGTGTGCTGCCGGTCATATCGGGCTGAGCGGCTAGCCCGCGGGCAGGTCAGCGGGCTGCCGGGGAGCCGGGGTGCGCGGCGAAGAAGCGGATGAACTCCGCGCTGGCGTCCGGCCCGCGTGGGTCGGTGTAGGAGCCGTGCGGGACACCACCGGACCAGCCATGCCCGCTCTGGTGGATCGTCCAGCATTCGGCCAGGACGGCCCCGGCCGGGTCCTGGTAGCAGCGACGGGTATAGGCATGCCCGCCGGGAGCCTGCCCGCCGCTGATCACCGTGACGGGCGCGACGCCGGCCGCCAGGACGTGGCCGATGAGCCCCGTGGCATTGACGGGGGCCACGATCGGGTCCTGGTCACCGTGGAAGACGATCAGTGGCCGCGGTTGCGCCGGAGGGCGGCCCCGGTGGAGCGGGCCCTGCCGCATCGCTGCGAACGCCGAGCGCACGTCATCGGCGGCGGCATAGGCCAGCCCCGAGTGCACACCCACGGCGGCGTAGAGATCGGGGTAAACCGCGCCCATCACCGCGGCCATCGCGCCCCCGGCGGAAAACCCGCCCACGTACACCCGGGCGGCGTCCACCTGGTAGCGGTCCATGACCTGGCGGGTGATGCCGGCGATCAGCGACGGCTCTCCCGCGCCGCGGCGCTGATGAGCGGGGATGAACCAGTTCCAGTACCGGCCCGCGTTCGCCGAGCGGGCCTGTTCGGGATAGGCGACGAGGAACGTCTTACGCTCGGCGAGGTCGTTCATGGCGGTCGCCGCGGCGAACGCGGCGGCGTCCTGGGTGCCGCCGTGCAGCATCACGACTAGCGGCAGCGGCCCCCCGGTGTGGCCGGCCGGGACATAGAGCCGGTAGGTGCGGGAACCGGCGGCGTTGGTGTAGGAGAAAGCCTCGAACCGGCCCGCCCGGCGCCGGGCGGCGGGTACCCCGGGACGGGCGGCAAGGCCGCGATGTGCCGTGCCCCGGTCCGGGACGGCCCGGCGCCGGGTCCAGCCGGGAGCGATCCGCCGCGGCGGGATCGTGCCGCGCATGGCGGGCGGTGGCGGTGCATCGGCGGAGCGGCCACTTCTGCCGCCGGCCCGCCCGGCGCATGGCGCGTCCGGCGCTCGCTGTGTCACCGCCGGGCCGGCCAGGGTCTGCTGAATCAGTGCGGTCGCCTCGATGAGGCGCCCCTGACGGGTCAGGCGGGTGGCCTCGGCCATCGCCGCCATCTGGCGTGCGTCCATGCGGTATCCCTTCTCGGGGTTGCTTTCGCCGGCCTGCCGGCCCGGCGGCCGTCGCTCACGGCCCGGTGCCCGGGCAGCCATGGTGAGCACGGCGGGTCAGGCGGTGCGATCCGCCAGGATGGCTTTCACCGCGGTGGGGGCCCGGAAGGCGCCGAGTACCTCCACCGACGCGATTGTGTCCAGGGCCAGCTGGGGGGAGACATCGGCGGCGATGGTCGCCAGCCCCAGCACCCGGATGTGGATCATCTGCCCGGTGTCGCGGATCTCCTCAAGATCGCGCCGGGTGTAGTAGCAGTTGCCCAGAGTGAGCGTGCGCCGGGCCGCGGTCTGGTCGAGCGCATCGCCCCGGGCGGCGAGCTGGGTGCGGATGGCCGTGCGGATGAAATCGGTGCGGTTGGTGTAGAAGCCTTCCTGGACCAGCAGATCGATCTGCCCGAGGTCCACGAGGCCCAGGTTGATAGTGATCTTCTCGGTCTTCTCGCTTTCGCCTTGCGCCATCCCCTTAGCCTCTCCACACCATCCATATGGATGGTAAATCGGGACGTGGCCACACGGCAATGGGCCAGCGGCTGTTTCCGTGGCGGTTGCGGAGCCGATCAGTCAGGAGCCGAGAGGCTGTTTCGCCACAGGTAGCGGGCCGCCGGCATGCCGTGCACGTCCCGTTCCATCGTCTGCTCGAACAGGATCGCCGCCAGGATGCGCGAGCCGCCAAACGCCGGGCTCGTCAGCGCGCGGGTGCGCATCGCGTGCACCAGGTCGAACATCTCCGCCTCGGAGCGATAGCGGTCCCGGCCGATGCCGTACTCCGCCAGGGCTTTGGGTGTGCTGCCACCGCTCTGGTCCAGGGCGGCGAAGAAACCGCGACCGGTCTTGATCTTTTCGAGCTGCGCGGCGTTCACGCGCCCATTGTGGCATCACACGAACTTAACGACGGAGCGCAGGGAGCCGTTGTGCCGATCACTGGACGACGTGTGCGGCGGCAGGGCAACGACTTCAGTCACACCGGCATCGCGCCCGCGCTGCCGGCTGATAGTTCCGATTGACTGAGCGCCTTCGAAGATCGCCCGCCCGGGGCAGCTCACCTGCCAGGCGGGCCTGCATCATAGTTTGGCCGCAAACTGTGGCTCTCTCGTTTGGTCACTAGCCTTGGGGCATGGTAGGCACCACCGCGCACGCCCGCCCGTCCGTTGCTTCCCGGCGGCCGGGACCCGTACCCGACGACACCGACCGGGTGATCCACCAGTGGGCGAAGGTACGCCCCGACCTCAATGTCTCGCCGATTGGCGTGGTCGCCCGGCTGGAGCGGCTGCGGGCGATCCTCGCCGAGGAGCAAGAGGCCGTCTTCGCCGAGTACGGCACCAGCAATCCGGCCTTCACGACGCTGGTCACCTTGGTGCGGATCAACCAGCCCGGCGGGGTGTCTCAGCGACGGCTGGCCGACGAGCTGCGACTGACGCCGGGAACCGTGAGCGTCCGCGTCGACCGGCTGGTCGCCGACGGGCTCGTGGCGCGCTCTGCCGATCCGGCCGACAAGCGTGGCTCGCTGGTGTCGCTCACCGAGCAAGGCAGGGAGCTTTTCGAGACGGTCGTGCCCGCCCATCTGGCCAACGAGGCGCGCCTGCTCGGCTCGCTCACCCCGGCGGAACAGGCGACGCTGGCTGGGCTGCTGCGCAAGCTGCTGGTCGCCTTCGAGGGCAGTGCCGAGCCGGAAGGTACGCCGGTCCGCCTCGGCCTGACCTTGGCTCCCGTACACGTGGCGCTCGCCATGCAGCGCGCGGTCGGCCTGCCCGAGCGCCCGGGACTGCTGGTTCGCTCGGCAGAGGAGCAGTCGCCCGCCACCGCGGCCGGCCTCGCCGAGGGTGACATCCTCACCAAGGCCGGCGGCGAGCCCCTCCGATCGGTCTCGGCCCTGTACGCGGCCATCTCCGAAGCGCTTCCGGCGGGCGTGCTCGAGTTGCGGGTCCGCCGGGGCCTGAAGGAACGCAACGTGTCAATACGCCTCGGCGCGCCACCCTCAGCCATGCCCAGCGGGGCGGGCGCCGCTCGCGCCGGCGAGCACCGCGTCTGACGACCCGGGCCGCCATCTCTCTTCACATCTGTCATATAGTTTGGAACAAATCTATTTACTCGATGCACATTAACGAGGAGGCAACCGTGCGGATAGGCATTATCGGTGCGGGTCATATCGGCGGCAACATCGCCCGTTTCCTCACGGGCGCTGGTCACGACGTGACCGTCTCGTTCTCGCGGGACCCAGGATCGCTCGAAAAGCTAGCCGGCGAGATCGGCCCACGCGTCTCGCTGGGCAGCCCGGCCGAGGCCGCCGCATCGGCAGAGGTCGTGGTCGTCTCGGTCCCATGGCCCGTGATCGACGAGGCACTGGCGCAGGCCGGCCCGCTGGCGGGCAAGGTGGTGATCGACACGACCAACCAGTTCGGGGCGGGCGCCGGCCTCATTCCGGCCGGCCACACGGCCGCCCAGTTCAACCAGGCCCGGATGCCCGGTGCCCGCTACACCAAGTCGTTCAATACGCTGACGGCCGCCTTCCAGCGCCACGCCGCCGCCCGCAGCGGCGGCAACCGGGTCGTGCAGTGGCTGTGCGGCGACGACAGCCAAGCCAAAGCCATCGTCGCGTCCCTCATCACCGACGCCGGCTTCCTGCCGGTCGACCTGGGCGGCGCCGCCGACGCCACCGTCATGGAGGCGCCTCGCCGGGCGGGCGCGGTGTACGGCGAGGAGTATCGCGGCCCCGACGCCCGGGCTGTGGTGGAAGCCGTACGGAACGGGCAACCGCTGCCGCCCACCCCCCGCTACCCGTCGGCGTGAACCCCCACCCCCGGTCAGCGGGCGGCCGGGGTATAGATCAGCTTCTTGTTCACGAACTCGTCGATGCCGTAAGGGCCCAGCTCGCGGCCGACGCCGGACCGCTTGGTCCCGCCGAACGGCAGATCCGCCATCGAGCCCTGCGGGCTGTTGATCCATACCATGCCGGTGTCCAGCAGGTCCGCGACTTCCTGCGCGCGGGCCGGGTCCGCGCTGTAGACGACGCCGCCGAGCCCGAACGATGAGGAGTTGGCCAGCTGCACGGCCTCCGAGGCGTCGGCCACCCGGTAGATGACCGCCGCGGGACCGAACAGCTCCTCGCGGTATGCCCGCATCTCGGGGGTGACGTCGGTGAGGACCGTTGCCTCCACGAACGCGCCCGGCCGGTCGACCCGCCGGCCGCCGGTGCGCAGCGTGGCGCCCTTGTCCACGGCGTCGCTGATCTGGCCCATCAGGCGCTCGGCGGCATCCTCCGAGGACAGCGGCCCGAAGTCGGAGGCGGGGTCCGCAGGGTCGCCCGGATGCAGTGCGGCCATCGCGGCGGTGAACTGGCCGGCGAAGTCGTCGTAGAGATCCCCGACGACGATGATCCGCTTGGCCGCGTTGCAGGCCTGGCCGGCGTTGGCCATCCGCCCGGCGACCGCGGCCTTCACCGTCTTGGTGACGTCGTCGCTGTCCAGCACGATGAACGGGTCCGATCCCCCGAGCTCGAGGACAACCTTCTTGAGATTGCGCCCGGCCACCTCGGCCACGGCCGCGCCGGCCCGTTCGCTGCCGGTGACGGACACGCCCGCCACCCGCGGGTCGGCGATCATGTCCGCGATCTGGCTGTTGGTCGCGAACACGTTGACGTAGGCGCCCTCCGCGAGGCCCGCGTCACGGAAGGTCTGCTCCATCGCCAGGGCCGATTCCGGGCACTGCGGCGCGTGCTTCAGGATGATCGTGTTGCCGGCCATCAGGTTGGGCGCGGCGAACCGGGCCACCTGGTAGTAGGGGTAATTCCACGGCATGATGCCCAGCAGCGGGCCGACCGGCTCCTTGCGGACCAGTGCCGTGCCCCCGGCCCTCGGGCTGAGCGGGACGTCCTCAAGCAGTGCCGGCCCCTGGTGGGCGTAGTACCGGTAGATGCTCACCACCAGCAGGATCTCCCCCTTGGCCTCCCGGGTGGGCTTGCCCATCTCCCGGGTGATCAGCGCGGCCAGGTCATCGATCCGCTCCTTGTACAGCTCGGCCACCCGCAGCAGCACCTTGGTCCGCTCGTCCTTCGCGGTCGTCCGCCAGGACTGGTAAGCGTGGGCGGAATGCTCCAGCACCTGCTCGATCTCGGCATCGGTGGCGGCGGCAAACTCTCGCTCGGTCTCGTTCGTCGCCGGGTTGT
>Ga0335081_10020863_pt1 | contig 10595 bp, 9 predicted proteins | sample Lox_Sample_35_FD_206713 | JGI IMG/M metagenome (GOLD analysis project Ga0335081, IMG submission 206713) | Soil microbial communities from Loxahatchee National Wildlife Refuge, Florida, United States - Lox_Sample_3.5 | ecosystem: Environmental > Terrestrial > Soil > Wetlands | place: USA: Florida... | reverse complement strand
CACTCCTCCGCACACCGCCTCCGCGAGAAATACGCGCCGCCCCGCGGCACGAAGTACCGGCCAACACCAAAGCAGGTCAACCTCAGCGAGCAACGCGCAGGCCTGCTCGTCGCCACAAGCGCGCATGTAGCGCATCGGAGGCGGATCGCTCCGATTGTCGGTCGAAGCGCTAACTGAAGGTCGGGAAGCTGCAAGCACGAAAGCGGTCAGGACGTCGTCCACGCCACGACTGCCTTTCCGGGCGTCAGGCAGCAGCAACAGCCGGGCGCCTCCCGTGGCTCCATTCGGCGGACGGCGGTCGCCGTGGGGGACGATCGCGTCGATCCCGGTGACGATCCCGGAGCTTGCTTCGGCTTTGCGACATCTCGATCACCGCGGTCGTCGACGCCCAGCGATCCCTTTGCCACTCAGGCTGCCAGCGTCCAGCGCACCCCTCCTGGGCGATCTCCATCGCGCGGGCTCAGCTAAGACCTAGTGAACTTCAATCTCACTCCAGGTCGAATGCTGCGTGGATCGCGTCCCTGAGTTTGGTCTCCTGCTCGTCAAGAGGCGGCCGACCTGTGACCGCAGAGCCCCCACTGGAACGGTCGTCACGTGGTCGCACGCGTCAACGCATGGTTCGTTCAGCCAGATTCGACTGTTTCGTGCCGTCCGCGTTGATGCCGCTGAATCGCCGTAAATACTGGGATTTAGGGCATTCTGGTGTCGCCTTGTGACGCCCCGGAAGGGTCCCGTCCGGCGCCGTTCGTTTGACAAATGTTTGACACGAAGGCGCTAGCCCACGCTCGCTAAAGCGGCCTCGACGAGCTCGACGAAGTCCTGCCAGTACTCGGCGCCGTGACGGCCGGCTGAAGGGATTCGCACGTCGGCATAGCGGAGTTCCGGGTTGATCTCCTCCGCGAGCGTCCGCGCCTCGCTGGCGAGCATGTAGGGCGAAAGCCGTTCGTGCTGTTCGTCATCGAGCCAGCGCAACAGCACGCGCAGCGCGTGGAGGAGCTGGGGCCAGGGCCGCTCCGTCGGCAAGCCGTCCGCTGGCAGCCCGAGGAGCGTCCCCCACCGCTCACGATCAATCCTGTACCGCTGTTCCTTTCCGACGGTCACTGAGTCGATCACGCTCGCCCAGTGGAGCGCCGTTAGCGCCTCGTGGACGTTGCGCTTGGCGTAGCCGGCAGATTCGGTAATGACCTGGGCGGTGACGCTCGGCGCGTATACGGTGAGAAGAAACCGCGCTGCCTCGGCGCGGGCGCCGATGCCGAGAAGCTGACGGAGCCGGAACGCGAAGTTGATCGGCGCCTGGAGATTGGGGACCTGGGACTTGCCACTGCGCACAATCGGGGGCATCAACCATCCGTGCGCACGGAACGGGGCGTCCGCTCGCCTCGGATCGGCCTTCACATCTCGAAACAGCTGGACCGCAGACGACGCCTCGCTCTTAGCGGGGCGAGGGCGGCGCTCAGTTTGGTGGTTCGAATGCGCTACCCATGAGAGCGCGGCCTCCGCCAGCGTCCGATCCGCGTCGTCATGGCACAGATTGCGGAGCCGCTGCACACTCACCAGCCGCTCGTTCAGCGCCAGCCAGTCGAGCACCTCACCGAACAGCCGTGGGTCCTCCCGGCCGACCTCGAAAGTGAAGAGCAGGAGCGCCTCGGGGTCTTGTGCCCAGCGATCCGCGCGGCGAGCCGAGGCCGAGACGCCCATTTGGCCCCACTCATCCCATGCGAAGGTGACCAGGCGAGCTCGTGCTGTGCGCCTAAGGTCCGAGATCTGCATCGTTGACTCCGAGATAGTGAAGGGCGCGTTCGAGCATCTCGCGGAATCCGGGAGACGGATCATGGGTCCGGGTCCACCGTGCAGCCTGGACGAGCTCCTCCCGGGAGGGCGTGAGCGCACGGAGATCCGCCTCGTGCTTGCCGAGCCCTTGATCCACGAGCGCGTAGAGCTTGAGATGGATCTGGTCCAGCCGCGAAGAGAAGTGGACGGTCAGACCGGCACCCAAGTCCCACGTGCTGACGCGCCGCAGGAATCCCTCGGGCAAGCCAAGATCCATTAGGCTCGCCGGACCGGGATTAAGCCAGTCCTCCATGAGACCAAAGTCGCTGGCGACTCGATTCCGGGCATCGATGAGGTCTCGCGGGAGCGGATCGGCCTTGCTCAGCGAGCCGGCCTGACGCAGTGCGACTACATCAACGTCCTTCGTCGTCCTTTCAACCAGCTCCAGCGCAAGCAGCGCCGAGCCGCCGACAACGACCAGCTCATAGTGCCGCCCCCGAGCAGCGAGTTGTTCCGATAGAGCGACAAGCAGCTCCCGAACCCGGCCGGACCTCGTGATGTCAGTCATCCCGATGCGGGATGTTATACATCTCGATTCGGGGCGCGCGGCGGCCCTACGACCTCACGCGTCGCGATCGTTCGTCAACCTCTCTTCATCTGCTCTGCTGCAGCGCCGCTCGCGCCAGCCTCGCTGCCGCCGGGCTGATCCGCCAGCGGTCCAGCCAGCCGGTCGGTTCGCTCGTTACGTTGCGCAGGACCTCGAGCGCAGGAATCCAGTAAAGATCCCGGCGCTCGATTGGTCGTCCGTCATCTGTCTGCCACCCGCCCGCAGTGAGCGCGGCGGCGACCTCGTCGAGGGGAAGTTCTGCATCTGCCGAGGTCGCCGCGTAGGCCAGCAGAAGCAGCGCCGCGTCGGAATTGAAGTCGCTTTCGGCCGGGACGAGCGCGTCCGCCAACCGGTTCCAGAGCTCCTCTGGGGCCTTCTGAGCTGCGGCGCCGGCGCGCGTGAGCCGCATAGCGCCTTTGTATTTGCGCAGCAGCCCGAGCGACTGCAGCAGCTGACGGAAGTGCAGAACCGGCGTGGTCTCGCTTTCGCGGTTCGCCTTCCCAATCCAGCCACCCATCGTCGGCACCACGCTCGCCGCCGCCGCCACGTCGACCGGCCTGAGATAGCCCGCGGCCGTGAGCGAGATCTCCCCCTCCGCCGCCCTGTCGAGAAACCAGGTGAACGCACGAAAGGCCTCGTCAAGCTCCCGGGCCCCCGGGGGCTCGACATCCGACATCAACGCCACCGCCCGCCGTTCAAGATCCTCGCCGACCGGACTGTAGGTCAGCCGATTAATGAGGTCGATGAGTCGCCGGTCCAGGTTGTGCTCGCTCAGCGCGACATACGGGCTTCGGAGGCTCGCGTTGATCGCGTCAATGTCGAAAGCGTCCGGCTCCCCTAAGAGCTCGGTGAGCTCGGCACCGTCGGTGACCCCGCCACAGTCCTCCGGCGGCGCCGCTCGCCGGCCGGCGAGGATCACCGCAGATGGCGCGTCCGCCGCGGCTGGGGACACCTCTTCGAGCCTGAGTGTCAGCTCCCAGTTGTCGCCGTAGTCGTACACATAGGAGAGGACGTCGCCGGCATCATGCATCGTCTCGTCGAGACGAACCTCGGACGCCGGCAGACCGCCGTCGTCCCACGATTCTCCCTCCTCGACGTCCCAAGGACAGAGAAACGACTGACCTGTTCGGCTGAACGGGTCACCACCGAGGGAGAACCTCCACAGATGCGTGTCCGTCCAGCTGAAAGCCGCCTGGAGAACCCTGTGCACGACATCCAGCGTCAGGTCCGAGCGCAACTCCAGGCGACGCCAGATCCGAGGCTTGGAGCGTCTGAGGTCAACCCGGACACGAAAAGTCATGACGTCCACCAGCGGCGGTCGCCTCAGTTCCCGGCGGCGCGGCTGGGACGGCTGCTGCGCCGCTGCCACGCCAAGGAGCGAGAGGTCGCCGACCATCCGCCGCAGATCATCAAGCTCGGCGCCGCTGATGACTGCTTCAAAACGTCGGAGCAGGTCATCGCGCTGGTTCTCGTCTCTACTCATGATGTCGCGGTGCACGGCGCCTGCTCGTAGGCGAGCTCAGGCTCGTAGGGAGGTTTAACGCACGACTCAGACGGACGCAATGTCGGCACCGCGGCTGAAAAGGCTGCCGACCACGGAGCGCACCTCGCGCATGGCGGAGCGCCGCACGAACCGCCCTGAACCCAGACGAGCGGTAGTTGTTATGAGTAGCGGGGGCGGGATTCGAAGCCGCGACCTTCGGGTTATGAGACATCCGTTTGACAAAGCCCGAGAACGACAAGAGCCCCGGACTTCCGGGGCTCTTCTTTTGCTGCGATTTCCAGGCTTTTATCGAGTAGCGGGGGCGGGATTCGAACCCGCGACCTTCGGGTTATGAGCCCGACGAGCTACCAGACTGCTCCACCCCGCGGCGGACCATTGATCGTAGCACCGCGCCCACGTCGGTTGGGACTTCATCGGAGCGGGTTGCTCCAACGTAGATCAGGAAAGCGGGCGAAGTCTTCGTCGACGGAGCAGAGGGTCACGCCGTGCTCGATGGCGAGCGCGGCCAATGCGGCGTCGGGGATGAGATTGCCGCGGACGTCGTGGTTGGGGACAAGCTCGCTGAGGATGCGGGCGTACTCGGGCCCGGGCTCTGGGATCCATGCCGTGGGGACGTTCAGCCAGTCCTGGACGCGATCCCACGCCGTGGCCGGCGTCAGCGGTCGTTCGAACGCGCGCGGGTGTGTGGAGATGCGAAGGAACGCGAGCAGCGTCTGCCAAGGCAGTCCGACCCGCTGGGGTCCGTTGAGCTGCGCGGTCAGCCAGGCCTCGGCGGGGTCGTGTTGGTCGGCCGCCCGATTGACCGCGTAGAGCAGCAGGTTGGCGTCGAGCAGCATCTGCTGGATCAGCGAACCGCGGGCCCGTCCAACGTCTCAATGACCTCGCCGATATTCGTCACGTCCACACCAGGGCCGAGGTCGTGCGAGATCTGCCGAAACGGTTCGCGGGCGCTTCGCTGCTGGGTGAGACCAGCCCGAATCAGCTCATTGATCGCTTCGCTCATGCCCACGGAGCGCTCCCTTTGAACCTTGGCCACAGCCGCGGCAACGTCGTCGGCCAGGGTCACCGTCGTACGCATCATCCCAACCATAGAGCATCCTGATGCAGGCATCGGTGCATCACGATGCGCTACCAGTCCGGTACGAAGAGCGGCAGCTCGACTTCACCATCGACCCAGATCACCTTCCGGCCGTCGAGCGGCGAGTCGAGGTAGGCGTGAACGCCACAGTTCACGTACTCGCGGTCGTTCCAGTGGTCGACGCTGTCTGGCCAGCACAGAAGCACGCGGACGTGAACGGTGTCCTCGTCCTCCTCGACAATCACGTCGCAATCACCTTCTGTCCCGACGCGGATTACTGCCCGCAGCTGGAGCCGGCCGGGCTCGCGCTCAAGGTAGCCGACGAGCGTGGCTGATCGCTGGTGGTTGCCCATCGGGCACCTCGGCGCCCACTTCTCGCGCCACGCCGCGTTGGCGTCCGCGTCCCATTCCTCTCTCTCACTTCCGTCTATCCACTCGGCACTCATGGCCCGAGTGTGACGGTCCGAGGAACTGGTCTCGGCCGTATTGCACTCGGTTGTGACCGCCGTTGGGGTGGATTGGAACAGCGCGTAACGGAATGGGAGCAGCTGCGCTCACGGACGATCCGGGCGTGGGAGGTGTGGGCCCCGGCGATACGCTGGCGACGTGGCTTCGACCAGCGACCCCCTGACGACGCAAGGCCCGGGGCTCCCGTTACCCAACCGCGAGCAGGTGCTCGAACACGCGGCCGAGCTGATCGCGGATGCGTGGCGGAGCTTCGACCACCCGCGCCCGGGCCAGCCACTTCCGAACGAGCACACGCACGAGCTCCTGAGCCGCCCCCTCCCGAGCGGGCCCGCGGACACGACGAAATCGCTCGACGCCGCCGCCGACGTACTCGACCGCTCGCTGGCCCAGTCCCGGCCGCGGTGGTTTGCGTACATCGGTTCTTCGGGGCTTGAGATCGGCGTGCTGGCGGACGCGCTCATGGCCTCGCACGACGTCAACGTCGCGAACAGCGCTGGCGCGGCGGACCTGCTCGAGGCGCAGACGATCCGCTGGGTCGGGCAGTTCGTCGGGTTCGATGAGAACGCGAGCGGCTCGCTCGCCGCGGGCGGCACGATCGCCAACCTGACCGCGCTCACCGCCGCTCGCGAACGCGCCCTCCCTGGTGTCCGACATGAGGGCGTCGGCGACCGCAGGATGGCGCTCTACTGCTCGGCCGAAGCGCACTACTCGGTCCGCCGCGCCGCGGAGGTGCTCGGGATCGGTGGGCGGAACGTCCGCGCGATCTCGATCGACGAGCACCGACGCATGGACGTGACCGCCTGCGCAGAGGCGATCGACAGAGACCGCAAGAACGGGGTGATTCCTGTGGCGGTGGTCGCCACCGCCGGCACCAACCTGACCGGAGCGGTCGATGACATCGACGCTTTGGCTGACGTGTGCGGCGATGAGATCTGGCTGCACGTCGACGGCGCCTATGGTCTCCCCGCCGCGTCCACGGAACGAGCCGGCGATCTGTTCAACGGCCTTGCGCGCGCCTACTCGGCGACCGTCGACGCACACAAGTGGATGTACGTCCCCAAGGCGTGCAGCGTTCTGTTGATGCACGGCGTCGAAGCGCTCGAGCACGCCTTCTCGCATTTCGAGGGGTACATGCCACACGGCGAGCAACTCCACGCCGTCGACCGCTCACTCGAGTACTCGCGACCGCTGCGGGGCCTCAAGTTGTGGCTGGCGTTCAGCGTGCACGGGGCCGACGCGATCCGGGCGGCGATCGAGCGAAACCTCGAGCAGGCGGCGCTGCTCGCCTCGCTGATCAAGGCCGACGACCGCTTCGATCTAGCAATTGATCCGCAGCTCTCGGCAGTCTGCTTCCGTCACCTCCCCCCCACCGGTGTCGACGCCGACGAGCACAACCTCGCACTCGCGCGCGCGGTCGCGGCTGACGGGCGGATCCTGCTTGCGCCCGCCGAGGTCGACGGCGCCACCGTGCTGCGGGCGTGCTTCGTCAACCATCGGACCACCGAGGACGACGTGCGCGCGATCCCCGATGTCGTTGCCGACGTGGCGAGCAAGGCATGACCAACGTTGTCGAGGTCGAGGGCGTCAGCGTCCCGGTCGATCACTACATCGACGGCCGTCGCGTCGCCAGCGAGACGACGTTTGAGGTCCGGAGCCCGATCGACTGGGACAACTGGAAGCTCGCCGAGGTGGCCAACGGCGGCCAGGCCGAGGTTGACGCGGCCGTCGCAGCCGCACGGCGCGCGTTCCCGGCGTGGGCGGCGCTCGGACCAACCGGCCGGCATGCAGCGCTCACGAAACTTGCTGACGCCGTCGACGCTGCGGTCCCCGATCTGGCCAAGGTCGAGTGCGTCGACAACGGCTCGCTGTACGAGGCCATGAGCCTGCGCGTCCTGCCGCGCGCTGCCAACAACGTCCGCTTCTTCGCCGACTTCGCAAAGGACCGCCTGAACGACGACGCGCGCACGCTCGACGGCGGCGAGCGCAACCGCGTCCGCCACGACCCCGCGGGCGTCGCTGCGGTGTCGACACCATGGAACGCACCGTTCATGCTCGCGACCTGGCGGGTCGGGCCGGCGCTTGCGGCCGGCGACACCGTAGTGCTGAAGCCGCCCGAGTGGGCGCCGCTCAGCTGCTCAATGCTCGGCGACCTGGCCGAACAGGCCGGACTGCCGCCCGGCGTGCTGAACGTCGTCCACGGCACGGGCGCCGGCGCCGGGGCCCCGCTCACCGGACACAAAGACGTCGACCGGGTCGCTTTCACCGGCTCGCCGGCGACCGCGCAGACGGTGTACCGCGACGCCGCCGCCAATCTGACGCCAGTGTCGTTCGAGCTCGGCGGTAAGTCGCCGTTCATCGTGTTCGAGGACGCGGACCTCGACGCCGCAGCCGCGACCGCGGCGTACCAGTACGACAACTCCGGCCAGGTCTGCCTGGCCGGGACGCGCCTGCTCGTCCAGCACGGAATCCTCGACGACTTCCTCGAGCGGTTCGAGGCTCGCGTCGCAGAGATCAAGGTTGGCGACCCGCGTGACCCGGAGACGACGTACGGCCCGCTGATCCACCCGGTGGCACTCGAACGAGTCACCGGCTACGTCGAGCGCGCGTTCGAGGCGGGCGCGAACGTCGCGTTCGGCGGGCGGCCGCTCGGTGGCCTCTACTACCCTCCGACGCTGTTCACCGATGTCCCGCCGAACGCGGAGATCCTGCACAGAGAGGTGTTCGGCCCCGTGCTCACGCTCCAGACGTTCGACGACGAGGCGGGCGCGATCGCACTCGCCAACGACACCGACTACGGACTCGCGACCACGATCTACACCGGCTCAGAGACCCGAGCCGACCGCGTGAGCGCGGCGGTGGTCGCGGGCACTGTGTGGGTCAACTGCTTCTACGTTCGCGACCTCGAGACACCGTTCGGCGGCGCGCGCGACTCGGGCATCGGCCGCGAGGGCGGCCATCACTCGTTCGACTTCTACGCCGACGTGAAGACGGTGGTCGAGAGGACCGCGCTGTTCTCAGCTGCCGAATGAGCCGACGAGCTGGCGGCACAGCCGGCCGACCTGCGCCGGGTCGTCGGTGTACTGCGAGGGCTTGAAGCAGATCGTGGTGTAGCCGGCCTCGAGCTGCGCTGGGATCGCCTCCGCCGCCTCCATCAAATCCGCCACGCCACCGCCGTCCGGGAAGCGCCCCCGGATCCCGCCCACCATCTCGATCTCATCGAACGACCGTCCCGCTGCTGCCAGACCGTCGACGAGCGGCCGGAGCTCGTCTGCGGTCGGCTGCCCAAACGGGTGAAAGCCGTGCCCGTACTCGACGAGCCGGCGCACGATCCACGGACCGACGGTCATACCGCCGAACCACAGCCGCGGGCCGTCCTCGCGAAACGGCTTCGGCTCGAGAAACACGTCGGAGAAGCCGTAGTGGTTACCGGAGAAGGACGCCGGACCCGAGCTCCACAGGGCCTTCCACGCCGCGAGGTGCTCGTCGAGCAGCTCGCCGCGTCGCTCGAACGGGACGCCGAGGGCGGCGTACTCCTCGCGGAGCCAACTGACCGTCGGCTGGACGACGAGCCGACCTTCGCACAGCAGGTCGAGCGTCGCGAGCTGATGGGCGAGCAGCACCGGGTGACGGAGCGGTGCGATGATTGCGGCGCCGATCAGCCGCAGCCGAGTCGTGACCGCGGCGATCGCGCTCATGAGCACGATCGAGTCGGGCCACGGAGTGTCGGGGTCCTGGTTGCCCGGGGCGGCATAGTCGCGCGGGTTCGCCGGACGGCCGAGCGCTCCGGCGGACGGCCCGAGCACGATGTGCTCGCTCAACATCACTCCGTCGATCCCGGCATCCTCGGCTTCGACGGCGATCCGCACCAAGGCGCGCAAATCCCGCGGTGAGGTCATCGTCCAGTTCTCGCTCAGGACCAGAACGAACCGCGGCGACCCGCCGGAAACCCTCACAATCAGGCCAAGGTGACTCGTACGGGCAGCCGCTTCAGCCCGTTGGTGAAGTTGGTGCGCTGGCGCACCGGCTCGCCGGCGAGCTCGATCCGCTCGACTCGCTCCACGAGCTCCTCCAGATACACCAGCAGTTCGAGCCGCGCGAGATGGGCTCCGAGGCACTGATGTGGGCCGCCGCGGCCGAACGTCAGGTGGTCGGTCGGGTTGCGGGCGACGTCGAGCCGATGCGGGTCGGGATAGTGGTCGGGGTCGCGGTTGCCGGCGGCGAACCACACGATCACCTTGTCGCCCTCGGCGATCTCGACGCCGCGCACGGTGACGTCGCGGGTCGCCGTCCGCCGGAAGAACCACACCGGCGATGAGAACCGCAGCAGCTCCTCGGTCGCGCTCGCGATCAGCGAGCGATCGGCGCGCAGCCGCTGCCACTCTTCGGGATGCTCGGCGAGCGCGAGCGTCCCAAGGCTGATCGCCTGGCGCGTGGTCTCGTTGCCGGCCACGATCAGGAGCGCGAACGTGTTGTCGAGATCCCGTTCGGACATCGGCTGCCTGTCGATCTCGCCGTTGGCGATCAGGCTGAGCACGTCGTCGCGCGGGCAGGCCCGCCGGTCGGCGTAGAACTCGCGTCCGATCGCGCACAGCTCATCGGCCCAGGGCGAGCCGAACGGCTTGTAGCGATACTCGTCGCGCTCGCCGGCGTAGGCGTGCTCGCCAACGTACTCCGGGTCGGTGTCGACCAACAGCCGGTCCCCGAGGTCGATCAGGTGGGGCAGGATCTCCTCGGGGAGACCAAGGATGTGCGCGAGCACGCGGATCGGGATCGGCGCCGCGAGCTCGTGGACGAGGTCGAATTCGCCCTGCGGCAACACTGCGTCTAGCCGGTAGCGGACGAGCTGGCGAAGCCACTCCTCGTAGCGCGCCACCGAGGGCGGAGTGAACTGCCTCGAGATCAGCCGGCGGTAGCGGCCGTGCTTGGGCGGGTCGAACTCGAGGAAGTTACGGCGCGCAGCAAGCACATCCTCGGGCAGGTCCTCGATCGTGGCGGCGCCTCCGACCTCGGAGGAGTACGTCTTGGTGTCGCGCAGGACGGCGAGCACGTCGTCGTATTTGGTGAGGGCCCAGAAGCCGCGACCGTCGGGCTCAGGGTGGCGGTAGACGGGCGCCTCGCGCTGGAGAAGCTCGAACACCTCCCACGGCTCGTGGTCGGCGAACAGGTCG
>Ga0335081_10020862_pt1 | contig 10595 bp, 6 predicted proteins | sample Lox_Sample_35_FD_206713 | JGI IMG/M metagenome (GOLD analysis project Ga0335081, IMG submission 206713) | Soil microbial communities from Loxahatchee National Wildlife Refuge, Florida, United States - Lox_Sample_3.5 | ecosystem: Environmental > Terrestrial > Soil > Wetlands | place: USA: Florida... | reverse complement strand
GCCAGCCCGCCACTTCGCCGGCGATCGACGATCCCGCCACGGTCGATTTCGTGCTGCGCCGCGCCCGCGACACCGCCATCGTGCACGTGCACCCGATGGCGGCGATCACCAAGGGGCTGGAAGGCAAGGAGATGACCGAGATCGGCCTGTTGAAGGCGGCCGGCGCGGTCGCCTTCACCGACGGCGACAAGAGCGTGACCAACGCGCAGGTGATGCGCCGCGCGCTCACCTATGCCGGCGATTTCGACGCGCTGATCGTGCACCATACCGAAGACCCCGATCTGGTCGGCGACGGCGTCATGAACGAAGGCGAGTTCGCCGCCCGCCTCGGCCTGCTCGGCATCCCGAAAGCGGCGGAAACCGTCATGCTGGAGCGCGACATCCGGCTGGCGGCGCTGTCAGGCGGCCGTTATCACGCGGCGAGCGTCACCTGCGGGGAGTCGCTCGAGGTGCTGCGGCGCGCCAAGGATGCCGGGCTCAACATCACCGCCGCCGCCTCGATCAACCACATCACGCTCAACGAAAACGACATTGGCCCCTACCGCACCTTCCTGAAAGTCACGCCGCCGCTGCGCGCCGAGGACGACCGCAAGCTGTTGGTCGATGCGGCGGCGAAGGGGCTGATCGACGTGGTGATGTCCGACCACAATCCGCAGGACGTCGAGACCAAGCGCCTGCCCTTCGCGGAAGCCGCGCCCGGCGCGATCGGATTGGAGACCATGCTGACCGCGGCTTTAAGGCTCGTGCACAATGAGGAAATTCCGCTCATGGCGCTCTTGCGCGCGATGTCGACGCGGCCGGCCGAATTGCTCGGCCTGCCCGGCGGCACGCTGCGCCCCGGCGCGCCGGCCGACGTGATCGTCGCCGACCTCGACCTGCCCTGGGTGCTCGACCCGGCCGAGCTCAAGTCGAAATGCAAGAACACGCCGTTCGACGAGGCGCGCCTGACCGGCCGCGTGGTGCGCACCATCGTCGCCGGCCGCACGGTGTATGAGTACGTGTGATGCGGCGCTCCAAACCCGCAAGCGTCATTCCGGGACGGCGCGAAGCGCCGGACCCGGAATCCAGATGCATACTCAGTGCTTGTTTCTGGATTCCGGGTTCGCCCGCCTTCGCCCTTTGGGCTCCGGCGGGCGCCCCGGAATGACAGCGTCTTCCATGACCCTCGCGCTTGCCTTCGTGCTCGGCTATCTGCTCGGCTCGATCCCGTTCGGCCTCATCATCACGCGCGCGGCCGGCGGACCGGACGTGCGCACTATCGGCTCCGGCAACATCGGCGCCACCAATGTGCTGCGCACCGGCCGCAGGGGGCTCGCCGCTGCGACGCTCCTCTGCGACGTGCTCAAGGGCACGGCGGCCGTGCTGATCGCCGCGCGTTTCGCCGGCCCCGACGGCGCGTCGGCCGCGGCGCATTATCCCGCTCTCGCCGCGGGGCTGGGCGCCTTCCTCGGCCATCTCTTTCCGGTCTGGCTGAAGTTCAAGGGCGGCAAGGGAGTGGCCACTTATATCGGCCTGCTGATCGGGCTCTATTGGCCGGGCGCGCTCGTCTTCTGCGCCATCTGGCTGCTGGTTGCATTCGCGACCCGCTATTCCTCGCTCGCCGCGCTCAGCGCCAGCGCGCTGACGCCGGCCGCGCTCTGGGCCTTGCACGAGCCGCACGCTGCCGCGCTGTTTCTGCTGCTGAGCCTGCTGCTGTGGATCATGCACCGCGCCAATATCGCGCGGCTCATCGCCGGCACGGAGAGCAGAATCGGGCGTTCGCCGGCCTAGCCGGCGAGCGCGGGCTGCACTGCGGGCACGCGCACCGGGGCGCCGTGCGTCTTCGGGATCTTGTCGGCGAAAATCTCGACCAGATGATCGGCCTCCGGCTCGCCGCTTACCGGCCGCAGCGCCTCGTCCATGTAGCTCGCCGCCGACGGATCGGCCGCGACCCGCGTCATCATGCGGCGGTAGCGGCGGAACAGCGTGAGCCACTGCGCCGCGACTTTGAGCCAGTCGAACGCGCGCCACGGATAGAACAGCAGCGGATTGACGGTTGCCATGCCGTAGCGGCGCTGCCTGCGCAGCTTGCGGCGCAGGAAGCCGAATTGCAGCGGATGCACGCCCTCGATGCGCGCCGAGCCGGAAAAGATGGTGATCGCGTCGAGGATCTTCCGGACATTGATGCCGGAGGCGACCGCGCGGCGCATGATCGCCTCGACATGCGCGTCGCTGTAGTAGCGCGTCCAGGCGTCGGCATAAACCTGCTGCCACTCCTCCTTCGACATGCGCGCATGCGCGGTACAGGCGTGCTCGAGATCGTATTTGTTCATGTCGGGTTCCATATGAACTCCGGCCATGAACAGCTTCTTGTGGTCTTCCGAGCCCGGCAGCGGCGTCAGATAGAAGAATTCCAAGAGATCGATCGGCAGCTCTTTCTTGATCACCTCGATGTCGCGCGCGATCGACTCCGGCGTGTCGGTCGGGAAGCCGAGAATATAGCCGGCATAGGTCATCACCTTCTGCGCCCGCCAGGCCAGCAGCATCTCGCGGTATTCCCAGATCTTGTTCTGCCGCTTCTTGGTGCCCATCAAGGATTCGGGATTGATGTTCTCCAGCCCGATGAACACCGCGTTGCAGCCGGCCCGCGCCGCCTTCTCGATGAAGCCCGGGATGCGGTGGCACAGCGTGTCGACCTGCAGCAGCATCTTGATGTTGAACTTGTCGCGCTCGCGCAATTGGATCAGCCGGTCGAGGATCGGCTCCCAGTTGCGGTTGCGCGCGAAATTGTCGTCGGTGACGAAGAAGCGCGTGATGCCCTGCGCGGCGTTGCTGCGCACGATCGCCTCGACGTCGTCGGCGGTGCGGTAGCGCGATTTGCGCCCCTGCACGTTGATGATGGTGCAGAAGCTGCATTGGAACGGGCAGCCGCGCCCGGCGTCGAAGCTCGAATAATGGCCCGCCACCCTTGTCACCACGTCGCGCGGCAAGATCGGCACCACGGCCGAGGCCATCTCCGGCAGATCGTTGATGAAATTGTAGATCGGCGGCGCGGTGCCGCTCGCGACCTCGCGCAGCACCTGCGGCATGCGGCCTTCCGCCTCGCCGGCGTACAGGTGAATGCCGAGATCGAGCGCCGCCTGCAGATCGTCCGGCAGCTTCGGCAGCATGGCGATGCAGCCGCTGACGTGGAAGCCGCCCATCACCACCGGCAGGCCGAGCGCGCGGAATTGCCGGCCGAGATCTAGCGCGCGCGGATATTGGTTGGATTGCACGCCGATCAGCCCGACCATGCCGGCGCCGGCGGCGCGGATGCGCCTGGCGACCGCCTTGGGATCGACGACAGTATTGCACTCGTCGCAGGCCTCGATCTCGATATCGACGTCGGGACCGAGCACCCGGTCGCGGGCGCATTCCTCGACCAGCCCGTAGACGCTGGCCAGGCTGTTCGAGGGCAGCGTCGAGCGCCACCACTGGATGACGTAGCCGTCCTTGTCGTAATGCGAGGGCTTGATCAGGACGACCCTGAACGCGCTCTTAGCCATGCCCCCACGCCCTCCGCAGCCCGGTTAAAAAGCGAGACGTCGCGGCAGTGTGCTGGTGCGGCCGCGCTTTTGCAACGGTTACCTTTGCCGCTCGCCCGTTACCACTAATGGTCGTAGTCTGCTACCGGCACAAGATTTCCGGTCGGGGGCGGGCCTTGGGGGAGCGAAAACTCAGCGAGGAGCAGCGGCTCGACTGGCTGCGCCTGATCCGCTCCGACAATGTCGGGCCGCGCACCTTCCGCGACCTGGTCAATTATTACGGCGGCGCCCGCGCAGCGCTCGAGGCGCTGCCGGGACTTGCCCGCCGCGGCGGGGCGGCCGCGCCCGGCCGCATCTGCTCGGCCGAGGAAGCCGCCGCCGAGCTGAAAGCGGCACGGGCGCGCGGCGTGGTTTTTGTTGCGCTCGGCGAGGCCGACTATCCGTCCCGCCTGCAGATGATCGACGACGCGCCGCCGCTGCTCGCCGTGCGCGGGCAACTTGCGATTCTGGCGCGCCCGCTGGTCGCCATTGTCGGCTCGCGCAATGCCTCCGCCGCCGGCGCCAAGTTCGCCGAGCGGCTGGCGCGCGGGCTCGCCGATGCCGGCTTCGGCATCGTCTCCGGACTTGCGCGCGGCATCGACGCCGCCGCGCACCGCGCCAGTCTCGACAGCGGCACCGTCGCCGTGCTCGCTGGCGGTCACGAGCGCATCTATCCGGCGGAGCACGTCGACCTTTTGGAGGCGGCGCTGCCCCATGGTGCCGCCGTCTCGGAAATGCCGCTGACCTGGGAGCCGCGCGCGCGCGACTTCCCGCGCCGCAACCGGCTGATCTCCGGGCTCTCGCTCGGCGTGGTCATCGTGGAGGCGGCGCGCCGCTCCGGCTCGCTGATCACGGCGCGGCTTGCCGGCGAGCAGGGACGCGAAGTGTTCGCCGTGCCGGGCTCCCCGCTCGACCCGCGCGCGGAAGGCACCAACGGCTTGCTCAAGCAGGGCGCCATCCTCGTGACCGAAACGGCCGACGTCGTCGCCGTGCTGGAGCCGATCCTCGGCCGCGGCTTCGAACCGACGCCGGCGCGCGAGCCGGCGCCGGAAGCCCCGGGCCCATCCGAGCCGGGCGAGGACGAGCGCAGCCGCATCGTCGGCTTGCTCGGCCCCACGCCGACGTCGATCGACGATCTGGTGCGGCTATCGCAGACTTCGCCCGCGGTCGTGCGCACGGTGCTTCTGGAACTGGAGATCGCCGGGCGGCTGGAGCGGCACGGCGGCAGCCTGGTATCGCTGCTATAACTCACTTTGTCATTCCGGGACACGCGCGAACGCGCGTGGACCCGGAATCCAGGGCCAAATGGAAATTCCTTGCTGCATTCTTCTGGATTCCGGGTTCGCTCGCGGAGTTTATCATCGAGCCGCGCTTTGCGCGGACCCGTTGGCTCGCGCCCCGGAACGACGGAAATAAGTTGATCGCTCGAATCCGTAATAGAATGGCGCTGTCGAATCCAAACCATGAAGGATGGTGCATGATATTGTTGCGTCCTTTCGCTCTTACCGTGGCACTCATCCTGAGCGTGGCCCCGGCGCGCGCGCAAACCTTCGCCGAGTTCACCGCCAAGCTCTGGCCGGACGCGCAGGCCAAAGGCGTCACGCGCGCGACTTTCGATCTCGCCATGCGCGGGGTGACGCCCGACGCGCGCGTGATCGCGGCCACCAAGCGCCAGCCTGAATACGGCAAGCCGTTCGGCGACTACGTCGACGCGGTGGCCTCACGAGGGCGCATCGCGCGCGGTATCGGCAAAGCCAGGGAATGGGCCAAGACCTTCGGCGCGGTCGAGAAGGAGTTCGGCGTCGAGCGCTGGATCCTGATCGCACTCTGGGGCATCGAGACCGACTACGGCGCCGAACACGATCGTTGGGACGTGTTCCGCTCGCTCGCCACGCTCGCCTCTGTCGGCTACCGCGATCCCTATTTTCGCAACGAGCTGATCGTGGCGATGAAGGTCATGCAGGACAACCGCTTTCCGCGCACCCGCATGGTCAGTTCATGGGCCGGCGCCATGGGGCAGACCCAGTTCATGCCGTCGAACATCGTCGACTATGCCGTCGATTTTTCCGGCGACGGCAAGAGCGACATCTGGGGCAATGTGCCGGACGTGCTCGCCTCCACCGCCAACTACCTGCGCAAGCAGCATTGGCAGAAAGGCCTGCCCTGGGGCTTCGAGGTCGCAGTGCCGCACGGCTTCGATATGATGCGCAGCCACGCCAGTTTCGCCGAGTGGCGCGCGCTCGGCCTCGCCCGCGTCGACGGCAGACCGTTCCCGCCGGACGGTAATGGCATCCTGTTCTTTCCGGCCGGCTACAAGGGCCCCGCCTTCATCGTGACGCCGAACTACCACGTGCTCAAGGAGTACAACAATTCGGACGCCTACGCGGTCGGGGTCGGCCATCTCGCCGACCGCATGCAGGGCGCCCGCCCGATCAAGGCCAAATGGCCGGCCGACGATCGCCAGTTGTCGCGCGACGCCCGCATCGCCTTGCAGAAGAAATTGGCCGCGCTCGGCTACAAGGTGAGCGACTTCGAGGGCCACATCGATTTCGATCTGCGCGACGACATCCGCGCCGAACAGAAGAAGTTCGGCATGGTGCCGGACGGCAACCCGACTGGCGCGCTTTTGCTGAGGCTGGGGCTAAAGGCCGAGTGATCAGCGCAGTCGGCTCGGGCCGTTGTTGGGGCGGTTGGCGTTTTCGGCCTCGAGGCGGGCCATTTCGAGCAGGTAGCCCAGCGTCTCCAGGCCCTGCCGGCGGGCCATGGCGGCCAGGTCGGCGGAAAGGGCTGCCACGTAGCTCGCTACCGCGGCGCGCGAGCCGGGCTCGTTCGGCGTCGTATCATTGGCCATTGCATTTCCACCAAGGGACAGAGGGCCGAATATCTCAGCGCGCGCCCCCGCAACCCTTGGCGTCAAAATACACAGTCTCGCGCGAAGTGGAATATTCTAATTGTAGTCTTTAAAAAATACACCTTTTAGTTGAATCTCGGCGTAAGACCTCGAGTCTTCTTCATGCCCCATTTGGCTGGTCTGAAAGCGCCCGCGCTGGCGCCCTGATTTGACAGCGGGTGGCTGGTTCCCCATGTTCCGGGCCAAGCGGGCGGCCGATTCTAGCGAAGACCGGCCCAAGATGGCCGCTAACCCATTGGATCTTCATGAATATCGTCGTGGTAGAGTCGCCGGCCAAGGCGAAGACGATCAACAAATATCTGGGCCCCGGTTACGAGGTTCTCGCCTCCTTTGGCCATATTCGCGACCTGCCGGCCAAGGACGGTTCCGTCGACCCCGATGCCAATTTCCGCATGCTCTGGGAGGTCGACGCCAAGTCCAACCAGCGCATCAATGACATCGCCCGCGCGCTCAAAGGCGCCGACAAGCTGATCCTGGCCACCGACCCGGACCGCGAGGGCGAGGCCATCTCCTGGCACGTGCTGGAAGTGCTCAAGGAAAAGAAGGCGCTCAAGGACCAAGCCATCGAGCGCGTGGTGTTCAACGCCATCACCAAGCAGGCGGTGACCGAGGCGATGAAGCATCCGCGCACCATCGACGCCGCGCTGGTCGACGCCTATCTCGCCCGCCGCGCGCTCGATTACCTGGTCGGCTTCACGCTCTCGCCCGTGCTCTGGCGCAAGCTGCCGGGCGCGCGCTCGGCCGGCCGCGTGCAGTCGGTCGCGCTACGCCTCGTGTGCGACCGCGAGCTGGAGATCGAGAAATTCGTCGCCAAGGAATACTGGTCGATCGCCGCGACGCTGGCGACGCCGCGCAACGAAACCTTCGAGGCGCGTCTTAGCGGCGCCGACGGCCAGAAGATCCAGCGACTCGACATCGGTTCGGGCGCGGAAGCCGAGGCCTTCACCCGCGACCTCGAGAACGCGACCTTCAAGGTCGCCAACGTCGAGGCCAAACCCGCCCGCCGCAATCCGCCGCCGCCCTTTACCACCTCGACCATGCAACAGGAGGCCTCGCGCAAGCTCGGCTTCTCGCCGGCGCACACCATGCGGCTGGCGCAGCGGCTCTATGAGGGCATCGACATCGGCGGCGAGACCGTCGGCCTGATCACCTACATGCGCACCGACGGCATCGAGATCGCGCCCGAGGCGATCGCCGCCATCCGCGGCATGATCGGCAAGAACTACGGCGCCAATTACGTGCCGGAAAGCCCGCGCAACTATCAGCAGAAATCGAAGACCGCGCAGGAAGCGCACGAGGCGGTGCGCCCGACCGACCCCAACCGCTCGCCGGCGGAAGTCGCCAAGTCGGTCGATCGCGACCAGGCCCGTCTCTACGAACTGGTCTGGAACCGCGCGGTGGCGAGCCAGATGCAATCGGCCGAGCTCGAGCGCACCACGGTCGACATCGAGGCCAAGGCCGGCGCGCGCACGCTCGAGCTGCGCGCTACCGGTCAGGTGGTGAAGTTCGACGGCTTCCTCACGCTCTACCAGGAGGGCCTGGACGAGCCGAGCGAGGACGAGGAGTCGAAGCGCCTGCCGGCCATGAGCACCGGCGAGCGCCTCGAGAAGCAGGCGATCAATTCGTCGCAGCATTTTACCGAGCCGCCGCCGCGCTATTCGGAAGCCTCGCTGGTCAAGCGCATGGAAGAACTCGGCATCGGCCGGCCCTCGACCTACGCCGCCATCCTGCAGGTGCTGCAGGACCGCGGTTACGTGCGCATCGACAAGAAGCGGCTGCTGCCCGAGGACAAGGGCCGCGTCGTGGTCGGCTTCCTGGAGAGCTTCTTCCAGCGCTACGTCGAATACGACTTCACCGCCAATCTGGAAGAGCAGCTCGACAAGATCGCCAATCACGAGATCGACTGGAAGCAGGTCTTGCAGGACTTCTGGATCGACTTCATCGGCGCGGTCAACGACATCAAGGACCTGCGCGTCACCCAGGTGCTCGACGCGCTCAACGATCTGTTGGCGCCGCACATTTTCCCGCCGCGGCCCGAGGGCGGCGATCCGCGCAAGTGCCCGAACTGCGAAACGGGGCGGCTGTCGCTCAAGCTCGGCCGTTTCGGCGCCTTCATCGGCTGCTCGAACTATCCGGATTGCAATTTCACCCGGCAGATGACGCCGGGCGCCAACGGCGGCATGAACGGCACCAAGGTGCTGGGCGAAGACCCGGTCACCGGCCTGGAAGTCTCGCTGCGCTCCGGCCGCTTCGGCCCCTATCTGCAGCTCGGCGAGCAGGCAAAGCCGGAGAAGAAAGGCGACAAGGTCGAGAAGCCCAAGCGCGCCGGTCTGCCGAAAGGGCTTGCGCCCGACGACGTCGATCTGGAAAAGGCGCTCGGCCTGCTCGCGTTGCCGCGCGAGATCGGCATCCATCCGGAAGACAACGAGCCGATCATCGCCGGCGTCGGCCGCTTCGGCCCCTACGTCAAGCACGGCAAGACCTACGCCAATCTGGAAGACGGCGACGACGTGCTCAATATCGGCCTCAACCGCGCGGTCACGCTCATCGCGGAGAAGAAGGCCAATCCCGGCAAAGGCCGCCGCTTCGGCGCCGATCCCGGCAGGGTGCTGGGCGAGCATCCCGACAAGGGCGGGCCGATCGTGGTCAAGAAGGGCCGCTACGGGCCATACGTGACGCACGACGGCGTCAACGCCACCTTGACCGGCGATCTCACGCCGGAGAACGTGACCATCGAACAGGCGGTCGGCTTGCTGGAAGCGCGCATCGCCAAAGGCGGCGGCAAAAGGCCGGCCGGTAAAAAGAAAGCCGCCAAAAAGGCCGAGGCTGAAACTGTGGCCACCGAGGCGCCGAAGCCGCGCCGCGCCGCCGGCCGCAAGACCGCCTCCGGCAAGGCCGAGGCCAAGCCCACCGCCACGCCGAACAAGGTCGCCGCCGCCAAGGCCAAGCCCGCGCGCAAGACGACGGCAGCGGAGTAGCTCCTGCTCTACGCAGTGGCGCTGCCAACTTCTCATCATTACATTTCGTTTAAGCGCTCCACCGGCGCAGGAATTCCGTTTTGCATAAGCCCCCCAAACAGTCCCCCTCCCTCCCCACCAAGGCTGAACATCACGCCTTCATCCGCGAGCGCCCCGGCAAGGTCGGCACCCGCGAGATCGCCCGCGCCTTCGGGCTGAAGAACGCGCTGCGCGCCGAGCTCAAACGGGCGCTGCGCGAGCTGGCCGACGCCGGCGAAATCGAGAAGCGCCGCAAGAAGCTGCACCACCCCGGCTCGCTGCCGGACACCGTGCTCGCCGACGTCACCGCGCGCGATGCCGAGGGCGATCTCGTCGCCACGCCGGACGAATGGGACGCGGAGGCGCATGGGCCGGCGCCGAAAATCCGCATCCCCATCCCGCGCAAGCCGCGGCCCGGCGAAGCCGCCGGCCTCGGCGACCGCGTGCTGCTGCGCATCGCCGGCGAAGGCGAAGACCTGCACGGCCGCGTCATCAAGATCATCGATCATCCCAAGCACCGCGTGCTCGGGATTTTCCGCAAACTGCCGCACGGCGGCGGAAGGCTGGAGCCGGTCGACAAGAAAATGCTCGGCAAGCAGCTCGCCATTCCCGCCGGCGCCACGAACGACGCGCAAGACGGCGATCTGGTCGCGGTCGAGGCGAGCCGCGCACCTCGGCTTGGCTTGCCCACGGGCCGCGTGGTCGAGCGGCTAGGATCGCTCAGCTCCGAGCGCGCGGTCAGCCTGATCGCCATCAACGCGCACGGCATCCCGCACGTATTCCGGCGCGAAACGCTGGCCGAGGCGGAAGCCGCCAAGCCGGCCACGCTCGCCCATCGCGAGGACTGGCGCAAGCTGCCGCTCGTCACCATCGATCCACCCGACGCCAAGGACCACGACGACGCCGTGCATGCGCAAGCCGACACGGCCGCCGACAACGGAGGCGGCTTCATCGTCACCGTCGCCATTGCCGACGTCGCCCATTACGTGACGCCCGGCTCCGCGCTCGACCGCGAGGCGCAAGTGCGCGGCAATTCGGTCTATTTCCCCGATCGCGTGGTGCCGATGCTGCCGGAGCGCATTTCCAACGATCTGTGCTCTTTGCGCCCGCGCGAGGATCGCGCCGCGCTCGCCGTGCGCGTGGTGA
>Ga0335081_10020861_pt1 | contig 10595 bp, 9 predicted proteins | sample Lox_Sample_35_FD_206713 | JGI IMG/M metagenome (GOLD analysis project Ga0335081, IMG submission 206713) | Soil microbial communities from Loxahatchee National Wildlife Refuge, Florida, United States - Lox_Sample_3.5 | ecosystem: Environmental > Terrestrial > Soil > Wetlands | place: USA: Florida... | reverse complement strand
CTACACGCGCCAGACGAAGACGCTGCAGCAGATCGATCAGATTCCGTTCATGACCTGGATCAACCAGGTGGGCACTTCCGGTCTGCCCGATGCGCAGACTCAGTACGTGTTCCACTGGGATGACGCCTCGAGCATGTTCATCGCCACGGGCGAAATGCAGTGCGGCGGCAACGGCTGCAATACGGCCAACCTCGCCTCGCCGGTGTCGGTCGACCCCTCGTTCTTCGCCTCACTTGGCGGCGTACAGGGCTCCTCGCAGTCCCTCGGCGGCGATCTGTTCGTGGATCTGTCCGGCCTGTCCGGTTCGATCAATTCGGCGAGCACCACGGTCGTCTATCACGTGCAGGACATCGTCTACCCGGATGATGCCAACAAGCCGGCGACGCTCTACTGCATCAGCAACTGTCCGTCGGCGGCCTCGCTCAGCGCCTACTTCACGCAGAGCGGTACCGCGGTCGCCTCGCCCTACCTGACCAGCACGTTCAATCAGTACCAGCCGGTCGCGGCCGGGGGGCTCGTGACCTACACCGTGGATGGGCGCGCGCAGCTGACGGACGGCGCTGCCGCGGCCGTCGTGTACACGGATGCCAACGCCTATGCGCAGTATCCGCAGTACCAGAATGGCGTGATGAGCGGACGGCTGTTCGTCAATCAGGCCGACGCCGCCTGCAACGGCGGTCAGTTCTGCGACTACGCGGTGAACTCCGCGACGGTGTACTACCAGTGGCAGACCGGATCCAACACCTGGGATCAGTTCGCCGCGGTGAAGGACAGCAACGGCAACTACGTGCATTTCGATGCGCCGCTGCAGGTGAACTTCACCGTGCCCGCGAACGCCGCAGGCACCAGCGCGCCGTACGGCAACTACGCCGGTACGTCGATGGTGCTGCAGTACGGCGGCTACGGTGATCTCTGGGGCGTCCCCGGCAGCTGCTACTCCGCCACCGACAACAGCCCGGTCGCCTGCAACACGGCCGGTGCGCGCTACGTGTCGGATTTCGCGATTCCGTATGACCCGACGGACACTCCGGTGCAGGGCGCCGTGACCTACAACAACGGCACCAGCACGGTCACGTACCTCGTCAAGTGGCTGAATCGCGAGATCCGCTTCGCGAAGAAGCCCTTGAGTGCCTGCTCGGGCCTCTCGACCGCAAGCGCGACGCTGCCGACAGCCGCCGGTCTCAACAACCCGACCGACAGCACGAGCAGCGTGTACCTCGGAACCGAGCCGACGCTTAGTGGGAACCCGAGCGTCATCCAAGGGGTCGTCGAGATCCCGCGCTCGTAAGTCTCGAGTCTTGCTCGACATGAGGGGCCGCCTTCTGGCGGCCCCTTCTTGCTGCCGTGACTTGACTCACCGGGCGCGCTCGGTCGTTAATCGGTCGATGCCGAGCGCGATGCAAGGGCCCTTGCGCGGCCTGCGAGTGGTGGAGCTGGCCGCCATCGGTCCCGTTCCCTTCTGCGGCATGCTGCTCGCGGACATGGGCGCGGCAATCCTGCTCATCGAGAGTCCGCGCGCGCCCGACTATCCCGTGCCGGCAGCGAGCGATCCGGTAGGACGCGGGCGCACCCGGGTTGCGATCGACCTCAAGCAGCCCGCGGCGCGCGCTGCTCTGCTCGCCGTGCTCGCGCACGCTGATGTCCTCATCGAGGGCTTCCGCCCGGGTGTGCTCGAGCGGCTGGGAATCGGGCCGGAGGCGTGCCACGGCGTGAATCCGCGCCTGGTCATCGGCCGCATGACCGGGTTCGGGCAGTCCGGGCCGCTCGCCCAGGCGCCGGGTCACGATCCCAACTACCTGGCACTGACCGGTGCGCTGCACGCCATCGGCTATGCCGGGGCGCCACCGTGCCCGCCGCTCAATCTGGTCGCAGACCTGGGCGGCGGTGCCTTGTATCTCGCGCTCGGCGTGCTCGCGGCGGTATTGCATGCCCGCGCGAGCGGCCGCGGCCAAGTGGTCGATGCCGCAATGGTCGACGGCGCGGCCTCGCTCATGAGCATGGTCTACGCGCTGCACAGCCACGGCATGTGGCGCGACGAGCGCGGCGCCAACCTGTTCGACGGCGGCGCGCCGTTCGGCGCGACCTACGAGACGGCCGATGGCAGATATGTCGCCGTGTGCGCGCTCGAGCCGCGCTTCTATGCAGCGCTGCTCAAGGGCCTGGGCCTCGAAGGCGAGGCGCTGCCGGCCCAGCACGACCGTGCCGGTTGGCCGCGCCTGCGTGCGCGTTTCGCGGAGGTCTTTCGGAGCCGGACACGTGCCGAGTGGGTGCGGCGCCTGGAGGGCACCGATGCGTGCGTGACGGGGGTCTTGAGTCTTGGCGAAGCGCCCCATCACCCGCACAATCGCGCACGCGGACTGTTCGTCGGAAATCCCCCGGTGCCTGCCGCCGCGCCGCGCTTCATGGGGACGCCGGGAGCGCACGCGCCGTTGCCCGGCGCCTCGCCGCGCGAGCTTCTCGCCGAGTGGGGCCTGGCGCCGGATGCGATTGCCGATCTGCTGCGCTCGCAAGTCGAGCCGGGGAGTCGAGGGGCATCATGAAGCTTGCGAGTTTTCACGCGGCGGGACGCGATCGCCTCGGCGTCTGCCTCGATGAGGCCGCCGCTTCCGACGAGCTGCAGGACGCCGTGCTCGTCGACGCGGTCGAAGCCTCGCTCGCATCCGGTGCCTCGCCGCTCGAGGCGGCGCGCCTCAACGACATGGTGAGCCTCATCGAGGGCGGCGAGGTGACACGCGCATTGCTCATCCGGGCGCTCGCCCAGGCGCAGGCAAACGCGTCCGTGCCGCGGTACCGCGCCGCGCAGGTACGCTGGTACGCCCCGGTGCGCCGGCCCTCGAAGATCGTCTGCCTCGCCCTCAACAACAGCGCCAATGCCGATCGCATCATGAGCGGGCCGAAGCACCCGGCTTCCTTCATCAAGGGTGCCAATGCCCTCATCGGTCACGGCGAGGCCATCCGCATCAAGCCAATGTATGGTCGCTGCCACCCCGAGCCCGAGCTCGCGCTCGTCATCGGCCGGCAGGCACGGGAGATCCGCCGTGAGGATGCGCTGGCGCACGTGTTCGGCTACACGATCCACAACGACATCACCTCGCCCACCATGCGGGGCGAGGATACCTTTCACTATCGAGCGATCCATCCGGCCAGGGATGACGCCACCCGCATCGAGTACGTCGACACGTGGGTGAGCTACCCCGGCCGTTACAAGGGCAGCGACACCTTCTCCCCGATGGGTCCGTGGCTGACCACCGCCGACCGCGTGCCCGATCCGCACGCCCTCAAGGTGGCCTGCCGCCATCGCGATGAGCTCGTCACCGAGGACGATACCGCCAACCTCTTCTACAAGGTGGCCGACGTGCTCGCGTTCCTGTCGCAGTACATGACGTTCCTGCCCGGCGATGTGCTCTCCATGGGGACGGCGATCAAGCGCTCCGGGCCTGGCACCCGCGCTGTCCAGAACGTCGAGCTCGACAAGCTCGGCGGGCCCGTATCGGTATCGATCGCCGGCCTGGGGACGCTCGAGAATCCCGTCGAGCTGGTGCGCTGAGCCGACGGTCAGCGCGGCGGCGCGCGGGTGCCCGCGTCGATGCGGACGACCTCGCCGTTCAGGTAGGGGTTCTCGATGAGATGGGCCACGAGCGCGGCGAACTCGGCGGGATCTCCCAGGCGCTTGGGAAATTCAAGCGTCGCGACGAGCCGCGCCTTCACCTCGGGCGAGAGGCTGGCGCCCATCGGCGTCTCGAACAGACCCGGAGCGATCGTGCACACGCGTACGCCGAACTGCGACAGGTCGCGCGTCATGGGCAGGGTGAGACCGACCACGCCGGCTTTGCTGGCCGCATAGGCCGCCTGGCCCATCTGCCCGTCGTAGGCCGCGAGCGAGGCGGTATTGATGATCACGCCGCGCTCGCCGCTGGCGAACGGCTCATTCTTCAGCATCTCCGCCGCCGCGAGCCGCGCGACGTTGAAAGTGCCGATGAGATTGATGTTGATGACCTTCGCGAACTCACGCAGTGGGAACGGCCCCTGCTTGCCGACCGTGCGGCTCACGTGTCCGGGAATGCCTGCGCAGCTCACGCAGACGTGGAGGGCGCCGAAGGAGGCTCTCACCGCTGCGATTGCCGCGGTGGCCGACGCCTCGTCGGCAACATCCGTTGCGACGAAAAGCGCCCGTCCCGGATGCAGCGCGGCGAGCGCCTGACCGCGCGCCGCATTGAGATCGAGAATCCCGACGCGCGCGCCGCCTGCGATGAGGCGCTGGACCGTTGCCTCGCCCAGGCCGGAGGCGCCTCCCGTCACTACTGCCACCGTGTCGGCGATCTGCATGAGGCTCAGCTCCTACTCCTGAGGTCTTGGAGGCGCACCAAGAATCGTGACCGCAGCCAGACCCTCCTCGAGCCCGAAGAAGCCGCCGACGCAGGCTGCGAGCCCATAGCGTGCGCCCGCCACGCCCCGCGCGCCAGCCTCACCCCGCAGCTGCTGCACCAGCTCGAAGATCTGCGCAAGCCCGGTGGCGGCCACCGGGTGTCCGCGTGACTCGAGGCCGCCCGAGAGGTTCACCGGGATACGGCCGCCGAGGCTGGTGGCGCCGCTTTCCGTGAGCGGGCCTCCCTGGCCGGGCTCGCAGATACCGAGGAGCTCGAGCTGCGCGATCTCGGCGTGGGCGCTGGCATCGTGCACTTCGGCGAGCGACAGCTCCCGCGGAGTGATGCCGGCCTGCGCATAAGCGGCGCGTGCGGCGTGCGCGAGTGCGCCGCTCTGGGGCGCATCGACGGCGCGGCGGCGGTTGCCCGCAAGCGCGCTCGCCCGCACCGGGACGGCACGGCGGCTGCCGAGGCGCCGCTGCACATCGGCGCAGCACACCACGGCCGCGGCGGCACCGTCGCTGATGGGCGCGCACATGGGCACGGTGAGCGGCCAGGCGACGACTCGCGCCGCGAGCACCTCCTCGATGCTCATGTCCCTGCGGTACTGGGACAGCGGATTCTGGGTCGAGTGGCGGTGGTTCTTCGCGCTGACCGCGGCGAGCTGCCGCCAGGTTGTGCCGTAGCGCTTCATGTGCAGCTTCGCATTCACCGCATAGGCGTCCATGAAGACACTGCGCGGTGCGTCATCGATCACGACGCCGGGCGGCGGACGGATGTCGGCCACGAGCCCAGCGTAGCCGGCGACGAACGCGCTCACCTGCGCCAGATCCGCCGGCTGCGAGAACGAGGCCTGGCGGCGCGCCCGGTCTTCCGTGTTGAGCTTTTCGGTGCCCACCGCGAGCGCCACGTCGGCGAGCCCGGCAGCCACGTGGGCCACGGCGAGATTGAACGCGGTGCTGCCGCCGCTGCAGGCGTTCTCGACGTTGATGATGGGGGCACCGTCGATGCCGAGCGGCAGCAGCGCATGTTGGCCCTTCATGCCGTACTGTCCCTCGATCGCGCCCTGCACGGTGTTTGCGTAGAACACCGCGTCGACGGCGTCGGCTGTCAGGCCCGCATCGCTCAGTGCCTCCCGCGCCGCGCTCGCGCCGAGCTCGGCGCACGAGCGCTCGAGGTGACGGCCGAACGGCGTCATCGCAGCGCCGAGCACGAAGGTTTCACGCACCTGGGATCAGCCTCGAGGAGCACCCTGACAATTGTGTCCTTCTAACAGATGTCGAATAATCCCGCCAAGTGGACAACCCGGACCGCGCTCTTGTCGCTCGATTCCTGAGCAGTGCCCGCGTGCCGCTCGCGATCGCGAGCAATCCCCTGGCGCGCGAGCTCGGCGGCACGCTGCTCGAGCTGGATGACACACGCGGCGAGGCGCTCATCGCCTTCGAGCCGTCGGCGCAGCATGTGCAGGGCTCGGGCGTGATCCAGGGCGGCATCAATGCGACGATGCTGGACTTCGCCATGGCGTTCGCCGGCCACGCGAAGCTCGCCGCGGCGGCGGCAACCGCGGGCTTTGCGACCGCAACGCTCACCGTGCAGCTGCTGCGTCCGGCGCTGCCGGGGCGTTATCTCGCCCGCGGCCGCATCGTGCGCCAGGGCACGCGCCTGATGTTCGCGGAGTCCTCCCTGAGCGCCGCGGATGATGCGCGGCTCGTCGCCACCGCCAGCTCGGTACTCGCGCTCACCTCGAGTCGCGAGCGTTGACAGTCGCGCGCGCGAGCCGACACACTGCGCACGCCGTACCGCACGCTGCCCGGATGACCACACGGCGACACGAAGCAAACTCACGATGCACTGGACCAAGCGAGCCGAGGTGAGGATGACGCGGGGGCGGGAGACCGCCGTCACGCTCGCGAGTCTTGGCGGCACCAGCGCCACAGGCTGGCCCGTGTCGCGGCCTCCGGCGGACGCGCCGTGGCGGCGCGGGCACCGGGCATGAGTGCCGTGACTGCCGCGCCGCAAGCGACGCCGCTGTGCGTGTTCGCCGCCGGCGATGAGTGCGCGACCGTTCTGGCGCGGGTCGCCGCGGATGGCCCCCGTTTCGAGGTTCACTCCTTCGAGTCCGCCGATGCCCTGCTCAGGAGCCTTGGGCGCCAGACTCCCGATCTGATCCTGCTCGACGCCGATGATGCGGGGATCCAGGCGCTCGAGCTGTGCCGTGCGCTGAAGGCGGCGCCGGCGACGCTGCTCCTTCCCGTGATCCTCGTCAGCCGCTGGGCGCGCGCGCGGGTCGCGGCCTTCGACGCTGGCGCGGACGACTTCCTCACCCTGCGCGCGGCGCGCGCGCTGTGTGTCGCGCGCCTGCAGGCACTCGCGCGCGCGGGCAGTGCGCGCCGCAGGGCCGCGGCGAGCGCGGTCGATGCGGAGAAGCTGCAGCGCGAGGAGATCCGCGAGAAGTTCCGTCGCTACGTGTCCCCGCGCCTGGCCGACCGCATCCTGGGCGACGACAGCATTCTGGCCCCGGCCGACCACCGCACGCGCGCGGTCGTCATGTTCGCCGACCTCAGGGGCTTCACGGGCATCTCCGAGCGCCTCACCCCTCAGGAGGTGGTTCCACTGCTCAACGAGTACTTCTCGCTCCTGACGACGATCACCTTCCGCCACGACGGCACGGTATTCCACATGGCCGGCGATTGCCTGATGATCGGCTTCGGCGTGCCGCTGGTGCAGAATGACAGCCCGGAGCGCGCGGTGCGGACGGCGCAGGAGATGCTCGAGCGGTTCACGGCGCTCGCCGACTCCTGGCGGCGCCGGCACCAGATCGAGACGGGCCTCGGCATCGGTATCAACGAGGGCGATGTGGTTGCGGGCAACGTCGGGTCGACCATGTTCATGAACTATACGATCATCGGGGATGCGGTGAACATCGCCTCGCGGCTGTGCCAGCGCGCGCGTGCCGGGGAGATGGTGTTCTCGCGCTCCATCAAGCGCGCGCTCGACGCGCGCGGCCTCGACGTGCAGGCGCGCGAGCTGCCGCCGATGACCCTGCGCGGTCGCAGGACCCCGGTCGACATCTTCTGCGTGCCGCTCCCGAGGCGTCTGGACCTCGGCGAGACGGTACCGGCGACTTGCGCGCCATGAGCTCGGCGACCGACACGACCAATCTCGCCCTGTTCTGCGACTTCGAGAACATCGCCCTCGGCGTGCGCGATGCGCGCTACGCCCAGTTCGACATCAACCGCGTGCTCGAGCGGCTGCTGCTGAAGGGCTCGATCGTGGTGAAGAAGGCCTACTGCGATTGGGAGCGCTACAAGGAATTCAAGGCCGGCATGCATCAGGCGGGCTTCGAGCTCATCGAGATCCCGCACGTCAAGCAGTCGGGCAAGAACTCGGCCGACATTCGCATGGTGGTCGATGCACTCGACCTGTGCTACACGAAGCCGCACGTCGAGACCTTCGTGATCATCAGCGGCGACTCGGACTTCTCGCCGCTCGTCTCCAAGCTGCGCGAGAACGACAAGGGCGTGATCGGCGTCGGCGTCAAGAACTCCACCTCCGACCTGCTCATCGCCAACTGCGACGAGTTCATTTATTACGACGACCTGGTGCGCGAGCAGAAGACACGGCGGAGCGGCCGGCGCAAGCCGAGCGCCGAATCCGAGCCTGCGGCGGCGAGCGCGGCTCCCGAGGGCAGGGACGATGACAAGCGCGCCGAGGACAAGAAGCAGGAGGCCTTCGACCTGGTGGTCGCGACGATCGAGGCGCTGATCGCCGAGCGCGGCGAGGAAGAGAAGATCTGGGGCTCGATGGTCAAGCAGGCGCTGAAGCGGCGGCGGCCCGGATTCAGCGAGAGCTACTACGGGTTCCGCTCGTTCAACCGGCTCCTCGAGGAGGGCGCGGAGCGGCGACTGTTCGCGCTCGAGCGCGACGAGAAGTCGGGCGGCTATCTGATCCGCAGCACCCCCGAGCCGACCTAGCGGCGCCCCACGAACAGGTCGTCCTGCAGCACGGCTCCCGGTGTGACCGCATAGCGCGCGAAGTCGCGCACGCCTGCCGCGGCGAGCACGTCCTCATCGATGAGCAGGCCGCCGGTACGCGTGCGGCTGTCGCTCGTGAGTATCGCGTGCGCGGCGTCGGCGACGATCTGCGGAGTTCGCGCGGCCGCCACGGCCGCCCCCGCGATCACGCTGAGCGCCGCGGTGGCGATGATCGTGCGCGGCCACAGAGCGTTCACCGCGATTCCGGCGGCGCGCAGCTCAGCAGCCATGCCGATGACGGCGAGACTCATGCCGAACTTGGAGATCGTGTAGGCGACGTGCGGCGCGAGCCACTCCGGGCGCGGGTCGAGCGGCGGTGACAGCGCGAGGATGTGCGGATTCGGCGCCTTCTTGAGGTGCGGAATGCACGCCTGGGAGCACAGGAACGTGCCACGCACGTTCACGCCCAGCATGAGGTCGAAGCGCTTCATCGGCGTGTCGAGCGTTCCGGTCAGGCTGATCGCGCTCGCGTTGTTGACCAGGATGTCGATGCCGCCGAAGTGAGCGACGGCCTGGGCGACCGCCGCCTGCACCTGCTCCTCGTGGCGGATGTCCACGGGCAGGGCGAGCGCGCGACCTCCCGCAGCCTCAACGTCCGCGGCCGCGGTGTAGATCGTGCCCGGCAGCTTCGGATGCGGCGCCGCTGTCTTGGCGGCGATGACGATATTCGCGCCATCGCGCGCCGCCCGCAGGGCGATCGCATGGCCAATGCCGCGGCTGGCGCCGGTGATGAACAGGGTCTTGCCCGCAAGGCTCGGTGTCGTGTTGGTCATGGCGAGGGGTACCTCAGCGGCCTGTACCGGTATCGGCGAGCGTGCGCCCGGCAACGCCCCAGTCGCTCGGGCTCACATCGTGAAGCAGTATCCGCACCGAGTCGGGGCGGCTCCCCAACGACTCGACCAGCGCATCAGTAACCTTCTGAATGACAAGCTTCTTTTGCTCGACCGTGCGCCCTTCGAGCAGGTAGATGTGTGCCACAGGCATGCGTGCCGCCCTCTTCCGATCGCTCGGCCAGGAGTATACGCAAGGCACGTTCGGGGAATCCCTGATGTGACGGGTGCCCGCTCGCGGCTGCGCCGAAGCGCACCGCGTTGTGACCCGCCTCTCAATCTCTCAAGGCAAGCGATTTCCGTTACATACGTCGCTGCTCCTGCCGCTACAGATGCATACAGTGCACCACTTGTGCGCGCGCGCCCGAGGCGTCAAGTCCATCCGATGGCGAGAAAGAAGTCCACGTTCACCGAAGGCAAGCTGCTCGAGCGCCTGACGATCGCGACGCAGGCCGCCGGCATCTATGTCTGGGAGCTCGACTGGAAGACCGAGACCATCTCTTGGGATGAGAGCTCGCTCACTCACAAGAGCTCCAACCGCCACTTCGGCTACGAGTTCGGCAGCGAGCTCTTCAAGTGGGTACACCCCGAGGACCTCGGGATCGGCCACGGCGCCATCACCAAGGCGCTGGCCGAGGGCATCTCGGACGCCGAATTCGTCTACCGGCTGAAGCTCGCCGACGACTCGATCCGCCACATCAAGGCGTATGCCCGCACGACCACGGATGAGGCGGGCAAACCGCTGAAGTCTCTCGGCGTCAGCTGGGATGTGACCCGCGAGGTCGAGGCCGACGCACAGCTGCGCGCCCAGGCGGAGCAGCTGCACGAGGCGCAGCGCCGGCTCGAGCGCGCCGCGCTGTCGATCCACGAGGGGCACTGGGAGGTCGACCTCGTCAGCGGCAAGCATTGGGCTTCCTCGAGCTACTACGCCCTGCTCGGCTACACCCCGAATGAGTTGTCGCTGAACAGCCAGGACGACGTCGCGCAGCACATTCATCCGGACGATCTGCCGTTGACCCGTGCGAGCAGCGAGGCGCACATCCGTGCCGGCGTGACCAACGACCATGAGCTGCGCATGCGGCTCAAGGACGGCAGCTACCGCTGGTTCCGCGTGCGCGCCGTCGCGCAGCGCGATGACAGCGGCAAGGCCCAGCGCGTCTCCGGCTCGATCCAGGACATCCAGAAGCAGAAGCTGGCCGAAGACGAGCTGAAGGCGGCGCGCCTGCGCTTCGAGCGCGCCATCCGCGGCACGCAGGACGGATTGTGGGAGTGGGACCTCACCACGCACACCCTGTGGGTGTCGCCGCGCTACGAGGCACTGCTCGGCTATGCCGAGGGCGACCTGATGGTCGGCAGCCCCAACGCTC
>Ga0335081_10020860_pt1 | contig 10595 bp, 11 predicted proteins | sample Lox_Sample_35_FD_206713 | JGI IMG/M metagenome (GOLD analysis project Ga0335081, IMG submission 206713) | Soil microbial communities from Loxahatchee National Wildlife Refuge, Florida, United States - Lox_Sample_3.5 | ecosystem: Environmental > Terrestrial > Soil > Wetlands | place: USA... | reverse complement strand
CCCGGCGGTCTGCCGCGGAGGCCGCCAGAGCGGCATAGCCGCCCATATTTGCGCCCCACAATCCGATGCGGTTGCGATTCACGTCGGTGCGCTGGGCCATGAGCGCGATGGCGGTGAGCACCTCGACGGTCTCGCGCGGGCCCAGGGTGGTCGAGCCGGGGGAACGGCCGTGACCGGAAAAATCGAATACGAAGACGTTGTACTGATTTTCCTCGAGAGTGGTGGCCAATGTGAGCACATCGCCCCGCTGCCACCTGTACCCGTGGCAGAGGATGAGCACCGGCGCGCCGCGGAGGCCGGGGAAGAACCATCCGTCGCGAGAGCCCTGGCCGGGGAGCGTGTACTGCACCACGGTCACGTGGCCGGGGAGATCCTCCGGAGTGAGGGAAGTGGGAGTGGTGGCGGGATGGAGCATGCGATAGTCGATGTACGTGGCTATGCCGGCACAGACCAGGCCGACCAGAGCGATCAGGATCAGCAGAAGCGAGAGGCCGCTTCGCAGAGTGGATTCGGGATTCCGCAGTTCTTCGAGAAGGTCCATCAGATCGGCAATTATCCGCTGGTCAGGCCGTGCGCACTCCTGGCGAAACGGCGCATGTTAACACATTCACCGGCTGCCCCAATCCGGGCAACAAGAGCGGCGGGCGGCGCGCCCCCCCGACGGGAAACCACCCCCACTGGAGCGGACATCTCCGGGCCGCTATAATCATCCCGCCGGCAGCCCTCCCATGGAGATTGTCCCGCTCAGACAGACAACGCCGCGCCAGCTCGATCCCCTCTTCGAAGAGGAGGCGGAGAGCTGGCTGGAAGATTTCCGGTGGGACTACCGCCCGTCGCTGGCGCTGATTCGGAGGTTCGTGGAGACGAGGTCGCTGGAAGGGTGTGCGGCGATGCACGAAGATCGCGCCGCGGGTTACGGCTTCTACGTCTTCGAGGAGGAAAAGGCGCTGCTCGGCGGCCTGTACATCGCGCGGCGCGCATCCGGGGCGGGGCTGCCGGAGCGGCTGCTGGCCGCGCTGCTGCTGAATCTGCGCGCGCGAGCAGAAATCGGCCGGATCGAGGCGCAACTGATCCCCTTCGGCCACACGCTGGATCCCGCCCTGGAACGGCACCGCTTCCGCCTGCACAAACGCCAGTTCATGTACCTGGACCTGAACGCGGCGCGCCCGGCGGAGGCGCGCCCGGCGGCGCCGCCGCGCATCGAGCGCTGGACGGACCGCTGCTTCGAATCGTGCGCGCGGCTGATCGAACGGGCCTACTCGCGGCACGTGGACAGCGAGATCAACGAGCAGTACCGGAGCGAAGCGGGCGCGGCGCGCTTTCTGCGCAACGTGGTGCTGCTGCCCGGATGCGGGCAATTCCTGCCGGAAGCCTCGCTGGTGATCCCGGGCAACGGGCGGAACGAATTGCAGGGAGTGGTGCTGACTTCGGTGGTGGCGCCGCGCGTGGCCCACGTGACGCAGATCTGCCTGCTTCCCACGCTGCAGGGGAAAGGATGGGGCCGGGCCCTGCTGGGAGCCTGCGTGGAAGCGTTGCGGGCACGCCAATACGAAGGCCTCTCGCTCACGGTGACCTCCGCGAACTCGCCCGCCGTGCACCTCTACGAATCGGAAGGCTTCCGCGTGCTGCGGACATTTTCTGCGGCGGTGTGGGACGCCCGGCGCTGCTAGGGCGCGGGCCGCCGGCTATTTCTGGGCTCGCTCGCGAAGCAGCCCCTTCAGCTCGTTCAGAAACTCCTTCACGTCCTTGAAATCCAGATACACGGAGGCGAAGCGGACATAGGCCACCTTGTCCAGCTTCTTCAGGCGGTTCATGAGCATCTCGCCGATCTCGGCGGAGTTGCGCTCGCGATTCTCGGAGTCGTGGACGAAGGCTTCCACCTCCTCCACCAGGGCTTCAATCTTGGGAATGGGGATGGGGCGCTTTTCGCAGGACTTCAGCAGTCCCTGCAGCAGCTTCTGGCGGTCGAATCGTTCGCGGCGGCCGTCCTTCTTGATGATCATGTAGGGAATCTCGTCGATTCGTTCGTAAGTGGTAAAGCGGCGCTTGCATTTGAGGCATTCCCGGCGCCGGCGGATCAGGTCGCCGGCAGAAGCCTCGCGCGAATCCACCACTTTGTCTTCCTTGTGGGAACAGAAGGGACATTTCACGGTTGTGATCCTCTCGGGGGAGCCGGAGCGGCGGGCACGGCCGGGCCCTTTTCGTATTCAGCGGCGATGCGGCGCAGGTCGCCGAGCGACATCCCTTCGCGCAACAGCAGGGGAATCCCGGCAAGGGAACAGCCCGCGAAAGTAATCAGCCACAGGGTCACTGCCGCGGCCATGGCCGGCTCGCTGGCGATTCCCAGAAAGACCGTCATGGCCAGGAAGGAGCCGGCCCAGGAACCTCCGCCAATGCCCGGCAACTGAAGCGCGGAACCGAGCATGGTGCATGCCAGAGTCACCAGTGCCTCACGGGTGGTGAAGGTTCCCAGTCTGCCCCCAAAACTATGCGGCACCCAGACATAGATGGCCAGCACCAGGCCCCAGTGCGCCGCGGTGAGCCCGACGGCAACGGCCAGATCGCCCCAGGTGCGCAGGGCCTGCAACCCTTCCAGGAAACCGGCAAAGATTTTCGCCACCCGTTTCCGCCAGCCCTCGGCGTGATGCCACCGAACGACCGCGCGACCGAGAAATCCGCCCCGCGTGAGGCCCACATAGGCAAGAAAGACCGCGGAAAGAGCGAGAACCGCGAAAAAAGCGAATCCGGCTTTTCGCAGAACGGGAAGCAGGGCCGTCGAGTGGGTCCAGGACTCTGTGCCTTCGTGCTCCCGCAGCAGGGAGGGAAGATACACCAGCGTCCAGCCGGTCATAAAGATGGTTACGGCGATATCGAAGACGCGCTCTACCACGTAAACGCCGAACTGAGCGGAGATGGGCAGGCGCTCGCGGCGGGCGATGAGCAGCGGGCGGACGGGTTCGCCCAAGCGGCCGAACAGGACGATGGCGAGGAAGCCCATCAGAGTGGCCGAGTACACGCTCCAGACGCCCGCCGGGCCGATGTGGCGAGAGAGCCGCACCCAGCGGAGAGCGCGAATCCAGTAGCACGCATAAATGGCCAGAATGGAAAGGATCAGCAAATCGAGGCGGGCGCCGCGCACGGCCTCGCCGAGCCTGGCCCAACTGAAACCGGCATAATGAATGCTTCCGCGCAGCCCGTAGAGCAGCCCGCCGATGACCATGAGAGCCAGCAGAAAGAGGAGGGCTTTTCGCAGCGGGCGGCTCATCGCGTGACGACCGTAGCAACTCTGCCAACGAGGTGTCAAGAAATCGAAGCGGGGGAACGCTCCGTCGAGCGCTGCTCCGGCAGCGGTGTGGGCAAGCGCGAAGCGCGGCCACCGATGTACACTGATGCAATTCTTGCCCTGGGAGAAGAACAGTGCGACTCCGCCGGGAGACCTCCGTAGGGCTGCTGTTTGAAGAGAAACACCCCTCGATGTTCTATTTCGGGATGGCGTGCTGGTTTTTGTTCGGATGGGTTTTTCTCCACGATCCGGACTCCCGCACGGCATGGCGCGTCCTGCTGGGCGCGTTTATTTTCGGCGTCGCGGTGCCTGCCGCCGGGCTGTGGCAGGAGCGGCTGGAAGTGGATCTGGAGAAACAATCCTACGAGTATCGCAAAGGGTTCTGGCCCGCTCTGCGGGTCTCCAGCGGTACGACAAGCGAATTCGTGGAAGTACTCCTCTCGAGCCAGGAAGAGAGGAGCGATTATCATCCGTTTTCACGTCAATGGATCATTGAACTGGTGAACGGCCGGTTGGGAGTGAGCGTGAAACTGGGCGAATATCACCAGGAAGCTCGCGCGCGTTCCGAATTCCAGCGGCTCGCGCGAAAACTGTCGGTGGCAGCGCGCGACACGACGGAGCCACGCGAATCAAACACCGGGCCATAGCGCGCGGAGATTTCGCCGGTCCGGCACAGCCGGGGAGCAGAGATTCGAAGGGTGACAGTTTGTGTCACTTTGCGCAGAGCTTTTCCGTCCGTTTGTGTCAATTCCGCTCCCGAGCCGCCGTCAAACTACCAAAGCTCTAGTACCAACGGACTAATGCCTTTAGATTGTTTGGGTTGTAAACCACTGCGGATTTGGGGATTTACAGCGGCCTGGCATTCGGTATGCTGCACCTACCCCTTTCTATGGGGACTGGCCGGGTCCGGGAACGGAGGAGCGGGGATGCGGAGAGCACGCGAACAGGGATTCTCGCTGATCGAACTTCTCATCGTGGTGGCCATCATCCTGATTATCGCGGCCATCGCCATTCCGAACTTCATCCGCTCGCGAATCACCGCCAACGAGGCTTCTGCCGTCGCCGCGCTGCGCACCATCGATACGGCCTGCGTGAATTACGCCAATACGTACGGCCAGGGCTACCCCGCGACGCTGGCGACCCTGGGAAGTTCCGGCGTGGCCACTTCGACCTCGGCAGACCTGCTGGATAACGTGGTGGCCGGTGGGGTGAAGAGCGGATACACCTTCACCTATACAGCCGGTCCGCAGGCGGGCGGTTTGATTTCAACGTACTCGGTGAACGCCGATCCGGTAACGCCGGGGCAAACCGGCGTGCGGTATTTTTTCACCGACCAGTCGTTCGTCATACGGTTTAACGCCGCGGCCCAGGCGTCAGCCTCTGACTCGCCAATCCAATAGCCTGGTCGAAGGTCCACACAAAAAGAAGATGGCTGTGCCGGCAGCGCGAGGGCAGGCACGCGCACGCGCGTGCGCACCCGGGGCCGCAGAGCCTCCGCCAATCCAGCAATCCCCGCCCGATGCTGATAAGATGCGAGACAACAGGTGGGGAACTTTTCCGGCGGCGATTACGTTCTGATAGATGAGGGCCGGAGCAGCAAGCCTGCCGCGACAGGCGAGCCGACGACGAGGCAGATGGTCACTTGGAGCCCGATTCTCAACTGGTTGCACATTGCCTCCGCGGCGAGGCTACGGCCTGGGAGGAACTGGTGAGGCGGCACACGCGGCGCGTCTACAACCTGGCCTACCGGTTTACGGGCAACCGGCAGGAAGCCGAGGATTTGTCGCAGGAGGTGTTCCTCAGGCTGTACCGCACGCTGGCCAGCTACCGGGCGGTGCACGGCGAATTCACCACCTGGCTGACCAGTGTGACGCGCAACCTGCTGATTGATCATTACCGGCGGACGCGGCGCGACCGCCTGACGGATTCTCTGGACGAAGAACAGTCTCCCGCGGAACACAAGGCGTCACCCGGCAGGAGGCCGGACGAGGTGGCTTCGGCAACGGAACTCAGCGGGCAGGTGCAACGGGCGCTGCGAAAGATTTCGCCCGAACTCCGCGAGGCGGTAATTCTGCGCGACTTGCAGGGACTGGACTACCGCGAGATTCAGCAGGTGCTCAATGTGCCGGAGGGAACGGTAAAATCCAGAATCAACCGCGGCCGGATTGAACTGGCGCGGTTGCTGACGCAGATGGGCGTGCACGCAGGAAGGGTAGAGTGACGAAGGATTGGCGAGACGAGCGATGAGCTGGACCTGCCTCAATTCGGAAGAGCGGTTGATGGAGTACCTGGAAGGCCAACTGCCGGCCACCGAGCGGGCGCTGGTGGAGGCGCACCTGGCGGAGTGTGCCGCGTGCCGGGCGCTGGCCGGCCAGGTCCGCTGGCTGGAAACGCGCCTGCCGCACCTGGCGCCGGAATTGGAACCGGCATGGCTGGTGCCGAAAATCCTGCAGGCCACCACGGGCGCGGAGCGGAAACCGCGGGAGAACCTGCTGAAGACGCTGGTCGCCGCCCTGACCTCGCCGCGGTTTGCGCTGGGACTGGGAACGGTGGCGGCCACGATTTTCATCCTGTTCCAGGCGCTGGGAATCAATCCGAAGAAGATCACGGCGGACGATCTGAATCCGGTGAACCTGTATCGGATGGCGGACCGCCAGGCCCACCTGACCTATGCGCGTGGCGTCCGATTTGTGAACGACATGCGCGTGGTGTACGAGATCCGCTCGCGGCTGCAGGAAGCCTCGGCCACGCCGAACCCGCCGGCGGAACAGGAGAGTCCGAAGAGCGCGCCTTCGCCGCAGTCGGAGCACCAGCTAAAAAATGATCTGCTGCGCCGCGGGCCTGCGGCCAGTGCCGCGCTCCTGTTCCTCCCGCCGGGAGGCCCGCGATGAGCGCCGCGGACGCAGGCACACCGGCGGGCTACTGCCGGCAATGCGGAAAGGCGCTCACGCCGGAAACTCTGCGCGAGGTGCAAGGCGCCTATTACTGCCCGGAGTGCCTGGCCTCGTGGATGCAGCAGGGCCCGCCGCGGCGGAAAAGCGCGGAGGGCCGGGCGTCAACGGCCGCGGCGCTGGGGATCATTCCGGGACTGGGCGCGGTGTACAACGGAGATTACTGGAAGGCGCTGATTCACGTGCTTGTCTTCGGAGCCATCATTGCGCTGATTCCCCACGCGCCGGTGATTTTTGCGCTGGTACTGGCGGCGTGGGTGTTCTACATGCCCATCGAGGCGTATCAGACAGCGAAGGCAAAGGCACTGGCGGGCGGGTCTGAAGCGGACGACGTGTCCCGCAGGCAGCGCGAGACCCTCGGGCCGATTCTGCTGATTGCCATCGGCTCGCTGGCGTTGCTCAACGAGCTGAACATTATCGATATCGACCGGATCCTGGACTTCTGGCCGGTGGGATTGATCGCGCTCGGAGTCTGGCTGCTGATGAAACGGCAGGAGCGATAAAGGCGGAGGCGTATGGGTAACTACTATTATCGGCGGGGTGGCCTGGTGGGGCCCATGGTATTGATCACGATAGGAGCCCTGTTTATGGCCGACCGCTGGTGGCCGGGGATGAGCTTCGGCCGGCTGTGGCCGGTGATCCTGATCGTGATCGGAGTGGTGCGCCTGTTGGAGATGGGCATGCCGTCGCACAACACGATGTACCCCGCTCCACCGCAAAATCCGCCGCCCCCGCCGGGCAGCACCCCGCCGCCGGGCGTCACGCCGCCTCCCGGCGGATCGCAGTGACCCCCAGACCGGCGCCGGTGAGAGCCCGCAGAGAGAACAGCCTATGAGCAACGGAGTACCACGAAGATCGGCATTCGGTTCCGTGTTCCTGATCATCCTGGGGACCCTGTTCCTGATCCACAATTTCCGGCCCGACCTGATCCGCTGGCGGCTGCTGGGAAGATGGTGGCCTTTGCTGCTGATCCTGTGGGGCCTCATCCGCCTGGTGGAGAACCTGAGCGGGAGCGGCAGACGCGGGTTGCGCGGAGGCGAACTCTTCCTGCTGATTGTGCTGGTGCTGGTGGGAATGGCCATTTCGTTTGCGCCGCGAATCCCGGATGTGATTCATGTGGACAACCCCGCGGATTTCCCGCTGGAGACCGCGGACGTAACCCAGGAATTGCCGCCCAGGGACCTTCCGCCGGGCGCGATGGTGCGCATCGACACGCCGCAGGGCGACATCAGCGTGGACGCCGACGGGGATTCCAGGCAATTGCGGGTGGTGGTGCGCAAGACGGGCTACGCCATGACGGAAGATGAGGCGCGTTCCCGTGCCACCGCCGCCGCGGTGAGCGTGCAGCAGTCCGGCAACGACGTGAGTCTGCTGGGGAATCCGAAAGGGCACGACGAGGGAACCTCGCGGATCAGCTTTGAGGTGCATGTGCCGCACAACGTGACCCTGGATCTTCGTACCAGCCGCGGAGACGTGCAGGTGGACGGAGTCAGCGGAAATGTAGCCGCCAGCACAACCAAAGGCGATGTGAGGATACGCGACGTGGGCGGCGACGTGCGGGTGGACCTGGGCCGCGGCGACGCGCGCGTTTCAGGTGCCAAGGGCAACGTGCACGTGTCCGGCAAGGGAAGCGAGGTGGAAGTGACCGACGTGGGCGGAGCGGCAACCATCGACGGCGAGTTCTACGGCCCCATCACCGCGCGCAACGTGACCAAGGGAGCCCGCTTCGTTTCCTCGCACACGGACCTGACCATCGGGGGGCTGCCCGGACGCATGACCGTGGAATCGGGCGACCTGAGCGTGGCCAACGCTTCCGGACCGATCCTGCTCACCACCAGCGACAAATCGATTTCCCTGGAGGACCTGACCGGGCGAATCCGTGTGCAGAATAAACGGGGCGACATTACCGTGCGTCTCACCGCTGCGCCCAAGGACGACATCGACCTGAGCAACGATTCGGGGGCCATCGAACTCGCGCTGCCGTCCAAATCGGCGTTCGAAATCGCGGCGTCCTCGCGCGGGGGCGACATCAACAACGAACTGGACCCTTCCGTGCTGAAAGTGGCGCAGCAGGGTGGAGACTCGAAATTGGACGGGAAAGTCGGCGCCAAAGGACCGAAGATTACGCTGAGCACTTCGTACGGACCCATCCGGCTGAAGCCTGCCGACTAGCCATCTCCCGGACGCCGTTCGTCCGCGGCCACCGGGCAATTCTTCCTCGCCAGGGGCAAATTTCATACCCCTGCTGTGTCCGGCTAGCGCCGCAGCACCGAGTCCAGTTGCGCGAAAAAATCGGGATAGGAGACGGCAACGCACTCGGCGCCCCGAATGGTGGAAGCGCCGCGCCCGCCCAGCGCGGCCACGGCGAGCGCCATGGCCAGCCGGTGGTCGCCGCGGGGGTCGAGTTCCGCGCCCTGCAGGCCGGAAGAGCCCATCTCTGCGCGGCCCGCCACCCTCAGGCCATCCTCGAATTCCTCCACGCGCGCACCCATGCGGCGCAGGTTTTCGGCCAGGACGGCGATGCGGTCGCTCTCTTTGACCCGCAACTCCCGGGCGTCGCGAATCTCGATGCCCTCCTGCGTGTACGGGCCAAGCGCGGCAAGCATGGGCAGCTCGTCAATCATGCGCGCCACCTCCGCGCCGCAGATTTTTCCGCCGCGCAGGACCGTGGAGCGGTCCGAGGCAACTTCCACCTCGCCGCCCAATTCGCCGGACTGCTCCGCCAACTCCTTCACGCGAATCGCCGCGCCCATCTGCACCAGGAAGTCGAGCACGGCGCTGCGTGTGGGATTCAGGCCGACTCCAAAGATGGTCAGCTTGGAGCCCGGAAGAATCGAAGCCGCGGCCAGGAAAAAGACGGCGGCGGAAAGGTCGCCGGGAACGGTCATTTCCCTGCCCCCAAGGCGCGCCCCGCCGGGGATCTCAACGCGCAATCCGTTGCGGCGGATGGCCACTCCGAATTCGGCAAGCGCGAGTTCCGTATGATCGCGTGTGCGCACCGGCTCGATGACCGCGGTCGTGCCCGAAGCAAACAGCCCGGCCAGCAGAAGCGCGGATTTCACCTGCGCGCTCGGCTCCGGCAGCGCGTACTCGATGCCGCGGAGCGGCGCACCGCTAATTTCCAGCGGCGCGAATCCACCGTCGCGCGAACGAATGCTCGCGCCCATCTGCGCGAGCGGGTCGATCACCCGGCGCATCGGCCGGCGGCGGAGCGACGAGTCGCCGGAGAGGCGCGAGGCGAACGCCTGGCCCGCCAGAGCACCCGCCAGCAGCCGGATGGTGGTGCCGGAGTTCCCGGCGTCGAGCGTGCGGCGCGGCTCCCGCCAGCCACCCAGGCCCCGGCCGGTAATCCGTACGACGGGCGCCGTAGTGCCGGGGTCGCTCGCCGAGCGGGAACTCTTTGCACGTTCCCCGGCGTCCAAGGAGATACCGAGGCGCTGGAGACATTCGAGGGTACTGGCGCAATCGGCGGACGGGGAGAAGTTGCGGATTTCGCTGGGCCCCTCCGCGAGTGCCGCCAGAATGGCCAGGCGGTGCGAGATGGATTTGTCGCCCGGCAGGACGATGCCGCCGGAGAGCGAACCGGCCGGGGCGATGACCCGTTTGGCCATACGGCGATTCTAGCAGTAGTGCCGGGGAGAGCCGCCCCGCCGCCCCGCCGGCCGCCGGCCGGCGGGAAAACCCTGCGGCCGTTCCGCGAATCAAGTAGAATGGGAAGATTGTGAACCGCGCGAAGTTCCACTTTTGGCTGTTTCGCCCCTTGTTGCTGGCCGCTCTGCTGTTCCTGGGCACGCTGGTGGCCAGCGTGTTTGCCGCCGGGACTGGCCCCCTCGACATCATGCCGCTCGATCAGGTGAAGCCCGGCATGCACGGGGAGACCTACACCATCATCGAGGGCGACACGATCGAGAAAATCGACCTGGAAGTGATCGGAATTCTCCCCAACCTGATGGGGCCGAAGCAGGACATCATCCTGGTACGGCTGCTGGGGCCGCGGGCGGAGGAAATGGGAGTGGCCGCCGGGATGAGTGGCAGTCCGGTGTACATTGACGGGAAACTGGTAGGCGCGCTCTCGCTGAAATTCGGAATCTTCACGAAAGAAGCTCTGGGCGGGGTCACACCCATTGCGCACATGCTGGAGGCCGATGCGCCGGATTCGGCGGGCGCTCCGCCCCAACGGGCAAGCCGGGATACCTCCGGTGGAGCGGGATCGACCGCCCCCACGGGCGCCACCGTGCCCGCGTCCGCCGCGGCGCTGGGCGCCAACATGAATCCGATGTCCGCTGCTCTTCCCGGAATGTCGCCCCCGAAGGCGCTCTCCGCGCCGCAGCAATATTCCGTCTCCGGCCGGTTTCTCCGCC
>Ga0335081_10020858_pt1 | contig 10595 bp, 10 predicted proteins | sample Lox_Sample_35_FD_206713 | JGI IMG/M metagenome (GOLD analysis project Ga0335081, IMG submission 206713) | Soil microbial communities from Loxahatchee National Wildlife Refuge, Florida, United States - Lox_Sample_3.5 | ecosystem: Environmental > Terrestrial > Soil > Wetlands | place: USA... | reverse complement strand
GTCAGTAAAGGAATCGAAGTAGTTGTCCAGAGCGAGCAATTCGAAGAGCCGGCGGACGCTGCCGTCCGAGTTGCTGATCAGCCCAATGCGATACCGCCGTTTCAGGCGTGCGAGCACCTCGCGGGTGTCGGGATGCAGCTGCCGCCAGTTGGTGCCCTTGCGCGTGGCGGTCACCAACGCCGCTCGGAGTTCCGCGTCGTCGCCCATGCCCAGCTCGCGGAGGAGACAAAGGTAGTAGATATCCCAGTATTGCTCGTCCACAGAACGATGCGCGGCGCAGGCCTCGTCAAACTGGCGCTTGGCTTCTCGTTCAGCGGAGTACCGGCACTCGTCGGACGGGAAGATGCCCCGCGACGCCAGCGGCCGTTCGGTAAGACCAAGGTCAGGAAAGACGAGCGTTCCGCCAGCGTCGAAAAAGATGGTGGTAAGCGACAACGGAAGCACCCATAGGCAGCGAACTGAAGCCAATGTACCACAGCCCAAACTGGAATGGCTTACATCCACTGGGAAAACCGAACCCTCCACTGATCGCGGTTCGAAACGTCACTTCCGCCATTGAAAGTGGCCGGCGCAAGCGAGAAGTGCCGCGTCACTTCGGCGTCGCGCGGACCAACTCGCAGAGCACGTTCGTCATTTCCTTCGTGCTGGCTTGGCCCCCCAGGTCGGGAGTCCTTGCGCGCCCCTCCCGCATCAGGGTCTCGATGGCGGTCATGAGAACGGCAGCGGCCTTCTTCTCCCCGAGATGGTCCAGCATCAATTGCACCGACCAGATTGTGCCCAGCGGATTCGCAATGCCGCGGCCGCTGATGTCTGGAGCTGACCCATGGATAGCCTGAAAGAGGCTGGGATACTTCCGTTCGGGATTCAGGTTCGCGCTGGGGGCAATTCCCATGCTGCCGGAGATGGCTGCCCCCAGATCCGTCAAAATATCCCCGAACAGGTTGGAAGCCACGACCACGTCCAGCGTCTCAGGTTTCGCAACAAAGCGGGCGGTCAGCGAATCGACCAGTTGCTGTTCATGCTCGATGCCGGCATAGTCGCTGGCTACACTGCGAAAGACCTCATCCCAGAACACCATATTGTGCTGCATGGCGTTGGACTTGGTCGCGCTCGTGACCTTCTTGCGACCGTGAGTTCGGGCGTACTCGAAGGCATAGCGGATCACCCGCTCCGTTCCACCGCGAGTGAACACGATCTCCTGGATGGCCACCTCGTGAGGGCTGCCGCGGTGCACCCGGCCGCCCGCGCCCGAGTACTCCCCTTCGGTGTTCTCCCGGATGCACACCATGTCGATGTCGCTCGGTCCCTTCGATCGCAGCGGGCTGGTCACTCCCGGCAGCAGCCGCAAGGGGCGCAGGTTCACGTATTGGTCGAATTGCTGACGGATCGGCAGCAGTAAGCCCCAGAGCGTGATGTGGTCGAGAACTCGCGGGTCGCCGATGGGTCCCAGAAGGATCGCGTCGAAGCCAGCACGTTCCAGGAGCTGGAGACCATCCTGCGGCATCATCGCGCCATGCCGCAGATACCACTCCGACCCCCAGCCAAAAGTTTCGAGTTCGACGCCAAACTCGCCGCCGGCTTGGGCCAATGCCTCGAGCACGCGGACACCTGCCGGGATGACTTCTGATCCTATTCCGTCGCCGGGGAGTACTGCGATGTGGTAGTGGCGCATTCTCATCCCTTTCGGATTGCCGGCGGAAACCGGCGATTCGGTTCAGATACTTGCCGCCCACTTTGCGGTCACGGGCATCGCTAGATCGGTGAAGCGGGGCCCGGTTCTGCCGAAGGGCAAAGCTCTGCCGGGATATCCAGCGCATCATTTCTGCCCATCTCCGTGGTTGCTAAAGAGGCCGGACGCTTCCTGAACGGCCATCCTCCTTGCGAAACGGTTCGTGCCAGACTTCTGTGCCCGACGGCGAGGTGGCTGCTATCGGCGGCTCGCACCAATTATGACAGGCGCATAACGCCGGGAAAACGCGTCAAATGCCGAATCTAAACTCAAGATTTGCTCGATTCCATGCTGTTCCATAACGGCCAGATGTACAGCATCGCGCGCCGACAGCTGCCGATGTCCAAGGACAATCTCCTTTGCGCGCTCTGCAGTGGTCTCATCAACCGCCAGCACCTGGTCGACCATGTCGAGTAAAGCATCGAATGCCGGTTGGATGGCGTCGCGGCGATCGATGGCGAGGTAGCGGTGCAGGATCTCTTGCAGCACTTCAACATCGGTGACGAGGCGCTGCCGCTCGCTCACCAGCCTTTCGAGCAATCGTTGCGCGTCGCTCTTGGAACCCAATCAGCACTTGAGCGCCGAGGCGCGCAGCTTGACCGCGTTCGTGATGGCCGTAGCCCAGTGGTCGTAGGCCGCGGGTTCCTGCTCAAGTGGCTGTGGGCCGGTAGGTCGCGGGGCTCAGGCACCGTGTGGGCGGCGGCCAGGACGTTCGTATCTGGACTTAGCGATCCGGAGCGGGTACGCAGATACAAGGCGGCCCGCTACCGCAAAGGCAGAGGGCGCAAGCCCAAGGAGAGCAACCTGCGCGGGCCCGACGCACCTAGCCGCGGCAAAATCACACTGGGACGTGACCCTCCTCACAGCTACTGTACAGCAATTTCAACTCCCTCTCGAAGACGCTCATCGTGCTGCTGTCGGTGCCGTTTGCTCTGGTCGGCGGCGTGTGGCTGGTCTACTTGCTGGGCTACAACCTGAGCGTCGCCGTGCGGGTGGGATTCATCGCCCTGGCAGGCGTAGCTGCGGAAACCGGCGTGGTGATGATCGTCTACCTGGATGAGGTCTACGACCGCCGCCTCGCAGACGGGACGATGACTACGACACGCGATCTGTACGACGCCATCATCGAAGGCGCAGTCATGCGCGTCCGCCCCAAGATGATGACCGTCACCGCCATCATCGCCGGTCTGCTGCCCATCATGTGGAGCCACGGCAGCGGCACCGATGTCATGAAGCGCATTGCCGCCCCCATGGTGGGCGGAATGGTGACTTCCACCATTCTGACTGGAAAACGGCACGCACTTCTCGGTTCTTCGTGCTTGTCCATTCTGGGTGATCGTTGGGTTTCTGATGATACGGAAGGCGCTATGGCCAGCCGATCATCCCAACCGCATTTCCTGACATCGCTTATCTGCCACCCCAGTCTGTTCAGCGCCGCAAGTCGCTGAGTCGGCGCTCATATTCTTCTTTATCGATTTCGCCGCGCGCATAGCGCCGCTTGAGGATTTGCTCCGGTGAATCCTGAGAATCTCCCTTGGTTGGCCTCCCCGAAGCTGCCCGTACGAGCAACCACACGATGAGGACTATCAGGAGCACCCAGAAAATCCACATGAACCCCATGTGCCACCGGCTATTCCAGTAATAAGGCATTCGTTTTAATCCCTCAACACGCGCCTTCTTCAGCCACAATTCATCGCGTATCAGTCGCCAGTGGGTTCGGAGTGGAGATTAGCAGCAGGAACCATGATGGGGCGTAAAAGTGACTGCCTGAGCGGGATGTCCGGGGCGGACCCAGCCCGCTCCCTCCTCACCAGATCCGGCAACGGTTCTCTCGCACCATGGGACTGCCCGCTTTGCACGAGAACGCCTTCTGGAACTCCGGCATGTTGGAGACCACCCCGTTGGTGCGATACTTAGGCGGCGAATGGGGATCCACAGTCGCGCGCAGACGTAGCACCTCCGGCCGCTCCGCGCTGCACCAGCTCTGCCCGTAGGCGATGAAGAACCTCTGCGCCGGGGTGAAGCCGTCGATGGGCTTCAGGTCCTTGCCTTTGGTTTCATCCTGCCACGCCAGATAGGCGAGCAGCAGCCCGCCCAGGTCGGCCGTGTCCTCGCCCAGGGTCAGCTTGCCGTTGATCTTGATGTCGTCCACGATCACGTACTGTGAATACTGGTCGGAGGTGCAACTGGCCAGCTTCTCGAATTTCTTCGCGTCGTCCGCGGTCCACCAGTCACGGAGATTGCCCTGGGCGTCAAACTGGCGGCCCTCGTCGTCGAAGCCGTGGGTCAGTTCATGGCCGATGGTCGCGCCGGTGTTGCCGTAATTGGGAGCATCGTCGGAGCGGGGGTCAAAGAGCGGCGGCTGCAGGACGCCGGCGGGGAAATTGATGTCGTTCATCTGCGGATTGTAATAAGCATTGACGGTGGGCGGCGTTATGAGCCACTCGCCGCGATCGACCGGCCGGCCGATCTTGTTCAGCCAGCGCCGAAATTCGAAAGCCGTGCCGCGTTCTCCGTTCCCCAAGGCGTCCCCTCGTACCACCTGGAAGGCGCTGTAGTCACGCCAATGGTCGGGATAGCCAGTCTTGTTTACCACCGCGTGCAGCTTGATCAGCGCCTGCTCCTTGGTCGCCGGGGACATCCAGGGCAGGTTCTGGATCTCGTTCCCCATCTCGACCTCGATCTGCTTCACCATGACCAGGGCCCGCTGCTTGGTCTCCGGGCTGAAGGTCTTCTGCACATAGACCTTGCCGAGCGCTTCGCCCAGCTGGCGGTCCACGGCGCGCACGCAGCGCTTCCAGCGCGGCTGGATCTCCTTAGTGCCAGCGAGGATGTGGTCGTAGAAATGGAAGTCCTCGTTTACGAAGGCGGTCGAGAGATAGCGCGCCTGGGCGTGCACCAGGTGCCAGCGCAGGTACACCTTCCAGCTCGCCAGGTCTTCGGCCTTCAGCTCCGCCTCCATGCCTTTGACGAACTCCGGCACCGCGACATTGAGCGACTTGGTCCCCGGCAGGCCAATCGCGGCGAAGTACTGATCCCATGAAAACAACGGACTGAGCGCTTGCAATTCGTCGCGCGTCATCTTGTGGTAGATCTTGTTGGGATCGCGCCGCTCGACGCGGGTGAGCGACGCCTTGGCCAGTGCTGTCTCGATGCGCATCACCGTCTGCGCTTCCGCGGCGGCCTCATCCGGCTTTTCGCCCAGGAGCTGCAGCATCTTTTGCACATGCGCCAGGTATTGCTGGCGGATCTCCTGCGACTTGGCATCGTCCTTGAAGTAGTAATCGCGGTCGGGCAGCCCGATGCCGCCCTGGTCCACCTCGGCAATGAACTCACTGGAATTCTTGGCGTCCTGGTCGGAGCCGAAGGAGAAGAGCGGCGCCCTGCCAAAGAAACTCCCCACATCGTCGGGATGCAGATGCGCCAACTCGGCGGGAAGGTCGGCCTTGGACTTGAGAGCCGCAATGCGCTCGAGGTCGGGCTTCAAGGGCTTGGCGCCGAGCTTCTCGATCGCGGCCTCGTCCATGCAGGAGGCATAGTAGTCGCCGATCTTCTGTTCTTCCGCACTCTGCTTCGGGCTGGGCACGGCGGCCGCTTCCAGGATCCGGCGCAGCCCCTCCCGGTTCTCTTCCTGCAGCTTGCCATAGGCGTCCCAGGAGGACTGATCAGCGGGGATGGGATTGTTCTTGATCCAGCCACCGCACGAGTAGGTAAAGAAGTCCACGCACGGGTCCACCGTCTTGTCCATGGACGAGACGTCCAGCACCGAAGTGTCTGCGGCCTGGGAAGGTTTGGAGGTTTGTCCGGCGGCCACAGCAGACATGAGCACTGTTACCGCCAGCAGGACGAGGCAGGTTTTCATGGGCATCCGATTTCCTCCTGGATTCGCTCCGACGCTTGCTTAGGGCGGAAGAGGGGAGTAGTCAATGGCAATTCTCAACATCAAGAACCTTCCCGACGCTCTCTATAGGAAGCTCCAAGTTCGGGCGAAACGCCAGCATCGCTCGGTGGCGCAGGAGGTTATCGATCTCCTTAGCCATGCCCTTGACAGCCCCAAACCCCTGTCGATTCTTGATCGTCACCTTCCAAACCTACCCGGCCTCCGGGTCTTGCAATTATCTTCCTACGTTACGTGATCTTGCACAAGCGGGTGGTGGCGTGGGCCGTGGCGTGACATCGCGGATCACCTGAAGCAGCTGCTGATTGTTCCCCCGCTCCTGCCGTTGACGGGCAGCCGACCGACCATCGGCCGCCTACTAATCTCAGTTGTCAAAACATAAGAGGAAAGGATATGGAAAAGCTGACCATCATTCTGAATGATCCGCCCTATGGCACGGAAAAGATCTATAACGGTCTGCGCTATGCTTCTGCTCTCGTGAGCGCACGAGCGCAGCTAAACCTCTTCTTGCCGGCGGACGGAGTGGCTGCGGCCCGATGCGGGCAGGAGGCGAATTCTAGCATTCTCAGACAGTTGCGTAAACGACCCTGGTGCCGTAGGATTTGGCGCAAAATCGTCTTCCAAAGGGAGGCAGACCTATGAGCCGGACCTTCACCCTCTATTTAGGACTCATGTTGTTGCTAACGGCGGGATTGGCTGAGGCGCAACAGCCGCCCATCAAGATTGGCGCGCTCAACGTTCTCAGCGGCAGCTTTGCCGCGTATGGCAAATCCGGGCGGCAAGGCGCGCAGTTGGCCATCGAGGACCTCAACGCCCAGGGAGGCCTGCTGGGACGCAGGCTGGAACTGATCCAGGTGGACAGCCAAGCCAAGCCCGACGTAGCCGTGCAGGAAGCGCGGCGGCTGATCCTGAATGAGAAAGTCAATTTTCTGATCGGGATCGACTCCAGCTCGGTGGCCCTTGCAGTCGCTCCGCTGACCAACGAATACAAGATCCCACTCGTGGTGATGCACGGAGCCACACCCGCACTCACGGAGCAATGCAATCCCTACGTCTTCCGTACTTCCAACAACGCCCGCATGGACGCCTACGCCGCCGCCGACCTGGCCGCCAAGCTGCCTTATAAACGCTGGGCCAACATCGGCCCGGACTATGAATTCGGGCACTCGTCCTGGAATGACTTCATCGCTCGCCTAAAGGAAAAAAAGCCGGATGTGCAAGTTGTGGGCGAGCAGTGGCCGAAGGGGGGTGAGAGCAACTACACGCCCTACATCACCGCGCTCGTGCAACAACGGCCGGAAGCGGTGTTCTCGGTGCTGTGGGCCGGCGATTTAGTCACCTTCGTACGTCAGGCGAACGCCTTCGGATTCTTCAAACAGATCAAGCTGTTCGAGGACCCCGTGGGCGCGGCGCTAGAATCCATTGGCCCCTTGGGCAAAGACGCTCCCATCGGAGAGCTGTTCTCCACTCGCTACTGGTTTCTGCAGTCACAATCGCCGGCCAACAAGACGTTCGTAGAGGCCTATCACAAGAAGTGGGGCGAGTGGCCCAGTTACAACGCGGAAGAACACTATGCCGGAGTGCAGATGCTGGCGGCGGCGGTAAGAAAAGCCAAGTCGCTCGACGCCGACGCCATCAAGAAGGCCTTTGAAGCCGGCGGGGGTATGACCTACGAAGCTCCCGAAGGCAAGAAGTGGATGCGCCCCGCAGACCACCAGGTGTTCGAAGCTCTGGTTTGGGGCTACACCACGCCCTCGAAAGATTATCCGTTTGTCGTTCTCAAGGACATCACCATGGTCCCGGAGAAGGACACGGTGTATCCGACGAAGTGTAAGTAGGACGATTGGCGCGGTAGTGTGGGAGGGCACGACTTTAGTCGTGCCACCATGCTCCCGTTATGTTTGTCATCCCGAGCGAAGCGCGGCGGCACCTGCGACCGGAGCGCGAGTCGAGGGATCTTGGGTTGGTGGCCCGCAGGGGCTAAAGCCCGCACAGATATAAAGTTCAGCGGCACGGCCGAAGCCGTGCCCTCCCAAAACGCTCTTAATGGAGACAGTTCTGTCCCGGAGCTCGAGTGACCCTTCCCTTCTTCTTGCTTGAGTTTATGACCGGGCTGGCGTCGGCGGCCTCGCTGTTTCTACTGGCGGTGGGGCTGTCGCTGATCTTCGGCGCGCTGGGCATCGTAAATTTTGCCCACGGGTCGTTCTTCGTCCTAGGCGCGTACTTCCTCTTTGCTCTGACGCGCGGCGACGCCGCCGGCTTCTGGCACTACCTGCTGCTGGCGGTAGCAGCCAGCTTCGTAGTGGGAGCGGTGGTCGAGCGCGTGTTGATGCGCCACGTGCTCAATCGCGCCGAGCACTACCAGATCCTGCTGACCTATGCTCTGCTGTTGATCATCGAAGACGTCACGAAAATCTGCTTCGGCGCAGACTACAAGTCCATCGGCATGCCCAGGGGATTCGAGATGCCGGTGTTCGTGTTGGGTATTCCCTTCCCTTCTTATTACCTCGGACTGGCAGGGCTGGCGGCGGCGGCCGCGCTGCTGCTGTGGCTGTTCTTGCATCGCACGCGCTACGGGACCCTGGTGCGCGCGGTCACCCAGGACCGCGAAATGCTGGAAGCCCTGGGCGTGAACGTGCCGTTGCTGTTCACTCTGATCTTCGCCCTGGGGATCGGCCTGGCGGGATTCGGAGGCGCGGTCAGCCTGCCGCTGCAATCGATCTCGACCGGCGTGGCCGTGGATGCGGTTATCAGTGCCTTCATCGTGGTGGTGGTGGGCGGCCTGGGCAGCATTTGGGGGACGCTGCTGGGCGCGATCCTGATCGGCGAAATCCAGGCTTTCGGCGCACTGGTGCTGCCTGAGCTTTCCATCGCCTTCACCTATGCCTTGATGGCGGTGGTGCTCCTGTTCCGTCCCTGGGGACTGCTGGGACGCCCGCCGGCGGTGCGCACATGAGAATCAAGCTGGCGGTAGGTGCGGTGGTGCTGGCGGTCCTGCCGTGGTTCCTTCACGACTACGGCCTGCAGGTCGCGATTCAGGCGCTGGTGCTCGCGGTCTTCGCCATGGCCTTCAATCTCCTGTTTCGCAACACCGGACTGCTGAGCTTCGGACACGCCGCCTGCTTCGGCACCGCCGGCTACACCACCGCTCTGCTGGTAAGCAAGCTAGGATGGAAGTTTGCCGTTACCTTGCCGCTCGCGCTGGTGGCGTCTGCGCTGGTCGCCCTGGTGATCGGCTTCTTCAGCGTGCGCCTCACCAAGATCTACTTCACCATGCTGACTCTGGCGTTCGCCCAGATGCTGTGGGCGGTGACCCACAAATGGTACGGCTTCACCGGCGGCGATAACGGCATCACCGGCCTGCTGCCGCCCGGGCTGCTGGGCGATCCCAAAGGCCTCTACTACGCCAGCCTGGTGGCTCTGGCCGTGGTTTCAGCCATCATCCACGTGGTGCGCCGCTCCCCCGCCGGTTACACGCTGCGCGCGGTGCGCGACAACCCGGCACGCGCCGAGGCCATCGGCATCAGCGCCTTCGAATATATGGTGGCGGCCTTCGTGCTGTCGGGAACGCTCTCCGGCCTGGCGGGATTTCTGCAGGTGGCCTGGCAGCACTCGGCTTTCCCCGACCTGTTGTACTGGACCACCTCGGCCGAAGTGATCATCGCGGTAATTTTGGGCGGCAGCGCCGAGTTCTTTGGCCCGGTTGTGGGGGCGGTGGTGCTGGTGGGCCTCGAGGCGCTGGTGCGCTCGCGCACCCAGTACTGGCCGCTGGCCCTGGGCACCGTGCTGCTGGCCATGGTGCTGTTCTTTCCCCGCGGCGTCGTCAGCCTGTTTCGGCGCCGGCAGCGCGCGGAGGCTCCCCGTGCCGCTGCTTGAAGTCCACAAGGTATCGAAGTCCTTCGAAGGCTTCCGCGCGCTGACCGATGTCAGTCTGGACGTCGAGGAAGGAAGCCTATACGCCCTGATGGGCCCCAACGGCGCAGGCAAAACCACGCTGTTCAACGTCATCACCGGCCGCTACAGGCTGGACGCCGGGCGCGTGATCTTTGCTGGACAGGACATCTCGCACACCCTTACCCATCGCATCATCCACCACGGCATCGGCGTCTCCTTCCAGCGCGCCATTCCCTTCCCCAGCATGACGGTGCTGGAGAACGTCACCCTGGCGGTGCTGGCGCTCGACCGCAAGACCCGCAACTTCGCCCGCCCGCTGCCCGCTTACGCGGACGCCGCCCAGCGCGCCGAGGAGATCATCTCCTGGGTGGGCTTGAGCGACCTGAAGCGCCAGGTCACCGCGGCCCTGCCGCAAGGCGACCTGAAGCGCGTGGACATCGCCCTGGCGCTGGCCAGCAAGCCGCGCCTGCTGTTGCTCGATGAGCCGCTGGCCGGGCTGTCGCGCACGGAACGGGCGCAGATGGTCGTCTTCATCCGCGAGCTGCTGCGCTCGCTCGGCACCACGCTGCTGTTTACCGAACATGACACCGACGCAGCCCTGCAACTGGCGGAGCGCATCATGGTCCTGCATCGCGGGGCGGTGCTGGCCGAGGGCACGCCCGCCGAGATCCGCAATCACCCGCAGGTGCAGGAAGCCTTCCTGGGACGTGAAGCATGAGCGTACTCGCGCTGGAAGGGCTGGTCGCCGGATATGGGCCAATCCGTGTGGTGCATGACCTGAGCCTCACCGTCGGCGAAGGCGAAGTGGTGGCCCTGCTGGGACGCAACGGCGCCGGCAAGACTACCACCCTCAAAGCCGCCCTCGGCATGGTGCGCGTATTCTCCGGGCAAGTGCTCTATAAAGGACGCGATCTCACCCACGTGGCTACCCACCGGCGGGCCCTGCTCGGCATGGGCTATGTGCCGGACGACCGCCGCATTTTTCCCGACCTCACCGTGCGCGAGAACCTGGAGATCGCCCTCAAGCCCGGAGCCGGCAAAGCTCACTGGACGATCGACCGCGTGTACCAGCTC
>Ga0335081_10020857_pt1 | contig 10596 bp, 8 predicted proteins | sample Lox_Sample_35_FD_206713 | JGI IMG/M metagenome (GOLD analysis project Ga0335081, IMG submission 206713) | Soil microbial communities from Loxahatchee National Wildlife Refuge, Florida, United States - Lox_Sample_3.5 | ecosystem: Environmental > Terrestrial > Soil > Wetlands | place: USA: Florida... | reverse complement strand
GGGGGGGGGGGGGGGGGGGGGGGGGGGGGCGGGGGGGGGGGGGGGGGGGGGGCGGCGCCGCGGCCCCGGGCGCGCCCCGGCCCCCCCGCCCCCCCCCGCCCCGCGGCGCCCCCCCCCCCCCCCCCACCCCTCCGGCCTCCCTTGGGAAAGCGCGCCGAACCGGCGCCCGCCCGCAATCGCGAGGGTGCATCCTCGCAACTGGCACAAAACACTCCACATTCCGGCTTTTAGCGCTCCCTAGGGCGGTTTGGCGTTCCGGGACCTGCAAACCCTCAAGTGGCTGTAAACATTGCACATTCCGGCTTTGAACGGCCCGGCTCGCCTTTCTGGGGTGCAAATCCTCAAACCTTTGAATCCAAAAGACATTCCCGCTTTTTTGCCTCGCCCGTCCTGGACGGGTAAAAATGGGCGACGGCCCGGCCAAGGGTCCGTTGTCCGTCGTCCGTTGCCCGTCGTCCGTCGTCCGTTGTCCGTTGCCGCGCGCTCCCGGCAGGGGCTCGTAGTTCGTTGATCGTAGATTGTTGCCACGGATCCAAAGTTGGTCGCGGCGGATCCCGAGCAACGATCCACGATCCACGAACCTCGAACTGCCCAAAAGGGCAACTGACTACGGACGACGGACCACAAACCTCCGAATCCAAAGTGACCCTAGCACGGTTTTAGGCCGCCGTGGGGACAATTGGGAATCCTGCGACTGTTTATTTTTACTTGTAGTTTCAAGCAGTTGCGCTGTGGAAAAGGGGTGCGGCGAGGACCGTTCCTGGAAGCCCGCGGATTTGGGCCGTCGCATAGGGAATCCGCGGCCCTTGAGGGGCCGAGTTGACTGCTAGACGGGCCGAACTCGCTGGTATACACTCTCACGGCTGTTCACTTCTTGAAGGAGGGAACGTCATGACGATTGTGAAATTGCTTGTTGCCATCACCCTGGGCGCCTCTCTGGCGGCGGCCCAAACCAAAGTGTCGGGCACGGCGCAGTGCGCGCAGCCCAGCGATACCCATGCCGTCCAAGTCGGAGACCATCCGGGTCACGCTTACGTCATCATGCAGGAAACCTGCACCTGGACGAAGCCCTTGGAGATCGCCGGGATCATGAGCAAGGATGACACCGCGGCATCCTTCACGGAGGCCGACGGCAACAAGGGCAAAGACCATTCCTCACGCGTGCTCAGCATGGAGAACGGCGACAAGGCCTACATCCATACGATGGGCACTTCCACCTCAAAGGACCAGAAATTCGTGAGCGCTCAAGGCACCTGGAACTTTGCCGGAGGCACCGGCAAGCTGAAGGGCCTCAAGGGCAAAGGGACCTATAAGTGCGCGCCCGAAGGCGACAACCTCAACTGCGATATCGAGGGCGATTACACTCTGCCTTCTAAATAAGCGTGGGGTCACGATCAGGCAAACGGACGCCGTTCTTGGAGGCGGCAGGATACTGTGCGTCAGGGCCGCCTCAAGGCTGGACGCCGGCATACGCGGGAATCGCGCAGCGCGCGGCGTTCTTGTAAACAACGCCGCCCTTCATCACAAACGCGACGCGCCGCACGGCTGTGATGTCTTTCAACGGGTCGCCCTCGAGCGCAATGATGTCCGCCTCGAGGCCGGGCGAGATGGCGCCGATCTGACCGGCCATGCCCAGCGCCTCCGCGCCCAATGAGTTGGCGGAGACCATCGCCGTCATGGGGTCCACTCCGCAGTCCCGCACGCGGTTGATGAAGTCCTCCGCGTTGCGCCCGTGGGCGCCCGCCACGGCGTCGGTGCCGTAAACCATTTTCAACCCTGGAATGCGCAGCGCACCTTTAATGAATTCCCGGTGCGCAACGATGAGGCCTTTCATTGCCGCAAAGCCCTCCTCCGTATAGTAAGGCGGGGCGAGATACCTGTCCTTGTACCGGAGATAGGTTTCAAGCAGCAGTCCCGCTTGCGGATCGACGTACGTTCCGCGTTCGGCCATCAATTTCAGATCGTCGTCCGACGCCCCCAAGCCGTGCTCGATTTCCGTGCAACCGGCAAGGGTTGCGGCGCGGACCGCATCCCGGTAAGCGTGCACAAGCGCGCGCAGCCCCTGTTTTTTCGCTTCATCGCACGCCGCGTTCAATTGCTCTTGCGAAAGCGTCATCGTGCCCCGGGTCATGCCCCCCGACGCGTAGATTTTGATCAGGTCCGCACCGGCTCCCTTTTGTTTGCGCACGAAGGCGCGGATTTCATCCGGCGTCCCGGTCTGTGCGCCCCGCCCCATGAGCGGCTCGACGGCCGTCAGGATGCGCGGGCCTGGGAGCAAGCCTTTCGCGATGGCATCGCGCAAGGGAACGTCGGCGGGCGAGCCCACGCTCTGGACCGTGGTAAATCCTGCCATCAGCGTCACCCGGGCATTCGAGGCTGCGGCGTAGGCGGCCGCCTGGGTTGTTCCTCCCTGGCCCGCGTTTTTTCCGTCAGGGCCGAAGCTCCAGGTAATGTGCACGTGGGCGTCAATCCAGCCCGGCAAGACGGTGAGGCCGCGCAAGTCGTAGTCCACGGGCTGGGCCTTGGGATCAATCGCGACGATCTTTGAGCCCTCGATCACAAGGCGGGTGTTGTGCAGGATGCCGCCCCGGCCATCGAGCATCGTGCTCGCCGCAATCACAATGCGACTGCCTGGAGCAGGCGTCGCGGCGGAAATCTGTTGTACCAGGGCGCAGACGCCGGGAATGGCCAGGATGCAAAGAATGATGTTCACGGATCGCACGAGCGTTCCTCCCTCCGTTCCATAGCGCATTATGCCCGCTCCTCACACCGGATTAACACATCCTGTTTCACCCGACCCAGGGGACCAATCGTGACCGTGTAATGGAGGCAGCGCCGCCTCGTCGAACGCGCTAAGACACGCCGCCTTGCCGCTGGTCTGAGATGTCAGAAGGCGCAGGTCGCGCTCGCTGCGCGTCATGCTGCTCGAGCAGAGCGGCGATTTCCGGGAACCCCTGGTCCCGCGCGAGCTGCAACAGCGATCGTCCGTCGGGATGGCGGGCGGTGGCGTCAGCGCCGTGTTTCAGCAGCTCGCGCACGGCTTCGGTTTTGCCGCGATTGACCATGCGCACCAGGGGTGTCTGCCAGTCTTCGGGTCGGGGTTCGCGTGAGAGGCACTGGGCGAAAGGGCGCTCCAGCGCCGCCGGGTCGCGCGCCAGGACGTCAGGGACGCGATCCAGCCGGTCGTAATCGAGCGCGTCGAAGAGGCAGATGGGGCCCTCGTTCAGCAGCATGTCGCGCAGGTGGCGCTGGTCGAAGAAGTCCGCCCACTCGACCGGTGTGCCGTCGTAAAACGGCTCGCGCAGGGCGAGCGACGCTCCGCGCGCGAGGAGAAGCCGCACGATCTCTTCCTTGTCCCCGCCGGCGGCATTGTGCAGCGCCGCAATTTCATCCATCCAATTCGGATCGAATCCCAGATCGAGCACGAGTTTCACCGCTTCGATTCGCCCCGCGTGGGAGGCCCTGAGCAACAGATCCTTGGGCGCCCTCGCCAGCAGGTCCGGAAAGCGCTCCAGCATGGCGCGGGCTCCGCGTTCATCGCCGGCCACGCAGAGGGACGCGAGCCGCTCGACCTCATCCAGGCTTGAAACGGGCGCGCCCGCCTCTTCGAGCCGGCGCGCCATTTCCAGATGGCCGCGCTCCAGGGCGATTTGCCACGGCGTCTTACCCCTGAACGCTTCGTCAGTCCGCGCCTTGTGTGCCAGCAGGAGCCTAACGCTCTTCGTGTCTCCCGCGTGAATCGACAAAGAAAGCGCGCGTCCCATCAGAGTGACGCCGCCCAGGCCGGCGCGCGTGCTTTGCGCATCCGGCGTCAATCCATGCCGCAGCAGAATTTCAAGTTTCTCGTGCGTAACCTGGTCCTGCCTGATCTCCAGCGCCACCTCGTCGGCGGGGTTGGCCCCATGATCGAGCAGCAATTCAGCCAGTTCGCGCCAATGTGGATGCGGCGGCTGATTCGCCATGCCGGACGAGCCGCCTCCGAACAAGCCGGAGAGTACGGTGAAGCGGCGCGCCGATTGGTCGAGCCGCTCGTCCACGTTGCATTTCATCGTGAAGGCGTTGGGATCGGCGCCGCGGTCGAGCAGAAGTCGCGCGACTTCGAAGGTGGAGTGCGACGGGTCCACCGGCTTCACGCGCGAGTAGCCGGCGCAGATGAGCGGCGCCCAGCCGTGCGGCCCGCCGCGGTTTACCAGCTTCGGGTCCGCATCGAGAAAGGCCCCGACGCCGGCCGCGTTGCCCGCGGTAGCTGCGGACCAGATGTTGGCGCTGGTCAGTTCCGGGTGATTCTTCAGCATCTCGTGCGCCCGGGCGTGAAACGAGCGGTGATCGAAGTGTGGATCGTCGTAGCAGAGGCACGCGATGCTGACAAACTGATCCGCCAACTTCTGGTTTGCCGACTCGACGGCCACCTTTAGTTGCGGCCAGGTCTCGAAGCCGGCCTCGCGCGCCAGCACGAGCTGGCAATCGGTAAGGCGCGGCTTCGCTTCACCGAGCTGCTGGTCTGAGGCGCGGGCAAATTGCGGGTGTGCGGCGCGAATCCTCGCGACCGCTTCGGCGTGACCCGCCCGCCACGCCTTTTGGAGCGTCTTAGCCTGTTTTTTGAGGTTTTCGAGAGAGGGGTTGAGTGGTAATGAAGTGGCCACAACGACCTCCTTTCCTGGGCCTTGAGGCCCGGCAGCGCCCGATCGCTCGCATCGTCAGGCTGAAAGGACGGTCGTACGTCCGACGATTGAATTGCCTCCAGGTGGGCTTGGCCCTTTCCGCGAGCTGGCGGCGCCCTGACGCGCACAGGCCGAACATAGCGGATGGGATGGGGCGAGTCAAGATTGAAAAAGCGACGTGACGGGGTGCTGCCGTTGCAGAGGTCGCGGGACGCTGCGATAGAGTTGAAAGCGGTTACTTGGCTCGAAACAACAGCAGATCCAGACTGAACGTCACTCGCATCGCTTCGGGCGGCTGCCGCCGCATCGGCCGATAAATCGAAAGCAGGACGTCGTGAACGGCGGCAGCGTCGAGATCGGCCGCGGTGGTAACGCGGCGCCGATCGACGAGAGTGAAGTTGCGCGCGAAGGTCTCGACCGTTCGGGCCACGCGATCGCGGCCCGCGCCGCGCAGCTCGACGAAGTCCTCCGGCGCGGGAATGGCGACGAGGAGGCGTCCGTCGTCGCGCAAGACCCGCCGGAATTCGCCGGCGTTCATCCGCGCGGTGATCGACAGCACGATCGAAAACGAGCGGTCGGAGTACGGCACGGCTCGGTCGGCGTTGGCCACGATCCACTCGCAATCGGGGTAGCGCCGCGCCGCGGCATCGACGGCCGGAATCGAAATGTCGACGCCGTGGGCATCGAAGGCGGTCTGGCGCGCGAGGGTGCCAAGGTAGAATCCGTCGCCGCAGCCGGCATCAAGAACGACGTCGCTGTGCGATCCGGCTATCATCTCCCCGATCGCGCGCAACGGCGGCTCGGTGACGCCGCGATCGTGCAATCGCCGCCGGCCTGCGATGGCGGCCTCCGTGTCGCCCGGCTTCGTTGCTCGCCGGTCCTGGGGCTGGAGCAGGTTGATGTACCCGCTGCGCGCGACGTCGAACGAATGGCCGCGCGCACAGAGCAGCCGACGCCCTTCGCGCATCAACGCCAAATGGCAGTCGCGGACGGGGCAGATGAGCACGCGTCGAGTATAACGGCTGCGTTGCCCCGAGAATCCGGACGGAACAACAACGCAGTGTTGCATGAAGAGGTCTGACTCTTCGATTCTGGCCCGTGCATGACTCCAACGTGTGCCGCTCGTCAATGCCCGTGGCTCTCGCCCCAGGGCAGCAAAAGCTGAGGTGCGCTCCGGCGGACAGAGGGCGAGCGCGCAGGTCCCGTGAGGCCGTACTTCTCCCGCAGGCCCGCCATCAATTTCCCGATCCGCTCCTTGTAGTCGCCCGTGAGGTAAGCCGAGCGCCCGTAAAGCCGCCGGTAGCGGGCGGCGAGCTCCGGAAACTCAGCCCTGAGAAACGGCATGAAGAAGCTCATGGCAGAGGGCATGAGAAACAACACGTTGCAATGCATCGCGGTGGCGCCCGCGGCCGCGGCCTGCCGGACGAGCCCGTCGAGCGCCCGCTCGTCGTCGGTGATGCCGGGAATGATCGGCATGGCGTTCACACTCACCACGATGCCTGCGTCCACGAGCTGCCTGACCGCTTCGAGCCGCTTGGCGGGCGGCGGCGCTTTGGGCTCGAGCAGGCGCGCCAGGCGCGCGTGGGTGGTGGTGACGGTAAGATGGACGCTGAAGTGGTGCCGGGCGGCGATGGTTTGGAGCAGATCGAGATCGCGCAGGATCAGCACGGACTTGGTGGTGATGGAAAAATCGAGGCCTTCGTATCCGGCAAACACCTCGAGCATCCGGCGCGTGATCGCGAACCGCTTCTCGGCGGGTTGATAGGGATCGGTGGCGGTGCCGAGCGCGATCGGCTGGCCGCGGTCGCGGGCCCGCGCCAGCTCGGCGCGCAGCAACTCCGGCGCGCCCACCTTGGCGAAGATCTTGCGCTCAAAATCGAGGCCGTCGCGAAGCTCCATGAACTCGTGGGTGTAGCGCGCGTAGCAATACTTACAGCCGAACTCGCAGCCGCGATAGGGATTGAGCGTCCAGTCGAAAGGCATGCGCCCGCTCGATTCGCGATTGAGGGCCGAGCGCGCCTCCAGGGCGAAGTAGGAAACGCTCGAGCGCTCGCGGGCCTTGGGGCTGGCGGCGGCCAGGCGTGCGATGCCGACCAGTGGCGCGGCAGTGCGACCGCCTGCCGTGCACAAAGCGGGCGGAGAGGGCGGCGGCGCCGGGAGCGGAACGGCGGCAGTTGCCATGCGAAAGCCTCCAGCCCGCGAGGCCTGAGAGATACCAGGCACATTTCGGGGCTAAAACACTTTCGCTTTTTGTTCGCCTGTTGTCAAGGGCGCGTTTGCGCGCTGGTTGTAGTACCATGCCGAGTCCGAATAAATCGGGGCGCCGCGGCTCGGTCGCGGAATTGACCCTCGAACCGATCTATGGAGGCTCGTATCATGCCAAAGAACCTGCGCGTGATGATGCTGGCGGCTCTGGCACTCGCCGCGGGGGGCGGCGCAAACCCGGCCCGCGCCCAGGGGTTGAGCGTGAAATCGCCGAACGGCAAGCTTGAGCTCACGTTCCGGATCGCAAGCCTGCCCTGGCCCTACGCGCGCGGGGCGCGGCCGTATTACAGCGTCTCGTTCGAGGGCAAGGAGCTGCTGGCGGATTCGCCGCTCGGCCTGGTGTTCGACGGCGCGCCCTCTCTCGATGAAGGTCTTGCGATCACCGGCAGCGCCACCGCCGTCCACCACGGCATCTGGGAAGATGCCATCAACGATAACCGCACGGTGCGCGACGACTGCAACGAATTGACCGTTCACCTTCAGGAGAACGAAGGGCCGGGACGGCGATTGGACCTGATTTTTCGCGCCTACGACACGGGCATCGCCTTCCGTTACTTCCTGCCGGAGCAGCCGGCGCTGCAACACTTCGCGCTGAGCGCGGAAGACACGGGGTTTAATTTCGCTCGCGATGCCGCCGCCTTTGCGCTGAACCTGGGCAGCTTCACCACGCCTTACGAGGATGAGTTCACCAAGATACCGTTGGGCGCGATCGAGCCGGACTCCATCGTCGGCATGCCGCTGCTGGTGGAAGTGCACGATGGGCCGTGGGTGGCGCTCACGGAAGCAGATCTCGAGGACTACGCCGGACTCTACATTGCGGGCGCGAAGGGCGTGCGGAACGGCCTGGCGACGAAGCTCGCGCCGGCCCCGGACCGTCCCGATCTGGCGGTCGTCGGCTCTACGCCAAAGGCCACGCCCTGGCGCGTGATCATGGTCAGCGCGCAGCCGGGCGGGCTGATCGAGGCGCACGACCTGGTGCTGAATCTCAATCCGCCCAACGCGCTTGGCGATACGTCGTGGATCGAACCCGGCAAGACCGCCTGGGACTGGTGGTCGGGCGATTACGCCACCGGGGTGGACTTCAAGCCCGGCATGAACACCGCCACTCTGGAGCATTACATTCAGTTTTCCGCCGATCACCACCTGCCCTATATGCTGATCGACGCCGGTTGGGCGCGCTTCTCCGACGCCTCGAGCGGCTGGGACCAAGCCGACATCACACACTGGAACGATCACGTCGATCTGCCAGCGGTGATGGCCTTCGCCAAGCAGCGCGGCGTGAAGGTGCTTCTGTGGATGCACTGGAAGTCGGTCGAGCGGCAAATGAACGAAGCCTTCCCCCTCTTCGAGAAATGGGGCGCTTCGGGCATCAAGGTGGACTTCATGAACAGCGACAGCCAGGAAATGGTGAACTTCTACTACAACGTTACGCGCGAGGCGGCAAAACACCACCTGGTGGTGGACTTTCACGGCGCTTTCAAGCCCACCGGCATGCGGCGCACGTATCCGAATCAGCTTACGCGCGAAGGCGTGCTGGGCATGGAATACAACAAGTGGAGCTACCGCGATACGCCCTATCACCACCTGATTTTGCCCTTTACGCGCATGCTGGCGGGCCCGCTCGATTACACGCCCGGCTGCTTCAACAACGCCACCCGCGACCAGTTCGAGCCGCGCAACGTGAACCCCATGTGCCAGGGCACGCGCGCCCACCAGTTGGCCATGTACGTGGTCTACTTCAGCCCGCTTCAGATGCTCTCCGATTATCCCGAGGCCTACGATCACAACCCCGGCATGGACTTTCTGGAGCGGGTGCCCACGGTGTGGGACGAGACCCGCGTGCCGCTGGGCGACCCTGGCGAATACATCGTGGTGGCGCGCCGCCAGGGCGACACCTGGTACCTCGGGGGCATGACGGACTGGACGCCGCGCGACCTGGAGATACCGCTCAGCTTTCTCGGCCCCGGCAGCTACCACGCTCACCTGTACGTCGATGGCCCCCACGCCGGGCAGGACGCCCGGGACGTGGCCACCCGCGATGCTGAGTTCACCGCTGCGGATCATCTGAAAGTCCACCTCGCCTCCGGCGGCGGGCTGGCCGGGACGTTCACGCCGGACGGCCCAGGCCGTTAGTACCGTGGGGTGGTGGACAGTGTCCGAGAGCGCTGACCGGCTGGGGCTTGTCGAAATCATGCGACGCAACCCAAAATGGTTGTCGCACGAGTGCCGTGAGGTTATACTGGGAGTATGAAAACCGCCATATCGATCCCCGACGACGTGTATGAGGGCGCTGAGCGCCTGGCTCGCCGAACCAAAAGGTCGCGCAGCCGGCTGTTCAGCGACGCCCTCAAGGAATACGTGGCGCGCCACGCTCCGGACGAAGTGACGGAAGCGATGAACCGGGCTTGCGCCGAAGCCGGCGAACTCAAGGACCCCTTCGTTGCCGCCGCCGCGCGCCGCACTCTGGAGCGCAGTGAGTGGTGATCTGCCAGGGTGAGGTCTGGTGGGCGGACTTGCCCGCCCCAGTGGGCTCCAGCCCGGGCTACCGAAGGCCTGTGCTTGTCGTCCAGGGTGACTCCCTTAACCGGAGCCGCATTGCGACCGTTGTTTGCGTCCCCCTCACCAGCAATCTCAAATGGGCGCTGGCACCGGGAAACGTTCGCCTCTCCCCGCAAAATACCGGCCTCCCAAAAGACTCCGTGGCCAACGTATCGCAGGTTGTAGCGTTGGACAGGGACCTCTTCACCAGTCGAGTTGGCAAGCTGGCCCGCTCCAAGCTCGAGCTAGTGCTCTCCGGAATTGACACCGTCCTTGGCAGGTAACAGGCGCTCTCAAGACTGATTACAGTGCTCATGCGATGCGCCCCGTTGCGTCTGAGTCCCTCCTACCCCTTCAGCCTCCGCAGCGGTATGCGAGTCAGGCAGTAGCCCAGAACCGCAAACGCCGCGAGCGATATCCAGCCGCCCCAATTGGCCACAAAGCCAAAAACGTCCTTGCCGGTAAAGACGTGGGTGAGTGACGGTACCCCTTCGATGAAGAGCACCGCCAGCAAGATCCCGGTGATGGCCTCGCCGGCAATGAATCCTGAGGCCAGCAGCGTGCCCCGCTCCTCGTACTGCGCGCGCGCTTCGGGGCCCAGCTTGCGGCGCTTGGCGCCGAGGTCCGCCAGCCACTTCATCATGCCGCCCACGAAGATGGCGGAGGTGGTTTCGAGCGGCAGGTACATACCCACGGCCACCAGCATGGGCGAGGGCGCCTCGATCATGATCAAGGCCACGCCGAAGAGGCAGCCCATCAGCAGAAGCCCCCACGGCATCTGCCCGCCCACGATGCCCTGCGCGAGCTCGGCCATCAGACCGGCCTGCGGCGCGGGCAGCGCGCGGCCGCCGATGCCGCCGGTGGCGAGATTCGCTTCGTGCAGAGCGATGATGGGCAGCAGCAAAAAGAAGCTCACGGCGACGACGCTGAAGATCTCCACCAGTTCCATCTTCCAAGGCGTGCCGCCCAGCAGATGCCCCGCCTTCAGGTCCTGAATGAGGCTGCCCGAGACGCAGCAGGCGCAGCACACAATCGACGCCACGCCCAGCACGGCCGCCACGCCGCCCAGGCCCTTGGCGCCAATGCCCACCATCACCAGCGCGGCGATCACCAGCGCGCACAGGGTGAGGCC
>Ga0335081_10020856_pt1 | contig 10596 bp, 9 predicted proteins | sample Lox_Sample_35_FD_206713 | JGI IMG/M metagenome (GOLD analysis project Ga0335081, IMG submission 206713) | Soil microbial communities from Loxahatchee National Wildlife Refuge, Florida, United States - Lox_Sample_3.5 | ecosystem: Environmental > Terrestrial > Soil > Wetlands | place: USA: Florida... | reverse complement strand
AGGCCGTCCTCGCCCGCGGCGCGCGTGGCGCGGACGGTCGAGAGGATCCCGCCTCCTGCGGCGTGCAGCTGCTCGTAGCCGGCGCCGGCGGCGCGGAGCGAGAACTCGTCGACGCGATCGCCGCCGAACGCGGCGTGCGTGTGGCAGTCGACGAGGCCCGGGACCGCGCAGAGTCCCCGTCCGTCGAGCTCGCGGACGCCGCCGTCGAGCGGCTGCAGGTCGCGCATGCGGCCGACGGTCTCGATCGTGTCGCCCGCGCAGAGCACGAACGCGTCCTCGAGCACCTCGACCTCCGCGAGCGCACGCCCACGCGCAGGCGCGCCGCCTCCAGCCGGCGTCGCCAGCTGCGCGAGGTCGCGGACGAGCAGCCGCGCGGGCGCGCTCACGCGTCGTGCGGCGCCGCAGGGATCGTCAGCCCGCCCCGCTCGGCGGCGTCGATCGCCTCCGGATACCCCGCGTCGAAGTGGCGCAGCACGCCCATGCCGGGATCGGTCGTGAGCACGCGCTCGAGCCGTTCTGCCGCCGCGTCCGTTCCGTCCGCGACGACGACCATCCCCGCGTGGATCGCGTTGCCGATGCCGACGCCGCCGCCGTGGTGGACGCTCACCCACGTCGCTCCCGCCGCGACGTTGACGAGCGCGTTGAGGATCGGCCAGTCGGCGATCGCGTCCGAGCCGTCGCGCATCGCCTCCGTCTCGCGGTACGGCGACGCGACCGACCCCGCGTCGAGATGGTCGCGGCCGATGACGACAGGCGCCTTCACCGCTCCCGATCGCACGAGCTCGTTGATCGCAAGCCCCGCCTTCGCGCGATCGCCGTAGCCGAGCCAGCAGATCCGCGCGGGTAGCCCCTGGAATGCCACCCGCTCGGGCGCGAGCTCGAGCCACTGCTGCAGCAGCGCGTCGTCCGGGAACAGCGCCCGCAGCGCCCCGTCGATCGTCGCGATGTCGGCCGGGTCCCCGGACAGCACCGCCCAGCGAAACGGCCCGACCCCGCGACAGAACAGCGGCCGGATATAGGCCGGGACGAAGCCCGGGTATGAGAAGGCCTGCGCTACACCACCGTCACGGGCCTCACCTCGAAGGTTGTTGCCATAATCGAAAACATACGCGCCGCGTCGGACGTACTCGAGCATGCCCTCGACGTGGCGCACGATCGACTCGCGTGCACGGCGCAGGTACTCGTCCGGATCGGACACACGCAGCGCATCCGCCTCGGCGACCGACAGCCCCTGCGGCACGTAGCCGTTCAGTGGATCGTGCGCGGCGGTCTGGTCGGTGACGAGATCGAACTCCTCTCCGCGCGCGGCGAGCTCCGGCACGACGTCCGCCGCGTTCGCGACGAGACCGACCGAGAGCGGCCGCCGCTCCGCCGCGGCCGCGCGCACGCGCGCCAGCGCGTCGTCGAGCGAGTCCGACGCCTCGTCGAGATACCGCGTCTCGAGGCGCCGCTCGATCCGGTGCGGATCGACCTCGACGCAGAGGATCGCCGCGCCGGCCATCGTGCCCGCGAGCGGCTGCGCCCCGCCCATGCCGCCGAGCCCGGCGGTGAGGATCGTCCGCCCGCGCAGGTCCGGCGACCCGAAGTGCTTCTCCCCTGCGGCCGCGAACGTCTGGAACGTCCCCTGCAGGATGCCCTGCGTCCCGATGTAGATCCACGAGCCGGCGGTCATCTGCCCGAACATCGTCAGGCCCTCCGCCTCGAGGCGGCGGAACTCGTCCCACGTCGCCCACCTCGGCACGAGCAGCGAGTTCGCGATCAGAACGCGGGGCGCGTTCTCGTGCGTCGTGAACACGCCGACCGGCTTGCCGCTCTGGACGAGCAGCGTCTCGTCGGCACCGAGCTCGAGCAGCGCACCGACGATCGCGCGAAGCGCCTCGTGGTTCCGCGCGGCGCGGCCGGAGCCGCCGTAGACGATCAGCTCCTCGGGCTTCTCGGCCACCTCGCGGTCGAGGTTGTTCAGCAGCATGCGCAGCGGCGCCTCGGTCGACCACTGCCGCGCGTTCAGCCCGGTCCCTCGCGGGGCGCGGATCGTCGACAGGTCGCCGCACAGCGCGTCGACGCGCACGGCCAGTGTCTCGGTGACGCTCATCGCAGCTCTCCCACCTCCGCCTCGACGGCGGCGACGAGCGAGCCGTCGCGAATCGCTCCCGCCGTCGCCTCGATGTCCGGCGCGAGCGAGCGGTCGTCGCCGAGTCTCGGCGACAGCTCGCGCACCGCCGCCCGCGTCGCGCGCACGCCCGCGCCGGGCTCGAGCGGCGCGTGGAACTCGACCGCCTGCGCGCCGGCCAGCAGCTCGATCGCGAGCGCGCTCTCGCAGTTCGCGAGCACGCACCACGCCTTCAGCCCCGCGGCGTTGCCCATCGACACATGATCCTCCTGGCCGGCGCTCGTCGGAATCGAGTCCACGGACGCGGGATGGCAGAGCACCTTGTTCTCCGACACGAGCGACGCCGCCACGTACTGCGGGATCATGAACCCGCTGTTCAGCCCGCCGTCCGTGGTGAGGAACGCCGGCAGCCCGTCGGAGAGGTTCGGGTTGACGAGGCGCTCGACCCGCCGCTCGGAGATGCTCGCCAGCTCCGACACGGCCATCGCGAGCGCGTCGAGCGCGAACGCGAGCGGCTGCCCGTGGAAGTTGCCGTTCGACACGAGCATGTCGTCCTCGACGAGCACGAGCGGATTGTCCGTCGCGGCGTTCAGCTCGACGGAGACGGTGTAGTCGACGTAGTCGAGGAGGTCGCGCGACGCGCCGTGCACCTGCGGCGCGCAGCGGAGTGAGTACGCGTCCTGCACCTTGTCGCACCAGCGGTGCGCCTCGATGATCGACGACCCCTCGAGCAGTCGAAGCACGTTCGCCGCCGAGTCGCCCTGGCCGCGCAGCGGCCGGAGCGCGTGGATCTGCGGGAGGAACGACGTGCGCGAGCCCTGCAGCGCCTCGAGCGACTGCGCGCACGCGAGGTCGGCCGCGCGCGCGAGCCGCCGCGCGCGCACGACGCCGAGCGCTGCAGCCGCCGTCATGAACTGCGTGCCGTTGATCAGCGAGAGCCCCTCCTTCGCGGCGAGCCGGATCGGCTCGAGACCGACGCGCGCCAACGCTTCGAGCCCCGGCAGCCGCTCGCCTTCGACGAACGCCTCGCCCTCGCCGACAAGCGGGAGCGCGAGATGTGCGAGCGGCGCGAGATCGCCCGACGCGCCGACCGAGCCGCGGCTGGGAACGACCGGTACGACGCCGCGGTTGAGGCACTCGAGCAGCAACTCGACGGTCTCGACGCGCGCGCCCGACGTTCCCTTCGCGAGCGTGTTCGCGCGCAGCAGCATCGCCGCGCGCACGATCTCGTCGTCGTACGGATGGCCGACGCCGCACGCGTGCGAGCGCAGGAGCCGAAGCTGCAGCTCCTCGGTCAGCTCCTCAGGGATCGAGCGCGAGACGAATCGCCCGAAGCCGGTGTTGACGCCGTAGGTGTGCTCGCTCGTCCCGTGCGCGGCGCGCTCGACGAGCGCACGGGCCTCGACCATCCGGTCGCACGCCGCGTCGGTGAGGAAGACGGCGTCGCGCCCGACCGCGACGGCCCAGACGTCGGCGACCGTGAGGTCGTCGCCGGTGAGGCCGATCGCGGTGCGCTGGGCCACGGCGCGAGTCTAGCTCCGTCCTCCCGCGCGTCCCTCCACATGCCCCCAAGGGGTGCGAGGACCCCCTGCTGTGACGGTACGCGAGCAAGGGTGCCGGCGGTGTGGAGGGTTCGTCGCGACTTCGTCACGGGATACGGCCGCGGTGGAAGCGCGGGGCCGGTCAGGCGTCGCGCAGGCGGAGCTCGAGGATTCGCGACGGGGAGAAGCCGTCCAGGCGGAGCGCGGCGCCCGCCGCTGCGGCGGCGGCGCCGGCCGGCATCAGGCCGACGAGCTCCGACCCGGCGACCTCGACGCCGCGGGCGGCGGCCTCCCGCTCGATCGCGGCGACGAGCTCCGCGAGCGGCGCGGCCTCCCAGTCCTCGATGTTCATGCTGATCTGCGCGTGGCCGGCCCGCGGAAGCACCAGGCCGAGCGCGCGCACGCCCGGGAACCCGCCGTCGCGCTCGCGTACGACGCGCGCGATCTCGCGCGCGTCCTCGACGTCGTCGCCGACGAGGTCGACGTTGAACGCGATCAGCGGACGCCGCGCGCCGACGATGACGCCGCCGGCCGACGGGTCGAGCCTCCGCGGGCCGAAGTCGGGCGCGAGCTCACCGGCGTCGATCCGCCGCTGCAGCTCCTCGGGCCCGCCGCGCCGGAAGAATGCCGGCCCACGGCCGGGCGCGAGCTCGCCGTACAGGAACGCCGGCAGTCCGAGCTCCGAGCCGATCCGCTCCGCGAGGTCGCGCGCCGCCGCGCACGCACGCTCCATGTCCTCCGGCCGCAGCGGAACGACGGGCACGACGTCGGCGGCGCCGATCCGCGGGTGCGCGCCCTCGTGGCGGCGCAGGTCGATCCGCTCGCGCGCGACGGCGATTCCCGCGAGCAGCGCGTCGACGAGCTCCCCTTCCGACCCGACGAGCGTGAACACCGAGCGGTTGTGATCCTCGTCCGAGTGGATGTCGAGCAGATCTGCATGCTCCGCGAGCGCCGCGCCGATCGCGTCGACGACGCCGCGATCGCGACCCTCCGAGAAATTCGGAACCGCTTCGAGCGGCAGCTGCACGCGGGCAGCCTACGACTCGGCGGCGAGGACGCGCGCGCACTCCTCGCACACCTGCGGCGGCACGAGCCCGAGCCGCATCCCGAGATAGAACGCCTTGCACCCGACGCAGAGGCCGAACGCGGCCTCGAGCGACGCGAAGACGGCGAGCACCGCGACGAGCGCGTACGCGGCCGTGTGCTGGCCGGCGCCGTAGTAGAGAACCGTCGCCGAGACGGTGAAGACCGCGCCGACCGTCTGCGCAAAGCGCTTCGCCGGCCCCGGCGAGTAGCGGTGGCGCACGTCGAGCCGCGGCGTCACGACCCGCGTCGCAAGCAGCCCCAGCGGGCTCAGCGTCGGACCCGTCAGCGCACGGGCGACGAATCCATACGCCAGCACGGGGATCAGCCAACCCTGCTGGAATGCGATGGCGAGCACCGCGAGCACGGCGACGCTGCCGGCGACGATCCGTGCCGAGGTCTCGTTGACGGGATTCGGGAACGAGAAGAGCGAGCTCATGCTTCAAAAAAGATAGCGGAGTGGGAACCTACCGCACCATCGCCTCGCTCCAGCGGGCCACCGCCCGCTGCCGCGCCTGCGCCGATGCCGGACACCCGCTCGAGTCGCTCCCGGTGCGGGCGCCGTACGCCGGCCAGCGCGCGTACCTCTTCGGCCAGGCGCCCGGCGCGGTCGAGGGCGACGAGCGGCTGCCGTGGCGCGGCCGGGCCGGCAAGGCGCTCCGCCGCTGGCTCGAGCTCGACGAGGAGGCGTTCTACGCGACGTTCTACTGCGCGTCGGTCACGCGCTGCTATCCGGGGAAGGCGCCGACCGGCCGCGGCGACCGGACGCCGACACCGGGGGAGCAGCAGCTCTGCGAGCGCTGGCGCGACGCGGAGCTCGCGCTGCTCCGCCCGCGTCTGATCGTCACCGTCGGCGGCCTCGCCCTCCGGCGGATGCTCGGCCGGACGGAGCTGACCCCGTGCATCGGCGAGCGGTTCGAGCGCGACGGCGCGGTCGTCGTCCCGCTCCCCCACCCGTCCGGCGCGAGCGGGTGGCTGAACGCGCCGGAGAACCGCGAGCGGCTCGGCCGCGCGCTCGGTCTCGTCCGGGACGAGCTCGACCGGCTCGCGTAGGCTCGCCGCGTGGACGCCGTCGAGACAGCGCAACGGCTCGCGGACGAGCTGCTCTACCCGGCCGCGCTCGAGACCGACGCGGCGGAGACGCTCCCGGCCGCACTGCTCGACGCGCTCGCCGCAGCAGGGATGTACGGACTCGCCGGACCGGAGTCGGCCGGCGGGATCAACGCCGACTTCCCGACCGTCGCCCGCGTCTGGGAGGCGCTCTCGTCCGGATGCCTGACGACGGCGTTCGTCTGGGGCCAGCACATCGGGGCGACACTCGCGGCCGCCTCGAGCGAGAACGACGCGGTCCGCGCCCGCCTGCCGGAGCTGTGCAGCGGCGCGCAGCGCGCGGGTCTTGCGCTCGGCGGCGCGTTGCCGGGGCCGCCGCGGCTGGAGGCGCGCGAGACGGCGGACGGCTGGCTCTTCGACGGCTTCTCGCCGTTCGTGTCCGGCTGGGGCCGGATCGACGTCGTGCACACCGCCGCGCGCACCGGCGACGGCCGCCTCGTCTGGGCCTTCGTCGACGCAGCCACGTGCGAGACGCTCGAGGTGGAACGGCTCCGGCTCGTCGCGCTGGACGCGACCGCGACCGTGCGGGCGACGTTCCACGCGCACCCGGTCCCGGCCGAGTGCGTCACGTCGGCGTCGCCGTACGGAGAGCGGCCGACGCCGCCCGAGGTGCTGCGGCTCCACGCGGCATTCGCGCTCGGCGTCGCCTCCCGCTGCTGCCGGCTGCTCGGCCGCTCGCCCCTCGACGACGAGCTCGCGGATTGCCGCACCGAGCTAGACCGGCTCGACCCCGAGACGATCGAGGCGGCGCGCGCCGCGGCGGGCGAGCTCGCGCTGCGCGCGTCCGCGGCGCTGCTGGCGGCGCGCGGCAGCGGCTCGCTCCTCCTCGACGACCACGCGCAACGTCTCGCCCGCGAGGCGCTGTTCGTCCTCGTCTACGCCCTGCGCCCCGGCTCGCGCGAGGCGCTACTCGGCAGGCTCGACGCCGCCTGAGCGCCGCTACCCGAAGACGCCCTGCTGACCGGGAGCGAGGTCCAGCGTCAGCGTCTCGAGGCGTCCACGCCGACCGTCGATCTCGAGCCGAGCAGTTCCGTGCGCGTCCGCCACCGCCGCGTCGAACTGGCCCCACGTCGTGCCGCGCGTGTAGAGGACTTGGACAGGTCGGCCCGGCAGCCTCAGCACGACGCGGTACACGTCGCCGCGGGCCACGCCCACGAGATACACCGGCGTGCCTCGCGACCAGTCGAGAACCGTCGCCGCGACGAGCACGCGGGAGCGCGCGAGGCCGTCGGACGTCGTCGACCCCGCGCACTGCCACTGCACGGGTGTGTTACCGGGAAGCACCGCCGCGAGGCACGTGCGCACCGGCGTCTGGTAGAGCGTCGGCGCCGCGAGGATCGCGATGACGCCGTCCTTGCCCGGCCGAAGCGAGTCGAGCACACGGACGTTGCCCGCGTCGAGGATATCCCGAGCCGCCGCGAGCTGCGCGGCCTGGATCTCGATCGGCTGGACGCCCGAGACGTTGTAACCCTTCAGGGTGTATCCGGCTTCCCAACCCGGCGTGCCGTCGGGCCAGACCCACCCCGCGGCGCCGGAGGCATCATCGGCAGGCTGCCTCGCGGGCAGCTTGATGCTCACGCCGCTGTGCGGACGGTACTCGGGCCGTGTGAACACGAACACTCCCGTAGCGGCCGCGAGCGCGAGGAGCACGATCGCGAGCGGGATGGAATGCCGGGCGAGAGGCGCCATCACGACGACGATCGGCACCACCCGGCCGCGCCCGGCATCACTCGTTCGAGGGACGGCTACGGCTGCGGGAGCATCCCCACGCTCCCGCCGCCCTCGACGCGGCAGCGCCTCAGGCGTACGCGATCGCCACGAGGCGGCGATGGGCGTCGGCGAACGGCTCGCCGTCCTCCCCGAACGCCTCGACCCGCGCGAACCCGGCGGCGAGCAGCCAGTCGCGCAGCTCGGGGAACGCCGGCATCCGGATGAACACGTCGTAGCGCCGCGTCACGCCGCCGCGGATCGCGACGAACGACGACTCCATCCCGCCCCGCGCCGGGTCGAAGCGGCGCAGCTCCAGCAGGTAATCGCCGTCGCGCTCGCGCACGCCCGTCGGCTGGAAGCGCCGCATCAGCGACGTCAGGCTCATCGTCTCGAGCGCGAACCTCCCGCCCGGCCGAAGCGCGCCGCGCACGCCGCGGAGGATCCCGTGCAGCTCGTCGTCCGGGTGATACCCGAACGCCGTGAACCAGTTGAGGACGCGGTCGAACCGCTCCGTCCACGGGATCTCCCGCATGTCGCCGTGCACGTACTCGACCTCGACGCCGTGCGCCGCCGCGCCCGCGCGCGCCCGCTCGAGGAACAGCTCGGAGCGGTCGAGCCCCGTCACGCGCGCGCCGCGCGCGGCGAGGCGGTTCGCGATCCGCCCGTGCCCGCACGCGAGGTCGAGCACCTCCATCCCGGGCTCGAGCGCGAGCAGCCGCCAGACCGACTCCGCGTCGGCGTCCGCCTGCTCGTCCGTGAGCATCGGCTCCCAGAACCAGAGGTAGTCCTCGCCGAACAGCTCGTCGAATCCGCCCACGGCGGGAGCGTACGGAACCACGGCTAGATTTGCTCCATGGCCGACGCGCCCCGCAACAGCACGACCTTCTTCCGGCTGCTCGGCTTCCTGAAGCCGTACCGCGCCGGGCTCGTCGTCTCCGTCGTGCTCGCCGTCCTCCAGCAGGCGGCGCAGATCGCGCTGATCTGGGTGACCGGGCGCGACGTGATCGACCGGGCGCTGCTCGGACACGACACGCACGCGCTCTGGGTCTCCGTCGGCGCGATCGTGCTGCTCGGGATCGCGCGCGCGGCGCTGATGTGGGGCCGCCGCCTCATCTCCGGCCGGCAGGCGCTCGACGTCGAGATGGACCTCCGCAACGACCTGTACGGCAAGCTCGTCCGGCTCTCGTTCGGCTTCTACGACCGCAACCAGACCGGCCAGCTGATGAGCCGCGCGACCGTCGACCTCCAGGGCGTCCGCTTCTTCCTCGGCTACGGGCTCATCTTCTTCTTCCAGAACGTGCTGACCGTCGTCTCGGTGCTCGCCGTCCTCTTCTTCCTGCAGTGGGAGCTCGCGCTGATCGCGCTCGCGGTGACGCCGTTCCTCGTCGTGCTCGCGTACCGCTACAGCCACGTCGCGCATCCGACGCTGCGCGACGTCCAGCAGCGGCTCGCCGACGTCGCGACGGTCGCCGAGGAGAGCATCGTCGGCGTGCACGTCGTCAAGGCCTTCGCGCAGGAGCCCGGCCAGGAGGAGCGGTTCCGCTATCGGTCGGAGCGCGTCTTCCGTCAGACGCTGCGCGCGAACCGCCAGCGCGCGACCTACGTCCCGCTCATCTCGTTCGTGCCGTCGCTGGCGCAGGCGGCGGTGCTGCTCGTCGGGGCGCGCATGGTCGCCGACGGCTCGCTCAGCGCCGGCAGCTTCAGCGCGATCTTCCTCTACCTCGGGATGCTCGTGATCCCGCTGCGCGCGCTCGGGATGTGGGTCGGCCAGGCGCAGCGCGCGACCGCGTCCGGCGAGCGGATCTTCCAGATCCTCGACGAGCCGGTCGAAGTCGCCGAGGTGACGGGCGCCGTGGAGCTCCCGCCGGGGCCGGGCGAGATCCGCTTCGAGGGCGTCACGTTCGGCTACCGCGCCGGCCGGCCGGTGCTCGACGGGATCGACCTGACGATCGCGCCCGGCCGGACGATCGCGCTCATCGGTCACACCGGCGCGGGCAAGACGACGCTCACCTCCCTCGTGCCGCGCTTCTACGACGTCGACGCGGGCCGCGTCCTGCTCGACGGCGTGGACGTCCGCGACGCGACGCTGCGCTCGCTGCGCAGCCGCATCGGCGTGATCACGCAGGAGCCGTTCCTCTTCTCGGCGACGGTGCGCGAGAACATTTCGCTCGGCGCGCCCGCGCTGGGCGACGCGGAGATCGAGCGCGTCGCGCGGCTCGCCCAGGCGCACGAGTTCATCGAGCGGCTGCCTGAGGGCTACGACACGATGATCGGCGAGCGCGGGATCACGCTCTCCGGCGGCCAGCGCCAGCGCATCGCGATCGCGCGCGCGCTCGCGATCGAGCCTCGCGTCCTCGTCCTCGACGACGCGACCGCGTCGGTCGACGCGACGACCGAGGCGCGGATCCGGCTCGGGCTGCGCGAGGCGATGAAGGGCCGGACGACCCTGATCATCGCGCACCGGCTCTCGACGATCGCCCTCGCGGACGAGATCGTCGTGCTCGACGGCGGCCGCATCGCCGCGCGCGGCACGCACGACGAGCTGATCCGGACGAGCCCGGTCTACCGCGAGATCCATCAGCATGGACTGCTCGAGGCGCGCATCGCCGACGGGCTCGAGGAGGACGTCGCGTGAGGGTCCACGTCGCCGGCGGGCATCTGATGCGCGAGCGCGGCGCCGAGGTGGAGGACTGGTCGTGGCGCCGCACGCGCCGCCGGCTCGGCACGCTCGCGCGGCTCGCGCGACCGTACCGCACCCGCTCGTTCTTCTCGATCTTCTCGCTCCTCGCCGCCGCCGCGACGGCGCTCGCTCCACCCTATCTCGCGAAGGTCGCGCTCGACGACGCGCTCGGCGGCGACGCGGGGATGAAGCTCACGCTCCTCGTCGTCGCGTTCCTCCTCGTCGGCCTCGCGAACTGGGGCATGACGTACGTCGAGACGTACATGACGGGCTGGGTCGGCGAGCGCGTCCTCGCCGACCTTCGCATCCGGCTGTTCAACCACCTGCAACGGCTGTCGCTCGGCTTCTACGAGCGGAACCGC
>Ga0335081_10020855_pt1 | contig 10596 bp, 11 predicted proteins | sample Lox_Sample_35_FD_206713 | JGI IMG/M metagenome (GOLD analysis project Ga0335081, IMG submission 206713) | Soil microbial communities from Loxahatchee National Wildlife Refuge, Florida, United States - Lox_Sample_3.5 | ecosystem: Environmental > Terrestrial > Soil > Wetlands | place: USA... | reverse complement strand
CCGGTGCATCACCCGGGCGCACTCGGTATCGGACGCCCGGCAGGCGCTGCAGGACCTGGGTTACGACGTGCTGGCCACCGCGGTACCGCGACTGGAGGTTTACGCCCAGAGCTTCGGCATGCCGATTCCGGACGCTGGCCGCGATGTGTGGCGCCAGGTGGTGCGCGATCTCATCGCTCGGTGCCCCCAGCCGTGCCTGGTGCGGTCATGACGCGACCACGACACGGTCCAAGCCGCCCTGCCGCCCAAGTTGGCTCTCACTGACCCGGATCCCGACACCCTGGTGCCGCTGTACGACCTGACCGTCAAGACGTTCGGCTCAGGTGACGATGCCGCACGCCGCCCGGCGTTCGCACCCGCCGTTCCTGTTCCCGGCGACGCCCCCATGATGGACCAGATCCTGGGCCTGCTGGGACGCGATCCGGTCTGGAAGGCCCCTGCCTGAGCTGCCTCGGTTACCCGAGCGGCGATCTACTCGATCCCAGCCGAGTTCCCTCGTTCATCGCCTGCTGCCGCTCCTACTGGGCTTCAGCATCTCCGTACTACGTCACTCAAGATCATCCCGCGGGTAGCAGGCGCGGTGGCCTGCTGCTTCCGCCTGTCAAGAGCCCGGCTAAGGGCTCGCCCTGATCTGCGTGGCCTGTGGGGCAGAATGGGCGCATGGATCTCGGATTGCGTGACAGGGTCTACCTGGTGACCGGCGGCAGCCGCGGCCTTGGGTTCCGCTCGATCTAAATTCCCGGGGCGCCGGTCCACGATGTGAGCGACCCACCCACCCGCGTAGGCGACAACCAGCACCGCAAGCCAGATGATGAGGAGCGCCGGGAAACTCATGATATTCAACGTGATGCCCTTTCTTGATTACGCCGAAATTCTCCGGTAGACGAGCCAGGCCAGCCCGAGGTTCGCGATAGCTCCCGCGCCGGTCAGAAGCGCCCAGCCCCAGTAGCCCGCGGACAGGAGGATGACGGTCAGCAAGATCAGCCAGATACCGACGACCAGGCGGATGGTGATGGCGCGGCGCGGCTTGCGGTAATCCCATGCCAGATTTGGCTTCATCACGGGTCTCTTCCCTTGCCTGTCCTCATCCTAGTCTCGATGTTCCGTCCGCCCAGCGGAGCGGGAGATGATGGCACCGTGACGTCGCGCCATGGTGCTTCCTCGTGTTCGTAAGCTGCCAGACCGGGGCCGCCGAGGCCGCCGCGCTTGATCTAAGAACGGCCAGTCGGCGTGTGGGAGAGTATCGCGTCCGCCACCTGGTCGAGGGGCTGCCTGGCGTCGATCGGGATCGCCCCGGATGCGCGCAAGCGGGCCTGCAGTCCGGGCAGCTTGCGGCGTAGGTACTCGCGAGTGTCCCCGATACGGCCCCAGTCGTTGTCCGGCCGCGCATCCACACGCGCCAGCATCGTGGGCTCGTCGATCTCCAGCAGGAACACGTGAGTGAAGCGGTCGGCCAGCTCCAGTTCATTGTCCGCACCGCCGCAGACGTACAGCGTCGCTGGTGCCGCGGCCCGGATCAGTTCGTCCAGGCGGCCCGGATCCCATGCCCAGCTGTATCGGGAAAGCCAGGCAAAGTCCGGCGTTTCCGATGCTTCCGGCTCTTCCGCCACGGTGCCGGCAGCATCGACGGACCGCGCGAGCAGCGGGTCGCCGTCGGCATCGATGGCTGTCAGGCCGCGGCGGGCAAGTTCGGCGGCGATGGTAGTTTTCCCGGCGCCGGAACAGCCTGTGATCTGGACAGCGCTCATTGGTTTCTATCGTCGGCTGGCTGTGACGCCGGGCGCAAACGAGTTTGTGGGCCCGCACGGACCCGGCCGCGCCGAAGGTCTAACCCGGTCCCGTCGCGCGGCTGAGCGCGGGGTGGCCGGTCACCGTCCGGGGCCCGTGCGGGACGCTGGCTAGGCTGGCGGGTGTGAGTGAGGGTGAGGTGCTGGCCGGGGATGGGGTCACCCCGGGGATCGTGCGGATCGGGGACACGGTGCGGCGGCCCCTGCGGCCGTTCAGCCTGACCGTGCAGGCCTACCTGGCCCACCTGCGGGAGGCCGGGTTCACCGGCGCGCCGGTTCCGTTCGGGGTGGACGGGCAGGGCCGCGAGATGCTGTCGTTCGTCCCCGGGGAGGTGCCGCGCAATCCGCTGCCGCCGGACACAGCGGGCGATGACGTGCTGGTCGCCCTGGCCCGGCTGATCCGCGCGCTGCACGAGGCGTCGGCCGGGTGGGTCCCCCCGCCCGGCGCGGTGTGGGGCGGCACGCCGGCCAACCCGGGACCGGTCACCAGGCGGGCCGAGCTGGTCAGCCACCGCGACTACTACCCGGGCAACGTGGTCTTCCGCGGCGGGCTGCCGGCCGCGTTGATCGACTTCGACCTGGCCATGCCGACCACCCGGCTGTATGACATCGCGAACGCCCTGTGGTACTGGGCGCCGCTGCGCGATCCGCGGGACCGGGCGCCCGCGTTCGCCGCCGCCGATATCCCCAGCCGGATCGCGGTGTTCGCCGACGCCTACGGCATGACGGCGCGGCAGCGCGAGCGGCTGGCGCCGTTCGCGGTGGACATGGCGCGCCGCTATCACGAGGATTCCCGCGTCTCGGCCAGGCTGGATCCGGTGTACCGCCGGCTCTGGGAGGACGGCGCCAAGGACGAGCTGCCGCGCGCCGAAGCGTGGCTGCGCCAGGCGGCCCCGGCGATCACCGCTCGCCTCCGCCAGCCGGGCTAGACCGACCGCCCGCACGATCCACCGTCATGAGCTACGCCCCGTGATCACCGGGGTGCTGATGCGGCGGACATGATGCTCATCCAACGGCATTGTGTGTGCGGACTGTTACCTCACCAGAACGTTCGGCAAATGAACGTTTCTCGAACAAATTGGGCGTTTTCGCACTGTTTACGTTGAGGATGCGACTTAATTGTGCTTATTCTCACTGAGTGGCTAGCCGAGTTGTTAGAGGAGAAGCTTCATGAGGTCCAGACACACCATCACCCAGCGTAGGCGGGAGGTGGGCTTCACGGGCCTCGTCGGCTAGCCAGGCGGTCCCGGCCAGGTGTTCGCAGCACGCGGCCGGGACCTTTTGTCGGACAACCCTTAGGAGGAATCCCGACATGTTCATTATCCCTGTCGTGAGCATGACCAAGACGCTGTTGGCGGTTACGATTTCGCTGCACCCGGCAGCGCACCAGGCCCAGGGGAGCTATACCGTCAAGCAGGGCGACACGCTGTCCGCCATCGCGGCCCACACCTATGGCAACGCGGCCAACTGGCCCGCGGTGTGGTGGCCGAACCGCCGTCAGATGCCCAACCCGAACATGATCGCCGCTGGCCAGCGGCTCAGACTGCCAACCAGCGGCCACGTGCCAGCGTGGATGGCCCGCGCTGCACGGGCCGCCATCCCGGCCGCGGCTGCGGCCCCCGCCGCAGCGAGCGTCCCTCAGGCGGCTGCGCCCGCTTCCGGGTCGGCCTCCACGACGGCTCCGGCGTCCTCGGGCGGGGCGAACTGGTCGGCCATCGCCGCGTGTGAATCCGGCGGAAACTGGAGCGCCAACACCGGCAATGGCTTCTACGGAGGCCTGCAGTTCACCGAGCAGACCTGGGTCGCTTACGGTGGCGGCCGGTACGCCCCGTCGGCCAACCTGGCCACCCCGGCGCAGCAGATCGCCGTGGCCCAGCGGGTGCTGGCAGGCCAGGGCATCGGCGCCTGGCCCGTGTGCGGGGCGGGCGGCTAAGCCTCGCCGGCGCCGGGCCGTGACGAGAGCCGCTACCGTGCTGGCGCGAATCGGCCGCCCGAGTCGTTCATAAACAGCGTCGTTCTCACGCTCAAGGGCTTGACGTTGGCCAGGTGAGAGCCGGGCGTAAAACGACATCGTACGAAGGAGAGCATTGAGCTCGTCAGGAGCGTGCTCGATGAGCCGTGGCATGACCGCCACCTGAACATCACCGAACAAGCCGGCGGCGTAATCCTGTCCTATGTCGTAGCTGCCGAGCCAGGCCCATACCTCCGAGACGTTGCCACGACGTTGCTCGATCCCAGCGAGCGTGGCGTCGAGATCCCTGTAGGCCGGCCAATTAGCGGCAATGTCCGGGGCGACCTTCCTGATAGCAGCCAGTGCTGCTTCCTGATCTCGCTTGCTACGCGGCTCCTCAAGTCCGAAGTATTGCACGAGGGCGAGCGTTCCACCGGGAACAAGTACGTCAGCGGCCTTGCGCCAGCTGACCTCGGGGTCAACCCAGTGAAACGCGGACGCAGAGAACACGGCCTGAAACTGCTCCCGGGGAAGCGATGCGTCCTCAAACTGAGCGTTCACGAATTCCACCTCGCCCGCACCTTCCAGGTTCTTCCTGGCCAGGGCTATGAGGCTCTGGCCGGGATCGAGTGCGGTGACGTGCAGGCCCCGAGCGACAAGACCCCGCGTCAGCTGGCCGCTCCCGCACCCGACCTCAAGTACCTGATTACCGGGGCCGATCCCGGCGACCCGACAAGCTTGGTCGACGAGTTCGTCAGGATAAGCCGGGCGGCGGCGGTCGTACTCAGCCGCGATCTCGTCAAAAACCTTGCCGTAACGACGTGCGGGAGATTCTGGTAGCCGTGTCATTCACTAGCCTCCGTTCATAGTCGTTACCGTGATCGCCGCGTGCGGTGGCGGCCGGGCGGCCGGATCGGCGGCCAGCCGTCGCGCCACGAACCCCAGCGTCTGCTCCGAGGCCTGGTCCAGCCACTACTCGTCGTCGACCAGGCAGATCAGCGGCTGGTCCCCGGCCACAACGACTGCTGCCATGTGGGTGTGTCTCGCTGGGCGGGCAGCCGACCGATCCCATATCCTACCCAGGGTGAATGAAAGGAGGTTTCGCTTTGACACGGAGTGCTCTCGACAGCATTATTCTGGGTGATTGCCTAGAAATGCTGCGAGCTTTTCCCTCGCAGTCAGTGGATCTAATTGTCTCGTCTCCTCCTTACAACATAGGAAAGGAGTACGAAAATAGACAGGACCTGGCAGAGTACCTCGAACAGCAGCGCATAGTTCTGTCAGAATGCGCGCGGGTTCTCAAGACAACAGGTTCGCTTTTCTGGCAAGTCGGGGCATATTCGAGCAATGGCATGCTGATACCCCTTGATGTCCGATTCTTTCCCATAATCGAAGAACTTGGCATGCTCCCGCGCAACCGGATCGTCTGGGTGCGGCAACACGGACTACATGGCCGGAACAAGTTCTCCGCTCGGCACGAGACCATCCTCTGGTTCACGAAGAGTAATGGCTATAAATTCTTTCTCGATCCAATTCGCGTACCTCAGAAATATCAAGAAAAGAAAGCGTGGAGCGGAGAGAAGAGGGGTGAGCTGACCTGTAATCCGCTGGGGAAGAACCCTGGCGATATCTGGATCTTCCGGAACGTGAAGCATAATCATGAAGAGCAGACCATACACCCCGCGCAGTTCCCGGAGGATATGGTAGCTCGCATTATCCTTTCCACCACTGAACCAGGCGATGTCGTCCTGGATCCGTACATGGGAACGGGAACTGCAGCGGTGGTAGCGAGAGATCATGACCGCCATTACATAGGTGCGGAGATCGATAAAGATTACCATAGCGTGGCGTTGCGAAGGCTTTCTGGTCTGCCAGACGCTGACGGATGCTTCCCCAACCTCAAGACCTTGCGCGACTACGCGGAAGCAACCGGTACGCCCGCTTCCGCCTATACTTTCGACATGCAGGTCGGCCGAGGAGCGACCGGCCGGAACAAGGCGAAGATCTTCTCCGAGGAATATCATCTGGAGGAACTTGAACGGCGTCTAGCCGACGAGGAATCGGCCTTCTCCGAAAGGGTACGGGGCGTAAGAGAACTCAAGCATCAATCCCCGGGAGAACACCTCGCCGCAATCGCTGCACCGTCACCTTTCGATGAAACCGAGACGCAAATTGACTAGTTCGGACTGAAGGTCACATGGGTGTGGCTCTTCTCGGTGAGGGAGAACACATGCGATACATCACAGTCGATCATCGTGGACCTTATGTGTGGGTCACCTTCGACCGTCCTGACAAGCTGAACGTGCTGCATGCTGAGGACCTGCCGGGGCTTCGGGACATCATCGTGAATCTCGATCCTGACGTCACGGGTCTCATCTTCACGGGCGCCGGGGCGTCGGCGTTCAGCGCGGGGGTGAACATCGAGACGTTCGTCGGCATGGACCGTTCCACCGCGAAGGCATTCATCGGCCAGCTCGCCGGGATCATGCAAGCCATCCGGCAGTTGCCAGTGGTCACGGTCGCCGCGGTCAGCGGATATTGCCTGGGCGGGGCGTTCGAACTGGCCCTGGCCTGCGACCTCCGCGTGGTCACCACGACGGCAGTCTTCGGGCTGCCTGAGATCAAGGTCGGCGTCCCGTCGGTCATCGACGCGGCCCTCCTGCCCGGTTTCGTCGGCCTCAGCAAGGCACGCGAGATGATCCTCACCGGTGATACATACGGACTCGACCAGCTGCCGCCGCACAGCATCGCCAACGTCATCACCCAGCCCGGCCTTCTGGCCGAAGCCACCGAACGGCTGCTCGAACACACCGCGACGCACACCCGCACGGTCACCGCCGCCCAACGTCGGCTCTTCAGCCTCTGGCTCAACCATCCACTCGACGCAGCGGTCGAGCACAGCACCGACGAGTTCGCAGGAACGTTCGGAGCGCAAGAGACACGCGATCAGATCGCGTATCACTACCGGCGGATCACGGGCCGCAGCGCCTAACCCAGACGGAGATGCGGGCCATCGCAGGTCATAGGTGGCTAACCCGGGGTTCTGATCGGCTGGTAGACGTGGATGACCGTGCCGTCGGGAAAGCTCTTTGCCTCGGCGAGATCCAGTCGTAGCGGCTTGGCCAGGTCCTTGAACAGCGGCAGCCCGTTGCCCAGGGCGACCGGGAGGATGACCAGGCGGTACTCGTCGACCAGGCTGAGCCGGGACAGGGCCTGGACGAACCTGGCGCCGCCATGGGCCATGATCTCGCCGCCGGATTCGCGCTTGAGGGCGGATATCTCCCCGGCCAGGTCGCCGCGGGCGATCCGGGAACCGGGCCATCCGGCGGCTGGCAACGTCGTGGAGAAGACGACCTTGGGGAGGTCGTTCATGAACGCCGCGTAGTCGCCGGTCGCGTTCGGCCAGTACCCGGCCATCTCCTCGTAGGTGACGCGTCCCATGACGTGGGTTCCGACCCGGCGCAGGGATGCGATCTTCCACGCGCGGACGTCCGGATGCTCCGCGGGAAGCCCCCAGTCACCTTCGCCGCCCGGGCCGGCGACGTGCCCGTCCAGCGTGACACCCATTTGCAGGACGACTTGCCTCATCAGGACTCCTCCTTGAGCGTTTCATTGTTCTCTGCATACGCGGGCCGGGCCAGGACGCTGTTCGCGTCGCTGCCGGGATGGCCGGCGACGAAACCGTTGAGGGACATGGACATGTACAGCGCGCCTGCCCATCGGTGCTCCGTTCCGTTCGATCATCTTGTCGGGGTGATTCAGGTGAGGTCGCCGTCCATGCAGACGTGCGGGACCGGAAAACTCACCGGTCCGCGGACGGACAGTCTGATCCGGGGACCGCGCCGTCTCCGCGCCGCGTCCGGCGGCCCACGGGCATCCGCAGGTACTGTGATCTACGGTCAGCGCGGACGCGAAGGGGTGCACGAGTGGGCGCTGCGGGACGTGGCGAGGAAGCCGGACGCGCCGCGCCCGCCGATGCCGATGGCGCTCGCACGGGGCGCTGGCCCGGGGTGGGGGACTTCGACGACCTGGTCCGCCGGCACCGGCGCGAGCTGCACGTGTACTGCTACCGGATGCTCGGGTCCTTTGATGAGGCCGAAGATCACGTGCAGGAGGTCCTGCTGCGCGCCTGGCGCTCCCGGGAACTCTTCCAGGGCCGGTCGAGCCCACCCACCTGGCTGTATCGGCTCGCCACCAACGCCTGCCTGGACACGCTGCGGCGTGACGCCCGCCGGGCCGTGCCTGCGCGGTCCAGCGCACCGGCCGGCACCGGGCCGGCTAGCACCGGGCCGGCTAGCACCGGGCCGGCTAGCACCGGGCCGGCTAGCACCGGGCCGTCCATCGCCGCGATGCCGGGGGTGCAGCCGTACCCGGACTCGCTGCTGGATGAGATGGCCGCCGATCAGCCCGGCCCGGAAGCGGTAGCGGTAAGCCGGGAGACGATCTCGCTGGCCTTCCTGGCCGCCATCCAGCTGCTGACACCGCGCCAGCGGGCCGTGCTGATCCTGCGTGATGTGCTCAGCTGGCCCGCCGCCGGGGTGGCCGGGCTGCTCGACATGAGCGTCCCGGCGGTCAACAGCGCGCTCCAGCGCGCCCGCACGACGCTGCGAGATCGGTGGCCGGACGGGCGGCTGGACTGGGCACCGGCCGCCGAGCCCGATTCCGGGCAGCGCCGCCTGCTCCAGCGCTTCACCGACGCGCACGAACAGGCCGACCCGGAGGCGCTGATCGCCTTGCTCCGCCACGACGTACGACTGGCCATCTCCCCTCAGGTCGGGGAATGGAACGGCCGGCCGGACGTGGGCGATGCGCTCCGGGATGGCATGAACGCCCTCGGCCAGTGGCGGCTGTTGCCGGTCATGGCCAACGGACAGCCAGGCGCAGCCGGGTACCTCCGCCGTCCCGGCCAGACCGCGTTCTTCCCGTTCGCGCGCACCGTGCTGCGCTTCGACCACGGCCGCCTGGTCGACATCGCCGCCTTCGAGCAGCCATCGATGTTCAGCGCGTTCGGCCTGCCCGCCAGCGTGTGACCGGCACGTAGCGGTCCTTGGCGACTTGGTTCTACGTAGATAGAGTTTGGCGTATGTCCCGCCGCACTGCCTTCTCCGCTCAGACTCTCGCGATGCTGGCCGCGCTGGCGGCGCAGCCATCTGACTGGCGGCACGGCTATGACCTGGCCCGCGAGACCGGGCTGAAGTCGGGGACCCTGTACCCGATCCTGGTCCGGCTGGCCGACCGGGAGATCGTCCAGGCCCGCTGGGAAGAAGGTGAGCCCGCCGGGCGGCCCAGGCGCCACCTCTACCGGCTCACCAGCGATGGGCTGGCGACGGCGACGATGGCGCTGGCGGCAGCGCCGGCTCCGGCCGCCCGGGCGGCGCGGACGGGCCGCGCCGCGGCACCCCGGCGGCTTGCTCCGGAGGGTTCGTGACGGAGCGGCTGACCAGACGCAGCGTGTGCGGGATCATCGTGGAGGTAACAGGCCCGCAATGGCGAACGGCGCCCCGAGCGGGGCGCCGTCACCAATCACGCCACTCCCGGCTACCAAGCGTGCACTCTCTGTCGGGCAGGCTATCCGCTCTCGCGGACTCCCCTGACCGATTAGCCTCCCGCGGCTGGTCGCGCGTGGGTACCCGGATGTCGTGTCCGGACGTTTCCTGGTCCGTGCTCTCTTTGTACGACGGATCACGCGGCCTGTGAACCCCAGCACGTGACCTATTCGTTATCTTGATGGGTTGGCGCCATCACATGCCCTGGCCAGTGACTTCGCCTGTTATAGGGTCGGGTGGAGCGGGCCGGGGGCCCGTCAGCCAACCAGCCGGTTTATCGCGACCGGACCGGCTGTCACGTTCGGGAATAGTCTGATGACCGCACCGCGATCCCTCATCTCAGGCCAGGCGGTTAGCGGCACGTCCGACGTCAGCGGCATCTTCCTGGCCGAGCTGGAACAATGGCGCCGTGCTCTGGCCCGGGACATAGCCGCCAAGAACACGACCCTGACCCCAGGGCAATTGAACCTGGCGGTCCAGGAGATCATAGATCGCGTCGTCTTCCTCAGGATGGCCGAGGCTCGCGGGATCGAAGTCCACGGGCAGCTGCAACGCCTCCTGGACCGGCCGGGTATATACAGTGAGCTGGGAAAGCTGTTCCGCCGCGCCGGTGAGCGCTACAACTCGGGGCTATTCGGCTCCGGGCGCGACGTCAAGCGGCCGGAAGAACCACACGAGCGGGGACCGGCGCTCCGGGTGGGGGACGGCACCCTGGCGCGAATCCTGCGACGACTGTACGGCCCCGAAAGCCCCTTTGAGTTCCCGGTTCTTCCCCCGGCCATCCTGGGCCAGGTATACGAGCAGTTTCTCGGCCGGGTGATCACGCTGAACGGCGGTCACCAGGCGGATGTCGTCCTCAAGCCGGAGGCTCGGAAGGCGGGCGGCGTCTACTACACTCCGGCACCAATTGTGGACTATATGCTCGACGCCACCCTGTCACCTCTGCTGAAAGACCGGTCCCCGCAATCCGTCGCCGGACGAGATAGCACCCGGCGCCGCCATCCGCTGCGTGTGCTCGACCCTTCCTGCGGTTCCGGGACGTTCCTTCTGGGTACTTATGACTGCCTTCTCCGCTGGTATCTCGATGCGTATACGGCCGACGGCGCCGAACGCTGGGCGGGCGGCCGGGTCCCGCGGCTGCGGCGAGGTCCGGGCGGCGACTGGGAACTGACCACCGCCGAACGCAAAGACATTCTCCTGCGTCACATCTATGGCGTTGATATTGACCCGCGCGCGGTAGAAGTGACGAAACTGTCGCTGCTTCTCATGGTCCTGGCGGGCGAGCCTGGATGCGTCCGGCCCGATCTCGCCG
>Ga0335081_10020853_pt1 | contig 10597 bp, 11 predicted proteins | sample Lox_Sample_35_FD_206713 | JGI IMG/M metagenome (GOLD analysis project Ga0335081, IMG submission 206713) | Soil microbial communities from Loxahatchee National Wildlife Refuge, Florida, United States - Lox_Sample_3.5 | ecosystem: Environmental > Terrestrial > Soil > Wetlands | place: USA... | reverse complement strand
CACCGGGGCGGGGTCTCCTGCGGGGGCGGCGCGATCGGCAACAAATGTTCGACGCCGATCGAGCGCACGACGTTCGCCAGCACCAACAACGACGGTCGCCTGAATTTCACCCTGTCGGTCAGTGTCTTGAGCAGCTGGTAGGGATCGCCGGGATGCACGCCGTACGTCTGCAGTTCACCCGATACGTACGCGCGGGCAATGCCGAGTTCGCCGGGAGCGGTGGCCAGGTAGGTGGCGCCGCGGGGGGTGCGAAGATCCAGGCCCAGTTCGGCATCGTCGTTTCCGGCGCTACTGCCGTCGTACGCGGTGAACTTCAGTGGCTGCTGCCCGGTTGCGGTGAAGATTTCCAGGATCTCGGCCATGCTCAGTTTGTGTGATGTGCGCGCGGACTCTCTGATTGCCGTCATCGTCGTTGCACCGCCTTTGCGTAGAGATCGAGAAGACGCGAATCGGGATCGTAGGTTTTCTTCACCGTGTTGTAGGCCTCACCGCCATAGAGCTGGTCGAACTCGTCGCGGGTGTAGAAGGAGTCGGAGTACAACGACTTGTGCCCGTCGAGCGCATTCACCTTGGCCTCGATCGTCCGGTTGGTCGCCCCCTCGGTATCTCCGGCCGGCACCGAGGACCAGAATCCGATGTTGACGTAAGTGCGGTCGGGCCGGATCGGATACAGCGGCCAGCCCTCGTGATCGCGAAGTCTTAACGGGCACAACCAGATTGGCTCGATGGGCACGGTGTCTAAGAACCACTCCAAAAACTCGCAGGTTCGCTCGACAGGTACCTCGACGTCCTGCACCACCCGCTCACGTGGCGGCCGGCCGTTACGCTTCTCGATCCGGTCGGCGATGCGGAAGCGCTGGTCGGCGGCCACCAGCTTCGAGTAGACGCTGCTGCGCCGGTAGCGGCGCGGCCACCAGCGCCGCAGCCGCGGGTTCTGCGCGCCGAACGCGCGTGAGCACCAAAACCAGTCGGTGTCCCAGCGCCAGAGGTAGTCATGGATCGTCAGCCGGTCTTCTTTGACGCATTCAACGCCTGGGCCGCCTCCGTCGTGCTGAATGGATCGGTAGTAGATGCGCTGCCGGGTGTAGTCGCTGACCGGTCCCGGGGTCGTGGTGCGCGTGCCGACGCACAAATAGCTTTCGTGGGCGCTGAACACGACACCGTCGAGGTAGTCCACTGGGCCGCCGTTGCGTCCGCCGGTGTCGATGATGCGTTCCATGGTCGCGATCATCTCGGTCAACGAGTGGAATCGGATGTGCCGCAGCGCTACAAATGGTGCGACGGGCTCGAGTTCGATCCGTAGCCTGGTTGAATATCCCAGCGTCCCATAAGAATTGGGAAAAGCACGAAACAGATCGGCGTGCTGCTCTGGGGACGCGGTGAGCAATTCCCCAGCGCCGGTGAGGATATCCATCTCCAGCACCGATTCGTGCGGCAGACCGTTGCGAAACGACGCCGACTCGATACCCAGGCCGGTGACCGCGCCGCCGAGGGTGATGGTCTTCAACTGCGGAACCACAAGTGGCGAAAGGCTATACGGCAGCGTCGCGGCTACCAAGTCTTCGTAGCTGCACATGCCGGCCACGTCGGCGGTGCGGGCCTCGGGATCGACACTGATGACATTCGTCAACCCCGAGGTGTCCAGGCCTGGCGCATCCCGTTTGGTGCGGGCGCGGAACAGATTTGAGGTGGGCTTGGCGAGCCGGACGGACGCCGTGGCGGGGATGGATCGATAGCTCTCCAACAACCGCTCAACACCCGACGTGTGTATGGCCAGTGCAGTAGCTTGGACAGGCACCACATATACCCTAGTCCCGGATAACGCCCCGTGCACCCGTGCGCGGGTGACACCGCAAATCAACGACGGAGGAGTTGCTCCTGATGGGACAGGTGAGCGCGGCCAGCACGATATTGATCAGCGTCGAGCCCGCGGCCACACTCGCCGCGGTGGCCGACTACCAGAAGGTCCGACCGAAAATTCTGTCCCCGCACTACAGCGAATACGAAGTGCTGCAGGGTGGGCAGGGGGCGGGCACGGTTGCCAAGTGGAAGCTGCAGGCAACCAAATCACGTGTACGCGATGTCCAGGTCGATGTTGACGTCGCCGGCCACACCGTCATCGAGAAGGACGCGAACTCTTCCATGGTGACCAACTGGACGGTGGCTCCGGCCGGCCCCGGATCCAGCGTCACGGTGAAGACTTCGTGGACCGGCGCGGGCGGGATCAATGGCTTCTTCGAGAAAACCTTTGCTCCCCTGGGCCTGAAGAAGATCCAGGCCGAGGTGCTGGCCAACCTCAAGAACGAACTGGAAAGCTAGTTCGAGAACGCCCGGCAGACACAGAACTCCGGTTCCGGCGCGAAAATGGGACCTTTCGTGTCTGCTTGCGGGCTAGCGCACCTGGCCTTGGGTGGCCAGGAAGCCCGCGACGCCGCGGACCAGTGCGTCGGCGTACTTCTGCCGGCCGTCAGGGGACTCCATCAGCGCCGAATCCGCGGGATTCTTCATGTTGCCGCACTCGACGAGGATCGACGGATACTGTGCCAGGTTCAGGCCGGCCAGGTCCGCGCGGCCGTACAGGCCGTCCTGGCCGATGTAGTTCGCGGGCGGAATGCCCGAGGCCTGCAACTGGTCCCGCATGATCCGGGCGTACTGGATTGACGGTCCGGCCTGCGCCGCATTGAGCGGTGGGGCCGAGTAGTTGACGTGGAACCCTCGCCCAGTTGCCGGTCCGCCGTCGCCGTGAATGCTCAGGATCGCGTTGGGGCGCAATGCATTGGCCATGTTGGCGCGCTCATCGACACACGGTCCCAGCGCGTTGTCATTGCCGCGTGACAAGGCGGTACGCACTCCCAGGGCGTTCAGCGCAGCGCGGACTCGCAGTGCGGTGTCCCAGGTGAACGTGTGCTCTTGATAGCCGTTGTCGGTCGACGTTCCGCTTGCTTGGCAGTCCTTGGTGCCGCCGCGACCGGTCGGCACCTGACGGGTGATGGATGCGTCATTGGCGCCGTTGTGGCCGGGATCGATGAAAACGACCATGCCGGCGATGTTGGAGGGGGCTGCGGTCACAATTGGGATACTCGGCATGGTTGCTGTCGAAGCGGCGACGAGTACGCCAACGACCATTCTGATTCCGACACGTAGGCTGACTCGTAAGCTCACTGCGCCAAGGTAACGTTACGCGGTCTACGCTGGGTGTCTCGAATCGCCCGATATGCACAGGCGAAACGAACTCGGTATCAAAATGCGAGGGGATTGTCATGCAACCCGGAGGCGATATGTCTGCGCTGCTCGCCCAGGCGCAGCAGATGCAGCAAAAGCTACTGGAAACTCAGCAGGAACTCGCGAATACCGAGGTGCATGGTCAAGCCGGTGGGGGCCTGGTCAAGGTCGTCGTCAAAGGCAGCGGCGAGGTGGTCGGTGTGACGATCGATCCCAAGGACGCCAACCCCGATGATGTCGAGACCTTGCAGGACTTGATTGTCGGTGCGATGGCCGATGCTTCCAAGCAGGTCACCAAAATGGCGCAGGAACGGCTGGGGGCACTGACCGGTGCGCTGGCGCCGCCTCAGCCCCCTCAGCCCCCGGCGGCGCCCCCGCCACCTCCGATGCCGGGGTTCTGACTCCTACCGACATGTTTGAGGGACCTGTCCAGGATCTGATCGACGAGCTTGGCAAGCTGCCCGGTATCGGGCCCAAGAGCGCGCAGCGTATTGCGTTCCACCTGCTGTCGGTGGAACCGCCGGATATCGACCGGCTGACCGCGGTGCTGGCGAAGGTCCGCGACGGCGTGCGGTTCTGCGCGGTGTGCGGCAACGTCTCCGACGAGGAGCGTTGCCGGATCTGCGCCGATCCGCGCCGGGACGGCTCGCAGGTATGCGTCGTCGAGGAGCCGAAAGATGTCCAGGCCGTCGAGCGCACCCGCGAATTCCGCGGCCGCTACCACGTCCTGGGCGGTGCGCTTGATCCGCTGTCCGGAGTCGGTCCCGAGCAACTGCGGATCCGCGAACTGCTGAGCCGCATCGGTGAGCGCGTCGACGACGTCGACATCACCGAGGTGATCATCGCCACCGACCCCAATACCGAGGGCGAGGCGACCGCCACCTACCTGGTCCGGATGCTGCGCGACATCCCCGGCCTGACCGTGACCCGGATTGCGTCCGGGCTGCCGATGGGCGGGGACCTGGAGTTCGCTGACGAGCTGACGCTGGGCCGCGCACTCAGCGGCCGCCGCGCTATGGTCTAGCCCGGCGCCACGGGTGGCGTCTGTCACCTGGTTACGACGGCAAAGTTGTTGCTGGTACCCCACGCCTGTTCGAAGGCGGCGACGGACACCTGTTCGTCGCGGCCAGCTGTGGACCCGGTGTCGTTGAGGTGCACCACGCCGGTCCTGGTGTCGATGCCGGTGACAACCACGAAGTGGTTTTCCACAGTGCGGTCGCCGGATTTGTTCCAGATGATTTTGTCGTTGAGTCCGACGATGACCTTGTGCCCTTGATCCAGATCCCGCACCAGCGCGTCGGTATTGGTGTGGATCGCGCTGGCCTGGATGCCGTAGTGCGCCAGTAGCACCGGCAGGTCTGCGTTGCTGGTCCTGCTGGCGGGCCGATAGATCGGACCGGAGTGGTTCGCGCTCGGGATGTTTTCAGCCGCGGCGGTGATCTCGTCCTCGCTGGGCTGGTGGCCGGTGACCTCGCCGATCACGTCGGCCACCGCCATCTCCCCGCAGTCGTAATCCTGTTGCTGGTAGCGCCAATAAGGTGCGGCGGCGGCCGGGTCACCGTGCATCCCGTCGGTGTGTGGGGCGGGAGCAGCCGGAGCGGCCTGGGCCGCACCGCCGAATCCGACCCCGGCGACACTCAGCAAAACCGCGAGCCCGACGACGCGCGCCGCCGTGAACGTCGACGTGACCTTGGCGTTCAACGTGTTCAGCATCCGGGTCCATTCTCTCGGGCCGGCTTGCGGCGCGTGGGTGTATCGAGAAAAGACTCGTCGCCTGCCCTGGACGAATTCTCAAGGGAATCTTGAAGGAATCTTGTCGCGCAGCCAGGCACGGCTCAGCGAGCCGACAGCCGTTCGCGGCGCAGCAACTCCACCTCGGACAGCCGCAGCGGCGCCAGCTCACCCACCACCTTGCTCAGCAGCAGGTCAGCGAGCTCCGGGTTGCGGGCCAGACACGGTCCGTGCATGTAGGACGCAACCACGCTGCCCTGAACCGCTCCGTCGAAGCCGTCCCCGCGGCGGTTACCCGCACCCTTGGCCACCGCACCCAGCGGTGACGCTGCGGGGCCAAGCACGGTGCCGCCGCGGTGGTTCTCGAAACCGGTGAGGCGTTGGGTCAATCCGGCCGGCAACGGCTTGCTGACCAGCTCGCCGATCGTGCGTGCATCTTGCGGTGATGTGGTCGCATCCAGCAGGCCCACGCCGTCGACCCGTTCGCCCGCCGACGTCTCGTACCAGTGCCCGAGCACCTGGACGGCTGCGCAGATTGCCAGCACCGGCGCACCGCGTTCCGCCGCTCGCTGCAGCCCCGGATGCTTGATCAGATGCCTGGTGGCCAGCCGCTGCGCGTAATCCTCCGCGCCGCCCAGTGTGTACAGGTCCAGCGACTCCGGTACCGGATCGGCCAGCGTGATCTCGACAATCTCAGCGGCGATGCCCCTCAGCAGTAGCCGTTGGCGCAGCACGACAGCGTTGCCGCCGTCGCCGTAGGTGCCCATCACGTCGGGCAGCACCAGCCCGATCCGCACCTTTGAAGTCGAGTCAGCCATGACGCGCCAACCTGCGCTGCAGCTGAAGGAACGCGGTGTAGTTGGCCACGACCTCCACCCGCCCGGGCGGACAGGACGCGATGGCCGCCACGGTGTCGTGCACCAGGGTGTGCTCGACGCCCGCATACCCCAGGCGCACCGCCAGGTCGGTGCCGCGTTCGCCGGCAGCAACCACCGGGGTGTCCTCGAAGTGCTCGAAGCGCACATCCCAGAGCCACGACAGGTCCTCGCCGTCGGGCACCTGCCCGTTGACTGCGATCACCACTCCGGCCGCGTGCTTGTCCACCATCGACAGCGCTTCCTGCCAGCCGGCCGGGTTCTTGGCGAGCAGGATCCGCGCTTCGTGCGCGCCGATACGCACGGTCCGATAGCGTCCGGCTACTTGGTCAACCTTGGACACAGCGGCAACGGCTGCGGACGGGTCGGCGCCCAGCGCCACGGCGGCGGCCACGGCCTGGGCGGCATTGCCGCGGTTCACCGAGCCGGGCAATGCCAGCCGCATCGGCAGAGCCAGCCCGCCGGGTCCGTAGAGGGTGTCGTCATCGAACCACCAGTGCGGACTGGGCCGCTTGAAGTCGGCGCCGGTGGAATACCAGTGGCCCTTCTGGCGGACGATGACCTCGCCGCTGCGCGGGCAGCTGACCGAGTCGTTCGCCCACGCGCCGCCCGCGGCCACCCACACCACATTCGGGCTGTCGTAGGCGGCCGAGGTCATCAGGACGTCGTCACAGTTGGCGACCACCACCGTCTGTGGGTGCCCGGCCAGGCCGGCCCGCAGCGCGCGCTCGATGACGTTGATCTCGCCGACCCGGTCCAGCTGGTCGCGGGAAAGGTTGAGCAAAACGACGACGGCGGCGTCTACCGCATCCAAGACGTGCGGCACGTGCATCTCGTCGACTTCCAGGACGGCCAGCTCCGCGTCGCGGTCAGCGGCCAGCGCGGCTACCAGGCCGGCGTCCATGTTGGCGCCCTCGGCGTTGGTGGCCACCCGCTCCAGCGTGCTCAGCGCGGCCGCGGTCATCCGGGTGGTGGTGGACTTGCCGTTGGTTCCGGTGACGACGACGGTGCGCCGGCCCGCCCCGAGCTGACGCAGAATCGAGCGGTCCAGCGTCATCGCGACCAGGCCGCCGATCATGGCCCCGGCGCCGCGTCCGGTGACCCGCGACGCCCAGCGTGCACCCGCCCCTGCGGCGAGGGCCAGACGTGCCCGGGTGGTTACCACCCGGGCAGTTTAAGGGCGATCGCAAGTTCGGCGCTCTTTGCCGAGCGCAGCGGGTCACCCTCCGCTAACTAAGTGGCGACACGATGCGCGAGCGACCAGGTGATGTCGGTCTGACGTGCCATCCTCAGCGTATGGACGCCGTGAACCCGAGGCTTTGGGGGCGGCCGGCCAGCGAGCCGGATGGGGGATGGGCGGTCATCGATGTCGAGACCTCGGGCTTTCGGCCAGGTCAGGCCCGCATCATCAGTCTTGCCGCGCTCGGCCTCGACGCCGGCGGCCGAGTCGAGCAATCCGTAGTCAGCCTGCTCAATCCCGGCGTTGACCCCGGTCCCACCCACGTGCACGGCCTCACGGCCGCCATGCTCGAAGATCAGCCGAAATTCGCCGACATCGTCGGCGACGTAGTCGAGGTGGTGCGCGGTCGCACGCTCGTGGCGCACAATGTCGCGTTCGATTACGCGTTCCTGGCCGCCGAGGCCGAGATCGCTGGAGCCGAACTCCCAGTCGACACCGTCATGTGCACCGTCGAGCTGGCCCGGCGGCTGGACCTCGGTGTTGACAATCTGCGGCTGGAGACGCTTGCCGCGCACTGGGGCGTGATCCAGCAACGGCCGCACGACGCCTTCGACGACGCAATGGTGTTGACCGGGGTGCTGTCAGCGTCCCTGCAGCAGGCGCGCGCACGCGACGTCTGGCTGCCGGTGCATCCGGTGACGCGGCACCGCTGGCCCAACGGCCGGGTGACCCATGATGAACTGCGACCGCTAAAAGTGCTGGCGTCCCGAATGCCCTGTCCCTATCTCAACCCGGGGCCCTTTGTCCGCGGCCGGCCGCTGATCCAGGGCATGCGGGTGGCCCTGGCGGCCGAGGTGGCACGGACCCACGAGGAGCTCGTCGAGCGGATCCTGCACGGCGGGCTGGCCTACACCGACGTCGTCGATCGCGAGACCTCGCTGGTGATCTGCAACGAACCCGCCCCGGAGCAGGGCAAGGGCTACCTGGCCAGGCAGTTGGGGGTGCCAGTGATTTCCGATGCGCAGTTCATGGACTGCATTCGGGGGGTGGTGGGAGGCACCAGCATGGAGGAATTTACCGACGCCTCCAGGCTCGACCAGCAGCTCGCGCTGTTCTGAAGATCTTCTTGTAATCACTACACCTGTAGTGATACTGTCCGTATATGCCAAGCACTACGCATGTAGTACATCAACGCTCCGCGCGGACCTCGTACCGCCGGCATGGTTACTACTTCCGGTTAGCGGCGATGCTGACGATCTCGCTCGGCTTCCTCATGCACCTGTACCGGGTGATCTTCGGAGACGACCTTGCTCTGCGGTACGTGGTGACGGTAACGACGGACAGGATCCTGCTCGTCCCGATGACGTACGCGGCCATCACCGGCATTCTGGTTTGGCGCCGCGTGCGGTTCGTCAACAAATGGCATCGGACGCTCTTCACGGCGTCGGTCGTCTACATAGCCGGCAGCGTGCCGCTGCACATCTACCTCGACTACGTGGTCAAGGACCTTTCGTTCGTGACGTGGTTCCCGATGTGGTTCAGTTGCCTGTTGCTGATCGCGGTGTATCCGGCCTTCCTGACGATGTTCTGGCGGCTCCGCTACAAAGAAGACTGATGCCCCCCAACCCCGAACGTCGCGCCCACATACTCGACGCCGCGATCGGCATCCTCGCCGACGAGGGCGTCGGGGGTCTGACGCATCGGCAGGTCGACGACCGGGCGCGCGTGCCCGCCGGCACCACATCGAACTACTTCCGGACGCGCCAGGCCCTGCTCGAAGCCACCGCGGCCCGCACCGCCGACCTGCATTGGCAGCGCGTTGAATTGCTGCAGTCAGCGATCGGGCCGCTCACCCGTGACGGCGTCAAAGCGCTCATGACGCAAATGCTCTCCGACCCCGATGATCAGGCGCGCCGGTACACGCTGGCGCGGTTCGAACTATTCATGGAGGGCACGCGCAGGCCCGAGCTGCGGCCATTCCTGAAGCAGCTACAAAGCGCCGCGGTGAAGTCCGCCACGCTCATCTTCGAGGCGGCGGGCGTCACCCCGACGGCCCAACAGATGGACGAGCTGAGCCGCCTGCTCAACGGCTACGTGTTCAGCAAGCTCACGCTTCCGGGCCCTGACGACCCCGCCGGGTTGGTCGACCGACTGTTGGGTGCGTTTTTCGAGGCTTAGCGCGACGCGCGGTTGACCGCCGACACCACGGCCCGCAGCGACGCGGTGGTGATCGACGGCGCAATCCCGACGCCCCAAACGGTCCGGCCGGCCACCGATGCCTCGACGTAAGCCGCCGCCTGTGCGTCGTCGCCGGCGCTCATCGCGTGCTCGGAGTAATCCAGGACGGCGACATCGAACCCGACGTGTCCCAGCGCGTGGACGAACGCGGCGAGCGGGCCGTTGCCGGCGCCGCTGATCTCGGTCTCCACCCCGTCGATCTTGACGGTCGCGTCGACGGTGGTGGTGCCGCCGTCTTCCTCGGAGCCATCGACCCGCTGCCTTATCCGCTCCAGCGGCAGGATCGGCGCCAGGTACTCCTCGGCGAAGGCGTCCCACATCTCCTTGGGCGAGACCTCACCGCCTTCGCCGTCGGCGATCTTCTGGATCACCTGGGAGAACTCGATCTGCAGTCGCCGCGGCAGGGCCAGGCCGTGGTCGGCCTTCATGATGTAGGCCACCCCGCCCTTGCCGGACTGCGAGTTGACCCGGATCACCGCCTCGTAGGTGCGTCCGACGTCCTTGGGGTCGATCGGCAGGTACGGCACCTGCCACAGCATGTCCTCGACGTCGGTGTCCGCGTCGTCCGCGTCGATCTTCATCTGGTCGAGGCCCTTGTTGATGGCGTCCTGGTGGCTGCCGGAGAACGCGGTGTACACCAGGTCGCCGCCGTAGGGGTGACGCTCGTGCACCGGCAGCTGGTTGCAGTACTCCACCGTGCGCCGGATCTCGTCGATGTTCGAGAAGTCGATCTGTGGATCCACGCCGCGGGAGAACAGATTCAGCCCCAGCGTCACCAGACAGACGTTGCCGGTGCGCTCGCCGTTGCCGAACAGACAGCCCTCGATCCGGTCGGCGCCCGCCTGATAACCCAATTCGGCTGCGGCCACGGCCGTTCCGCGATCGTTGTGCGGATGCAGGCTCAGGATCACCGACTCCCGGTTGGCCAGGCTGCGGCTCATCCACTCGATCGAGTCGGCATAGACATTGGGCGTCGCCATCTCCACGGTGGCGGGCAGGTTGAAGATGATCGGGTTGTCCGGCGTCGGGGCGATGATCTCGCCGACGGCGTCGCACACCTCCCTGGCGTACTCCATCTCGGTGCCGGTGTAGGACTCCGGCGAGTACTCGAACCGCCACTGCGTTCCCGGGTACTTCGCGGCCTCCTCGACACACTTGCGGGCACCGTCGGTCGCGATGGCCTGCACTGCGGCCCGGTCGGCGCGAAAAACCACGCGACGCTGCAGGATAGACGTCGAGTTGTAGAAGTGCACAATGACCCGCGCCGCGCCCTCGCACGCCTCGAACGTGCGCTCGATCAGTTCCGGGCGGCATTGGGTCAGCACTTGGATGGTGACGTCATCGGGAATCG
>Ga0335081_10020852_pt1 | contig 10597 bp, 13 predicted proteins | sample Lox_Sample_35_FD_206713 | JGI IMG/M metagenome (GOLD analysis project Ga0335081, IMG submission 206713) | Soil microbial communities from Loxahatchee National Wildlife Refuge, Florida, United States - Lox_Sample_3.5 | ecosystem: Environmental > Terrestrial > Soil > Wetlands | place: USA... | reverse complement strand
ATGGTAGGAGGCGGCCACGACCGCTTGTGGTACCGCATCTGGCGTACCGTGGGGGACGAGCAGCCCAAAGTCGAAGAGGACATCCTCGGCGATCCCCACCTCCGCGAGGTGGCCGACCGACTGGGTCACGACATGCAGGTCAAGACCTATACCATGCTGGGCGAGTGGCTGAAAGACAACTCCCGCAGCGCGGCCGAGGCCAAACTAGGCAAGCAGCAAGTGGCGTCCGGTGGCGTACTCTATGTCAACGAGGTGGCCGAATACCCGCACTTCAAGTATCGCGGGCACGTGGCCGAGTACGACTCGCCCCACTATGGCAAGATCCTCTACGGCACCACTCCTTACCTGCAACATAAGACTCCTGGACGGCTGAAATGGATGGGCCGTCCCACCGGCTACGACAACCAGGAAGTATATCGCGGACTGCTCGGCTTCACGCGTGACGACTTCGAGCGGCTCCAGAAAGCGCAAGTCATTTAACGCAGGAGGAATGTGATGGCAACGCAACCTACAACCAAGCCCCAATCGTTTGAGGCGTTTTGCCGGGAGACCTTCAATCCCAAGAAGGAATTTGCCAAACCGGAAGTGCTGAAGGGCTACCGAGTGTTGTCCTGTACGCAGTATATTTTGGGCCCCTCCTGCGCTTCGTATATGGCCGAACTTGGCGCCGAAGTCATCAAGATCGAAGCGCCGCGGCGGGGCGAGGCCATGCGCCACACCACGCCGTTCAACGAGCCATTCCTGTATCCGCTTTCCAAGTGGGTGCCAGAGCGCGGCACCGGACTGGGCTTTCTGGGCGCGAACCCGAACGAGTACTTCGTCTCGATCGATTTCCACCGCCCCGAAGGCCAAGCGCTGGTCAAGAAATTGGCGGCCAAGTCGGATGTGTTCGTGGAGAATTACCGCCCCGGCACTTTCGACCGTTGGGGTATCGGATACCGTCAGTTGAAGGAGATCAATCCCCGGCTCATCTATTGCTGGCTAGGTGGTTTTGGCGGCTGGGGTCCGGGACGCGTTCGCGCCTCCTACGACATCCTCGGTCAATCCCAGGGCGGAAACTTTGGCATGACCGGCAAGCAGGAGTACCTCGGCGGCGCGCCGGCGAAGCACACTATCTGGCTGGCCGATTACTGGGGCGGCATGATGGGCGCCACCCAAATCCTGGCGGCGCTATACTGGCGTGATCATGTCTCCGGCGAAGGCACCTTTACCGAGTACTCGCAGGTGCACGGCGTCACCCGCCAACTGGAGTATGCCCTCCCGCTCTATGGCCGTCACGGTATCACTCGTGAACGCTGGGGCAACTGGGATACACAGCTCTGCGTGCATGGCATCATCAAATGCGGCAAGTCCTCCTATCCCGAGTCGGAGAATCCGCAAGAGATGGAAGAGGGTTATATTCTGATCAGCGCGTATGATGATAAGGATTTTGCGCGCCTGTGCAAGGCAATCGGCGACACCACCCTGGCCGGCAAGTACGCCAAAGCGGATATCCGTATCAAGCCGGACGCCCAGATGGAGATTTATCCTGCCCTGGAGAAGTGGGCGGCCGACAAGACCAAGGAACAGGTGGCCGCTATCATGGACGCAAACAACATCATTAACCAGCCAGTGTGGAACGCAAAAGAAGTCGCAACCCATCCCCACTGGAATGAGCGTGGAGCGGTGCGCTGGCTGGATGATCCGACCTACGGTGAATTGTTGCACCAGGCGCCGGCATATAAAATGTCGGCGACTCCGCCACGGCTCAAATGGGCCCTCAAACCGGTGGGCGCCGATAACGAGTACATCTTCGGCAAGCTCGCCGGACTGACCCCTGACGATATTAAACGGCTGGAAGACCAAGAGTGCATCTGACGGAGACGAACTATGTTGCTCACATGCCCCAAATGCAGTACCAAGAATTTCCTCGATCCTTACCCTTTCTGGAATTTCAAGGGGACGACCCAGTGCGCCGGGTGCAAAGCGATCTGGCGCATCCAAACCTCAGGTGGAGCATGCGTGGCCGGACCTGAGCCGGCCAGCGGCACCGCCGACCTGTTGCCCGGCTTCGCGGAGCGGCAGGACTATTCCGCCATCTCTGGTCCGGGGCTGACCCGTCCAGCGCCTCGCGCTCGCAAGGATGCTGTCTGTAAGCCGATCCCGATCAAACGTAATGTGCGGGGCAAGATCATTGCCGGATATCCCCTAAAGAAGGAAGATCTGGTAGGCAGCAAAGCCAAATTCATGGTGGCGGGAGCCAGCTAGAGAAACTGGAGGCAACTATGGCCCATTACAACACTGAATGTCTATGCGTCCGCTGCAAACATCTGAAACCGGCGCTGGATGCCAATATCCAGAAGGCCTACCTCGGCAAGTGCGTGAAGCGCGAATGGCCGTTCACCCTGTCCATCACGCTGCAAGGCTGGACCGAGTGTGAGGTCTTCGAGGCCAGCGGCAGCACCTATGCCCCACCCGAACCAGTGGCCGCCAAGGCCGCGGTTGCCGCCGCTAAGCCGGCCGCTGCCAAGCAGGTGGAGTTCTATTACAGCTCTACCCAGAAGCCGGGCCAGACGTTTCCGTGCGATATTCCGCGGGCCCTCGAGTTGGTGAAGCAATTACACGCTGCGGGTGTGAGTTGCAAGGCCATTGACGTCGACGGCATCAAAGACCGCTTTCCCACGTATCACAAGTCGGTCACCGGCCCCGATGCCAGCGTGCGCCCGGTCTTCGGCTTCAAGGGCGCACTGGTTGAGGATTTCGGAACCACCGTCCCCGCGCTGCTGATCTTCGAAGGCGACCGCTATCCCGTCATGGCCTTTCCCCGGACCGATGCCAAGCGCGGTACGATCCGCGTCGAGCAGGCCCTGGAGGATTTGGTCGCTGAGGCGAAAGCCGTGCCCCAAGTAGCGGTGACGGCGGGATAAGGAGAACTCAAGATGGCCGACTATCTACCCCCACGCGAGTTGTGGCCGAAGCGTGTCTACACGCTGCCGGAGTTTGCCACCTATGCTGAAAGCTTCAACCCCACGGAAGAACTGCTCGGCAAGGCTGTAGCTGCGGGTCGGGGCGAGCGCACCGCTGTGCTCTTCGAAGACCAGCGGTTGACGTACAATCAGCTGCTCACGCAAGCCACCAAGTTCGCCAGCGCGCTGCGGGACTTGGGGGTGGGGGCTGGCGACCGCGTCATTCTACGCACACCGAACATACCTCCTGCCCTGGTCGCCAACTTCGCTATCCTTAAGCTGGGAGCGGTTTGCACTCCCACCTCGCCGCTGTTCTCGCGTGCCGAGATCGCGCACGTCGCCAACGACTCCGAAGCGGTGGCCATCATCGTCAGCGCTGCCCTCCTGGGGGAAGTGGAAGCGGCGCGCGATAGCTTGCAGACGGTCAAGCACATTATCGTTATCGGCGGCGATGCTGCCGAGATCAAGGCCAAGGGATTCCTCCCCTATGGCGAACTATTGCAGTCCGGCACGACCGACGTCGATCCAGTACTCCGCAAACGTGACGATGTGGGCCTGCTCCTCTACACGTCAGGCACCACCGGACGACCGAAGGGGACCGTCCACTTCGTGGAGGAACTGCTGATTGTTCCCGACGGCTTCGGTAAGTACGGATGGCAGGTCACGGAGAACGACGTTATCGGCGGGTCCGCTCCCTTAGCTTTCGGCGCGGGCTATTCCAGCTACGCGACCATTCCTTTCCGTTTCGGTGCGGCCGCATCTCTGATCGCCAGGTTCGAACCGGAAAAGATGTTCGACACCATACAAAAACATCACATCTCGATTCTGACTTTGGCCCCCACCGCCTATCGCAAGATGTTGCAGGTACCGGACGCGGGAAAGAAGTTTGATCTCAGCAGCCTGCGTGTTTGTACTGGAGGTGGCGAGAGCCTGACTGCTCCGACCTATCATGCCTGGAAGGAAAAATTCGGTCTGGAGATCTTCGAGGGGTTGGGCACAACGGAGATGATGTACGTTTTCGCCTCCAACGTGGTCAGCCGCAAGGCCAAGCCTGGTTCCTTCGGGCAAGCCGTACCGGGCTACGAACTGAAGGTCATCGACGAGGAGGACAAGGAAGCCAAGGCCGGCACAATTGGTCACTTTGTGGCTATCGGGCCGACCGGCACGGTCTACTGGCGCGATCCCGACAAACAGCGCCATGCCATTGCGCCCGGGGGATGGAATCGGGCCGGCGACTTCGTGTATGCCGATGAGGATGGCTACTTCTGGTTCGTGTCGCGGCAGGACGACATCATCAAGAGTTCGGGTTACCGCATCGGACCAGAGGAGATTGAAGTGACTCTGGCCACTCACCCGGCGGTCGCCGATGTCGCTGTCATTGGCGTGCCCGACGAGGTGCGCGGCCAAATTGCCAAAGCCTTCATCGTGCTGCGGGAGGGAGAATCTGTCAGCCCTGACGAGCTGATCGCCTTTTCCAAGGGCAAGATTGCAACCTACAAGTTGCCCCGCGAAATCGAGATCGTGAACGAACTCCCGCGCACTCCCACGGGTAAGCTGCTCCGCCGGGTGTTGCGGCAGAAAGAACCGGCGACGCAACCGTCGGCCGTGGGGACGGCGACAACCTGAAGGTTTCTACACCCGCTGTATCCTGTGCATCACTGCTGAGCCCGCACGCTGACGAAGCTGTGCGGGCTTTCTTAAAGCGAGCGTTCCCGATTGTCATTCGGGAGTTTCTTTACTTCATCCACTGGAAACGGCTATAAAGCTGTCTACAGTCATACATGGAGTTATTGATGAACAGCCTTCTTACTCACCAATGGCTGTGCGAAAGCATTGTGGAACAGGTCCCGCTTGCCATCATTTTTGGCGATCGGGAAGGGATTGTGCGGCTATGGAACAAGGGCGCGGAAGCCATGTTCGGTTGGACGGCGGACGAGGCGCTCGGCAAGTCCATGGAAATGATCATTCCCGAGAAGCACTGGCCGCGTCACTGGGAGGGCTACTTCCATGTGATGGACACCGGGACCACCAAATACGGAACGAGCGTGCTTGCCGTTCCCGCACTCACCAAGGACGGGCGGCGGATCTCGGTCGAGTTCAACGTCGCGCTGCTTAAGGGTCCCGACGGACGAGTCCTGGGCGCGGCCGCCAGCATTCAGGATGTGAGCGCGCGCTGGGAGCGGGACAAGGCCCTGCGCGCACGCCTGGCTGAACTGGAAGCCAAGCTGAAGCCCGCCCCTGTTCCGGCCAAGGACGAGACCTAGGCCTGGGCCCGCGCGTGCAAGCGATGAATGCTGCCGCCCCCTTAAAATCTGATTGCTGTTCTTGATGCTGTTGTAACCGTTACAATGCTGGATTCCTGCAACGCGTTGGTTATTTGGGTTGCAGACCCGGGAGACATCAGATGAACCTCGAACGGATCACAACATTAGCTGCCACAGACGGCCATAATATTCCTGCATATCTTCTTACCCCCGAGCATGCCCGTGCCGGCGCCGCGCTGATACCACCCTACGGCAGTACAAAGGAGCACATGCTGGGTATCGCCGCCGCACTAGCCGAGGTTGGTATTGCCGCGCTATCGATCGACCCTTGTGGTCACGGTGATAATCGTACCCCCATCGGTCCGGTGATGCGCGACGAAGTTGAAGCCGCAATTAGCTACATGCGCCGCTTCGGCCGCACGGCGGCTGTGGGTATCAGCTTGGGCGGCCGGCTGGCCCTGATGTCTTCGGCCGATTGTATGGTGGCCATATCGCCTTCCGTGGTGGCGGAAATCTCGCCCCAAGGCAAGTGGATGTTCGAGAATTTTCCCAGTCCTGCCGTGCGCGAGCCCTATTCGGGATATGTGATTGAATTGCTCGATGTCCTCGGGCCCGTCGCCTCCCATGATCGTCCATGTCTGCTGCTTTACGCCGAGCGCGACATCCCGAACATTCTGGAGGGTGCGGCTGGACTGAAGGCGACCCTGCCCAATTCCGATTTGCGATACATCACTACCGATCTGCGTCCGGACGTTAAGCATGACAACGGCCTGATCCGGTACTTGCCGCGATGGTTCAACCACGGCGAACTTAAGTTCAACTATGAGGTACTGGCCGTCACCGCAGGTTGGCTGGCGGAACGCTGCGGCAAGCCCCATGGTGCCTAGAGCGTGTTTCAAGAATCGGTTTGTGTCAGGGCAGGGCAGCAGGCGAGAGAGCGGAGGAGCGAACGATGCAGTGGGAATATTTTGATCGGATGGTGGTATTCAGCGAGAGCGAAGAGGGGATGGTCAGCGGTTTGGATTCGTGGATCAACGGCGCCGGCGCGGAGGGATGGGAACTGGTAAGCTCGGTTCCATTGATCGCCCCCAATAAGGATGGCGTCGCCTACGGTACTATCGGCATCCATATGGTGTTCAAGCGGCCACACGAGGCATCCGCAGCGGTGTGAGTTGGTTATGTCTGACTTGCGAGGACGATCGCTGATCGAGCACCGCTTTGGAAAGCTGGGCAGCGGCCAGGACGCGGTTGTCATTGGGGACGCCGAATACGACCTCCCGACGCTGCTCGCGCGTATGGACCTTGCCTTCGAAGATAGCTGGCCGATCGACGTCCAGGTGGTTCCGGAAGGACACTTTTGCGTCCGCTACTACGACGGGCAGGACCAGCGAATCGTGGCCCACGAATTCAACGCCAGTTTCGCTTTCATCGCGGAAACACGGGCGCATATTGCGGAATGGATCGGAGACGACGCCTATTTTGAGTGGTTCAAAACTGCGCCGTTCCGTTGTCCTCTGGTGCCCGGCGATGACTTCTGAGATCTAAGGTGGGAAAGGCTTTTTTGCTTGATGCGGGGAGGCTGGATGAATCCGAACAGCCCCTGCGTCCAGAGTCCCGCATGGGCCGCTGATGAACAAGTTGCGAGTCCGGGACGTCATCGAGGACCGCTTTGGACCCTTGGGGAGCGGCGCCCAGAGCCTTGCCATCCGGGGAGTGATCTATTCCCTCTCTCAACTGCTTTCACAAATCGGCGCGGAGTTCGACGATAGCAAACCGATTGATGCCCTGGTGTTGTCGGAGGGGCGCTACGTGCTGCGCTATCTCGACGGGCAGGACCAGCGCGTGGTCGCCTGTGAATTCGACGCCGACTTCCGATTGCTAGGTGAGATACGAGCCAACATCGCAGAGTGGGAAGGTGAGGATTCCAACTTCGCCCACTACAGCGGACATTAAGACTCTCGCTTGAGAGGCTAGTCTAGGCCGTTTTCTTGAAAAGGCTAAGCGCAAACAATAATACGGAGATGATCACCACAATGGGCCCGGGACTAAACCGCGGCAGCGCGATTGCGGTGATCAGAAAACCAAGAGCGGTCGCCGCTACGCTGACCAGGCATGAAGCGAAGAGGAAATGAGAAACATTGCTTGCCAATCGGCGTCCGGTGGTCGCGGGGATGATCACCAGAGCGCCGGCCAGCAGCGCCCCCATAAAGCGCAGTCCCACCAGGACCGTCAAGCTGAAGGTCAACAGGAAATAGAGATTGAGCCGGTCCAGTCGAACCGAGGTGGCGGCGGCCAGGTCGGGCGAGAAGAGGCCCAACAGAAGCTGGTCCTTGAACCGGCAAATCACGAAGATGATCAGCAGAACGGCGGCGATGCCGAGCAGGAAGGCGAACAGCGAGAGGGTTTGAAAGCGTCCGAACAACGCCTCGACGAGGTCTTCCTGAGGAGTCAATGCCGCGCCAATGGCGAGGGAACCGGCGAAAACCACCCCTATCATCGCGTCGGTTGCAAGCCCGGTTTTTTTCTGGAGCTGCCAGATCAACAGGGTGCCCAAAAACAAAGTGGCAGCACCGCCCAGCAGGGGATTGAAACCGAAAAGTAATGCGATGCCGATTCCGGGCAGCGCCACGTGCGATATCACGTCGCTGGCCAGGAGCATTCTTTTCATCAGCGCGAAGCTCCCAACCAATCCAGCCGCAACTGCAAAGAGCAGGGCGAGAACCATGCCGTAGATTTCACCCGGGCTATGCATGATCGGCGCTAGGGTGATGGTGTACGTGCTGATAGAACTTCGGCACCCCCGAGTAGACCCTCGCCAGCGTATCCGGAGTCAAAATCTCTCGCGGGCTTCCAAAGCAAGGGCTGGCCGAGCTAAGGCAGAGGACCTTGGTGGCGAACTGGTAGACGACGCTCAGATCATGCGAAACCAGCAGCACCGTGAGATTGCGCTGCAGGCGTAATTTTTCCAGCAACTCATAGACGTGTTCCTGTGCCAGTTCATCCAGGCTGGCCGTCGGTTCATCAACCAGCAGCACGGTGGGACCGCCCAGCAGCGCAAAGGTGATCAGAACTTTCTGGAATTGTCCGCCGGAGAGCACGCCGATTCTGGTAGCCAGCAGGTCGGGTGTCAGTCTGACGATTGCCGCTGTCTCATGTACCTTTTCGGCGGAAAGCTTCAGCAGGCGGGCCTTGGCCCCGAGAAGATCGCTCACGAATAGCGGCAGTTCGCGATCTGCGGCGATGCTCTGCGGAACATAGCCCAGCCTGGTTCCCGCCGCCCATTGAATGACACCGCTATAAGGCAACAGGTCCAGCAGCGCGCGCAACAGAACAGTTTTGCCGGCCCCATTCGGACCGATGATCGCCAGGTTCTCACCACGTGCGACCTCGAAGCTAAGGTCAGCGATGACAGCTCTCTCCCCGAAGCTAACGCTCAGCCTCTGCACAGAAAGCACCGATGCTTCGTTCGCTGTCGTCATAGGTCCCTGGTCTTCTAAGCAGACTTCATGCTCGCGACGGGGGACTCGCCTCCACTACGCAAGGGGCTGGCCGGTGGCGCGAACTGGAGCATTGTACATGGAGTCGATGCTCCCCAGCCCACGCCGGCCAGAAGGAAAGGGCATTTCATTAGGTACGGCATCACCGCCGCTGCGATGGCGCCGGATGCATGGCATGGAAAGCGAAGAAGAGGACACCCCGAAGCGTAACTTGGTACCGCGCATCGCGCGGCGTCACACCTTTCCGGATGTCCTCGCACGGGCCGGATCGCCCTTGTCAGGCGTGGTACCGGGCACCAACCGAAAGCACTGGGCAGGGCGCGTCGCAGGCGACCTTGTAGGCCACTCCTTCGCCCAGGTGCTTGGTCAAAGCCGCCGGTCGTTTCACACCCAGCACGATCATGTCGACGGTCGGCGCGGCAGTTCTCACAATCATCTCGGCCGCGGGACCAAATTGCACCAGGTACTCGGGCCCATGCCAAAGCTGAGTTTCTTTGGGCATCAGGGCACGGAGTTGTTTCTCCGTGTAAGCCGCCACCTCGCTCTCGTCAACCACGGGCATGGCTCCGGGTTCCGGCTCAGGCAGTACCACCCCAGGCTCCGGCGCCACATGCAGCAGCGTCAGACGGGCCCGGTTCTCCTCGGCCAGCGATATGGCGTAGGGCAGCGCGTGCAACGACTCTCTCCCGAAATCGGTGGCAAACAGAATGTGCTGAAGGTTGCCATCCATGTCCCAGCGGGTAGCATGCGGCCCCAGGGTGAGCACCGGGCACTCGGCATTGCGGAAGACCTCTTCCGCTACCGAGCCCAGCAGCAGCTTTCCCAGCCCCTTGCGGCCGCCGGTGCCGATCACGATGAGGTCAATGTCGTAGTTCCGCACCACCTGCGAGATCACTTCCGGGACTTCGCCCTGCACGATCAGTTCTTCGTGCTCGACGCCCTTGGATGTCGCGCATCTGGTCAAAGCAGTCAGCCGTTGCTTAGCTGCCAGCTTGACCTCTTCCGGATCGGGCTGCGCCGCTTCCACAAACGGCATGTGGGGCAGAACGTTGACGGTGTACAACTTGGCGCCATAGCGGTGGGCCAGGTCCACGGCATGTGGCAGGGCCGACTCCGCCATCGGCGAAAAGTCAGTGGCAAACAGAATGTTTTGCAGTTTAATGCGGGTTGGAGCAGTTACCGTTGGCATCACAAACCTCCTTCTGAAGCGGGAGGCGCGGGCGTCTGGCAAGGACCTTGTCGACTGTTGTGCCCCGTGCTCCGGCTTCGATGTAGCCCCAGGCATCAGAAGCCCAATTCTCCTCTCTGCCCAGGGTCGCGGTGGAACATCGCACAACCCTCAGTGGGAGCCGCCAGGTCACTCTTCCAGCGCTTCTTCCAATTCCTCTGTGACCGTGTGGTTGAATTCCGCCACCGGCGTGTGCGAGGTGAAATATTCGCTCTTGCACGCTGTACAACGCACGCCCAGGTCGAAGATCTCCCAAGTTTGATTACCGCAACTACAGGTGTATAGATCAGTCATAAATGCCTCCCCAGACTTGATGTCATCCGCCTCGCGCCACGATCACGGAACAGGCCGTCGAAGTGGCCGCCTTCCGGGAGCGTCGGCTCCTGTGGTTCGAGCAGGAGCAAGAGGATGCGCTTCCATTCCGCTGACGTGGTTGACGGGCAAACTGGTGGGAACTTGGAGCACCATACCTCCCCCTTTGAGGAACGAGCTCAGCTTAAAGTGGGGAGCCGCTGATGTTGGCGGCCAAGGCAGCAGTGTCTTTTCGCTACTGTAGTGCTCAGGCGGGACAGTATCTTCTCGCTGCCCGCTTGCTATAAGTATCCCTCAGCCCGGAGTCGGTTGCTGTGATGCAGATCACGCCTGTGTGGGTCAACGCCCGGG
>Ga0335081_10020851_pt1 | contig 10597 bp, 9 predicted proteins | sample Lox_Sample_35_FD_206713 | JGI IMG/M metagenome (GOLD analysis project Ga0335081, IMG submission 206713) | Soil microbial communities from Loxahatchee National Wildlife Refuge, Florida, United States - Lox_Sample_3.5 | ecosystem: Environmental > Terrestrial > Soil > Wetlands | place: USA: Florida... | reverse complement strand
CTTCATCCGCCATCGGCGTTGCGCGTAGCGCATAAGATTCGGCCTTGGCCTGATCTCCCTGGTTGCGATAGAGCACCGCCAGGTTATCCAACAAGCGCGCGACATCGACGTTGGCTGCTTCTCCCACCGCCTCCAACTGCTTCACGGCGTCCAGCAGCATCGGCTCCGCTTCGGAATATCGGCCGGTGGCGCGCAGCAGGGTTCCCAGGTTGCCTAGAACGATGGCTCTTCCCCGCGCCGCTCCGTCCCCTTGCGGCCAAGCCTCCAGCGCGCGGCGATAGAGCGTTTCCGCTTCCCCGTAGCTCGCATCCGCAAAGAGTTTCGCGCCCCGATTGGCCATCTCGAGGGCCGTCTCGGTACCCCCGCCACCCCCGCCGACCGCCATGAAAGCGGCCGCCAGAAAAACGAGTGTAAACTTCATCGCCCCTCCCATACGTACAGAATGGGCCAGTCTGCCCGGGCGGAAGGAGTATGGGGCCGTTATCTTACCGTAAGGTTTCGCGGTGTCGAGCCGTTCGCACATGTGTGACTTATCGGCGGGACTGGCGGAAGGTTCAGGGTCGATGCCGGCCCGCGGCTGCGATACTGGTGGCATGAGCGCCAGCGAAGGCATCCGCCTCTTCACACCTGTGACCGTGCGCGAGGTAACTTTCCGCAACCGCATCGCGGTTTCGCCGATGTGCCAGTACTCCAGCCAGGACGGCTTTGCCAGCGATTGGCACCTGGTGCACCTGGGCAGCCGCGCCGTCGGAGGCGCCGGACTGGTGATGGTGGAAGCCACAGCCGTGGAAGCCCGCGGCCGCATCTCGCCTTCCGACAACGGCATCTGGAAGGACGAGCACGCCGAGGTTCTCTCCCGCATCGCCGCTTTCGTACGGCAGCAAGGCGCGGTGGCCGGCATCCAACTGGCTCACGCCGGCCGCAAGGCCAGCACGCTCCGCCCCTGGGAAGGCGGCGGCGTTATCCCCGAAGGGGCTGGCGGCTGGCAGCCCGTGGCGCCCAGCGCGGCACCCTTTCAGCCCACCGATCCGGCTCCCGCGGAATTAACTTCATCCGAAATCGCTGTGCTCGTCGACGCTTTCGCCGCGGCCGTCCGCCGTTCGCTGCGAGCCGGCTTTCAAGTAGTGGAGATTCACGGTGCGCATGGCTACCTGATCCACGAATTCCTCTCGCCGCTGAGCAACCGGCGCGGCGACCGGTACGGCGGCGCGTTTGAAAACCGCGTTCGTTTTGCCCTGGAAGTGATCGAAGCCGTGCGCGGGGCCTGGCCGAACCACCTGCCGCTGTTCCTCCGGATATCCGCCACCGACTGGGTGGACGGCGGCTGGGATATCGAGGACTCAGTGCAACTGGCGCGGCGCGTGCGTCAATTGGGCGTGGATCTGATCGACTGTTCGTCGGGGGGACTGTCGCCGCAACAGAAAATCCCGCTGGCCCCGGGTTACCAGGTGCCGTTTGCCGCGCAGATCAAGCAGGAGGCGGAAATCCTCACCGGTGCAGTGGGACTGATCACTACGCCAGCCCAAGCCGACGAGATCGTGCGCTCGGGGCAGGCGGACCTGGTGCTGCTGGCGCGCGAGTTTCTGCGGGATCCGTACTTTCCGTTGCACGCCGCGAAAACATTGGGCGTGGACACGAAGCCGCCGCTGCAGTATTTGAGGGCATTCTGATGCGTGGCGCACCGCACGGTGCGTACGGGCTGGTCCCGGCGAGTGTCGGCAGGAGTACCGACACGCCAGACTGAGAGTCCGCGCCCCCTCGCGCGGCTTTGAGCTGGACGCGAGCCAAAAAGAAAAGGCGGCCCATCCCATCTGCGCTCGGGACAGGCCGCCTGGATATTTCCTCGCCGGCGCGACGGCCGGTACGGGGTGCAACTACGTGCTGGACTTCTTCGCGGTTACTTCGGTGGTTGTCGGATCCCCACCGCCACGGCCCGGGCGAGTGATCTTCAGCTTCATGCTGTCGCCGTCCACCGTGCCCTCGTACTTGGTCACGATTTCGTTCCCGCCCATGCTCCGCTTCACTTCAAAGTAAACGTTGTTGCCGTCCACCTTGCCGTTGGAGATCTCGGTCGGAGGAGGAGGCTCGCCACCCCCGCGGCCAAAGCCAGGAACGCTGCCGGTCAGTTTGCCGCCATCCTGTTTCAATGTGATGGTCGTTTGCATCGGACCATTGCGCCCCTGCGTCTCGTAGGTCCACTTGCCGGTGACATCTGCCGCGATGGCGACAAACGCGACGACAAGCAGAATCGTCATTACAAAAAGCAGCTTTTTGGTCATAGTACAAGCCTAGGCGTAGTTCAAACGGGGTAGGTTACAACTCCGCGTGCTCTGAGGCCAGATTCTCCGGCGGGTGGCCCACACCAGCCCAGGCGATTTTCAGACCACCAAATCTACTGCGTTGAATCTACTACACTTAGCGTCACATCCCCAACGTTGCGATGACGCCCGCATGGTCGGAAGCAAAGGGTGGGGAAAAGCCCGGAGCGCCGGGGGCTACCACCTGGGCTTCCGAGAGTATCTGCATGCCTCGGGAGAAGATCAGGTCGATCCGCTCGAAGGGGGTGAACGGCGGGAAAGCCACGGGGAACTGATCTTCCAGATACAGCGGCCAGGTGTTCCCTGGATCACCCGGGTGGGTCATGCTCCATACATCCGTGAATCCGGCCGCCCGTATGTCATCCGCCGACGGCGTAAAATCCACGGAGGCGGGATTGTCGTTGGCATCGGAATTGAAGTCGCCACAGATGACCACAGGCCCGGTAGTGTTATGGAGTGACGTGAGCAGTTCCTCTGCCTGCGCCACCTGCACAGCAGTGGCCTCCGGAACGCCGGGCACCGTGCTTTCCAGGTGCGTGGTGACCAGATGGAACTGCTTGGCGCCAACGCCAACGTCCGCCGAAATCCAGCCCGAGTGGATCTGCAATCCCGCAAAAGGCAGGAATGCGTTAAAGATGTGCGACTGCACGTTGGAAAAACGAAGCAGCGGCGGACTTAGGTCGACCCGCGCCAGCAGCACGTTCCTGTCGGTATAACGAAGCGCGCCGATTTTGTTGCCGGGCAGCGCGACATCGTCCACCGTGTTGACTGCCACCACGTCATAGAACGCTCCGTGCTTCAAGAGTTCCAGCAGGAGAAACGCCAGGTGGTCGTAGACCGGAACAATGGCCGTATTGGGCGTGGGCCCGATCCGCCAGAGCGCCACTTCCTCCAAAGCGATGATGTCCGGTTTCTGTGCGGCGATCTTCCCGGCCAGCAGGGCGTCGCGCTGTTCCAGATGGCTCGCCTGCAACTCGGAGAAGGTCAGATCCACTGCGTCCGCCAAAGACATCGCGCCCTGGCTAGCCGCCACAATGTAGCCCTGGTCGGTGCCGTCATCCATGTTCTGGGTCATGATTTTGACAGTCGTACCGCCGCCAGCCGCGATTGCCCAGCCGGCTGCGGCGATGAAGAGAAGAGTGAGAACCGCGAACTTACGCAACATATGTACCTCCGAACGCTGGCCGGGAGCCCGCGGCGAGCGAGCCTCCAGCCCCCAGTAGGTATAGGACAAATAGATCCCGAAAGCAAGGGGACCGGGGATATCTGGGATATCTGAGCGGGTCCGGTGCCGCAGTTGATCGAGGGAGCGATCAGCGATCAGCAATCAGCGATCAGGTAAAGCAAAGCCAGCTTTGGCTGACGGCTGAGCGCTGACTGCTGATAGCTGTTGCTGCCAGCTTGCTTAGAACGGCGCGTCAAGCCGCCCTCTCCGCCACCAGGCACAGGATCGCGATGGTGGCGCAGACCGCCGCGAACCAGTCGCCGAATCGCGTGTAGACGGTCTTGTCCGCAATGTAGGTGAAGCCCGTGTAAGAGGTCGCCTCGACGTACCCCGGCAGCGTTCCGCGCAGCCGCCCGGCCGAATCGATGGTGGCGGTGACGCCATCGTTGGTGGAACGCAGAATCCATCGGCGGTTCTCGGCCGCCCGCATGCGGACGATCCGCAAGTGCTGCTGGCGTGCAGCGGTGTGTCCGTACCAGCCGTCGTTGGAAATGTTGAACATCACTTCGGCTCCGCCGTCGGCGAATTTCCGCACGAAGTTGGGAAAGACTGATTCGTAGCAGATGAACGCGCCGATTCTATGGCTCCCCACAGACGAGACCACCACCCGTTTGCCGGCGGCGAAATCACCGGCCTCCGTGGAGATCTTTTTGGTTACGCCGCCGAACGGCCACGGAACAAACTCGCCGAACGGCACCAGGTTCACCTTGTCGTACCGGCTGACGGGCACGCCGGCCGGCGAGACCAGGGTCGCGGAATTGAGAGGCGCGCCCGATGGGGTGTGCGCCACGACGCCGGTCAACACGTAGGCACGGGTGGTCTGCGCCATGGTGTCGATGTAGTCGCGAAAACGGTCATCTTCGTAGTAATAAAACGGCGCCGGCACTTCCGGCCATACCAGGATCGAAGGCGGTTCGTCGGGATGCGCCAGCGCGCTGCGAACGGTCAGCGCCATCAGCCGGCGCTCCGCCGCGTCGAGCGATAGCGGCGTCCACTCCTCGGTCTCGGAAATGTTGGGTTGCGCCAGCAGGGCCGTCTCGCGGCCGCGCTCCGCGGGCGGCAGGGCCGGCAGCAGGCCGAGGAGCAGCAGCGGCGCCAGCCATAGCAGCTCCAGCCGCGAGCGCCGCAGAATCGCCAGCGCCAGCCCGGTGGCCATCATCATGAACGCGAAGGAAAGCCCGTAGACGCCGGTGAGCGGGGCCAGACGCATGGGAAGCCCCATGTCGATTCCCGCGTTACCCAGTGCCAGCCAGGCGAAGCCGAGGGACCCATGCGTCACCTCGATGGCCACCCACAGCGCGGACACGGCGGGCACGGCCCACCATCGCCGCACCAGAAATCCCGCCAGCAAGGCGAAGAAGGCCAGGTGCAGCGCCTTGACCACGCAGAACAGGAGGAACAGCGCCCAACCGGCGGCGGCGCCTGTGCCGCCGTAGACCGCAAGATCGAACTGTATCCAGTAGCAGACGCCGAACCAGTACACGACGCCGCATACCCAGCCGAGCAGGAATCGCCGCAGCGGCCGGCCCTCGCGCGCCAGCGCTACCAGTAAAGGGGTAAGGGCCACCGGCGCCAGCCATGCCAGGTTGAACCGGGGAAACGTCAGGATCAGCAGGGCCGCCGAGCCCAGCGCCAGCAGGAGGTTCAGCACGACACCCGTCGCGCCGCTTCGCCGGCCGCGCCGGCGCTCACTTCATCGGCCATGTAGGAACTGCGCACCAGTGGGCCACTGAACACCATCTTGAAGCCCAGCGCCAGGCCGTAGTCGCGGTAGGAATCAAATTGACGGGGTTCCACATAGGCCGCCACCGGCAGGTTGCGCCGGGTGGGCTGGAGGTACTGCCCGATGGTTGCCACGTCGGTTCCGGCGGCGTGCAGATCGGCGAGCAGCGTGCGCACTTCCTCTTCGGTCTCGCCCAGCCCCACCATGAAACCCGACTTGGTGAGCACGTCCCTGGCGTACCGGCGCGCGAACGCCAGTACCTCGAGCGACTGGCGGTAGTCGGCCTGCGGGCGAACCCGGGCATACAATCGCTCGACGGTTTCCATATTGTGGTTGAAGACGTGAGGCCCGGCATCGAGCACGCGGGCCACGGCGCCGAGGTCGCCGCAGAAATCCGGCGTCAGCACCTCCACGCGCGCCTCAGGCAGCGCCGCGCGCACCTCGCGCACGGTGGCCGCGAAGTGGTGGGAACCGCCGTCGGCCATGTCGTCGCGGTTGACGCTGGTAATCACCACGTAGCGGAGCCCCATATCGGCCGCCATGCGCGCCACATTGGCGGGCTCGGCGGGATCGAGCGGAATGCTTTGCCGCGCCGGGTTGAACTTCGGCACGGAGCAGAAGCCGCAGCCCCGCGTGCAGCGGTCGCCCAGGATCATGAACGTGGCCGCGCCGCGGTGGAAGCATTCATGGATGTTGGGGCAGCGCGCCGATTCGCACACCGTGTGCAGCTTCAACTGGCGCAGCCCTCGTTTGAGCTGGTTAAGCGACTGGAAGTGCGTGCGGCTCTTGCGCGCCCACTCCGGAAGCCGCGGCCGGGCGCCGCCGCTGATTTGTACCAGCGGCTCGCTCACGGTTTGCGGATCAACTGGCTGAACCCGGCGTCTTCCAATTGCTTCTTTGCGCGGGCCAGCGAGTCCTTATCGGTATACGGCCCCACCCACACCACGGTGAGATTGTTCGGCCCGGGCCGCACCTCGGCCGGGAATCCCTGGTCCTTGAGAGTCTGATACACCGCCTGGGCGGACGCCCGGGTGGCTCGTGCGGTGACCTGCCAGTAGGTCCCGTTGGCCGGCTCAGCGGCTGCTTGAGGCGCCGGAGGTTCCACCTTGGCGGGGGCAGCCGCCGACGCGGCTGCTTCCCTCGCGGGCTGCGTGGTCGGCTGCGGCGGCGCTTCCGCCGGCGGCGCGCCGCCGGGCTGGGATGCGTCCGCAGGCTGCGAGGCCGGAGAAGCTGAACTGCCGGCCGGCGTAGATTCGGGGCTGGGTGGCGGAGCCGGAGATGCCGGCTGCGGCCGGTTTTCCGGCTGCGAGGTCGCGGGCGCCTGCGCGGCTGCCTCCGTCGCTTTCCCCGACTTGGGCGAGTTCTGCCCGAGCACGTAACCCATGGCAAACACCACCGCCAGCAGCAACACACCGATGAAGAAGCCGCTCAGGAGCTGCTTGTCGCCGACCACCAGTTCGAACTCGCCGGTTTCCTTGTTTCTCATGTCTTACGAACGCGTGCCGCCCGGCTGGCTGCTCTGAGCGAGATGGTCCAGCGCTCCCTTTAATGAAGCAATTATATCTATGGGAAGAGGAAACACAATGGTGGTGTTCTTCTCCACACCGATCTCCACCAGGGTTTGCAGGTAGCGCAACTGGATGGCCACGGGCTGCTTCTGAATCACTTCCGCCGCCATGGCCAGCTTCTCCGACGCGGTATATTCGCCCTCGGCGTGAATGATTTTGGCGCGGCGCTCGCGTTCCGCCTCAGCCTGCCGCGCGATGGCACGGATCATCTGTTCGGCCAAGTCCACCTGCTTCACCTCCACCATGGTCACCTTCACGCCCCAAGGCGAAGTGTGCTGGTCCAGGATGGATTGCAGCCGCACGTTCAGGGTCTCGCGCTGGCTGAGCAACTGGTCCAGATCCACTTCTCCCAGGACGCTGCGCAGGGTAGTCTGCGCCAACTGCGAGGTGGCGTAGAGGAAATTGGAGACCTCCACTACCGCGAGGCGCGGATCGATCACGCGGAAATAGATCACCGCGTTGACCTTCACGGTAACGTTATCGCGCGTGATCACGTCCTGCGACGGCACTTCCAGGGTGTCGATGCGCAGCGAGACCCGCACGATGCGATCGATGGGAGCGAACACCAGGATGATGCCCGGCCCTTTCGGATGCGATAACAGGCGGCCGAACCGGAAAATCACGCCCCGTTCGTACTCGCGCAGAATCTTGATGGAACTGATCAGGTACAGTACGACGATCACTATGATGATAGTGGTGAAGCTGGTGAAATCGATCATTACGGTCTCCTCTTGATCTTCAACTTACCGCCGGTGCGTGACGCCGACACTCGAACTGGCGCGCCGAGCCGTCAATCCACCACCGGTTCTACCGTGAGCTTCAGCTTGTCGATCCCCGTGACCCGCACCCGCCCGCCGGCCGGCACGTTCCTCGGGGCCACCGCGTTCCAATACTCGCCGTGCACGAAAACTTTGCCTTCCGGCGCCAGTTCGGTCACGGCGGCGCCGGTTTCACCGATCATGCCTTCGCTGCCCGTCTCCACCTTGTGGCGCCGCGCGCGCAGCGCCAGAGACAGCAGGAACACCGTGATGGCGGAGAAAGGAATCACCAGGGCCAGCGCGGTCCCCAGGTGAATGCGCATTTCGGGAAGCGGGCTGTTGATCAGCATGACTGCCCCCAACACCATCGACACCGCTCCGCCCACGCCGAGAATCCCGTGCGTGGCGAACTTGGCTTCCAGCACGAACAGGGTGAAAGCCAGCAGGATCAGCGCCGCCCCCAGCCAGTTAATGGGTAGCACGGAGATGGCGGAAAGTCCCAGCAGCACCAGAATCGCCCCCACGACTCCCGGCACGATGAGGCCGGGCGAGTTGATTTCCAGGTAAATCATCAACGCGCCGATCACCAGCAGGACCAGGGCGATATTGGGGTCGGCGATGGCGCTGATGATCTTCTGGCGCAGCGTCTTTTCGTAGTCCACAACCGTGGCGCCGGCGGTGTGCAGGGTCTGGACGCTGCCGTCGAAGCGCGTCACTTTGCGGCCGTCGAGCGCCGTCAGGAGCTGCTCCTCGTTGTTGGCGAGAAGATCCACCAGGTGCTGGTCCAGCGCCTCGCGCTCGGTGAACGACTTGCTCTGCCGCACGGTGGTCTCGGCCAACTCGCTGTTGCGCCCGCGCTTGTTGCAGATGCTGCGCAGGTATGCCGCGGCGTCATTCTCCACTTTTTGGTTCATCACCGCGTCCATCTCCTGGCCCATGGCGACGGGATGGGCCGCGCCGGTATTGGTGCCGGGCGCCATGGCCGCCACGTCGCCGGCTTCCAGCAGGAAGAATCCGGCGGAAGCCGCGCGGCCGCCGCTGGGCGCCACATAAGTCACCACCGGGACGGGGGAGGACACCATTTCCTCGATGGTCTCGCGCATGGCGTCCATCAGACCGCCGGGCGTGTTGAGGCGCATCAGAACGATGGAGGCGTTCTCAGCGCGCGCCTGCGCGATCGCGCCCTTGACGATCTCGGCCGTGACAGGGTGCACTACCCCGTCCACGTTCACCGCGATCACCTTCGGGGCCGCGAAGGCTGCTGGCGCGATAAGCGCAAGAATAGCCGCGAGAGTTGCGCTGCCTCGCACTCTAATCTCTAGTATACGCTACGAAGACAAGCTGGTCTGAAAAACACAATGGTAATCGGGTTGATAGAAACTTTTAATGAAAGTCCGCGATGGAATCGGGTAAAATAAGAGAAATCGTTCGCATTAAGGGAGCTATTTAAACACTATGGCAACTAAGCGTGTTTCCGAGAAAGAAATCGTGGTTTCCCCGGCCACGCCACTCCGTCACCAGCCCGCAACCACGCGGCGCATTCGACCGTCCGTCACGCCGGCAAGGCCAACTCACGAGGACATCGCGCTCCTGGCGCATTCTTATTGGGAAGCTCGCGGTTGCGAGGGCGGTTCGGCCGAGGAAGACTGGCTGCGCGCCGAGCGGGAACTCACCCACTCCGCGGCCATCTGATTTCTCTTACTTGTACTTTCGCAGCACCGCCAGCAGACGTCCCTGGATCTGAACATCCCGTGCCGGGAGTGTGATCGGCTTCAAAGTAGAATTGGCCGGCTGCAACCGCACCATGTCTCCAGTCTCGCGATAGAAGCGCTTGAGAGTAGTTTCGCTCCCCGAGACCAATGCCACCACGATATCGCCGTCTTTGGCCTGCGCAGCTTTCTCCAGCAGGATCATATCGCCGTCGCAAATGTGGTCGTCGATCATGGAATTGCCGCACACCTCGAGGGCGAACGTATTGGGATCGCCGGCGAAATCGGCAAGACTCAACGCTTCCCGCTGCTCCATGGCTTCTACCGGCGCCCCGGCGGCGATCCGCCCCAACAGCGGGATCTCCAGCGGCGCACGCCTGCCGCGCTGGTGCTCCTGGAGGTATTTCGGCGTCAGCTCCAGCGACCGGCTCTGGTTGAACCCGCGCTTCAGGTAGTTCTTGGCCTCCAGGATTGAAATGTGCTTGTGGACCGTGGCCAGCGAAGCCAGATCCAGCCCCCGGGCAATTTCTTCGTAGCTCGGGCAGTAGCCGTTCTCCTCGAGGAATCCGGCAACGAAATCGAGTACCTGCTTTTGCCGCTTGGTGAGCGCCATAAAAGCCCCTATCTATTCTGGGCGAACAAAAGGGGAAAATCAAGGGAAAAGTGAAGCTAAAGTATTTCTTCCTTAAAGCCGATAGCTTGACCGGGCAGCATTTTGTGATCTCGAATCAATCGTCACTCTCGGAGCTGGAAAGTTGCCATCGGTTGGGGGCGGCGGTGTTGGATTGCTACGTCACGGGCATCAAGAACATCGCCCATTACGCCGTAGAACTCGACTCGGCTACCACAGCCCCACACCGGCGCCATCTTTCCGCCCTGGCCGCGGAAGTGGCGGATGGGCGGCCCGATGCTCTCGCGGAGAGCCGCGCCACCCTGCGTGGACTCCTCCGCGAGTATCGCGATAAGGCCGCGGCATATCTCAACGGCCTGCGCAGCCAATTGAGCAGCACCGCACAGGCCCTGCAGGACACGGTGGAAGCGCTCTCGCAATCGGACGGCGATCATACTGCCACGCTTCGCACTGCCTTGGCGCGCCTGCGCGAGGTGGCGAAATCACCGGAAGGATGCGCTGTGGGCGCGGTGGTCAATGCCGCGGCTGATTCCATCGAACAGAGCCTGGAGCAAATCCGGAAGCAACATCAGTTCACCATCTCGCAATTCCAGACGGAAATTCGCCTGTTACATTCCCGAATCGAATCCCTGGAAACCGCGGCGGCGCTCGACCAGGCCACCCGC
>Ga0335081_10020850_pt1 | contig 10597 bp, 7 predicted proteins | sample Lox_Sample_35_FD_206713 | JGI IMG/M metagenome (GOLD analysis project Ga0335081, IMG submission 206713) | Soil microbial communities from Loxahatchee National Wildlife Refuge, Florida, United States - Lox_Sample_3.5 | ecosystem: Environmental > Terrestrial > Soil > Wetlands | place: USA: Florida... | reverse complement strand
GATGAACCGGTCCAGGGTGATGGCCAGCAGGAGCAGGAAACCCCAGATCGCCTGGTCCCAGAACGGCGAGATGCCCAGCACGTAGAGCGCGGAGCTTATGGTGTTGAGCAGCAGCGCGCCGAGCGCCGCCCCCACCGCGCTGCCGCTGCCGCCGAAGATCGCGACCCCGCCGACCACCACGGCGGATATCACCTGGAGTTCGTAACCCGTTCCGGCGGTCGAGTCGATGGTGCCGTACTGCGCGGCCCATAGCACCCCGGCCACCCCGGCGATGGCGCCGCTCACGGTGAACGCCATGAACACCCGCCGCCCGACCGGGATCCCGGCCAGCCGCGCGGCCTCCGGATTCGACCCCATCGCGTAGAGTTCCCGGCCAGACCGGAACGAGCGCAGGTAGTACGCTCCGATCGCGATCACCACCGCGATCGCGATGGCCAGCACGGGGATGCCCAGCACGGTGGCCTTCGGGATGTTGAGGAAGGCGTCGGGCAGCGAGTTCGCGACGACTTCCTTGCCGCCGACGATCAAGATGTCGACGCCGCGGAAGATATAGAGGGTGGCCAGCGTCACGACCAGGCTCGGCACCTGGCCGGCCGCCACCATGATCCCGTTCAGCAGGCCGCACGCCAGGCCGATGCCCAGGCCGGCCAGGAACACCACGACGATGGGAATGCCGTGGTGCTGCCCGAACAGGCTCGCGGACAGGTAGGCGGAGAGGCCGAGCACGGATCCGACGGACAGGTCGTAGTTCCGGCTGATGACCACCATCGTCTCGCCCAGCGCGAGCAGCGCGAACACCGTGGTGTTGACCAGGATGAACTGGATGTTGGTGATGTTGAGGAACCGGGGCTGGATGGACGCGGTGACGGCGACGAACACCACCAGGACGACGATGATGCCCGATTCCCTGATCCGGAAGACCCGTTCGGTCAGCCTGCGCGCGCCCGTGCCGGCGGGCGCCGGCGGGCGTTCGCTCCGGGAGACCACCGTGGTACTCACCGTCCGGCCTCCCTCGCGGGCGCTTCGCTTGCTTCGGGAGGCGGGGCCTGGCCGGTGGCAGCGGACAGGATCTCCTCCTCCGAGGCGTCCGCGTGCGCGAGCTCGGCCATCAGCCGCCCCTCCCGCATGACCAGGATCCGGTCGCTGATCCGCAGCACCTCGGGCAGCTCGGACGAGATCATCAGCACGCCCACCCCGTCCCGGGCCAGCTGGATCAGCAGGTGATGGACCTCCGCCTTGGTGGCCACGTCGATGCCCCGGGTCGGCTCGTCCACGATCAGCACGGCGGGCTTGCGGCCGAGCCATTTGGCCAGCACGACTTTCTGCTGGTTGCCGCCGGAGAGCATGGACACGGGGTCCTTCAGCCTGCCGTACTTGATCTTCAGCCGGGCCGCCCAGTCGGTGGCCAGGCGCCGCTCGGCCGCCGAGCGGATGAGGCCCGCGCGGCGCAGCCGGCGCAGTGAGGCGAGCGCCACGTTCTGCTGCACGGACATGTCCATGACCAGGCCCTGCTGGCGGCGGTCCTCGGGCACGAAACCCACCCCGGCCGCCATGGCCCCGGTCGGCGAGCCGCGGCGGAGCTGGTGTCCCCGCACCGCGACCGTGCCGGCGTCGTACTTATCGATGCCGAAGATGGCCCGGGCGACCTCGCTGCGCCCGGAGCCGACGAGCCCGGCCAGCGCGACGATCTCGCCGGCCCGGACGGTGAACGAGATGTCGGTGAACACTCCCTCGCGGGTCAGCCGCTCCACCGTCAGCAGCGGCTCGCCCGGCGTGCCGTGCTCCTCGGCGGGCCGCTCGGCCAGCTCCCGGCCGACCATGGCCCGGACCAGGTCGCCGGCCATCAGGCCCGCGAGCTCCCGGTTGAGCACCTGCTTGCCGTCGCGCATCACGGTGACGCGCTGGCAGAGCGCGAAGACCTCCTCGAGCCGGTGCGAGATGAACAGGACCGCGGTGCCCGCGGCGCACAGCGTCCGCACCACGTCGAAGAGCCTGTCCACCTCGGCGGCGGACAGCGCGGCCGTCGGCTCGTCCATCACGATGACCCGCGCCTCGAGCGAGATGGCCTTGCCGATCTCGACCACCTGCTGATCCGCGATGGACAGCCCGCGGGCGATCCGCGCCGGATCGAGCGGTACCCCCAGCCGGCCGAAGATCGCCGCGGCCTCTGTCCGCATCGCCCGCCGGTCGATGCGGCGGCCCGAGGTCAGCGGCTGGCGGCCGATGAACATGTTCTCCGCCACGGTCAGGTCGGGGAACAGCGCCGGCTCCTGGTAGATGACCGCGATCCCGGCCGCCCGCGCCGCCGCCGGACCGTGCAGCGTGACCTCCCGGCCATCCGCGAACAGCGACCCGGCGTCCGGCTGATGCACGCCCGCCAGGATCTTCACCAGCGTCGACTTGCCCGCCCCGTTCTCGCCGACCAGGGCGTGAGCCTCTCCGGGATACAGCTCGATCGATCCGTCGAGCAGAGCCTGCACCGCACCGAACGACTTCGCGGCATGCCGCAGCACCAGGACCGGCTCCGCGGCAGCGTCAGCCGGCCTGGCGTCCTCGCCGGCCTGGCCGCCCGAAGCCATCTCCACCCTGCGCTCCTGCCATGAATGGAACGTTTCAATTTGCACCAGTAGTGTTACCTCAGCAAGTCGGCGTGTCAATGACCTCCCTATCGCTCGCCGCCGAATCGTTATCGGCCGTCGGCGTCTACGATTGGAGGGCCGAGACGTGTTGAGCCAGCGTGCGAAGGGTTAAGGTCCGAGGGCTGATGGCTGCGGGCATGAAGGACGTGGCGAGCCTGGCCGGAGTGGCGGTCGGAACGGTTTCGAACGTGCTGAATCATCCCGATCTGGTGCGGCCGCTGACCCGCGCTCGTGTCGAGGCGGCGATGGAGGAGCTCGGGTTCATCCCGAACGGCTCCGCGCGCCAGCTCCGGGCGGGCCGCAGCCGCTGTCTCGGGCTTGTCGTGCTGGACGTGACCAACCCGTTCTTCACCGAGGTGGCCCGCGGCGTCGAGGATTACGCGCAGGCGGCCGGCTACGCCGTGATCTTGTGCAATTCGGACGAGGCTTCTGACAAGGAGCGCCAGTACTTGCGCGTGCTCGAGGAGCAGCGGGTGCGCGGCATCCTCATCACCCCGGTGCACGGCCGGGCGCCCGAACTGCGGCGCATCCGCGACCGCGGCACCCCGGTCGTGCTGCTCGACCGGCCGGGCTCGCCCGGACAGTGCTCGGTGGCCGTCGATGACCGGCGGGGCGGCGAGATCGCGGTCTCCCACCTGCTGAGCCTCGGTCACCGCAGCATTGCCCTGGTCAACGGCCCGACCGCGATCCGCCAGTGCGCTGACCGGCGCCAGGGCGCCCGTCGCGCCGTGGAACGGGCGGGCCTGGACCCGGCGGAGGTCCTCACCGAGATCACCGTGCAAGCGATGAACGCGCGGGCCGGGGCCGCGGCGGCCGACGAGCTCCTCGGCGAGGCACCCAAGCCGACCGCCGTGTTCTGCACCAACGACATGCTGGCCCTGGGCCTGCTGCGCCGGCTGAGCCAGGCCGGGGTGGCGGTGCCCGGCGGCCTGGCCGTGGTCGGCTACGACGACATCGAGTTCGCCGCCGACGCCGCGGTGCCGCTCACCTCGGTGCGCCAGCCCAAGTACCAGCTCGGCTGGGCCGCCGCCGAGCTGATGCTCGACGAGGCCGACCGGTCCGCCGAACACGAGCATCGCCGCATTGTCTTCAAGCCCGAGCTGGTGGCACGGGCCAGCAGCGGCTCGCACCCCCAGGAGACAGCCCCGCACGAGGCAGCCCTCCGCGAGGCAGCCCTCCGGGAGGCAGCCCTCCGCGAGGCAGTCGCCGGCGCGTAAGCCACCTGCGGCCCTCGGGCCTTCGCCCGGCCGGGTTCCCGTGAGGCGCGGGCACGCTGACCGGCGTCATCGGCGGCTACGAGGAGGGCGGCGACTACGACTGGGCCTCCTACAGCGCGGTGCTCGGCTCCGCCGCGCTCGCCCTGTACCGGCAGGCCGAGGCGACGAGCTAGCAGCGGCGACTGGACCGCGGTGACTGGGCTGGCACCGGGGACGGGCTGACACCGGGGACGGGCTAGCAGCGGCGACTGGGCTGCGGTGACTGGGCTGGCACCGGGGACGGGCTGACACCGGGGACGGGCTAGCAGCGGACGGCGCGCAGCGCGACGGTGACCATGGGCAGCGTGAATTCGCCGTCCGACGTCTCCGGCTGCGCCTGCAAGAAGCCGCGAACCTGGGCAAGCAGCCCCGCCCGTTCGGCCTCATCCATCACCAGCAAGTGAGAGTGGGTCGCGATGGTGGCCAGCAGTGAGCCGGCGGTGCGCGGCTGCCCGTGCCCGAACTCCCGCGTCTGGCCGTCGCGGAACAGGCCGGCACCGGCCGCGGCCATCCGGTCGGCGCGGGCCTGGTCGCCCCCGCTACGCCATCTGAGCAGCGTGATGCTGGCCTTGCGCTTGCTGATCTCGGCCAGTTCCGCCACCCAGCCGACCCGGTCATCGTCCACGTTCCACAGCCCGGCCACCACGCCGCCGGGGGTCAGCACGCGGGCAATCTCCGGCATCGCGCGGTCCATGTCGAACCAGTGCATGGCCTGGGCGGCCAGCACGGCGTCGGCACTGGCATCGGGCAGCGGGATCTCTTCCGCGCTCCCCGGCACCGAACGCACCTCGGGCATCGCCCGCCGCAACTCGGCCAGCATCTGCTGGTCGGGTTCTACCGCGGTCACGTCGGCGCCTAGACGGATCAGCGTCGCGGTCAGCTTGCCGGTGCCCGCGCCGATGTCGACGACCCGGAGCGGCCGGCGGGCCGAGACCGGCTCGAGCGCCCACCGGACCGCGGCCTCGGCGTAGCCGGGGCGATGCTCTGCGTAGGCACTTGCGGCGGCGCCAAACGACGAGCCGTGCCGCAGCCGCTCCACGGTCTCCGCCTCGGTCTCGGGCTCGGCCTTCGGCTTGGCGTCCGCCGCCCCCGTCTGCTCGTCCACCCGGCCGAGCTTATTCGGACCGGGCGCTGAGCTAGCCGGCCGGGGCTACTCGGGCCGGGGCTGAGCTGCCGGCCGGGGCTACTCGGCCGGGTGCCGGGCGTCGTAGGCGGCCCGGGCGGCTTCGATCTCGGGCAGGTGACTGTCCGCCCAGGTGACGAGCTTGCCGATGGTGTCGAGGAGGGTGCGCCCCATGGGGGTGAGCGCGTATTCGACCCGCGGCGGGATGACCGGATGGATGGTCCGGGTCACGATGCCGTCCCGCTCCAGTCCGCGCAGCGTTACCGTGAGCATCCTGGCGGTGATGCCGTCGATGGACCGGTGCAGTTCGGTGAACCGCATGGTGCCCTGCCCGAGCAGGTCGATGACGTACATCGACCACTTGTCGCCGACGCGCTGAAGCACCTCCCGCGCACGGCAGCTCGTCGGCGCGCCGGCCGTCCCCGGTTCGCTGCCCGCCCCCGTATCGATGGCCGCCCCCGTATCGATGGCCGCCCCCGTATCGATGGCCGCCCCCGTATCGATGGCCGCCCCCGTATCGATGGCCGCCCCCGAATCGCACGCCGCCAGAGGGTCGCCGGCCGACCCTGACGGCTCGCTCACCGGGCCGGCTTGCCCGGAATCCACGACATCGCCTCCTAGGTATCTCACCAGGCTACTTCGCGGAAGCTGGTTTGGCCTAGTGCTTGACGCTTCAATCAATACTAGGTTACTGTTAGGAAGTTAGGTACGCGAGCGAAGTCACATACGGTTAAGAACCACCCTACCTGGAGGAATGATGACTGAGACAGCCGTGGAGATTCCCGGCTACGTCGCCGGGACGTGGAGCATAGACGCCGTGCACTCCGAGGTGTCCTTCGTTGTCAGGCACATGATGGTGAGCAAAGTCCGCGGCCGTTTCGACAAGTTCGAAGGGACCATTGTCACCGCCGGGGACCCGCTGCAGTCCCGCGTGGACGCCACCGTGGACCTGAGCTCGGTGAACACCGGCGAGCCCAACCGGGACAACCACATCAGGAGCGCCGACTTCTTCGAGGTCGAGTCGCACCCCACGATGACGTTCCACTCCACCGGTGTCCGCCCCGACGGTGACAGCTTCCTGCTCGACGGCGACCTCACCATCCGCGGCACCACCCGCCCGGTCACGCTGAAGCTCGAGGTCAACGGGTTCGGCCCGGACGCCTACGGCGGCACCCGGGCGGGCTTCTCCGCCACCGGCGAGATCAACCGGCACGACTTCGGCGTCAGCTACAACGGCCCTATCCCCGGCGGCGGCGTCGCGGTGAGCGAGAAGGTCACGATCAACATCGAGATCGAGGGCGTCCTGGACAAGTAGGTCCCGAGGGTATGGGCCGGGGGCCGCGGCGCGGCTTCCGGCCCATATTCATGGCCCGCCCGCCCGCCCGGCCAGGCCCGCACCGCCCCGCTCAGTCTCCGTGCTTGACCAGGTAGTCGAGGTAGAGCGGGCGCAGCGCCTCGGCCACGTCGCCTTCCCCGGAGTCGATCGCGTCCCCGAGCAGCGCGGTGACCTTCGAGATGTCCCGCCCGGCCTCGATGTCGTGTCCTTCTGAGGCTTCGGCCGCCGGGATGGCCCGCAGCAATTCCCAGAGAAACTCCACGTCCAGGTGGTGCACCGCCCGCCGTACGGCGCGGTCGTGCAGTTCACGCGAGGAAAGCGCGTCCAGCTCGTCACGGGTGCTCACCCGTGGACTCTACCGCCTGCTCCCGCCCCAGTTGCCCGCCCCGCCCCGTCCCCCGTTGCCCGCCTGTCCCCGGAAACGCCGGCGGAATACCGTGCCGGACTTCTGCGGTGATATGGGCGTTAAGTACCCGATAGTCCAGTAAAGGCCCGCCATAGGTAGAGCAGCTTCGCTGCGAACCTTCTGCGACATATCCGCCCGAGGCAGGGTGAAGCCGCTGTTCCGGGGCGGATCCAGCTTGCCGCGAGTTTGATCATGATTCCTTGGTTAAGGAATAGGTAACGGTTTTGCAGAGAACTGACAATCGTTTGCCGGAATTGTTAGATTTCCGTCGGAAAGCGTCTCGTTCGCGGGACGGTCACATTGGCGTGACCGGCGGGCCTGGGGGACGGACTGGGGCTGGCGGCACGCGTGAGCGATAAGGATTCGCACATGCGCATTCCCTGGTCAGGACGGGGATCAACCACAAGATTCGGGCGGGGCTCACCGCCCGGGGCGGGGCGGAAGTGGCGGCTGCTGCTGGTGCCCGCGATGGGCGTCGCGGTCATCTGCCAGCTGAGCCTGACGGGCACGGCGGGGGCGGCGACCGTCGCGACGACGGCGAAGACGGCGACCTCGGTGGCCACAGGCGCCGTCGCGCCCAACCCGGTCAACGAACTCGACTGCAACGGCTGGAGCAAGGCCTACGGGACCGTCAAGAAGTCGGCTGGCGACCTGTGCACCGACCCCATCAGCATTAAGAACGGCAAGGCCGGGCGTTTCATCGACAACCACTGGTACGTCGGGCACGACGAGCCGAGCGTGAAGTTCATCTCCAGCGCGCCTGGGTCCGGCAACACGATGACGTACCTGGCCAAGATCCCGGTGGATCCGCCTGGGCTCCCGACCCCGTCGGGCAGCGTCACCAACTACGGGCAGCTGTCGGTGGCACCCTGGTTCGGGCTGCCGATGTGCGATCCCAAGTCCTACCCGCAGAACCCCTGCGCCCCGGACAGTGACACCAACACGGGTACGATCAGCGACCCGAATGCGGCTGGTTCCGCCTTCATGGAACTGCAGCTGTACCCGCCGGGCTACACCCCGTTCGTTGACAGCGAGAGCTGCAGCGTGACCAAGTGGTGCGCGGCGGTCACCATCGACAGCCTCGAGTGCACCTTCGGCTTCGCCACCTGCAACGCCAACTGCGAGGAGCCGGTCAACTTCTCCTACCTGCAGACCAACGGCGTCCCGACCGGCCCGCCGAGCCCGCAGCTGACCGACGTCAGCACCTTCCTGCCCAACGGCAACACCCTGATGATCAACCCGGGCGACACGCTCTCGATCTCGATCACGGATCCGCCGCAGGGGTTCACCACGACAATACGAGATTTGACCACCCATCAGACCGGGTGGATGACGGCCAGCGCGGCGAACGGGTTCATGAACACCAACATCGCCGACTGCTCCGGGACCCCGTTCACCTTCCACGCGGAGTACAGCAGCGCCAAGCAGCAGAACCAGGTGCCGTGGGCCGCGCTCGAGGGCGGCGTGCTGATGGAGCAGGAGATCGGCCACTCCGAGGTCTGCAACTCGGTGACCAACAAGGACCCGTTCAGCGCGTCCTTCCCGGGCGGCCAGTCCTACAGTGACCCGAACGTCTTCGACACCTGCATGGGCGGTTCTGAAGGCCCGAACGCTGTCGGTGAGGGCCCGTGCACCTCGTCCGGTTGCCAGAACGCGACGACCCAGGGACCGAACGGGCCGGTAGCATGCCCGACCAACGACCCGGCCAGCGGCGCGCTGTGCGAGTTCGCCGACGGCTTCTGCTTCCAGAAGGGAGCGCGGACCGCGGACGTGAACGGCGTGGCGACCACGGAATGGTCGGACGCCAACCAGTGCTTTGCCAATAGGTACCAGAACGGTGACCTGGACTTCGATGGCCTAAGCTACATCACGAGCGCCTGGCCGAACGGCGGCCCGAACCATCCGACGGCATTCCAGTACGTCGGGCCGTTCCAAGGTAACGGGAAACCGTATCCGCAGATCCAGTTCGAGACCGACATCGGCGGCTCGTCGAACCTGTGCAACACCGCGACCGGCGCGGGCTGCACCGCCCCGCCGATCAGCGCGCAGTTCTACCCGTTCTGGTCGATGAGCGCGCAGATCCTCCCGCTCGGGGTGCACACCACCCAGTGCGCGTGGAACTTCGGGAACGTCATCCCGGGCACCACCCTGACGTTCGGCAAGGACGCCCAGTACGGCACGCCTGACGTGGCCAGGTACGGCGGCACGATCATCAGCGCCGTCCAGCCCAACCCGCAGTTCTCGGGCACCTGCAGCCTCTAACGGCAGCCGCCTGAGGTTCACCACCGGGGTGCCCCGCCAGCCAGGCGGGGCACCCCGGTGCCGTTTCGGCGCGGTGCCGCCGGCCGGCGGCGGGCTCAGCGACGCTCGTCCAAGCGATGCACTCGTGTGGCGCGCGGGTCTCCAAGGATGTTTGTTATTAGAGTTCTTCTGTGTTATTAAGTTCTGAATAAACTGATTCAGTGCGAATTTTCTGCGACATAACCTGTCGGAGGCCGCTGAATAGCGTTGTTCCAGCTGGATCCGCCTGTCGCGTGCTCGATCATGATTCCTCGGCTGGGAATAGATAACCGTTTTGTAGACGATTGCGCTCGTTTGCGGCATTGTTAGATTCCGTCGGAAAGCGTCTCGTATCGCGAGACGGTCACACGGGCGTGACCGCTCGGACCTGAGTAACGCGGGGCTGGCGGGCACGCGTGAGCGGGAAGGGACCGCACATGCGCATTCCCTGGTCTGGAGGGGGATCAATCACGAGATCCGGGCGGGCGTCACCGCCCGCAGGGGGACGGAAGTGGCGGCTGCTGCTGGTGCCCGTGATGGGCGTCGCAGTCATCTGCCAGCTGAGCCTGACCGGCTCGGCCGGGGCGTCCGCCGCCGCGGCCACGGCGAAGACAGGGACCTCGGTGGCTACGGGCGCCGTCGCGCCCAACGGCGCCAATGAACTCGACTGCAACGGCTGGAGCCAGAAGTACCGGGCGGTGGCGCCGGAGGCCGGCGCCCTGTGCACCGACCCGATCAAGGTTCTCAACGGCAAGGCGACCCGCTTCGTTGACAACGGCTGGTACGTCGGCCACGACGAGCCGAGCGTGAAGTTCATCTCCAGCACGCCGGGCTCGGGCAACACGATGACCTACGTGATGAAACTGTCCCGGGACCCCAGGAGGGCTCCGACCGCCAACGGCAGCGTCGTCGACTACGCGCAGCTGTCCCCGGCGCCCTGGTTCGGCCTGCCGATCTGCGACCCGAAGTCCTACCCGCAGAACCCGTGCACCCCGGACAGCGACAGCAACTCGGGCCTGATCAGCGACCCGGGCGCGGCGGGCGCGGCATTCATGGAGCTGCAGTTCTACCCGCCGGGCTTCACCCCGGCCTGGACCGACAACATCAGCTGTAACGCGACCAAGTGGTGCGCGGCTATCACCATCGACAGCCTGGCGTGCACCTTCGGCTTCGCCACCTGCAACAACAACTGCATCGAGCCGGTCAACTTCGCCTACATGCAGACCAACGGCGTCCCGGCCGGCCCGCCGAGCCCGCAGCTCGCCAACGTGAGCACGTTCACCCCGAACCGCAACACGCTGATGCTCAACCCCGGTGACGTGGTCGTAACCTCCATCTCCGATCCGTCGCGGGGGCTCACCGCGGTGGTCCGAGATCTCACCACCCATCAGACCGGGTTCATGACCGCCAGCGCGGCGAACGGGTTCATGAACACCAACATCGCCGACTGCTCGGGGACCCCGTTCAGCTTCCACGCGGAGTACAGCACCGCCAGGCAGCAGAACCAGGTGCCGTGGGCCGCGCTCGAGGGCGGCGTGCTGATGGAGCAGGAGATCG
>Ga0335081_10020849_pt1 | contig 10597 bp, 10 predicted proteins | sample Lox_Sample_35_FD_206713 | JGI IMG/M metagenome (GOLD analysis project Ga0335081, IMG submission 206713) | Soil microbial communities from Loxahatchee National Wildlife Refuge, Florida, United States - Lox_Sample_3.5 | ecosystem: Environmental > Terrestrial > Soil > Wetlands | place: USA... | reverse complement strand
GATACCTTCAAAAGCTTTTTCATAGGCCATCCTTCTTTAACTGTAGATTCTTCTTCAAATTTATCAAACCTTCATCCCAGGCAGGTTCAGGGAGGCTGTGTTGCCGCCGTCAACAGGAAGAGCCTGGCCCGTAATATAGCTGGCTTCATCGCTGGCCAGAAAAAGGATAGCGTGGGCCACCTCCTCGGGACGGCCGTAGCGCCGCAACTCGCAGCGGCTACCCAATTTTTCCTCCTTTCCCGCCTTACGGGCATAGTCGAACACGGGTTTGGTCATTCCCGTCTCGATCAGACCGGGGCAGACCGCATTCACCCGGACGTTGTAACCTCCAAGGTCGCAAGCTGCAGTCTGGGTGAAGTTGATGACGGCTGCCTTGCTGGCGCTATACGAATTGGCCCCGGCCCCTGACCGGATTCCAGCCACCGAAGACATATTCACAATCGCCCCCGACTTGCGTTCCTGCATATGTTTGGACACATGTTTCGTCCCATAGACGGCACCCAATACATTGATCTCATAAACTCTCTTCCAGTCCTCTGCGGACTGTTCTTCCAACGTAGAGATCTGCCCCGATACTCCTGCGATGTTGCAAAGAATATCAATCTTGGAATAGGTCTTGAGAACTAAGTCAATTAGCTCTTTGACCTCTCCTTCGACAGCCACACTCGTTTTCTTGATGAACGCCTCCGCCCCCTCCTGCTCAACCAGCTTCAGCGTTTCCTTCAGCCCATCTATATTCTTATCTGTTGCCAGAGCGAGTTTGGCTCCTTCTCTTGCAAAAAGGATTGCCGTCGCCCGGCCGATCCCGCTGGCAGCCCCTGTGATCACAGCCACTTTTCCTTCCAAACGACCCTTTCTATCGACCTTCATGATTTCACCTCCAGAATGAGTTTGCTATAGACTATTTAGGATCTGGAACTTGTCGCAGACTACTCGTAAATCTCTTCAAGAAGCTCCAGGATCTTTTGCTGGCTTGGAGTGGTGGGATCCGTGGCCATATTCACCGCATCCCTCGAGGTATAAAAGGCAATTTTCTTCAAGTCTTCTTTTGGAACACCCTGGGCCTTTAAACTGACGGGAATATCAAGCTTTCGATAGAACTCGAGCAAGCTCCCCTCCAAATCATTGGAGCGGTTCAGAAGTTGGGCCATGTCGATAAACTGCTCTTTGCAAGTCTCTTTATTGGCCCTCACAAAGCAGAGAAGCCCGTGCATGGCTGCGCGGCCGTGAGGCATGTGGTAATGGGCGCCAAGCACGTGGGTAATGGCATGCCCAATTCCTAACCCCTTTAGGAAGGCCAGGCCGCCGCAGACTGCCGACATGCACATATCCGTCCGTGCGGCGATGTCATTCCCGTCTTGATATACCCGGGGGAGACTTCGTCCGATCAACTTTATCCCGTAAACGGCATAAGACTCAAAATAAGGGTGATAGAGGGTTGCCAATGAGACGTATCCCTCTATGCAATGAGCCAGAGCGTCGATTCCCGACTCGACGGTGAGGCCGACCGGCATCGTCCTACAGTAATTGGGATCAATCACCGCGAGTTTGGGAATCAAGTGATTATTCATTAATACAATCTTTAGGTCTCTCTCCTTATCCGTTACCACTGCGCAGGGATTCACCTCGCTTCCTGTCCCTGAAGTCGTAGGGATGCAGATGATCGGCGGGAGAACAGGTTTAATCTTACCTCCTCCGCCCACAATCCCTTCAAACTCTCTCATCTTGCCGGGGTGGGATACCCTGAGGCCCACTGTTTTTGCGGTATCCATCGAACTCCCGCCCCCGAGGCCCACGATGCCATCACACCCATTCTCTGAGTATATCTTCCCGGCCCGCTCGATGAGTTCAATGGAAGGATCAGGCTCCACCTCCGAAAAAATAACCGTGGATATGCCACTCGACTCCAAAATCTTACGAACCTCGTCAGCCCTTCCCAATGAGAACATGGCAGGATCGGTTGTCAGGAATACTTTTTTGACCTTCATCTGACGGATTCGCTGGCCCATATTCTCCGCAACCCCTGCGCCAAACATCATATCAGGCAGCGGCGGGATGCGGACTTCCCAAGCCTTTTCCTTTTCCTGATATGAATCCAATCCCTTCCAGATGTTTCTTATCTCCGCATCATCCACATCAAAAACCTGATCGGTCGGAGTAATGGTCTCTTCCCGGACAAAAACAACCGCGTTCGAATCCATTTTGCCGAACTCCGCCTTTTCGTTGAAAGCGATCTGGTCTCGCAGGGTCTGCTTGCCAACCTCCATAATATCCGCAGGAGTCAACCGGGGCCCATACCTTGCATTCATGAGATCTGCGAAAAACTGATAAATAGATGCACGGCCCCCGGGAACGGAATTTAAACAGTAGCCAAATGCGTCGCACGTGGCTGCCTGAATCTGAGATCGAAGCGAATTTTCAGCCTGCTTGTCTTTGTTCTTGGGGATCCGGTAAGTCAGTCCTGCCGTGTGATCCGCTCCCATGGGGCTCGTGAAATAGGTCACTCCAGTTCCTTTTACCGATCTCGGATCATGGCCGGGTATGGCCTGCCCTTTATACGCCGGTATACGGCTTACCTTTAAGTAACCGGCGGTTGCCACCACGCCGTTGCCAAGGGCCTGACCAAGAGGCGTTCCCTCTTCGATCTCACCCAAAAGTCGGGCAGCGGATTCCCAATCTCCAAATGACATTTTTCCAGCATCTGCAGCCACACCAAGACTGCTTCCTGTTTCTATGGCATCGACCCCGAGATCGTCACACATGAATTTGAGCCTTGCAATGGCATCGTTATCGATAATGCCCAGATTGGTTCCAAGCAATGCTATCGTTTCATATTCGTAGGCGGAGCAGAGCCGTTTCCCGTCTTTGTCGGGATAGATGATGGAACACTTTACAACGCAGCCGGGCATGCAGCCGTGCATCTTGCCGCCGCGTTCAAAGAGAATCTCCTGTATTCTATTGCCGCTTACGGCGATGAAGTTGTTAGGTGTGCCCGAACGGTAATTATTCGATACCAGGGTTCCTTGGTTGGCGGAATTGTTGATAGCAAACGGAGTGCCGAAACGGGAATACAAACTGCAGCTCACATCATGTTTGAGAGTGTCAATCCATGATTTTACGACCTTTCGAAATTCCTCCGGATGGATCATATCAACCTGCCCGGCCTGGGAGGGATCAATGATAATCGCCTTGAGTCCTTTTGATCCCATCACTGCGCCAAGTCCACCTCTCGCGGCATTCCGCGACGGATCACCGAAGATATCCGTAAAGGAGACCGATGCTCCTCTGTATCCCCGCTCTCCTGCAATCCCTGTGGAGATCACCGCTATTCTTTCGCCATATCGTCTCCGTAGCTTGTCCACCAATTCATAATTCTTCATTTGGCGGTATTCATCTGCTGGAATCAATTCCGTCTTATCCTTCGAAATGAGCAGGCAGTGTAATTGATGATCCCGGGATGTCCCCTGAACAATAATAGCGCGGATTCCGAGTCGGTCGAGGAGTTGTGCAGCCGGGCCTCCTGAGTTGGCCTCCTTTATTCCCAGCGTGAGGGGGCTCTTTGCGCCAACGGAGATGCGCCCAAGTTGTGGAGCGCCGGTACCCGCCAGAGGGCCGACAGCAACGATTAAACGATTGTCCGGGCCGAGAGGATCTGTAGCCGGAGGAACCTCTTCGTTCATGATTTTGGCAATCAAGGCGCTGCCGCCAACGGTCTTCCACTCCTCCCTTAGATTTTCGAGTGAAATCTTTCCACTCTCCATGTCCACCCTTAGAATCTTCACATTCAATTCTCCTCTCTGCTAAGTTACAACGATCATTTTCGAATTAAATGTAACACAGAAAAAAATGGACATCTACCCTTGTGACACTTGGAAGAGGTTAAGCTCTTTGCATCGATCGAGTAGATCCTTGTCAATGTGGGTTCGGACAATAATGGTGAAGGACCGCCTCCGCTTTGCGAAAAATTCCTTCACCTTGGAAATAAGCTTATCCGGGGATGATTTCGGTTGTCTGCCTACCCTGATGACGAAGTTAACCGCTGGAAAGGTGTTCGCCCCGCAAACAAAGACAATATCCCCTTGCTCGGCCATATCCGTGTTTGGATTCCACCTGGAGATCTCTCGGTGTGATTCAGCCAAGTTTAGGTCAGCTAATTGAAGTAGTTCATCCGGATTCATCTCGTTTTTCCCCGGCCAGGATGAACAGCGTCATATTTCAATAACGACGGAAAGCCGATAATTTTCTCAAAATGTTCAACTTATTGCACAGGCAGATCGTTCTGTCAAGAAGGCTTTTAGGCGGTAGAAAATATTAAGCACTACTTGGTAAGGACGTGACCCCGTTAGAAATTTCAGTCGTTGCGACTCTTGGCCATGCTCAGGGTCGTGAGCACTGTCGAACGGCCCGAACCGAGCGGGGTCTCGAATTCCGCTGGTATTATTAAGGGACCTAATCCCGCCGTGGGCGGGACTGTGGAGCAGCGGGGGCATCATTTCTAACGGGGTGAAGAGGAGCCCTCTTTCCGTCTATTTCAACGATTGTTTTTGAATAGGTCAGTTTTCTGATGATCTTTCCATCTTGAAAATGAAGCACATCGACGCCCCGTCGTTTTTCACACTTCCCTTCGTAGCCCTTTTCGGACGAAGGCCATTCCAGCTGCCAACGGTAAAGAGCTTTTTGTTCCCTATCATCAATAAACGTCTCTTCTTCTGTAAATCGAAACCCTCCGTGATTCGCAAACCACGGTGTCCATGCCTTCCTGAGAGCTTCCTTACCTTCGGCTTTTCCACCTGTCCAGTTCTCAAATATGATCTCGTCGTGAAAGAGTTTCATGACTCCTTCCAGATCATGGTTGTCCCAGGCAAGGTTCCATTGCTTCAGAGCATCTTTAATCTCTTCTTTTGAAAGTGGCATAAGTTACTCCTTGTCCGAATTTAGATCCCTCATCATAGCTTGCTTCGTCAGCTGCCGTCATCTGACCATCTCCTGCCCCGGACAGGAAGTCGTCCGGACCTAGACAAGAAGCCTTCTTAGAATTCCTTGTAGCCTCGTTTTCTGTCTTAGAAAGGAATTTACATCTTTTGCAGGAGCCTGTCAATACGGATAGGGAATCCGTAACTTGTAGTCAAAGCGGCAACCCCAGGTCCGAGCCCGCGTTCACCCCATTAGAAATGCCGTCCCCGCTAATCTGGAACCAGGTTAGCTCCCAGAATAATTCCGCTACCGTTTGGTGCCCCCTTCGAATTTCTAACGGAGTAAGCTCGCCGTGCGAAGGCCCCAACGACCCCTCAAGTTTGCTGAGATCCAATTTCTCGCCTCTTATTTGCTAAAAATGCTCTTTAAAAACTCTTTCAGCTCAACCCAGGATTTTCTGTCAGCCTCGGCATTGTAAGCAATTGGCATATTAAACTTCTTTCCCAATTCAGTGGCTTCTGGATTGGTAAAGCTGTGCGTGGCACCCGGATAAGAGATAAACCGAAAATCCGCGCCGGCGGATTTCATCTCTTGCTTGAACGCCTCGACCTGTTCTGGAGTGACGAGCTTATCGGCGCCGCCATGGAGCACAAGGATTTTTGCCTTAACGCTGCCAGACTGCGCAGGCTTCACTGCGGTCAAACTTCCGTGGAAGCTTACAACACCCTTGAGGTCCGTGCCCTGCCTCGCCATATTTAGAACAACTCCACCTCCAAAACAATAGCCGATCGCCGCAACAAGATTCGGGTCAACGCTAGGCTGTTGTTTCAAGAAGTCCATCGCTGCCATGAAGCGTGCCTTGGCAACATCAAAATTTTTCATAAGGTATGACGAGAGCTTCCCTGCATCATCAGGAGTTGTGGCTACCTTGCTGTCGCCGTACATGTCCACAGCGAGAGCGGTGTACCCCAATTCAGCCAGCATTCGCGCCCGTTTCCGTGCATAATCATTCAACCCCCACCATTCAGGAACCACCAACACCCCCGGCCGTTTTCCCTTAATATGGTCGTCATAGGCCAGGTAACCTTTCATCACTACCCCCTGCGCGTTATATTCAACGGTCTTCCCCAAGATTTTTGGTTCTGCATAGCCGATTCCCGCCGCACAAAAAAATAGTACGGTTAAGACAACTCCAAAAAGTAACTTTTTCATGGCTTCCTCTTTTCAAAATGGATCCAGTGGGTCTTCGTCTCCAAAGCCTTTTCGGCCTTAGAATTTAAAAATAATGACTGACCCGCCGATCTTCAACACCGTCCGAGGGTCAAGAGGCAACCTTGGATCAGGAACGGATGCCCGCATTGCACTTACAAGAGCTTCCCTTTCCATTTTTGAGCCCAAGGTTTGTTTTAGAGAGGAAGAGTGACTATATTTAGGTATAAAGATGGATGAGAGAGAATTTAAAAGTCAGCCATCTTGTGGAGGATTGTGATGGATAAGGAGATCTACTGCAAAGACTTGGGTTTGCAATGCGATTTTTTGGCCTGCGGTGAGACTGAAGAGGAAGCGCTCGACAAGCTGGGTCAGCATGCGCTGGCTATCCATGGCATCGAAGGATTTTCGAAAGAGTTCGATGAGAAAGCACGAGCAGCCATCCGCGAGGGGCACTGTGACTATGGTGATGCCGAGGAAATGATTTCGGAAGAGTGCAGCGCATGCTACGAATCGTGCTCTGATTGCGTCGACGAATGCTGCTGTTAGGGTCTACCCTCTTTCTTTCATTCGCTTGATGGCAAGACGGATGCTCTCCTGCATCCGCTTGATCGCAAGGGCAAGCTCTCCGATCTCATCCTTTGACGCGATTCCCGTTACCTTGGCATCCAAATCGCCGACACTGATCCGGTCGGCGACATACGTCAGGGACCTGATTCTCTCGGTTAGCTTATAACCATACAGAGCGACTGTAAAGCCGATGAGGATCAGGGTGCCGGCCAGGATGCCAATCACAATATTTCTTGTCTTCAGAGCAAACTGGGCCGCGCTTTGCTGCATAAATCTCGCCGCTTCGGTAAATTCCTCAAGGTAGGCCGTGGCAGCAAGGACATAGTTCGTTCCCTCAATGGGAATACACACCATGAACTTGTCTCTCAGAGATCCGTCCGGATCCCGCCATTTGTAGTAACCTTGGGACTCCCTGCCTCCCTTCACACCGGTATAAATCTTCCAAAATCCAGGGAAGGATTCCCCCAAGGAATCTTTAAGGGTGCTGGTATCGATACCCACAACATTAGGGTTGACGTCGGTCCATAAACGCCAGATTCCGTCCGGTCCAGGCGTCTCATAGATGGCCGTATAACCCGTCACGCCTATCTTCTGTACCGCGATCCTTTTGAACTTCAGATCATAGTTAAAAAACGCCTTTTTTAACTCCGGGTGGGTGATAAGATAGACTTTACATTGCGAGGCGACCTCTCTTCCCCTCTGGGCCACCACTTCTTCGGTCACCTTCGTGACCGTATCCGAGCTTCGTTGGGCAAGGTGAGAGGAGAGGGAGTTCAGTTGCCGCATATACAGCAAGCTCGCGATGAGGATCAGAACGATTGGAATGAAAAAGAAAAGGACGAACATCCTGCCCCTCAGGCCGAACCCTTTCCTTCGAGGGGCCTCCGACGGTCCTGCCGACTTTTCAGTTTTGCGGGTCATTCTCATGATTTTATCTCCTGTCGTCTATTGCATGCTGGCCAGAGTGTCTCTCGTAAAATCGACGATTTCCTGACCCTTCAGCCCCTTTTCATCCAGGGGGGATTTTGCATAACCGTCGATGATTGGAGCAATCGCCGCCTTCCAGCGTGCGGCCTCGCTGCTCTCAAGACCGATAAGCTGACCGCCATGGGCCAGGAAAAATTGCAGGCCCTCCGCGTCGCTCGTATCCCAGGCTTCACCGTGCTGCAGCAACCATTCGTTGTTGATCTCTTCAAAGATTCCCTTAATATCCTGTGGCAACCCATTCCACTTCTCCTTATTCATGACCACAAAAAAGGTAACGGTATAGGCAATGGAATAGGCCGCCGTAAGATAATTCTCCACCTCCGCCAGCTTCCATCCTTTAAGGGACTCCACGGGGTGCGTCGAACCATCCGCCCTGCCGCTTTTGATCAGTTGGTGGCATTCCGGCATCGGTGCGGAGACCGGTATTCCACCCAGGGCCGTTACCACCTGTGAAGCAGGTCCGGTGGTCCTAAACCTGAGCCCCCTCATATCCTCCAACCTTCTCACTGCTTTGCCCCGTGTGTTGATTAAGCCAGGGCCGTGAGCATGAAGATACATCACCTTTGTATCGCTGAGCTCCTTCGGCCTGAATTTCCGATAAACCTCGTTGGCCACAGCCGTGGCCACCTTCCCGCTGGTGTAGCCGAGGGGGAGGTCCACTGTCCCCATCACCGGAAATCGATCCGGTGTGTAAGACAGAACTGACAACCCGATATCAGAGCGCCCTTTCACAACACCCTCATAACATTCGGCGGCCTTCGTCAAGGTCTGGCCGGGGTAGTGTTTTATGCTGACTCTGCCTTTTGTCCGGGCTTCCACCTCTTTGCACCAGGAATCGACCAATTGACTCTGGATGTGAGATGCCGGAAAAAAATTACTGTAGGTAAGTCTTATGGATGCGGCCTGGGCCTCGGGGAGAACCCATGGGAAAAGTAGCAACCCCATACATACCGCCATCAACACGAAGCAAGCTTTCCTCATCGCGGAAACCTCCTCTTTATCTCTATCTTTCCTTTGATCGGCAACCTTTACGCATTTCTAACGGAAATCTTTTTCAGCAACTTTTATGCCATAGGGCGGTCCTTTAGAATTTCTGCTTTTTTAGCCTCAAATTCAAGCAAACAACTAATATTTGTACCTGTCTGTACCTGACACAAAGTCACAATAACGCCCCTTTTTGGTATTGTCCAAAACACGTTCACCCTCCTCCTCCTGCCTGTTTTTCGGACCCTCATGAACCTAATATGGTACACGGTACGCGGACCGTCCTGGCCGAGGGCGGCGCGGGTAGACGCCCGAAAAAGAAGGGCTGAGGTTGAGTTTTAGTTCATCTTCTTATCAGCTAAGAGATAATCCGTCATGGCTCTGAGGAACTCCTTTCTCATAAGGTCATCAGAAATCTCTTCGCTGAGTGTTTGGACAAAAGACGAGACCTGATCCTGGGCAAAAGAATCTTTTGTCGCGCCCATATCGGAGAGCTTATCGCTAATGACAATCGGAGCCATGGGACCAATCATCTTTTTCAATTCGGTCTCGACCGTGTGGAAAAAACCGTTCGAGATGAGCTTTTTCTTGATGGGCTTTCGGTCTTCTGCCCTCTCCAGTAAGCCCAGCTGAACCAGCTGGTAGATGGTCTTGGATACTTTGAATTCATCCCATTTGAGAGCTTCTCGAATCTCCGAGACGGTTTTCGCCCCGTTACATAGAGCTGATACATTCCATTGTTCACCGGTGAGACTGATACTCTCCGGATTTTTTTGGGGGAGGGCGCGAAAAATCGCATCGGCGGAGGGAACGACCTCTTTAATCTTGTTCCACTGTTTTTGGGAGGACCAATTCAAGATGAGTTGTTCCGTCGAAATAGAGATCGTTCTTTCTGGCGGAAGTTCATCCGGCTCGAACGAAGCCTTCCCGGCATTTGATCCCATCAAGGCGAAGAAGGCAAATTCTCCGACGGAATTATCGGTTTTGGCATGGGTAATACTCCCGAGCTCTAAATACAACTCTCCGCCTTCTTTCCCCTTAAGAGCGATCTTTCCGGTCTTCTTATCGGTGAAAAGAGGCTTGAGAATATCAAAGAGTTTAACTTCTGCGAGATCGCCGAGAAATGTTTCAGGCATAAAACACCTTGGACCCTATTGTGTAATGTTAAAGGAAGCAAGATTGATGCCAAATTTTGGCAGGGGTATTTCGATGAAGTGAAATCAATTCTTATCTGCTAACAAAAAGGCAGGAAAATCCGTGCAGGTCGTCAATGCTTTAAGCTTTCGGCCTGCACTTTTGGGAAAGTTTTGAGATTGGAAATGTTAGAGGGAAAATACTCTAAACTCGAATCCTACTCAGGCTTTACGGAACAGTTCTTGAATTCGGATTGACCCTCCATCTCGACGGAGGCGTTTTGTCCTTTAATCCAAAGCGTCGCGCTTCCGTCGCTATATTTTACTCCCGACGCGGAAGGCATTCGATGCAGGTAAAACCTCTTTCCGCGGACCGTAAGAAAGGCGATATCGACGTTCTCGTAAAGATCCAACACGAAACTCTTCCCCGCATCGCATGTGTAGGTAACTCCGGATTTGAATCCTTTATCAGAGGAGCACCCCAGAACGATGGCGAGTATCAGAAAAATGAGAAGTATCCCTAATTTCACAGAACCCAGTTCTCTACTTTACTTCGTAAATCTCGACAGTATAAGTCTCAATTGTCACAATACCTGTGAAAATATTGATCAAGAAGTCCGTAACAGTGAACTTCGTTTCAACTCTCACTTTTTTTACAGTCGCAGGGATGGTAGGATCGGTGGAGTTATCGCTTATTGGAACTAACCCCCAAAGGGCATACCAGCATCTCTTATGAGCAACCTTCGTGCCCTCTTCTGTACTGGGGGCTAATTCGGCTTTTCCCCCTACTCTAATTGTGA
>Ga0335081_10020848_pt1 | contig 10598 bp, 9 predicted proteins | sample Lox_Sample_35_FD_206713 | JGI IMG/M metagenome (GOLD analysis project Ga0335081, IMG submission 206713) | Soil microbial communities from Loxahatchee National Wildlife Refuge, Florida, United States - Lox_Sample_3.5 | ecosystem: Environmental > Terrestrial > Soil > Wetlands | place: USA: Florida... | reverse complement strand
CTAGTACGAACTGGCGGCAGTTGAGCAGGACATCCTCTCCCTTCCAACAACCGAGGAGTTGCGTCATGACCGGCATTACCAATTCTGCGCTTGCTTTCCTTGCCGCTGGCTTCGGCGCCGGCATTTCCGTCGTCGGCTCCGCGTTCGGGATCGGAAGACTGGCGTCCGCCGCGCTGGACGGTACCGCGCGACAGCCCGCTGCCTCCAACGACATCCGTCTCGGAATGATCATCGCGGCGGCCCTCATCGAAGGCGTCACGCTCTTTGCCGTGGTGGTTTGCGTGATCTTGGCGATCAAGTCCTAAGCCTCGTGTTTCGCCGAAGACCCTCGCCGCCAGATCGCCGCCCCGTAACGCTCGTCGCAGATGGTGCAGCAATTGCCGGGCCCGAGGGTCTTTCGAGAGCAATCCTGGCATCGGTTTGGCGAACGCCATTCTCTCGCCGACGGAGTGCACCCGTAGTGGCTAGCATCGATCGCAAACACAGCTTCTCATTCGAGGAAAAGAGGCCATATGGCACTCGCGAACGTCCTTCCCCATGGACAGAAGAACGGGCACCCCGCGGAGGCGCGGGATCCCGCGTGCGACCGGGACACCCTTGAGTGCGACCGTCCCGCGGCGCCGAACGGAGGCGGAAAGGCGCGGGCGCTCGCCGCGGCCCGGCTCGAGGACCAGGCCGCCCTCGCCACGATCGCGAGATCGGACCACGACTGCCTGGTGAGGGCGGCCTGCGCCAGGAAGGTGACCGACGAGGCGGAGCTCGGCCATCTCGCCGCACGGGACAGCGATGGACACGTGCGCGCCCTCGCTGCGGCCAGGCTCAGGGACCCGGCCACCCTGCTCCGGGTCGCCTCCTCCGACAGCGATGCACGGGTGCGCAAGGCGGCCGCTGCCAACCTGGCGGACGAGGCTGCGCTCACGAAGATCGCCGAAACCGATTGCGACGCGGAGGTGCGCGCCGTCGCCGTGGCCAGGCTCAAGGAGCCGGCCGCCCTGCTCCGGATCGCCTGCTTCGACAGCGATGCGCAAGTGCGCAAGGCGGCCACTGCCAACCTGGCGGACGAGGCCGCGCTCGCGAAGATCGCCGATGGCGACCGGGATGGAGAGGTGCGGGCCCTCGCTGCGGCCAGGCTCAAGGAGCCGGCCGCCCTGCTCCGGGTCGCCTCCTCCGACAGCGACGCGCGCACGCGCGCGGCCGCCGTGGCCCGGCTCTCCGACGAGGTCCTGCTCGCTTCGATCGCGCGATCCGACGCCAACTGGCAGGTGCGCCAGGCCGCAACAGAGAAGCTCACCCACCAGGTCCTGCTCGCGCACATCGCACGAAGCGACGTGGAATGTCAGGTCCGCAAGACGGCCGCGCTGAAGGTCACCGACCAGGTGCTCCTCGGACTCATCGCCTCGACCGACAAGGCCGCGCAGGTGTGCGAGGCGGCGGCGGCCCTGATGAGCGATCAATCCATCTTGGCGGAAACCGCCCGGTCAGCCGGGGAGTGGCGGGCGCGAGCGGTGGCGGTGAGAAGGCTCGCCGACGAAACCCTGCTCGCGCAGGTCGCCCAAGGGGACCCGGAATGGCAGGTGCGACTGGCCGCGGTGGCCAGGCTGACGCGAGGCCACATTCTCGCCGAGATCGCGAGTTCTGACGTCGACCGGCACGTGCGGGCGGCAGCGGTGAAGGGGCTCTCCGACGACACCGTGCTGGCCAGGATCGCCCTCACCGACGGGGCCTGGCAGGTGCGCGAGGCGGCAGCGGCAAAGCTGTCCGACCGGAGCGTTCTCGTGAAGATCGCCGACTCCGACCGCGATTCGCGGGTGCGCCACTTTGCGGCCCGGGCCCTCCTCCACTGGCCCGTCGCCCCGTGAACGCCCGCATGCGCCACCGGCGGGCAGGTTCGAAGCGCCAGCGAGGGGCATCGCCTCGCGATGCCCCCGCGTCGACCCGCGAGCTTACTTCCGCTCGTATTGCTTCAGCTTTCGATGCAGCGTGGCGAGCCCAATCTTGAGCGAGGCGGCGGCGCGGGTCTTGTTGCCGCCCGACGCGTCCACGGCGGAGAGGATGTACTCGCGCTCGATGTCCTCGAGAGCCCGGATCTGGCCCGTGACGGCTGCCTTCGGGGGCGCCGTTCGCAACTCCTCGGGCAGATCGTCGACATCGACGCGGCTGGTCTGGCACAGCGCCACCGCGTGCTCCACGGCATTCTGCAACTCTCGAACGTTCCCTCGCCACTCCTGCCCCATGAGCCTGTCCGCTACCCGGGAAGTGAACCCGACGACCTTCTGCCGCATCCGCCCTGCCGCGTCGCTCAGGAAGACGCGGGCGAGCGGGAGGATGTCCTCCACGCGCTCTCGCAACGGGGGAACGCGCAGCTCGATCACGCGAAGACGGTAGTAGAGGTCTTCCCTGAAATGCCCGGCAGCGACCTCGTCGGCCAGGCTCCGGTTGGTGGCGGCGATGACCCGGACGTCCACCGGGCGAGAACGGTTCTCGCCGACCCGACGCACCTCCTTCTCTTGCAGGACTCGCAACAGCTTCACCTGCATGTTCAGAGGGATCTCGCCCACCTCGTCGAGAAAGAGCGTCCCGTAGGCCGCTGCCTCGAACAGCCCTGGGCGATCCTTGTCCGCGCCGGTGAAGGCGCCCTTGCTGTGACCAAAGAGCTCGCTCTCGAGCAAGGTCTCCGCGACCGCTCCGCAGTTCACCGCCACGAACGCCTTGTGAGCGCGCGCCGATTCGTCGTGAATGAGGCGGGCGATCCGCTCCTTTCCCGACCCGCTCTCTCCGGTCACCAGGACGGTCGATTCCACCTTGGCAACCCGGCGAGCCAGATCGAGCGTCCGCTTCATCGCCGGGCTGCGCGCGACCAGCCCCGAAACGACCTCCGTGTTTCCGACCAGGTTGGCGAGCTCCTTCGTCCGCGCCCGAAGCCGCTTCTCCGCGGAGCGCAGGGCGATCGTCACGTTCTTCAGCGCGGCGTCCACGCGCTCGGTCTTGTAGAAGAGCAGGTGCGGTTCGATTTCCGGCCCCCACTCCTCCCTGAACCGCCCCAGGACGTGGCAGAAGGCATCGCCCTTGCCGCGACATCGGTCCTCGACGCAGTACACCTTGCGGCCGTACGCAAACGAGAGATACCCGCTCGCGAACCCCGTCAACGTCCAGCACACCGGCCCCTCCGCCTGCCCCAGCGCGAGCAAGTGCTGCTCCGCCTCGTAGGACTCGTGCCAGACCCGACCGTCGGTCCAGATGCGTTCGGGATGCTCGACGATCTGCAAACCCTGCAGCATCTGGAGCTGAGCGCCGGCGCGCTGCCACTCCTGCTCGCTTTCCCATGGAAAGGCGGAGCGGAGGCTCTCTGCCGTCCGCCACCCGTGCGCATAACCAAGGCGCGTGAGGATGCCCCGCGCCGCGAAGATGCCGAGCGTCTCGATGAGCTCCTTGCGCAAGAGACCGAGCGCCACCGCGTCAAACAGGAGCACGCGCTGCCCCCCGAACGTCATCACCCCGCCCTTCGGCTCGAAGGCCAAGAGCTCTCTCAGGTCAAGATCGGCGACGCGCACGCCGGCCCTCCAGTATCAGAAGGAGTCGCACCATATCAGAACGATCATGCCGGGCCGAACCGCCCCACCCTGCGCGACGTAATCCCGGGGAGTTTCCAGGGGAGCGGCTGGCCCAAAGCTTGCGAAGCCATGTGAAGGGGGATCCCCGGGAGCTCAGTGCGGCTTCCCGGCTCCAGGCGCGCGGATCAATTGGAAGGCTATCGACTCAACTCGGAGTCTGCTCCGGACGCTCGATGACGCGTCCGCAGTCGACGATTGCCTGGCGCTGGGAGAGGCCCGGATTCGCAGCAATGGGACGACCGTATGGAGCGATGCCCTGTACTGTGGTCACTGTCGGAGGAGCACGACCGCTTCTTGCGAGCGGCCCACGGCCTGTGGCTGCCGCCCTGGGGCCGCTCCTCGCTGGACGCCTCCATCGCGCGCTATCTCAAGGTCTGGCGCGCGCACATCTTGGCCCATTGCCGATTGGAAGAGGAGATCCTCCTGCCCGAGCTGACGCCCGCCATCTCGGAAGCGGATGCCCTCGTCGTCTTCACCACGGGCGACCACCTCATCCTCAGGCGACTTGCGCGCGACCTCGCTGGCTGCAGCCCAGAGGGATGCCAGCCGCTCGCCTGCCGGCTCGCCCAGAAGCTGGACGCCCATATCCGGTTCGAGGAACGGACCCTCTTCCCGGCGCTCGAAGCCACCCTCGGCCGAACGCGCCTCCGGGAGCTGGCGGATGAGCTTTCGCCGCGAGTGAGCGATCCAGCGAGCCCCCCCTCGCAGCAAGGGCCCCGCAACGACGCGGGCGCGGGTCCGTCGCGCGCTCCCCGGCAAGGGCGCGCATTGACCGCACGCGCGTCGTCCTCGATCGGCAGCGAGCCCGCGCCGCCGGATGCCGTCGGCAAGTCGCGCTTTCCCTGAGAGCAGGCCCGCGCGGCGACCCCGAGCCTCTTCCCGATCAGCTGGCCAGCGGTCTTCCGATGGCTCCGGCGATGAGCCTCACCTGGTCCATGAGTTCCGCGAACTCGTCGATGGCGAGGGACTGATGGCCGTCGGAGAGGGCCTTCTCCGGGCAGGGATGCACTTCGATGAGGAGGCCATCGGCGCCGGCGGCGATGCCCGCTCGCGCCATGGCCGGCACGTGCTTGCGCAGGCCGATCCCATGCGAGGGATCCACCACCACCGGCAGGTGTGAGAGCGCCTTCAGGACCGGCACCGCATTGAGGTCGAGGGTGTTGCGCGTCATGTTCTCGAACGTGCGGATGCCTCGCTCGCAGAGTGCCACCTGGTGGTTGCCACCCGATACGATGTACTCGGCGGCCATGAGGAACTCCTTGATGGTCGCGCAAGGCCCACGCTTCAGGAGCACCGGCTTGGTGAGCATCCCGATCTTGCGGAGGAGCGAGAAGTTCTGCATGTTGCGGGCGCCCACCTGGAGCATGTCCGCGTGTTCCGCGCACATCTCGAGGTCCCCGGCGTCCATGACCTCGCTCACCACCTTGAGCCCGGTCGCCTCGCCCGCCAACGCGAGCAGCTTCAGGCCCTCCTCGCCCAGTCCCTGGAACTCATAGGGACTGGTCCGGGGCTTGAACGCGCCACCCCTCAGGAAGCTGGCGCCGTGCCGCTTCACCTTTTGGGCAACCTCGAGCACCTGTTCCCTCGATTCGACCGAGCACGGCCCGGCCATCACGGCCACCGCCCTCCCGCCCAGCTTGGCGCCACCCACGTCGAGGACGGTGTCCTCCTCCTTCATCTCGCGCGAGACGAGCTTGAAGGGCTGCGAAACGCGAATGGCGTCGGCGACCCCCGGCATGGAAACGAACAGCTCCGCCGCGAGAGCCCCCCTGTTGCCAGTGATCCCGATGGCCACTCGCTGCGCCCCGGGGATCGGGTGCGGCGTGAGACCCAGGCCGCGGATCCTGTCCGCCACCCCATCGATCTCCGCCTGCGAGGCATGCGGCCTCATCACGACGAGCATCGGTGCCTCCCTCGACAGTTCACGCGGGGACCGCCGGGTTCTCAAGCCGGCAGTCCGGGACGCAAGCCTCCACAAGATCGCCCCGCATGACCGATGCGGGCGCCACGACAGCCCCGGGCCGCCACTCTCCTTGCCGCATCCGCCTCGGTCCTCCAGGCCCTCAGAAGGCAGCCCTGGCCAGCGCGGACAGGTCCGAAGGCTGGCAGGGCCTGGGATTCAAGAGGTGGCTCGCGTCCTCGAACGCCTTCTTTGCCACCGCGGCAAGATCGCGCTCTGCCACGCCCGCGTCTCGCAGCCGCTCGGGGATCCCCACCTCGCGCGCCAGGGCGCGCACCCGTTCCACCGCCCGGCGGGCGAGGCGCTCCGGTTCCATCGTCGGCAGTTCACCCAGCGCCACGGCCGCCTCGGCCAGCTGGGACGCGGCGGCCCCCAGGTTGAATTCCATGACGAACGGCAGCACGATGGCGTTGGCAAGCCCGTGGTGTAGGCCGGCGATGGGCGTCAGCGCGTGCGCGAGCGCATGGGCCGCGCCAAGGCCCTTCTGGAACGCCGCGCCTCCCGTGATGGCCGCGACCATCATCGAGGCCCGGGCCTCCTCGTCTCGGCCGTCTCTCACGGCCCGCGCGAGCGAGCGACCGCACAGCTCGATGCCCTTGCGCGCCAGGGCATCGGCCAGGGGATGAAAGCCCCTCGCGCACAATGCCTCCAGGTTGTGCGTGAACGCATCCATGCCGGTGGCAGCGGTGAGCTCAGGCGACAGGCCGTAGGTGAGCTCGGGGTCGCACACCGCCACCGACGGCATGAGCTGCGGCGCGAAGATCACGGTCTTGCGCCCGGTCTCGGGGAGCACGACGACGAAGCTCCGCCCCACCTCCGAGCCGCTCCCGGCAGTGGTCGGAATGGCGATGAGCGGCGGCATCGGGTTCACGACAAGGCGGCAACCGTCCTCGGCGTCGTCGTACCGGGCCAGCGGCGGCTCGTGGCTGGCGAGCAGCCGCGCCCCCTTGGCGGTGTCGATGGACGACCCCCCGCCGAAGGCAACCAGCCCATCGCATCCCGCCCTGCGGTACGCGTCCGCGGCGCGTTCCACGGTCTCGCTGGTCGGATTTGCCGAGGCGCCATCGAACACGGTGAACGGCGCCTTCACCCCCTGCAGCACCGCAATGAGCCGCGCAAGGAGCCCGCTTTCGGCGATCGGCTTGTCCGTCACCAGGAGCGGATGCCTCACCGCCAGCTCGGTCAAGTGACCCGGCACCTCGCGAATGGCCCCCTTCCCGAAGGCAATGCGGGTGGGGAAGGACATCTGCGTGATCATGGTGGACCCCCCTGAGAGCGGCGAGCGACCGCTTCAGATCGCTTCCAGGTAGCGTTCGAGTTCCCAGCTCGTCACCGCGCGCTCGAACTGGCGCACTTCCCACTCGCGCGTGCGGGCGAAATGCTCCACGAACCCTTCGCCCAGGATCTCGCGGGCCGCAGCGCTCCCCCTGAGGCGCACCGTCGCCTCGGCGAGCGTGCCTGGAAGGCGCGGCGCTCCCTGCACCGCGTAGGCGTTCCCGCGGACCGGGGGCGGCGGGCTCATCCCCTTCTCGATCCCCCACAGCGCGGCCCCAAGGACCGCCGCCATGGCGAGATAGGGATTCATGTCGGCGGCCACCTGCCGATGCTCGATCCGCGTCGAGGTGGCGCTCCCGGTGATCGCCCTCAACGCGGTGGTGCGATTATCGAGCCCCCAGCTGGCAGAGGTCGGGGCCCACGCCCCCTCCACCATGCGTTTGTACGAGTTGATGGTGGGAGCCACCACGGCGGTCAGCTCCGGCAGCAGGGCAAGCTGACCAGCGATCGCTTGCTCCATCTGCCCCGACATCCCCCCCGCGCCGTCCGAAAAGACGTTCTTCTGCCCGTGCCAGAGCGAGAGATGGATGTGGCCAGAGCAGCCTGGAAGCTTCTCGTTCCATTTCGCCATGAAGCACGGCATGAGGCCATGCCGGTGCGCGATCTCCTTCACCGCCGTCTTGAAAAGGGCCGCCTTGTCGGCCGCGCGCACCCCTGCGTCCGCCGCGATGGCCGCCTCGAATACGCCGGGACCGGTCTCGGTGTGGAACCCCTCGATCTGCAGGTCGAAGGCGGCGAGCTCATCCTGGATCTCGTGCGTGAGCTCCTTCGACTCGCTGGCGCGCAGCCACGAGTAACCAAACATCCCGGGCGAGAGGGGGGTCAGCCCGCAATACCCCTTGGCCCGGGCCGACTCGGCAGTCTCCTTGAAGAAGAAGAACTCGTACTCCGCCGCAAGCCTGGCCCTGAGCTGCGCCCGCGCAGCACGCGCGACCACGCGCTGCAAGACCTGGCGCGGCGAATAGGGCAGCGGTCTGCCCTCGCGATCGTTGAAGTCGAGCAGGAACGCCGCGGTGCCCGGCTCCCAGGGGATCATGCGAAAGGTGGAGAGATCGACGGTGGCGACCGCATCCGGATAGCCGCTGTGCCAGCCCGTCACCTGAGCGTTGTCGTACAGCTGGTCCTGGATGTCCCACCCGAAGAGAACGTTGCAGAAGCCGAGGCCACCCTGCGCCGCGCTGAAGAACTTGTCCAGCGAGACGTACTTGCCCCTCAGGATGCCATCGACGTCGAAGCCACCCAGCTTGACCTTGGACACCTTGTGCTCTTCGAAGACGACGCGTAGCCGGTCGAGATCGGGAGACTCGGCTTGTGCCATGGAAATCTCGCTTGCTCCGGGATGAGGACAGAAAGGCGAATGGGCGCTATGCATAAGCGACGATTTCAGCGGTGAGTGACTCACATGAGGCGAGTGCTCATATTGCAGGCCGGATCGGCTCCCTCTCCCGTACGGGCCCGCTTCGGCGACTATCCGCACTGGTTCGCGCGCCTCATGGGCTTTCGCGTCGAGCTCAGCGTCGTGAGGCCCTATGAACGTGCCCTGCCGTTTTCGGGGCGCTTTCACGGCATCCTCATGACCGGGTCGCCGCGAAGCGTCTTGGAGCCCGAACCGTGGATGGAGCGAACGGCGGCTTACTTGATCGACGCAGCGCGCACGAGACCGGTGCTCGGCGTGTGCTTTGGACACCAGCTCCTGGCGATTGCGCTCGGCGCACGGGTGGAGAAGAATCCGCGAGGCCCGGAGGCTGGCACGGCGGTCATCCACCTCACCCGCGCGGGCACTCGCGATCCGCTCTTCGCTGGGCTCCCGCTCGAGTTCCCTGTTCAGCAGACCCACGAGGACCACGTGTCAGAGCTTCCGCCGGGCGCCACCCTGCTCGCGAAGAACGGATTCTCGCCAGTCCAGGCTTTCGCCGTGGGCGACGCCATCCGGTGCGTGCAATTCCATCCGGAGATGGACGCTCCCCGCTCCCGCTGCCTGGCAGGGGTACGCACCCACCGGCTTGACGCGCAGGCTCCCGGAGGCTCTCGAGCGGTCCTCTCCTCCATCCGAGAAACGAAGCCCGCAGAGCGCATTCTGGCGAACTGGCTCGAACGCTTCCTAAACCTCCCCAGGGACAAATCCCGGGGGTTCTGAGAGGCGCAGGGAGGGCAACAAGCCCGGCCTGGCGTGCGTTCTTTGGAGCCCTCGCCTTTCGGCTACGACGTCTCCGGCCTCGCGCACGAGGTCACCTCTTTTCGACGGGCGACCCGCTCTGAGGCCAGGGTGCGTGGGGATGGGGAATCCCACCCCGCTCGCAGGTGTCGTCAGTTTTCAAAGAGCCACGACACCTCTGACACGCTCGCCGCCACCGTTCCTCCCGGCGCGTAAACGCGCAGGCTTCCCGGTGGCAATTTCGGTGAGATGTGCCGCGTACCCGGCCACGCCGACGAGTCCCCGCAAAGGACACGGCATTCGCGAGCTCGCGCCATCTCGATGAGAACCGGGAAGCCTTGAAGCTACCCGTTGGGGCCCGCCGCAACCCCTCAGCGCCATCTGCCTGCGAACGAGAAGGGAGAAGACCCTTGGAATCATCCCTGGCATTGCCAGACGGTGGGAGAGCGGCGGGCTCCAGAAGACGACCAGCGGCATCGGGGAGGTGGAGCTGATTCTGGCGCATCCTCCCGTCTGTCGCTCTCAGGAGCCTTGCCTTGTGGCCACGCTATCTCCGGCATCGCGACCAATTTCGCCTCCTAAGAAACTCCCCTTGCCGGACCGTTTCATGCGTTCGGGTGCGCGCGCGCGCATGACAACTCTCTTCGAGGGGCTCCGACGGGCCGACGCACCGGAGCGCGTGGCGGTGGGAAACGGGGAACCCCACCCCGCTCGACGGTTCGCGCTGCTGCCCGATGCCGCCCGTCGCAAGAGCGGTTTCGCACTCGGGTACGGCAAGCTGGCACTCCGGGCATCGAGCGTGTCTTCGAGGAGCTTCTCGGCTCCGTGCACTCTGCCCCGGGGCGTCTGACGTGCCCTCCTCCCGACGCCTGAAGGCACCCGACGGCGATCTGGTGATGCGCGAGGATGCTGGTCGATCTCTCGCGCGGGCACCGTTCGACACATGCGACTCCACTTGCGGTACACCAAGCTTGCGCAGGCCCTTCCGCAGGTGGGCTGGAGTCCAACTTCGCATCCCCTCCGGCCAGGAGATTCCGACCTGGGCGAGCTCGGGCGACGCGAACAGCTCGCACCGCCGACACGGTGAGTTCCTGTTGCTGACGCCCGTTGCGGCACCGCTCACTTCACGGGCGATCCGGGGGAGTGGGGCATCCCGAGCCCCGCTCAACCGGGGGCGCTATCCTTCCCCGTCCTGAACAGCGGGCTTGTCGCGCGTGCTGGTCAGAGGGTCGCGCGACGGAAGGGAGAAGGATTCGCGCCGTTCCCAAGGCGGAGGCGATCGAAGCGAGCGGCGTGGCCAAGAAAGCTCCGGGACCACGGTCGATCGAAATCTCAAAGGGCTGGATTCGGCGGCCCAGGCCAGGCCCGAGGTGCGATCTGAACGGCAATCGAACGACCGCGCCCGACGCCCGGGAGATTAGGGGTCAGTCCCGACCCACTCTTGATGGTCTCAACAAATCGTCAATGTTGTGCCGGCGACGCGACCCCGTGGGAAGGGGTGGTCGCGGGTATGGAGCGAATGGCGGTCGCGTGCACT
>Ga0335081_10020847_pt1 | contig 10598 bp, 11 predicted proteins | sample Lox_Sample_35_FD_206713 | JGI IMG/M metagenome (GOLD analysis project Ga0335081, IMG submission 206713) | Soil microbial communities from Loxahatchee National Wildlife Refuge, Florida, United States - Lox_Sample_3.5 | ecosystem: Environmental > Terrestrial > Soil > Wetlands | place: USA... | reverse complement strand
GATGGCGTGGATTTTGCCCGCAACACGGTGACGGTGTTTCGGTCGAAAAACGGGGAGCCGAGAACGCTCCCCATCAATCAGACCGTGCAGTCGTTGCTGAAAAAACGGGCGAAGGTCAGGCCGCTTCAGACCAACTGCGTCTTCTCAAGCTCCGCTCACACTCCAATGGATGGCGATAATCTGCGGCGGGCGTTCAACTCAGCGATGAAGAAGGCCAAGATCGAAAATTTCCACTTCCATGACTTGCGGCATACCTTTGCCACGCGCCTGGTGCAGGCCGGCGTGGATATTTACAAGGTGCAACGGTTATTGGGCCACAAGTCGCCGATGATGACGCAGCGTTATGCGCATCATTGCCCGGACAGCCTGCGGGATGGGGTGGACATTCTCGATCGGAAGGAAGGCAACATCACAAAAACATCACAATCGAGGGTCAGGGCCAACGGCGCCCGTTTGCAAGTCATTGAAAAGGTGGTGCGCCCAGAGGGATTTGAACCCCCGACCTCTTGATTCGTAGTCAAGCGCTCTATCCAACTGAGCTATGGGCGCATCAATGAAATCTTCGGGGCGCGGGGGCTGAGAATCTTTCCTGCACGTTCGCTCGAGCCCCACATACTACGCCGGCACGCCTTCTTTGAGCGTCATCCCGAATTGATCGTGCTTAAAGGGGTGGATCGTTGGGAAAAGAGAAAACAGCCAGCCTTTGAAGATCTCCTTCCCCTCCTCCTTGACGATGACGTGCACAGCCGGATTGTTGGGCTCATTGGTGGCCGAGGTAAAGGTGGAATTCTCGATCTTCATGTCAGGCAAAAATTCCATCACCTCAACGGTCAGTTTGCTGTTCGGAATCTGCAGGGATTTCCCGAGCTCCACCGTAAATTCCTTGTTCTGGTGCTGGGTCTTATCCTCCACAACCAGGACTACCGCCTTCCATTTGCCCTTGACCTCATCAGGAACCACCGTCACCCCGCCCCCTTCGATTTTAGGAATGTCGGCGGGCGCGGTATTAATGGGCGCGCCGGGTACGCCGTTGCTCTGGAATGCGGGCGGTGTGGGCGGCGGACCGTAAGCCGGCTCGTTTTTCTTGCAGCCGACACTCATCGTCACCAGTAGGATGGTTCCGCACCAGGCTATCGCTTTCATGCGCTTCGTTCCTCCAATAATATTATGGAGCACACTCTCCATCACCAATCCGGCAGGGATTGTTGATGAATCCCACAGGGATTCATCGCCCGAGCGGAGGGGACTTTTTATCCGCTCGCACAGCCTGACATCGGCTGCGCTCGCTCTGCGGGTTCGGCCTCTCGGCCTCACTTCCCTAGAGAGGCGTCGGCACCCAGAGGGTACCCCGCTGGCCTCTTACCCACTACTGCTGTCAGGCAGGGATGATTCGGCTCTCGCCTCATATCCCTAGGGTGGGAGGCCAGCCGTCCACCCCTTCTCTCTATAGCACCCGTGGACTTGGCAGGGACTGTTCGGCCTCTCGGCCTCACATCCCTAGGGTGAGGCGTCGGCCGCCCAGAGGGCCACCCGCCGACGCCCGATATTTGTATTCCTCTCCGTAGCAGCTCCCACATCAGAGCTGCTACGGAGAGGCAGGGATTCGAACCCTGGGTGGAGGTTTCCCCCCACAACTGCTTAGCAGGCAGCTGCCTTCAGCCGCTCGGCCACCTCTCCCTAATTCATCCTCTGCGGGGGCCTGTGAGGAAGGAGCTGTCGGAATCCAGCCGCCTCACCGTCTCGGCGGCGCGCACAACATGCTGCCCCTTACTCGTCGCAGCGTGCGCCCACCGATGCCTCCACCCCGCGCTCGGGCAGGCCTAGCCTGCCCCTCGCCTTGCTTGCTGCCCCGCGGTAGCGGGGATCCTCCCTTTTTGATCCCTCCCGATTACTGTCAACTATAATCGATCACCCAGACCAAAACCAGCATCAATGGTGCACTCCTTCCCTGCCGAAAATTTCCGGAGGGGGTAGGATTCGAACCCACGACCCTTTCGGGTAACGGTTTTCAAGACCGCCGCCTTAGGCCACTCGGCCACCCCTCCCTGAGCGGCGCGGTAAGCGCCGATAATCATTTCCTCACCCCTCACGAATCCGACGCACTGCAGTCGACAACGCCTTACTTTTCCTTCTCAATGTTCTTCATTCCATTCATATACGGGCGCAGGGCATCCGGTATCACCACGCCCCCGTCTTCCGTTTGACACTGCTCCAAAATCGCCACGACCGTCCGGCCGACGGCCAGACCCGATCCGTTCAACGTATGGACGAAGCGCGTCCCCTTTCCCGCCGCCGGCCGGTAGCGTATGTTGCATCGACGCGCTTGAAACTCCTCGAAATTGGAGCAGGAGGAAATTTCACGGTACTCCCGCTGACTCGGTATCCACACTTCCAGATCATACGTCTTCGCCGCCGAAAATCCCAGGTCGCCGGCGCACAACTCCATCACGCGGTAATGCAGCCCCAACCGCTGGAGGACCGCTTCCGCATGACCCGTCAACGACTCCAGCTCGGCATAGGAACGGTCCGGCGTCGTCATGCGGACCAGCTCTACTTTATTAAATTGATGCTGCCGAATCAACCCGCGCACATCCTTGCCGTAGGAGCCGGCCTCACGACGGAAACAGAGCGTCCACGCCGCGTAGCGGCGGGGCAGATCGGCTTCGTTGAAGATCTCCTCGCGGTGCAAATTGGTCAACGGCACTTCCGCTGTGGGGATCAGGTAATAGTCGTCGTCACGCAGGTGAAACAACTCTTCTTCAAACTTCGGCAGCTGACCCGTCCCCATCAGGCTCTTGGGATTGACCAGCACCGGAGGCAGCACCTCTTCATACCCGTGCTCGCGCGTGGCCAGATCGAGCATCAGGTTGATCAGCGCGCGCTCGAGCTGCGCGCCCGCGCCGCGATAGACGACAAACCGGCTGCCGGCGATGACCGCGGCACGCGTGAAATCAAGGATGCCTAACCGCTCGCCGATCTCCCAGTGGGGCTTGGGCGCAAAACCGAACCGGGGCGGTTCGCCCCATCGCCGGATTTCCCGATTGTCCGTCGTGCTCGTCCCCGCCGGCACGGAGCCGTTGGGAAGGTTCGGGATCCTGATCAGAAACGCCTGCAGCGCCTCTTCCTGCTCGCGCAGCCTGCCTTCGCACTCCTTCAGCGACTCGCCGAGTTGCCGCATCTTCGCCATCAGCTCGTCGGCGGGCTGGCCGCGGCTCTTGAGGGCAGCCACCTCTTCCGACCGGCGGTTCCGCTCCTGGCGCAGCGCTTCCACTTCCTGAATGGAGGTCAGGCGAGCCTGATCCAGACGGCGCCACTCCGTCCAGTCAAGCTGCACGCCGCGCCGCGCTAGGGCCGCCGAGACCGCCCCTTCTTCCTCACGCATCAGCCTGGGGTCGAGCATGGTCGTCTCTCGTGGATCATCCGTCGGTGAATCGTGCCGAAAAGCAGGCCACTCTAACATGCAGTCAGGGGTTAGTAAAGAGGCAAGACGGGGATCCGGCCAGTGGTGTGCGTGGGTGATTTGTTCCATTGGAACGGCGAGGTTGTGACAGGCTCGTTCCATTGCTGTGGCCGGGCACCGCCTTGCCGGCCGCCGCTTCACCCGGCGCCCCCTTCATTCCTGGTTGTTGCACTCCATCACATCAGTGTGGTACAGTCCTTTCCGTTTTTCAACGAGCCGATCATGTCTGTGACCTATCAACCAAGCCGAATACGGCGTAAACGAACCCACGGGTTCCTGAAGCGAATGAGCACGCCCGGCGGCCGCCTCGTCCTCAAGCGGAGGCGCGCGAAAGGGCGTCGCCGCCTGACCACGACGGGGTAGGTGGATTCCGCCGCGCCGCGCACAGGCGTCCTGGCGACGGATCCGCATCGCTGACGAGCGGGAGATCGCGTCGATTTTCCGCTCGGGCCGCCGGCTCAAAAGCCAGGATTTCACCGTGGTCTACCGTCTTTCACACGCACCCACAACACGATACGGCGTCCTGGTCGGCCGGCGGCTGGGCCGCGCCGTGGCCCGCAACCGGATCAAGCGACACGTCAGGGAGATCGTCCGCCAGCCGGAGATGCAATACGGGGCGTACGACATTCTGATCCTCCCCCAACATCCCGCGGTGGACTTGCCGCACGCCATCCTCAGGGAACGCCTGCGAACGATGCTCGACCGGCTGACGTAGGCAGATGCGCACGCTGCTGTTGACGCTGATCCGCGGCTATCGTCGATGGCTCTCGCCGGCGCTGCCCCCGTCGTGCCGGTTTTACCCCTCCTGCTCCATCTACGCGCTCGAAGCGCTCCGCCGCCACGGCGTGCTGCGGGGCGGCTGGCTGACCGTCAAGCGGCTGGCCTGCTGCCATCCGTATCATGCCGGCGGCCATGATCCCGTTCCCTGACCGAGTGCGCCATGGGTGACACGGAAAAACGGCTGGTCATTTTTTTAGTGCTGTCGGTGGCCATCGTCTCTCTCTTCACGCTGTTCGGCCGCGCCCCCTCTCCGCCGGCCCCCCCGCCGGCTCCCCGGACTGCCCCGTTGAAGGAAGGCGCGTCGTCCACATCCGCCGGACCGCCCTCCCAAGCGGGTCCGGCCGTTCCGGCCGGCCCGGCGACCGCACCGTCCCAACACGCCACCACGATTATGATTGAGACGCCGCTCTATCGGGCCACGCTGACGACGGCGGGCGGCGTGCTCACGAGCTGGGAGTTAAAACGATACACCGAAACGGTCAACGGATCCGAGCCGGTTGTGCTCTACCCGCCGCTGGGGCGGCCGCCGGTCAGCGCGCCGTTGGCCGTCGAGATCCCAGCCGTCGACCCGGCCGTCCTCACTGGCACGATTTACCAGGTGGAGGGCGGCGACGCCCGGCTCGATAATGAGCATCCGTCCGCGCGCATCCGGTTCACCGCTACCCTGCCCCTCAAGGATGGCAGCGGGCGGACGGTCACAGTCGAGAAAGATCTGCTCTTTCACAGCGACACCTACCGGGTCGATCTGGCGTGCACGGTCGATGGCCTCAACGCGCCTTATCGCCTCACGTTGGGCGACAGTTTCGGTCTGCATCTCGGGCCTGGTCCGGCCCAACGATTCCTCGGCCACCTCGGCGCCGTCAGCCTGATCGGCGGCGATCTGGTCATGGACAGGGAGGACAAACTCGCCGGCCCGTCGGTCGCCCACGCCGGCGACGTGCACTGGACGGCCGTGGAAGGAAAATATTTCATGGCCGCGCTGATTCCGGTCATGCCGTTGGGCGAGGTGACCGTCACGAAGGCGGACACCACGGGGCTCACCACCGCCCTGACGCTGCAACCCGGCCGGCGGGCGGAACTGGCATTGTACGCCGGTCCCAAGGAGTACAAGACGTTGACCGCGCTGCATGCCGGGTTGGAGCAGACCATCGACTTCGGATGGTTCATGTTCGGGAGCTTGACGCTGGTCCGTTTCATCGCCAAACCCCTCTTCCTGCTCCTGCAGTTTGTCCACGGCTTCACGCACAATTACGGCGTGGCCATTATCATGCTCACCGTCCTGATCAAGCTCTGCTTCGTGCCGTTGACCCACAAGAGCTACACCTCCATGAAGGCGATGCAGGCGCTCCAGCCGAAGATGGCCGAGCTGCAAAAGAAATATAAGGACGACAAGGAGCGATTCAATAAAGAGCTGTTCCAGCTCTACAAAACGCACAAGGTCAATCCGCTGGGCGGCTGCCTGCCGATGCTCCTCCAGATCCCCGTGTTCGTCGCCTTTTACAATATTCTCTACTCGACGATCGAGTTGCGCCATGCGCCCTTCATCGGCTGGATCCATGATCTGTCCGACAAGGATCCGTATTATATTCTCCCACTCATCATGGGGGTGACAATGTTCATCCAGCAAAAGATCCAGCCGTCGGCCATGGATCCCAAGCAGGCGCGTTTGATGCTGCTCATGCCGGTCATCTTTACCTTCATGTTTCTTCAATTTCCCTCAGGACTGGTGCTCTACTGGCTGGTCAACAATCTCTTGACGATCCTCCAGCAGTATGTCACGATCAGGCTCTATCCGGCGCCGGTGCCAGTGAAATGACCCCCGCTCGTCCGATCGATACTATCTGCGCCATCGCCACCCCGCTGGGGATCGGCGCGGTGGGCGTGGTCCGCGTCTCGGGCCCCGACGCGCTTTCGGTCGTCGAAACGATCTTCGCCCCCCGGCGAAGGGGCGGTCCGTCTCCGACACTCGCGGACGCCCCCAGCCATACCGTGCACCACGGGTGGATGACCGATCCCGCCACGGGCGAGCCCGTCGACGAAGTGCTGGTGACGCTGATGCGCGCGCCTCGCAGTTACACCTGTGAAGAGACCGTCGAGATCAGCGGCCACGGCGGGCCCATGGTGCTGGCGCGCATTTTGGAGCTCTGCTTGTCTGCCGGCGCGCGGCTGGCTGAACCGGGCGAATTCACCAAACGGGCTTTTTTAAACGGCCGGCTCGATTTGACGCAAGCCGAGGCGGTGATGGCGTTGATCCATGCCGAATCAGAGACGGCACATCGTTTGGCGCTCCGGCAGTTGCGCGGTGACGTGGCCGACGCCGTTCGTGCCATCCGCACGTCGCTCCTCGAATTACTCGGGCAATGCGAAGCGAGTCTCGATTTCGTCGAGCAGGGAGTCGCCGCGCCGCCCTCCGAGCACGTCCGTCTGCAGTTGGATGCGATCCGCCGGCGCCTGGACGTGCTGGTGCAGAGCGCGCAGGCCGGAGAGCGGCTGCGCGATGGGGTTCAGACCGTCATCATCGGACGGCCAAACGTCGGAAAGTCGAGCCTGTTCAACCGATTGCTCCGGAAGGAGCGTGCCATCGTCACTCCCTTCCCGGGAACCACCAGGGACCTGCTCCAGGAAATGCTCCTGATCAACAATGTCCCCATCCGTCTGATCGATACCGCAGGCATCAGAACCAGTCCCGATCCAATTGAGCGGGAAGGCATCCAGCGGGCCCGCCGCTCCACGGACGAGGCCGACTTGGTGTTGCTCGTCTTGGACGGCAGCCAACCATTGCAGCAGGATGATTGGATGCTGCTCGACGCCATTAATACTAACAACACAATAATCATTTTCAATAAGATAGACGTGTGTGCTCCGATGGATTTCACTGCGGTGGCCGGTCGTCACCAGACAACGTCGATCGTCCCGCTTTCCGCCTCCACCGGCGCCGGCTGTGAAGAGTTGCTTGCGCAGATCAGCCGTTGGCTCACGGAGCGGCTCGGTGGCAGCGTCGAACGGCCGATGATCAGCTCGTCCAGACAGGAGCAGGCATTGACAGCCGCGATGCATGCCATCACCAACGCGCAAGGGGCGGCAGCCAATGGGATGCCGGCTGAATGTCTCGCATGTGATTTGAATGATGCAATCAGGCAGCTTGGCGGATTGCTGGGCGTAGACGGCGATTTTACAGAAGAGCTTCTTGATAATATTTTCAGTCAGTTCTGTATAGGTAAATAGGACGGTTACTCTGTCTGTTCCACGTGGAACAGACAGAGATTTTCTTTCTGATATCAACGAACAATTCGTTCCGAGATGCTGACTTACACCGTAGAAGACCAGTGCGATGTCTTGGTCATCGGCGCCGGACATGCTGGATGCGAGGCGGCTCTGGCCTCAGCCAGGATGGGCTGCTCCACCCTGCTCTTCACGCTCAAGGCAGACAATATCGCCCAGATGTCGTGTAATCCGGCGATCGGCGGAATTGCCAAAGGTCATCTGGTCCGTGAAATTGACGCGCTGGGAGGGGAAATGGCTCACGCCATCGATCGGGCCGGTATTCAATTTCGGATGTTGAATACCAGAAAGGGGCCTGCGGTCAGATCGTTGCGGGCCCAGGCGGATCGAAACCTTTACCGGTTGGTCATGACGGAGACGATCCAGACTCAACAGAATCTTCGGGTCATCCATGCCACGGTCGAGCGTCTTTGGCTTGGGGATCGGAGACTGCTGGGCGTCATCACGGCAGATGGGCGCCGGTACAGGGCTCAGGCAGTCATTGTGACCACGGGCACCTTCCTGAGAGGGCTGATCCACATCGGTGCCGTCAATTTTCCATCCGGCCGGGCCGGAGAGCCGGCGGCCGAAGGACTCTCCCATTCATTGGCGGAAATCGGCTTTCAGCTGGCCCGGCTCAAAACTGGCACCCCGCCCAGACTCGACGGCCGGACAATCGATTTTTCACAGACTGAACCGCAATATGGGGATGACCCGCCCCAGCCCTTCTCCTACGCCACCGACCAGTTGCGACTGGAGCAGGCGGCCTGTCATCTGACCTATACAAACGAGCAGACGCATCGAGTCATCCGTGATAATCTCGACCGCTCGCCTCTCTACAGCGGCGCCATCCATGGCATCGGCCCCAGATATTGTCCATCAATTGAAGATAAAATCGTCCGCTTCGCCGAGAAGGAGCGCCACCAGGTGTTTCTAGAGCCTGACGGGAGGGGGACGACGATCTATTATCCCAACGGAATCTCGACCAGTCTTCCTGTGGATGTCCAACTCCAATTTCTTCAAACCATTCCGGGCTTGGAACGGGTAACCATGGCCAGGCCAGGCTATGCAATCGAATACGATTTCGTCCAGCCGACCGAGCTTCAGGCCACATTGGAAACGAAAAAAGTGGCTGGCCTTTATCACGCCGGCCAGATCAATGGCACATCCGGTTACGAAGAGGCCGCCGCCCAAGGGCTCATGGCCGGCATTAACGCCGCACTGGCCGTACGCAAAGAAGCGCCCCTGATCCTCGACCGATCGGAATCCTATATCGCCGTGTTAATCGATGATTTGATTACAAAAGGCACGAATGAGCCGTATCGGATGTTCACCTCAAGGGCTGAACACCGTCTCCTGCTGCGCCATGACAATGCCGACAGACGGCTGATGGGCCATGGCTTCAAAATCGGCCTGTTGCCTGAGCCGCTCTTTCGACGGATGGAGCGAAAACGGGCGGCAATCGAACGCGAGCTGGCCCGGATCAAGGCGGCAAGACTCACGGCAGATGACGTGGAGCGGCTCCGAACGCATGGGGTGACAGGCCTTAACGGCGGCGATTCGCTGGCTCAGCTGCTCCGACGCCCCGGCAGCTCATGCGAGCAGATCGGGGCATGGCTGCAGTGGCCTGAATCACTCCCGCCTGAAATTGCCGAGCAAATCGAAATTGAATTGAACTACGAGGGGTATATTCAGCGGCAGGTCAAGGAAGTTGAACGATTGCGACAGTACGAGCAGCGCAACATACCTTCAACATTTCAATATGATCGAGTGATCGGATTATCAACCGAGGTCAGACAAAAGCTCAAGTCAATCTCCCCGCGCTCCCTCGGTCAGGCAGCCAGAATTCCCGGCGTCACACCGGCCGCGCTCTCACTCCTGTTGATCGCACTGCAACGGGATCAGGTCGCCCGTCATGGCGCATCGGATGCCGACCCCACAATCCCACGGCAGGCTTGACGCGGCACTGATCGACGCCATTGGCCGGATGGGGTTGAATCCGACGCCGGCACAATGCGGGCAATTTCTCTCATATATCGATCTCCTGCAACAGTGGGGCAAGAAAATAAATCTGACCGCGATTGACGATCCTCTGGAGATCATCGACCGTCATTTCTGCGACTCGATAGCGCTTTGGCCGGCATTGGGCCTGGATCCATCGGCTTTTCGCAACACGATGGCACTGCTCGATGTCGGATCTGGCGCCGGTTTTCCTGGCCTTCCGCTCAAGATCATGGCGCCGCAGATCGCCTTGACACTGCTCGAACCCCGCCAGAAGCGGGCCGCATTCCTTCAAGTGGTGATCGCCGAACTGGGCTGCACGGAGAGCCGCGTGGTCACCTCGCGGCTGGCCGACTTCTCCGGTGCTCCGGAGGCCGGTTATGACTGGATCGTGACCAGGGGGGTCGGTCACTTTGATCAGCTCATCGATCAGGCAGTCGGCTTCCTCGCGCCTGGCGGCTGCGTTGTCTTCTACCTAAGTGAGCGCCAATCAATGGCCGAATTCCACCAGATCAGCGATTTCACCGTCACCGACTATCGATACAATCTGCCAATGTCCGCTGTAGAACACCGGCTGATTCTACTCCGGCGCAAGTAGATTCCCACGGGCAAGTCTGTGGCAACTTTGAACTATGCACTTCGTACGCAAGACTGTATTCACCCCAGCCTGAAGGCGGGGGCCTCTGTCTCGCGCCGCCCGTGGGAGGCTACCCAGCGAGCAAAGCGAGCGTGAGGGGAAGGCTCGGGGCATTGGGGCAACGCCGACCCAAAAGCAAGACTTTTGGGGAATTAAGTTGAGCACAGGCCCCCATTAAAATTACCATCTCATCTGGTTCATCTATCCGCGTATGGCTCTAATGTACATCGCATATTAATCAACCAATGTGGATTGTTAGGGGGAGATAACGTCTCCCCCTGACTCAAATGTTCCACGTGGAACATGATCCTCATATCCTCATTGATCGAAGAACGATCATAGCCACGACATCTTATCATTCAAGTACAACTGAGATCATCTAAAAAGAGTGAGCGGGTGCTGTCTGTTGACACGACACACATTTTTCTTTTCTTTTCATGGATCCTATGTTATTCTGAC
>Ga0335081_10020846_pt1 | contig 10598 bp, 10 predicted proteins | sample Lox_Sample_35_FD_206713 | JGI IMG/M metagenome (GOLD analysis project Ga0335081, IMG submission 206713) | Soil microbial communities from Loxahatchee National Wildlife Refuge, Florida, United States - Lox_Sample_3.5 | ecosystem: Environmental > Terrestrial > Soil > Wetlands | place: USA... | reverse complement strand
CCCATACAGTGATGTTTCTCAATCTCGCGAGCGAATCCTCGACGCAGCGCTTGCTGACACCGCGCTTCGCCTTGACCGCGGCCGAGTATCTTGCCGCCGAGGAAGGCCGCCACGTGCTCGTGATCATGACCGACATGACGAACTATTGCGAGGCGCTGCGCGAGGTTTCCGCGAGCCACGGCGAGGTACCGAGCCGCAAGGGTTATCCCGGCTACATGTATTCCGACCTTGCCACGATCTACGAGCGTGCCGGCGTCCTGCGCGGTGCCAATGGCACCATTACCCAGCTGCCGATCCTCACCATGCCGGCCGACGACATCACACATCCGATTCCGGACCTCACGGGCTACATCACGGAAGGGCAGGTCGTGTTCGACCATACGCTCGACCGCAAGGGCGTGTTTCCGCCGATCAACGTTCTGCCCAGCCTGTCGCGGCTGATGGATCAAGGCATCGGCAAGGGCTATTCGCATCCCGATCATCCTGCACTCGCGAACCAGCTTTACGCATCCTATGCCAAGGCCGTGCGCGTGCGCGTCTTGGCGAGCGTGGTCGGCCGCGACGGCCTCACCCCGCTCGACCTGCGATATCTCGAATTCGCCGACCGGTTCGAGACCTCGCTCATTGCCCAATCAGGCCGCCGCACGCTGGAGGAAAGCATGGACGCCGGCTGGACGGTCCTGCGCCGGCTACCGACGAACGAGCTGACGCGCCTGTCGGATGCGCAGATCGAGCGGTACATCGAGCCGGCTGCGGCGCCGGACGGGAGCGGCGGCCATGCGTGAATTCACGCCGACCCGCAGCACGGTCATGGAGCTCGCCGATGAGCGCAAGCTGATGCGCCAAGGCTACGAGTTTCTCGACGAGAAGCGCACCCTGCTGGCGAGCGAGATGTTGCGGCAAATGCGCGACTATCAGGGTCTCTCCGAGCGTCTTCTCGCCGAAACGAAGGAAGCGGCGAGCGCGCTTGCCGCCGCCGTCGAACGGCACGGTCTCGACCAGCTTCAGGTCTATCCGACGCCTGCAGCACCGATCACGCCGGACAGCAAACGGAGCTCGTTCCTTGGGCTCACCATGCTGTCGACGGGCGCGCCTCCGGTCGCCGGGGCAACTGGCCGTGCGCCGATCGATCCGTCGCCGGAAGCAAGGGCCTGCCGCGCAGCCTTCGAAAAACTGGTTTGGATCGCCGCCGATACCGGTCTGCGCGCGGGCAATCTGATGCGCCTTGCGCGCGAATACCGGCGGACCGAGCGACGCGCCAAGGCGCTGGAAAAGGTCCTGCTGCCGGAAGTGGAAGCGGCAATCAAGCTCATCGACGAGCAGCTCGATACCATGGAGCGCGAAGAAATCATGCGCACCCGTCGCTCGAGTTCGACCGCGAATTTTGCGAGGGGGCCGGCACGTTGAATTCGCCGCTGCAATCCAGATGCGGGGGCCTCGCAAGCCGGAACCCGCCGCGGGGCGTTGCTGGACTCTCAAGTGCACCCAAGAATTTGGCCGGCAACGACGGATTACTGTCGGAAACGCCTGCGTCATCGGCCTCGGAAGCGCCGCATCATTGCGGTCGACTGACGCTGCCGCGAGGCTCTCGGTCTATGGCCCTTTCGGCAGCAGCAGGACGGCACCGGCGCGAATTCCCCCAGCGCTCGAGATGCGCGGTCTCGCTGCGATCATCGTTGACCCAGTGTGCGTGGGTACGCTCGCCGGGGTGGGTCGTGATGCCGCTGAGTTCCGGCCCGACATAGATGCCGACCACGAGCCCGGCGAGCACGTCGCCGCTGCGATTGAGATAGACGAGCGGCGGGCGGCCCGGCGCGGGGCCGGCGATGACATGCATCCCATAGTTCGCCAGCGTGCCGCGGACGCGGAACGGAAACGACTGCTCCGGGTCGATGCCATGCCCCTTCGCCTGCGCCGCGATGAAACTCTCAATCTCCTCGGGCCGCACGTCGCGCTCGACTGCGACCTCCTGCCAATCCCGTATTCTGGCGGTCGCGAGGAGCATGGCCTTTTCGGCGACGGCCTTCGGATGCTCGCCAGCGACGCCGTCCGAAGGCAAAGGTCAGAAGCTCGAATCTTCTCGGGCGCGCCATTTCTCAACAACTTAGCTCGTTCTCGGAATGCGATCGCCGGCCGCGGAAGCAAGGCGGAAGCACCAGATGGGCGAATTCGGAAAGGTGATCGCACGGGAACGGGTTGCCGGGCGGACTCGGTTGAGAGTCCTACGCCGCCCTGTGCACCACGGATCGACCCGAGACCATCATGTCGGCCCGCGGCGAACTCTCCCGGCATGAATTCCGCGAAAAGCTTGCGCGCGCGGCTCACTCGGCTCTTGACGGTGCCGATGTCGCAGCCGGCGATCGGGGCCGCGTCGTCATAGCTGAGCCCTGAACCTGGCATCGCAAGCTCAAAGAGCGATGCGAGCGAGAGGGGCGGGACACGATGGCGATCGCCGTGAGCGAAATCGTCGTGATCATGTTGGCCGGCGGCGGGCGAGGCCGCGGCTGCGCCTCGGATCAAGAAGCCGCGAAATCTTATCGGAGACTATTCGGCCGCCAGCGGGAGCCGAGGGCGGCAGCCCTGTTCGACGCCGCGCAGTCGCGCCTCATCGCGGGCAACGTAGTCACGCGCAATCGGAACCACGCCTTGACGCTTGGCGAGCTGAATCTGGAACACCATCATGGCTTCCTCGCGGAATGCCATTTCCGACCCTGCGAGATAGAACTCCCACATACGGCAAAACCTGTCATCGTACATACGCTCCGCTTCTTCGCGCCGCGCCAGGAACCGCTCCCGCCACGCCCTGAGCGTATCCGCATAGTGGAGGCGCAAGATCTCGATGTCGGTGACCAGCAGCCCGGCCCGTTCGACCGCCGGCAGCACTTCAGACAGCGCCGGGATGTAGCCCCCCGGGAAGATATACTTGGCGAGCCATGGATTGGTGATACCCGGGCCATCGGAGCGGCCGATCGAATGCAGCAGGAACACGCCGCCGTCGGCGAGCAGCGCGGCGCACTTGCGAAAGTATTGGTCGTAGAAGCCGACGCCGACATGCTCGAACATTCCAATTGAGACGATCCGGTCATAAGTCCGCTCGACATCGCGATAGTCGGTCAGGCGGAACGCTACGCAGTCGGCGAGCCCGGCTTCCTTGGCGCGCGCCCGCGACCAGCCGAGTTGCTCGGTCGACAGCGTCACGCCGTCGACCCGCGCCCCGGCGATCCGGGCGAGATAGCACGCGAGCCCTCCCCAACCCGAGCCGATATCGAGTACACGCATTCCCGGCTGCAGCAGCAGCTTCGCCGCGATGTGGCGCTTCTTCGCCAGTTGGGCATCCTCGAGTGTCTGATCCGGCCTCTCGAAATAGGCGCTGCTGTATTGGCGGTCGGCGTCGAGGAACAGCGAGTAGAGGCGGCCGTCGAGATCGTAGTGGTGGGCGACGTTGCGTTGCGCTCGGATGCGTGAATTGAATTGCTCGAGCCGGCGCCAGAGATAGCGCACGAACCATTGCGGCTTTGCCCATCGCGTCGGGCCGAAGCGATCCTGCGAGAACACGAACGCGAGGAGATCGGCCAGCGTACCTTCTTCGATGACGAGGCCGCCATCCATATACGCCTCTCCGACCTTGAGGTCGGGATCGAGGAGCACCCCGACTTGCGCCGCCGGCGACGCAAAGCGAATGGCCAACCGCTTTCCGCTCCCATCGCCGACGGTGAATGTCTTGCCGCCCGCGGTCGTGATCCTGAGGTTTCCGGCATGGATGTACGAGGCGAGCGCGTCGCGCAAGAGCCGCGCGACCACCAAGTCGAGCGGCGACGCGTGCCTGCGCGCGCCGGCTCTGCTGGTTCTCGTGAGGTTGCTCATGCCCGGAGCCCATCGGTGCAGCAGCATCATCAACCTCGACGGCGCCTGTGCCTTTGATTCAGGTCAACGGGCCGGCAAATCCCGGCGACCGACGTTGCGGGACGCCGGCATGACCGGCCCGTCGGGGCTTGGAATGATTAGGCTGCTTTCACCTCGATCTTTTTTTCGGCCTTGATGGCCTCGGGCTTCTTGGGCAACGTCACGGTGAGCACGCCCTTCTTGAAGCACGCCTCGATCTTGTCGGTGTCGACGCCCTCCGGCAGTGCGAAATAGCGCTCGAACGATCCGTAGCGGCGCTCCTGCACGTGATAGTCCTTCTTCTTCTCCTCTTTTTGCTCCTGCTTCTCGCCCTTGATCGTGAGGCCGCCGTTCACGAACTTCACCTCGATATCCTTCTCGTCCATGCCGGGAAGCTCGGCGGTAACTTCATACGCGTTGTCCTTCTCGGCGATGTCGACAGCAGGGGCGGTTATCAGTTCCCGGCCCCATAGCGGCTCGACGTCGAACAACGAGCGACGGAACGGCGCGCGCCAGAAACCCCGGTCGAAGTCCTCGAACAGTCGGTCCACTTGGCGGCGCAGCGTTTCGAATGGCCACGCCGCTGGCAGAGCCGGCGTACGCCCGGGAGCCTTGGTCTCGCTCTTGACGGGTACTTTGGTCGCAGCTTCAGCCATGTCCAGATCCTCCGGTACAATTGGAGTGTGCAATGTTAGGCGGACGGAAAAAATCTGTGTTGCGCCAGATCAAAATCAAGCCGCCCGCCTGCAGCTACTTGTAGCTGAGCGAAAAGCGCATGGACTGCACCACATTCCTGCAATGGGCGCTGCCGCAGCACGGCTTGCGATGGGCTGGTTTTCGCAAGGTCCGCGGCCAGGTGTGCAAACGACTTATGCGGCGTATGGCCGAGCTCGGGCTCGACGACTTTGCCGACTATCGCGCACGGCTCGAAGCCGATCGGCACGAGTGGGAGGAATTCGACGCATTTTGCCACATCACCATCTCGCGCTTCTATCGCGACCGCGGCGTGTTCGACACGCTGCGCCGGCGCGTGCTGCCCGACATCGCGGCACGCGCCTTGGCGGAAGGGCGCGAGGCCCGCATCTGGTCGGCCGGCTGCGCTTCCGGCGAAGAACCCTACACCTTGAAGATTCTCTGGGACCTCGAGGTGGCTGCGGCTTATCCGGGCGCCGCTGTCGCGATCACGGCAACCGACGTTGACGAGGTCATGCTGGCGCGCGCGCGCAGCGCATGCTTCGCGCGGACCAGCATGCGCGAATTGCCCGCGGACCTCGTCGGGCAGGCATTCGATCAAGTCGGCCCGCAGTTGCAAGTCAAACCCCGCCACCGCGCAGCAATCCAGTTCCTTGCGCAGGACTTGCGCTCGCAGGCGCCGGCAGCCTGCTTCGACCTCATCCTGTGCCGCTACCTTGCGTTCACCTACTTCGCGTTTCCTTTGCAGCAGCAGGTCGTCGCATGCATCCTGGAGCGGCTGCTTACGCCCGGCTATCTGGTCATCGGCACGCACGAGACCTTGCCGCCGGGCTGCGGCCTCGTCGCGCTCGATCACGCGCCGCAGATCTTTCGGCGCGGCACCGATGAACTGGCGCGGCTCGGCCGCCCGCGAGAGCCCGGCGAGATTGATCCGCGTCAAGGCGCACGTCCATTGTTCCGGTCTTGATGCAGCATGCGGGTCGAAGTCGAGAGCTACACCGGAGATCGTGGCGTCGAAATGGTGCGGCGTCTGCGCCTTGACGGGCGGGACATCGAAATTGCCGACAATATCGACCAATGGCCCGGTCCCGGCTACTGCTATCACAAGGTCAAGGGGCGGGACGGCAACCTCTACATTCTGCGGCTGGACGAAGGCCGGGCCGAGTGGGAGCTGGCGATGTTCCAGAGGCCGGAGGCGGAAGGACGGTCCATGGACGTCTCGGTCGCACGGCGTCCCGACGGGGACTGAGCGGCTCCTGCCATCCCCCGACGGAACGCGGTTGAGCTAAATCAAAGCCAAGGCCTCCACGTTTCTTCTATTTTTCTCATATGGCTCGCGCATTGGCGGCCCTGCCGCGCGATGCGCGCTCGCAGCAGCGTGCCGGATATCGGTCATGACGACGATCGCCGAATTCACTGTCACGCTGACCCGATATCTCGATGCTGCCGGCGTTCCGGTCGCGCCCCTGCCCGATTTCGCGCGCGACGAAGGCGCGCTCCTCGCCCTCTATCGCGCCATGGTCCTCACCCGCACCTTCGACGCCAAGGCGATCGCGCTGCAACGAACCGGGCGGCTCGGCACCTATGCGTCCTCGCTCGGCCAGGAAGCCGTGGCGGTCGGCGCCGCGGCGGCCATGCGGCCAGACGACGTGCTGTTGCCGAGCTTCCGCGAGCACGGCGCCCAGCTGTGGCGCGGCGTCACGCTGAAGGAACTCTTTCTGTATTGGGGCGGTGACGAGCGCGGCAACGATTTTGCCGGCCCGCGCGAGGATTTCCCCAATTGCATTCCGGTCGGCTCGCACGCGCCGCACGCGGTCGGCGTCGCCCTGGCGTTCCGCCTGCGGCAGGAAAGCCGCGTCGCGGTCTGCGTTTTCGGCGATGGCGCGACGTCGAAGGGCGACGTCGCCGAGGCCCTTAACATGGCGGGCGCGTGGAAAGTCCCAGCCGTGTTCGTCGTCAACAACAACGGCTGGGCCATCTCGGTCCCGCTGGCGAAGCAAACCGTGGCGGCGACGCTCGCCCAGAAGGCCGTGGCCGCCGGCATTCCGGGGGAACAGGTCGACGGCAACGACGTGATCGCGGTGCGCGCCGCAACCGGGCAGGCGCTGGCACGCGCACGAGATGGCGCCGGGCCGTCGCTGATCGAGGCGGTGACCTATCGATTGTCCGACCACACGACCGCCGATGACGCGAGCCGTTATCGCGACGATGCGGAGGTGAGCCGCCATTGGCCCGCGGAGCCGCTCGTGCGGCTGCGCAACTACCTCACCAAGGCGGGATGCTGGGACAAGGAGCGCGAGGAAAAACTGCTGCTCGAATGCGGCCACGCGGTCGAAGCGGCGGCGAGCGAATACCTGGCGACGCCGCCGCAGCCGCCCGCCTCGATGTTCGATCGCACCTTCGCGCACATCGGCGCCGACCTCGACGCGCAGCGCCGAGCGGCCGGTTTTGCTGACGGCGGCCCGCCATGAGCGATGTGAGCCTCGTGCAAGCGGTCAATCTGGCCTTGCGCCGCGCCATGGCCGAAGACCCGCGCGTGCTGGTGCTCGGCGAGGATGTCGGCATCGATGGCGGCGTCTTTCGCGCGACCGAGGGGCTCTTTGCGCTCCACGGCGAGGGCCGCGTGCTCGACACGCCGCTCGCCGAGGCTGGTATTGCGGGCGTGTCGATCGGACTTGCCGCGCAGGGTTTTCGCCCGGTCGCCGAGATTCAGTTCACCGGCTTCGCCTATGCCTGCATCGACCAGCTCATCAACCACGCGTCCCGACTGCGCACACGCACGCGCGGGCGTCTGACCTGTCCCCTCGTGCTGCGCTCGCCGGCCGGCGGCGGCATCCATGCTCCCGAGCATCACTCGGAATGCCCGGAAGCGATGTTCGCGCACATCCCCGGCCTCAAAGTGGTGATTCCCTCCTCGCCGGCGCGCGCCTACGGCCTGCTCTTGTCCGCGATCCGCGATCCGGATCCGGTCGTTTTCCTGGAGCCGACCCGGCTCTATCGCGCCGTGCGCGAAGAGGTCGCCGACGACAGCGCCGGAATGGCGCTCGGCACCAGCGTCGTGGTGCGCACCGGCCGCGATGTCACGCTCGTCTCCTGGGGCGCCGCGCTCAACGAGACGGTTGAGGCCGCGGCGCGCCTCGCCGACGACGGCATCGACACCGAGGTGATCGACGTTGCCACGCTCAAGCCGTTCGACGGCGACACGATCCTCGCGTCGGTCGCGCGCACCGGGCGGCTCGTCATTGTGCATGAGGCGCCGCTCACCGGCGGGTTCGGCGCAGAGATCGCGGCCCGCATCGCCGAGACCGGCCTCACGCACCTGCTCGCGCCGATCGAGCGCGTCACCGGGTTCGACACGGTCACGCCCTATCCGCGCACCGAGTCCTGGTACCTGCCGAGCGTGGACCGAGTGATCGCGGCGGCGCGCCGCGCCATGGCCTACCAATGAGCACGTTCGCGCTACCCGATCTTGGCGAGGGCCTGCGCGAGGCCGAGATCGTCGCGTGGCACGTCGCCGAAGGCGATCACGTCGTCGTCGATCAGCCCTTGCTGTCGGTCGAGACCGAGAAAGCGGTGGTGGAAATCCCTTCGCCTCGGTCCGGGCATGTGGCGCGGCTTCTGGCGCGCGACGGCGAGCATGTCGCGGTCGGCGGGCCGCTGCTCGAGTTCGAGGAAGGCCCGCATGCCGAGACCGGAACGGTGGTTGGCGAGCTGGCGCAGGCCCGCGCCCCTGGGGTTCCGGCACAAGCAGGACCGCCCGTTTCACCCGGCACGGTTCGCGCCACGCCCGCGGTTCGCGCGCGGGCGCACGCCCTCGCCGTCGATCTCGCAACAATCGCCCCGAGCGGCCCGGCCCGAACCGTGACCCTTGCCGACGTGGAAAAGGCCGCCGCTGCATCGACCGAGCGCCCGCAGGCCTTGCGCGGCGCCCGGCGCGCGATGGCGGCCAACATGATCCGGGCCGCACGCGACGTGGTGCCGGCGACCGTGCACGACGATGCCGACGTCGAGCCGTGGTTCACGGGAAGCGAGGACGTGACCTTGCGCCTGATCCGGGCGGTGATCGCCGGCTGTGCGGCCGAGCCGGCGCTCAACGCAAGCTTCGCGTCGGAATCCTTGTCGCTTCGCCACAACGCGAGCATCGATCTCGGCCTGGCGATCGACAGCCCGGACGGCCTGTTCGTGCCGGTGCTGCGCGACGTCGCGCGATCGTCGCCGGACACTTGGCGCCGGCAGATCGACGCTGCGAAGCAGGGCGTCAAGGAACGCAGCCTGAAACCCTCCGAGCTGCGCGGTCCGACGGTCACCTTGTCGAACTTCGGGACCCTCGGCGGGCAATACGCGGCGCTCGTCATCATGCCGCCGCAGGTCGCGATCCTCGGCGTGGGCCGCGCGCGCGAGCGGGCTGTGCGCGCCGACAGCGGGATTGCGATGCACCGCCTGCTGCCGCTGTCGCTGACCTTCGACCATCGCGCCGTGACCGGCGGCGAGGCGGCGCGTTTCCTTCGCGCGATCATCGCCGATCTCGAAAAGGCGAGCTGAGCCGAGAGGACGATATGGACGACGTGTTTCGTTTCGCAGACCCGTTCGGTCCGGCCCGGATTATCCACATCCATCGGCCGTCGCTCGACCTGCGCGCCATCGTGGTGGTGGACAACACGGCGTGCGGCGCCGCAATCGGCGGCGTGCGCATGGCGCCGGACGTGTCGACGGAGGAATGCGTCCGCCTGGCGCGGGCGATGACCTGGAAGAATTCGGCCGCCGGTCTGCCCCATGGCGGTGGCAAGTCAGTGATCTTCGGCGATCCGCGCATGCCGCTGCCGCAGAAGGAGCAGATCATCCGCGCCTTCGCGGCCGCGATCCGCGACATCGCCGACTATGTGCCAGGGCCGGATATGGGAACCGACGAGCTGTGCATGGGGTGGATCAGGGACGAGACCGGCCGCGCGGTCGGCCTGCCGGCGGTCGTCGGCGGGATTCCGCTCGACGAGATCGGCGCCACCGGGTTCGGGCTGGCGGCTTGCGTCGATGTGGCACGGACATTCATCGATCTCGAATTGAACGGGGCCCGTCTCGCCGTGCAAGGATTTGGCGCCGTGGGCAAGCACGCAGCCCGCTTCCTCGCCGAGAAGGGCGCGATCCTGGTCGCCGCCAGCGATACCAGCGGCACCTTGTCGGACTCCGCGGGCCTCGACGTCGCCGCGCTGATCGCTTTCAAGAACCAAGGGCGTCCGCTGCGCGATTTTCCCCACGGCGACAAGCTTGCCTCCGACGCGATCCTCGACATCCCCTGCGACATCTGGATTCCGGCGGCGCGGCCCGACGTGCTGCGTGCCGATAACGTCGGGCGGCTGAAGGCGCGGCTCGTGGCACAGGGCGCGAACATCCCCTGCACGCCCGAGGCGGAGCTCGCCCTGCACAAGCGCGAGGTTCTCGCCGTGCCCGATTTCATTGCCAATGCGGGCGGCGTCATCTGCGCCGCCATCGAATACCGCGGCGGAACGGAACGCGCGGCCTTCGACTACATTGACGAGCGCGTCCGGACCAACACGCGCCTGGTGCTGACAGAAAGCCGGGCAAGCGGCGAGCTGCCGCGCCATGCCGCCCTCGCGCTCGCCGAGCGTCGGGTGCGCGGCGCGATGCGGACGCGGCGCTGGAGTTGAGAGCCTCACCGTTCTCGAGCTTGCGCGAGATCGGCATCATGAATCGCACATCGGGTTGACCCGATCTGCGTGCGTCTGAGTGGAGGTATCGATGGCAAGTGAAAATGGTCAGATGGAGTTTGCGCTGGACGCCGTCGGGCGGGCGCCGTTCGCGCTGGTCGACGTGCTGCGCCGCAGCCGCGGCGATGCGGTCGCTGCCCTCGGGCTCGGCCCGAGCGAATGTCCGCATCAGGTCATCGCCTCCGGCCCGCATTGGCGGCTGCGCGATTACGGCGGCGACTCCTCGCGATCCCTGCTCATCGTCGCGGCTCCCATCAAGCGGCCTTACAGCTGGGACCTCGCCCCGTCGGCCAGCGCGAT
>Ga0335081_10020845_pt1 | contig 10598 bp, 9 predicted proteins | sample Lox_Sample_35_FD_206713 | JGI IMG/M metagenome (GOLD analysis project Ga0335081, IMG submission 206713) | Soil microbial communities from Loxahatchee National Wildlife Refuge, Florida, United States - Lox_Sample_3.5 | ecosystem: Environmental > Terrestrial > Soil > Wetlands | place: USA: Florida... | reverse complement strand
GCGTGGCGTGGCAGATAGTTCGACCCACCTGGACGCTCAGGCATGTCGGCTCGGCAGCCGTCGACTCGCTCGACGTCGGACGCGGAGCAGCGTCCAGCACTCGCTCGTCGGTCGGCGACGGCGGCCGGCGGCCGCTAAGGACTCGGCGTTGCCGTATCGAACTCGGGGCGCGTCAGCTGGAGAGTTCCCGCAGCCACAACGCGTCGACCCCCGCACCGCCATTCGCGCGTCCACTCCGTGCGATCACGACGATCGATGCAGCGAGCTGGTTCGGTAGACCGCGCGCCTAACGGCACCCGGCCTACCAGTCACTCACGCGTGAGAGCTTGCCGACGAACGCGAGCGGCGCCGGGCTTGCGCCGAGTGGACGAGGTCATGGGTACAGTGCTGGCGGATGTGGCCGTGGCCCCTGGGGCTGAGCAGGTCGTCGTCCAAGTGCTCCCGGCACAGCGCCGCGCCGCAATGATGGCAGGTCGCGACCGCGGAAGTTACCCGTCCTTCGTTGTCACACACGTAGCAATTCATGATGTCACCTCCTACAGGTTGACCAAGAGGCACTCGATCGCGAACGATCGGCGACGTCGAGGAGCGACTGGGAGCCGACGGCAGGGGCGCACGAGCAACCATGGGCCATGAACTCGTGAGGATCGGACGTTGCGCGGGCCGAGCCTCCAGCACCGGTTGGCACCATGACGATACGAATCCGGTGTCGCGCAACCCGTCTTGCGCACCGAACGACAGGTATGTCGGCGACGTCACCATCGCAAACAGCAGACTCCTATCTCAACATCGAGTTAGAAGCCATCATCCGCGCCTCGCACTTGCCGTGACAGGCTTGGAATTACGCGGGCCCCATCGCCTAGTAGTAGTGGGCGTATGGTAGCGGATCACGAACCGCCGAGCGATCGTTTCGCGCGCCATCTCGCGGAGGCTCGTCGGGTGGCGTTAGCTCGCCCCCGGCGGCGGCGAGTTTCCGTGGCACCAACAAGCGCGGCGGGGCCAACGGAACGCGGATTCGTTCGAGGCGATCTGCGACTGCGCCTGGTCACGGCGCATCTCCCCCACCTTGCAATCGGGCACGTCGCGTTTGATGTCCAAGTCAGGCCGGCTACGTGGGCGAGGACGTGGAGAGCATCCTGCTCGCACTGATCAAGGCGGCGGACGACGACATCAACCGCGCACAAACCGGAATCATCTACCTCGACGAGATCGACAAGATCGCGCGCCGGGACGATAACGCCGCCAACGTCCGCGACATCTCTGGCGAAGGTGTCCAGCAGGCCCTGCTCAAGATGCTCGAGGGCACGATCGCGTCACTGCCACCGCGGGGAACGCCCAAGCAGCCGCACGGAATGCAATCGATTGACACCACCAACGTGCTGTTCATCTGCGGTGGCGCGTTCGGAGGCCTGACATGATCCAGTACGGCTTCATCCCAGAGTTCATCAGCCTCAGCCGCCTCCCGGTGATCTGCGCGATCCACCTACTCTCTCGCGACGATCTGATCCGCGTCCTCACCGAGCCACGCAACGCACTCATCAGGCAGTTCCAGCAGTACTTCCTGGTCGATGGGATCGAGTTGGAGTTCGCCGACGGCGCGCTCTCCTCGATCGCCGACAAGGCGCTCGACCGAGCGACCGGCGCACGCGGACCCAGCTCAATTCTGTTGTCCGGTCAGCCGTGAGACGATCGCGGCCGTCCGCCGACGCTCGAGCCGATCCCACCCGCGCAACAGGCGGCGTAGAGCCGGCTGCGGCTCGTCGGCGGCGCGGCGGAGCGGCGCGCGAGCCACCCCTCTCGATGGGTCAGGGGTTCGCTGTCGATGAACGCCCCGGTCTCCACGAGCGGCGACTGACGTCAGGCGCGGTCTGGCGAGCTAGAATGAATGACGAGCGATGAGGCTCGCTCCGCTCGCGGCCCCGGCCGCTGATGGCCTCTACCCACTTGTTCTTCTACCGGTGGAGGTCAAGACCGCTGCGTTCCCAATCGCTGCGTCGAACGCTCGGCCTCGCGGCTCCCCATCCGAGGTCGCGAAGGGAGGACTGACCATGGGACTGTTCTCGTTCAGATCCACTGATGACGACGACGAACCCGATCAGGCGCCCGGCGCCCCTGACTCCAAGGCGAGCGACCGGCTAGCGGAGGAAGACCCCGGCCCCGGCGACGGGAGCGGCGACGACCGCCCGCACGACTCCTCTCGGGTCTCGGTCGGCAACGAGCAGCCGCCCCGCCCCGCCCCGCCGCGAGGCGCCTCCGAGGACGAATACCAATTCCACACCTACAAGGTGTATCCATCGGGCCGACCGGACGCCGTCGAATTCGTCGACGTTCACAAGGGGTTCGGCCGGGCGCAGATCCTGCGCGGGCTGAGCATGGGTCTGCCAGAGGGGATGGTGTCAATGATCCTCGGGCCGTCCGGGACGGGCAAGTCGGTGTGCATCAAGCACATCGTGGGGTTGCTCTATCCCGACGAGGGGGACGTCCTCGTGCACGGGGAGTCCGTGCCGAACATGTCCGACGAGCGGTTGTTCGAGCTGCGCAAGAGGTTCGGGCTGCTGTTCCAGGACGGGGCGTTGTTCGGCTCGATGAGCGTCTACGACAACGTCGCGTTTCCGCTGCGCCAGCACACCGAGAAGGGCGAGGACGAGATCGAGGACATCGTAATGCGCCGGCTCAAGGAGGTCGGGCTCGGCGATGCGCGCCACCAGATGCCCAACGAGCTCTCCGGAGGGATGCGCAAGCGCGCCGGGTTCGCGCGCGCCCTCGCGCTCGAACCCGACATCGTGCTGTTCGACGAACCCGACTCAGGCCTCGATCCGGTGCGGACCGCCCTCTTGGGCGAGCTCATCCTCGAGGTCCACCGTGACGCGATGGACGAGGCGACGGAAAAGGGGAAGGAGCATCTGCCGACATACTGCGTAGTGACGCACGACATCATGAGCGCGCGGCGCGTCGCGGACTACATCAACGTGCTGTGGAAGGGCAGAATCGTCGAGGCAGGCCCGGCCGAGGAGATGCTGAACTCGGACAATCCGTTCATCCGCCAGTTCCTCTCGGGTGAATCGGAAGGGCCACTGGCGATGGATTAGGCCTTCGCCCATTGCTGGTCGCAGATCCCTGTGGAATTTGAACGCACGCTGCCTGATTCCGGCAAACGACTTCGACCTCGAAGCGTTCGCCCGCGAGAACCAGCCGCGATGCCCGTTCTGCCCCGGTCCGGCCCCACCGGCAAGGAATCGTGGATTCGCGGCCGACGACGCTTCAGCGAATGCTGGCGAAGGTGCCGGCCGGGCCGTTCGAGGCCTACCTACGGGCCGAGCGCCAGGCCGGAGAGCGGTATCTCGGGAACATGGGTCGGGTCGAGTGGCTCGCGAGCTTCGCGCCAATCGCGCCCGCGAACCTGGCTGTGTACGGCGCGCCGCCCGGAACTGCTGGCTATCCGCTGAACTTGGGCTCGCTGCCGCTCCAACCCGCACGGGCATCGCAACCAATCCGCCGGAGCGGCAACGGCGCGGTGGAGACGAGCGATGAAACCGAGTCGGTCGAGCGGAGGCATCTATGCCGAGCATTCGGGAGAATCGGTGTGATGCGCGGCGTCGACGCGACGCAGCGATTGCGGGCGGCGCAAGCGTCGCGCTCCCCCGAAGAGCTGACGGAGTCGCTGGGTGATCCGAGTCCTGAGGTGGTCCGCGCCGCGATCGATCGGCTGGTCGCGCTGGAGGGCGAGAGGGCGGCGCCGGCACTGCGCGCGCGCCTCCTTGACGTCGACCTTTCGCGGGTTGCCGACATCGCCAACGCGCTGCGGCGGATTGGCGATGGGGAAGCTTTCGGGGCCGCGACGGCGGCGCTCGCTGATCGCCGATACTCGCGACGACTCGCCGGGGTCCGGGCACTCGCGGCTCTTGGCGACGAGCGCGCCGCCGAGTCGGTGCGAAGGCTGCTCGAGGACGACGTCGCCGGCGTCCGGGCCGCGGCACTCGATGCACTCGCGCGGCTTGGCGACGTCGGCGCTGGCGCTGAATGCGGCCGGCTTCTGTCCGACCCTGTGCCGCACGTCCGAATCGCGGCCGTGCGCGCGGTGACGCGCGTGGCAGCACACCCCGGAGCGCTGTTGGCCGCCGCTGCGGAGGACGAGGACCGGCTCGTGCGCCTCGAGGTGGCCCGTCATGCAGCCGAGCTTCCGGCGCGTTCCGCCAAGGCATTGCTCGAAGATGCGGACCTGCGGATCAGAGAGGCCGCCGCCCGCGCGGCGGGCACGCGGGAACTCGGTGCGCTTGCCATGGCCCTGACCGACGATCCCGCTCCCGATGTCCGCCGTGCGTCGGCGCACACCCTCGGCGCGATGCACGACGAGCGAGTCGCCGATGTGCTCGTTCCTGGCCTCGAGGACAGGGACGCGCTCGTCCGCGCGGCCGTCTCGCACGCGTTGGAGGAACTGCTGACTCGAGCCGGGGCGGTGAGACGGTTGTGCGATGAGCTGGCAAGCGAGCGAACGGAGCGCCGGCGGGCCAGCGTATATGCGCTCGCTCGTCTGGGCGCGCGCGATGCGGCTCCGGCGCTGTCGCGACTCGCCGACGATCCTGATCCCGATGTCCGCCTCGCGCTTGTCCAAACCGCCGCCGACCTATTCGACGACCCAGGGCCTGTGATGCGCTACCTCGCAACCGACTCGGATGCGGCGGTCAGCCAGGGGGCGGCAATGTGGCTCCTGCGGGCGGCGCGCCCGGCTCGCTGAATGTGCCGAGATCGCCGGGCGGCTACAGCGCGTACACGGCATATGCGATCACGACCACCACGAACACGTAGAACAGGTACAGGTTCACGTCCCCGCTCTGGATCGGCCGCGCCAGGTTCGCGAGCGTCTGCACGAGCCGGATCACCGGCCGGTAGAGGTAGCGCTCGAAGATCGGCGTGACCTGGAAGCGGTAGTGCACCGGTCCCGAGCGTCCGGCCGGGTCGTCCGAGGCGCGCTCGACGTGGACGCTCGGCCGGTACAACGGCTCGAAGGTGACGCGCACCGGGTTGGCGTGCGTGGTGGCGGTGTACTGCATGCGTGCCCTGAAGTCGAGGATCCCGCCGTCCCATACGGGTGGGCGCCGGCTGCGGGCGCGAGGTCTGCCCGCGAGGAAGATCAGGATCGGGACGACGGTCATCGCGAGCAGGCATGCGGCGAGGTACGTCGGTGAGAAGCCCGAGAAGTCGGTGTGGGCCGGGATCACGGTCAGCTTGGGGACGATCAGTTCCGAGCGGATGTCGATCCCGGCCGTCGCTCGCGCCACCCGGTCCAGAGCGGTCAGCACCAACGGGGCGCCGATCCCGAGGAACACGCAGGCGCCGGCGAGCAGCGCCGGGCCGGCCAGCGGCTGCTGAGCCTCGCGTGCGTTGGCCGCCTGGCCCGATCGAGCCATGCCCAGGAACGGGATCCCGTAAGCGCGCGCGAACGCATTGATCGCCAGTCCGCCGGTCAGCGCGATCAACGCCCCGGCGATCACGATCAGGATCCCGACGAGGTGACTTGAGATACGGAATCCCTGGAAGAGGCCCTGGAACAGCATCCATTCGGAGACGAAGCCGTTGAGCGGCGGCAAGGCGGCGATCGCGACCGTGCCGATCAGGCAGATGACCGCGGTGCGCGGCAGGCGGCGGATCAGGCCGCCGAGGCGGTCGAGGTCGCGTGTTCCGCTGGCGTGCTCGATCACGCCGGCCTCGAGGAACAGCAGTGTCTTGTAGGTGCCGTGGTTGACCGTGTGATACAGCGCGACGATCAGCAGGAACGCGCCGATCGCGTGCTGACCGTACGCGGTGAAGGTCATGCCGGCGCCGAGCGCGGTGACGATGATCCCGATGTTCTCGATGCTGGAGTACGCCAGGAACCGCTTGAGGTCGCGCTCGATCAGCGCGTAGAGGATCCCGAGCACGGCCGAGATCGCGCCGAAGCCCATCGTCACGAGCCCCCACCACGCCGGTCCGCCCGGCAACAGCGTGAACCCGAACAGCGCGATCCCGTACACGCCGAGCTTGATCACCAGCCCCGACAGAAACGCCGAACCGTCGGCCGGCGCGACCGGGTGGGCCGCCGGAAGCCAGATGTGGAACGGCACCAGCCCGGCCTTGAACCCGAAGCCGCACAGGGCCAGCACGTACGCGGCCGCCCGCCAGCCGGCGTGCACGTGCCGTGCCCGCGCGGCGATCGTGACCAGATCGAGCGAGCCCGTGTGTGTGGCCAGAATCGCGAACGCGAGCACGATCATCACGAACCCGACCTCGCTCAGCGCGATGAACAGGAACGCTCCTTCGGCGACGCCCGTCCGCCTGTGGTGGCGCAGGATCATCAGGTAGCAGAGGAGCGCCATCGTCTCCCACGCGACCAGAAAGGCAACCACGTTCCCGGCGATCAGCACCGCCAGCGACGCGAGCAGCGCGAGGTTGTACACGAGCAGGTAGGCGGCGGTGCCCGGGGCGGGGTCGTGGTACCGAGGGCAGTACAGCGCGATCGCCACCGCGACGAGCCCGAGCAGCGCGATGAACGGGGCCGCCAGCGGGGCGATATGGAACGTCGCGCCGCCGACCGGTCCGGCCCCGAGCCGGAGCGTCGGGCCGGCGCCGTGGACGGCCAGGAGCACTCCGCAGGTCGTGGCGGCGGCTCCGCCGAGACCCGAGATCACGGTGCAGGTCGCGAGCCCGGCCCGGCGGGTCGCGCCGACGCCCGCGGCCGCTGCCGCCAGCCACGAACCCGCGGCCGCGATCGCCAGGCCTGCGATCGCGTGCGTCATGCCTCGCCCGCCGCCCGGAAGTCGAGGTCGAGCGACAGGGCCGAGACTCGCTCCTCGAGCCGCCCGACGGCGACCAGCAGGCCCTGCAGCAGCGCGAGCGGACTCGGGGGACAGCCGGGGACGAACACGTCGACGGGCAGGACACGGTCGATTGAGCCGTGCACCAGCTCGTCCTCGGTGTACACGCCGCCCAGCGCGCACGCCCCGACGGCGATCACGACCTTCGGGTCGGGCGTGGCGTCGAAGGCCTTGAGCAGGAGGTTGTCGGCGGCGCGTACAGCGGGCCCCGTCACCAGCAGCAGGTCCGCGTGCCGGGGCGCCGGCGTGAAGAAGAACCCGAGCCGGTGCAGGTCGTAATGCGGCGCGGTGAGGAGCCGTATCTCGGACTCGCAAACCGCGCACGAGCCGGTGTCGACGGTGCGGATGTGAAGGCTGCGACCGAACGACTTGGCCACGCGCCGGCGCAGTTCGGTCGAGAGGTGGTCGAGCTCGGAGCCGGGTCTGCGCTCATCGATCGCCAATTCCCGCCTCCTCCTGTCCGCGAATCGGCACCCGTTTGATCAGCGCCGCGCGGTCGGTCGCCGCGAGCTGGAACTCGCCGCTCGGCCGTACCGCGCCGTAAGCGAGGTCGGCGCAGCGCCCACAACCCGTGCAGCGGCCCAGGTCGGCGACCAGCTCGTGCTGTTCTCGGGAAAGGGCCTTCGCCGGGCACGCGGCGACGAGCCGGTCGACGAGGCCGATCGTGAGGCGCGTCGAGTGGAACACCGGCGGGCTGGGCAGATCGCGCGCCCACCGGTCGACCGACCTCGGGTAGCGGGTCGTCGCGATCCCCCTGCGCAGGCCGCGGTAGAACCAGAACGCCATCAGCGCGCGAACCCGGCCACGGTGAGCCAGAAGCTGGCCTCGATGATCGGGATGTCGGTGAACACGTTCTGGGCGCGGGCGGCGTCGTCGAAGGCGCGCCAGTTGCGAACCGACGCGGGACGCAGCCGCGCGCGGCGGATCCGCCCGTCTTCGTCGAGCGACACCCACACGAGCGACTCGCCCCGTGGCGTCTCGGCCCAGCCGAGGCCGGCCCCGGCGCCGGGCGTGACCGGCTCGCAGCCCGGACCCGCTTCACCCAGATGGGAATCGATCAGCCTTGCCGCCTCTCCCACCTCCTCGACCATCACGCGCATCCGGGCGAGCACGTCGCCGGCCTCGCGAGTCGCGACGCGGGGCGCTGGGTCGTCGCCGACACCGGTGGGATGGTCGCGGCGGACATCTATCGCCTGCCCGGATGCCCGCGCGACCGGACCCACCAGTGACAGACCGTGGGCATTCTCCGGGCTGACGAGGCCGGTCGACTCCAACCGGTCGACGTGCGAGTTCGTCACCAGCAGCGCATTGACCACGTAGCGGAACTCACTTAATGCCGCGGGCAGCAGCTCCCGGATCTGATCGGCGTCCGGTTGGCGGCGCACGCCGCCCGGACAGACGACGTCGAACAGGTAGCGATGGCCGAACGCCGCCAGGTTCAGGCGCAGCAGCTGTTCGAGCACGATCTCGCTCCGCGCCTGACCGACCGACAGGCCGGTGGTCTGGCACAGTGCCGCCACCGCGGCGGCGTGGTTGTAGATGCGCTCGAGCTCGAGCGCTACCGACCGGGTATGCGCCGCTGGATCGGGGACGTCGATGCCGGCGGCCATCTCGACCGCTCGGCAGAACGCGAGCGTGTTGCCAACCGACGACAACCCATCCGCTCGCTCGGCGAAAAAGGCGGCGCGTTGTGGGTCCAGTCCGACCAGCCGACGCTCAACTCCACGGTGCTTGTGCCAGTGGAACAGGTACAGGTCGAGCACCTCTTCACCGGTCGTCACCAGTCCCATGTACAGGGATTCCCACCCGGCGACCCGAACCGGTCCGAACGGAAATTCGAATGCCTCGCCACTGACCATGTGCGGCTCGTAGTCGCGCGCGAGGCGCCTGCGCTCGCGTCGCCCGAGTCTCGGGAAGCGCTCGGCGCGATGCGGCGGCACCAGCACCCGGTTCAGTCGCCTGCCGTTGTCGGGGCGCACGCCATACTGCTCATAGATCTCGCATTCCTCTATGAACGCGGCTGGGTCGAGATCGGACAGTGGAGGAAACTGGTCCCCATCGAGCTCGCACTCGAGCACCCGGTAGCAGCTCTCGCCGTCGAGCGCGTACACGCTGCGCAGAACGACCACGCCGGCGTCGTCTTCCTCGGCGAACAGATCGGCTAGTCGCGCGCCGTGCTCAATCCACAGGTCGTGACTGAGCGACGCGAGCCGGGCCGTCTCGACGCGCTCTATCTGAATTCGGTCGGCACCTGGAAGCAGCGCCACTCCGTCGCCGTTCAGCCTCGACTGGCCGCGTCGCTCGCTCATGAGATCGCGTGGATCGACTGCAGGATCAGCCGATCGAGGCCGCCGGGGATCCACAATCCGAGCACCAGGAGCATGGCCAGGCCGGCGACCAGCGGGGTCGCGGCGAGCAGGCGCCCGGAGCGCTCCACGTAGGCTGGGCCGGCGGTGGGGCGAGCCGGGGAGTCTCCGAGCGCCATTCCCGCCGCCGCGCCCACGAGCGCGATGAACACGATCGCGAGCAGCACCAGGAGGGCGGCCACGAGCACGACGCTCGAGTGCTGGAGCCCCGCCCGGACGATCGTGAACTCGCTGAGGAACAGCCCGAATGGTGGCGAGCCGGCGACGGCGAGCGCGGCCAGGAGCAGGATCGCGCCGGTGAGCGGGGTCACGCTCAGCACCCCGTGGACCTCGTCCACGAGCCGGGTGCGGTAGCGAAGCACGAGGTCGCCGCTGGTCAGGAACAGCACCGCCTTCCCGATCGCATGAGTGAGGGTGTGAAGCAGCGCGCCGTAGAAGCCGAGCACTCCGCCGAAGCCGAGCGCGATCGCGATGATCCCCATGTGCTCGACCGACGAATACGCGAACAGGCGCTTGTAGTTGCCGCGCAGGACGATGAACAGCGCCCCGACGATCACCGAGGCAAAGCCAAAGATCAGCAGGATCCGCCCGGCGTAGTGACTTCCCAGCTCTGCACGGGTGAGTGCCTGGAAGCGGATGATCGCGTACATGCCGGTGTTGAGCAGTGCGGCGGACAGCATCGCGCTGGCGGGGCTCGGCGCCTCCGAGTGGGCATCGGGCAGCCAGGTGTGCATCGGCGCCAGTCCGACTTTCGTCCCGTAGCCGATCAACGCCAGCAGAAAGGCCAGCCTCAGGCTCTGCGCGCCAAGCCCGCCAGCGTGGGCGAACAGGAACGACCACGTGAGGTGTTGGGTGGGCGAGCCCGGGAGGTCGCTCGCCGCGAAGTACAGGAACAGCGTCCCCACGAGCGCGATCGTCACCCCGAACGAGCTGATGATGATGTACTTCCATGCCGCCTCGAGCGATACGGGTTTCCCCTCGAGGCCGACGAGCACGCAGCTCGCGAGCGTGCTCGCCTCGATCAGCACCCACAGCAGCCCGAGGTTGCCGGTCTCGAACGAGGCCAGCATCATCGACGCGAAGATCGCGAAGAAGATGAAGTACAGCCTCACCTGGAGCGGCCGCAGCTTCGCGCGCTGCTCCTCGGCTCGGACGTACGCCGCCGAGCCGATGCTGGCCAACGCGACCACGACCGCGATCGTGGCCAGGAAGAACCCGCTCAACGGGTCGAGGTAGAGAAACCCGCTGAGGCCGCGTACACGCTGACCGCCGCTCACGCCGACGGCAATCGCGACCGCGACCGCGAGCGTGGCCAATCCCGATACGACCGCCACGGCTCCGAGCGGTCGCGCGCGCGCCGTGAGCGCGCTCGCCAGCGCGG
>Ga0335081_10020844_pt1 | contig 10598 bp, 12 predicted proteins | sample Lox_Sample_35_FD_206713 | JGI IMG/M metagenome (GOLD analysis project Ga0335081, IMG submission 206713) | Soil microbial communities from Loxahatchee National Wildlife Refuge, Florida, United States - Lox_Sample_3.5 | ecosystem: Environmental > Terrestrial > Soil > Wetlands | place: USA... | reverse complement strand
AAAGTCATATACTCTGCGTATGTATTCAGCCTCCTTACCGCTTATAGAAGGGGTGGACAAAAATGGCCACAACCCGAGCATGAATTTCGTTAAATTGGACGCGAGCAAGTCAGGGGATTCGGCAAGGTCGCTTACATACGCAGACAGCTCGAGAGGGAGTTGAAACGCGTAGTTGTCATTTCTGAAGTTCAGGAAGAAGAAGAACCCTGAAGATGAAAAGAAGGACCAGGTCGCCTCTCCAACCAAGCCCGCGACACCGACTGTTGGAGCTCAATCTTCGCCCTCATCCCTACAAACTCTCCCGTCAAGACTAGCTCAGAAGCCCGAGATGAAGGAAATGGCTGCGCCGAAACCAGCATCGCAATTTCCTTCAGCCTCATCGGCTCCCAAGCCCGTCATCAGAGCGGAGCCCAAGCCTCAGCCAACCATGAAGGCTGAGCCCAAGATGGAGCCGCCCAAGCCAAGGATGCCGGCAGCCCCGCCTCCGGCCAAGCTAAGGCCGGCGCCCGTTGAGCCCGGTGAAGAGGAGGACTCAGACGAAGCGCTCGCCGAACGCTTCCGCTTCCTGAAGAACGTGAAAGTCAGATTCCCCTTCACTGGAACTCCAATCCCACCATCTTGGAAGGTCGTAGACAGATACCCAGTCAACAGCCCCTTCGCCTATGCGGTCATAGCCCAGAGCCCTCTGCTCTCGAGGAGGTACTACCTGGACGAGGTCCCGCTGACGAAGACCGAGGCGGCGATCTACTCCTATCTGCTCGACGCTCTGGAGGCAGAACTCACGGTGCCAAGGGAACAAGTGAACCCCAGACAGTACTTCGCCGACCAGGCAAGGAAGATCCTCCTGAAGTACTCGATCCGTGTGCCGGCGGCCTCCTGGTCTAAAATCATCTACTTTGCAGAGAGAGATCTTGTCGGCTTCGGTGTCCTCGACGGTATAATGCGCGACCCCAACATAGAGGACCTCTCCATCGACGCTCTCGCGAAGCCGATGTTCGTCTACCACAAGGGCTACGAGAGCCTCGAGACGAACATCACGATATCAGATGAGGAGCAGATGGACAACCTCATCACCAGGCTGTCTCACATGGCCGGGAAACACGTGTCAACCGCTTTCCCGATCGTCCAGGGGACTCTTCCAGGGAGGCACAGGCTAGTCGCCACGTTCAGGCGTGAAGTATCGCCCCAGGGGAGCACCGCGACAATCAGGAAGTTCAGGGAAGACCCGCTCACCATCGTTGACATGCTCAACCTCAACCTGATGGACTACAAGATCGCAGCCTACACTTGGTACCTGATGCAGAACAGGGCAACAGCAATTGTGGTAGGGGCGACTGGAGCCGGCAAGACGACCCTGCTCAACGCCCTCGTCACACTGACCAGGCTCAACACCAAGCTCGTCACCATCGAAGAGGTCCAGGAGATCAACATCCCCCACCTCAACTGGACGTCTCTGGTGTCCAGGGAGAGCTACGCGGCGACCGAAGAGAAGGCGGGAGAAGTGGGTCTCTTCGACCTGGTAAAGGCGGCCATGAGAATGAGGCCAGATATCCTCTGTGTCGGAGAGGTAAGGGGAGAAGAGGCGTACGTGCTGTTCCAGGCCATTAGCACTGGGCACGGCGGTCTTTGCACCCTGCACGCCGACGACTCGGCATCCGCCCTCCAGAGGCTCATCTCGGAGCCGATGAACGTCCCCAAGGCGTTCCTTCCATTCCTCGACCTCGTCTTCGTGGTGCGCAGAATTGCGGTGCCGACTCCTGGAGGTGGCTTCAGGGCGATAAGAAGGGTTGTAGCCCTGGACGAGGTTGTCGGTGCAGAGGAGGTATCAAGGTCATTCCGCTGGGATCCTAGGAGCGACACTTTCAAGGCGAGCTACGACAAGAGCCCCAAGCTTGAGCGTATAGCAAGGGACAACGGCCTCAGCATGGAGGACATCATGAAGGAGATCGACAGGCGTGCGCTCATCCTCAGATGGATACAGCAGAAGGGCATACGCAACTTCAAGGAGCTGTCTCCCATCCTGGAGCTGTACGTCTCGAGGCCGGATGAGGTGTTCAAGACAGCTTCCAACGAGCTTGAGGCGAAGGGCATAGCTGTGGCCGAGATTCTCGGCGAACACAACACCGGCGGTCCTGTCCAGTGAGCTTCAGAATCAGGCTGACGAAGGGGACTGATAAGGAGAAAACAAAGCTGACATTCTCCGACAACATCACGAGGCTTTCTTTCAGGCTCTTCGCCAGGCCGGCTACAAGGATCTCACGTTCTGTCCCGATGCTGAGGGACAACATATTGAAGTCCAACATGAGGATCACTCCCGAAGGGCTAATCTCGCTCTCCCTCTTCGCCACCCTCTTAACGGGAATAATCGCAGCCCTCGGCATCTACGTCGGCTATGGGGTCTATCATGTCCCGTACTTCCTGTCACTCGTGGTCGCCGTCCCGATGGTCTTCATGATCTTCATCAACATGCCAAAGATCAGCGCATCCTCCAGAGCGTCAGCGATCAACATAGAGCTCCCGTTCGTGGTTGGCTACATCTCGGTCCTCGCAGGCGGAGGCGTGTCCCCTCTTGCGACAATGAGGCGCATCTCCACTATGAAGCTCTTCCCGGCCTCAGCCAAGGAGGCGAGGAGGATTCTGGTCGAGGTGGACGTCTTCGGTCAGGACCCGATTACCGCCATTGAATCCGTGGCCAGGTGGAACCCCAGTCGGACCTTCGGGGAGTTCTTGTTCGGATACACCGCTATCCTGAAGAGCGGAGGCAACTTCATGGCGTACGTCCAGTCCAAACTCAGGGACATCATGCAGTCAAAAGCGGCCGCGGTCAAGAGGTCCGCTGACACCACAGGGACCATGGCGGAAGCCTACCTTACGGTCACTGTAATTCTCGGGATGGTCCTCTACACGCTGTACATGGTCCAGACTCTCATCAGCCACGACCTCTCCGGGCTCACCAACCTCTACTTCTTCGCCTTTGTCATAGTGCCACTGATATCTGCTGCCTTCATCTGGCTCATCGACGCGGTGCAGCCGAAGTGGCCCTACGTCGACTACAGGCCTTACAAGACATTCCTATACACCGTGCCTGCAGCGCTTATCTTCTTCTTTCTCCCGCTGGGGCTTCACCTCTATCTGAAGACCTCCATCTCCCTGATAGTCGGGATGTCCATACCCGCCATCCAGTCCTGGAGATTCTCGAGAGAGAGAAGGGCGATGGAAAGGTCGCTCCCTGAGTTCATCAGAGACGTGGCCGAGGGCAGAAAGACAGGCCTTTCCCCCGAGGTCGCAATAGAGAGGCTAGGTGGGAGGCGCTATGGTATACTCTCGAGTCACGTCAAGAAGATGGGCGCCCAGCTCTCCTGGGGTGTGTCACTTTCGACCGTCGTGTCGACCTTCACGGATGCGGTAGGTAGCTGGATCACCAAGGCAATAGGGGTCCTGCTGATCGAGGTCGTGGACGTAGGGGGCGGGACCATTCGAAGCTTCTCCGACATGGCGGAGTTCACACGAGATATCAACGAGATGGAGGGTGAGAGGAGGGCTGCCCTCCGACCGTTCGTTTTCATCACCTACATCGCAGGCGTGATGGTAATCATCACAACCTTCATTCTTGTCTACTTGCTGAATGCCCCCGCGATATCTGGGATCGGGGCCAGCAGTACTCCCCAGGTCGATCCGGGAGTCATCGACCTATTGCTCACCACAGCGGTATTCGACTCCTTCGTCATAGGGATAGTCGCTGGCAAGATGGGGGAGAGCGGGGTCTCCGATGGATTCAAGCATTCGATCTTCCTGGTCATCGCCAGCCTGATCGCGATATTCATGGCTCGGTTCTTCATCAGCATACCTGTCTAGGCGGGCACCAAGAAAGCAATTATAGGAGAAATCCTGGTGCCGGCAAAACGTGTCGAAGATAGACTCGACCGGACCGGCCCTAGCTGGCGCTCCTCACGAGCTGAAGCGTCCGCGCGGAAAGACAGGGTACGGCATCGACGACCCTCGCACCATAGCTGAGCTCCTGATAGCCGGCGTCCTAGCCGTGGCTGTGGGAATCATAATCTCGGCGTACACTGCGGCTTCGAGCCCCAGGACAGCCGACGCCGCGCTCATCGGCGGGCCAGGGGTCGGTTTCCTGATTCTTGTGGTCATGGTGGCGCTGTTTTGGAGCAGCAGACTTGGAAAGCCCCGGGAGATGACGAAGCTCGTCAACAGCATCCCATGGGGAGGGGAAGAGGTTGTCCTCGACCTGGGTTGTGGAAGGGGCCTTGCCACTGTCATGGCCGCGAAGAAGCTGCAAGCGGGCTATGCAGTGGGTGTGGACACGTGGTCCAAGGCTCGTGTCTCAGGTAATGATCCGCTTTCGGTGCTTGCGAACGCTACCCGAGAGAGCTTGGGGCAGAAGGTCTTCGCAGTGAAGGCTCAGTCGGTTCAGTTGCCATTCGCCGACCAGTCCGTCGACGTGATCGTCTCCGGGGTAGCGTTGCACCATCTAGTCCCGAGAAGGCAGAGGAGACCGTTGTTTGCCGAAATGACGAGGGTGCTCAAGGAAGGCGGGAGGGTCGGCATTCTAGATGCGGGGAACGGGATTGAATACTCAGCGCTGCTTCAGGATCTGGGTATGCGCGACGTGGAGATGCACAGGCTCAGGTTCTCCAGTTTCCCTCCCTTCCATGTGGTGATGGCCAGGAAGCCATACTCGGGCTGAGAGCTGAGTTGGAAAAGGCACAAACTATCTTAAGAACGCCCTTGTCGATGCGAGTGGAAGGAGCCTAGTTTGTTCAGGGGAAGAAAGCACGAGGAGGAACCAAGGGAAGAGGTACTGAAGGTCGACGCTCTTCGTGGGATCGTGATCAGAAACGCAGACGGTTCCAGGGTGATGGCACTCGGCTCCCATGGCTGGGCCACCATAGAGAAAGAGCTACAGACCACGTTCATCACAGGTGCCGCCGTCATCCTCCAGAGGGTGGGGTACAGCTACGGCAGGGCTGCTGGAAGGGCCGTGAAGAACCAGCAATTGGAACCCGAGAGGGCGTTCGAGGCCATGCAGTCGCTCGCAAGGGAGTCTGGCTGGGGCGGTCTTAGCCTCAACAGCGGGGACCTCAACTCCGGTGAGGCGGGAATAACCGTGAAGGACTGTTTCTTCTGCCTCCATGCCAGAGAGTCCACGGAGCCCGTCTGCCACGTGCTCGTTGGTCTGGTCGGAGGAATGGCAGACGAGATCCTCGGCGTCTCCCACAGGGTGACTGAGCAGAAGTGCATCGCAATGGGAGAAAACGTATGCGGAATACTGATTGAGAGACTGGGCTGAGCGTTCGCCGTTTAAGCCAGCCGAGTCGTTTGCATTCTTGGGGAAAGTCCAGAACGCTTATCCCCGTTACGATAGTGTTCACGTTCGAATTGAGCGAAAGGAGAAGACGTGACTCGAACCAGATTAAGTACGAGGTACTTATGGCTGCACTTCCAGGCGGACGCAAGACCCACATAATGTACGAATCGGGACTTAATCTGAAGCAGCTCAATCTTTACCTCGGGGATCTGATAACACACGGTGCATTGGAGTACAGACCCGATGAGAAGAGGTACTTCACGACCGAGAGAGGCCGTGCCTTCGTCAAGGCATTCGACCACTACAGGGAGACAGTGAATCTCCTAGGCAAGCAGGAAGCAGCCCTGGCAGAATTCTTCCCTACCACGGCGAAACGGACAATCGTGGCCCGATAGGCTTCGCGTTCTCAAGCATCTTCCCCAGGTTCTCGGAGGTCTCCAGGCTCAACGTCCCGTTCAGGCTTTCCTTGAGCCCGTCGTAGAGGCTGAGGACCTTCCTTCCCTTGGTCGTGAGCCTGTATGTGCTGCGCTTTCCTCCCTCCTGGTCCTCCCTGTCAAGCATGCCGCTTGACGTCAGGAAGTCAAGGTAGGAGGAAAGAACCTTCCAGCTCATGTTGGCCTTGTAGAGGATGTGGGTTGGCTTTGTCGGCCCTCCCGAAACGACCTTGAGTATGTCGCAGATCATTTCCATTGGGGAACGTCTCACTTGAGAAATTGGGTCTCCCGGAACCGCGAACCCGTGTCTTAGTTCTTCGCTCACGGGCACGATTTTGCATGGAGCTAATATAAGGTTTTACGTGCATATTCCAAATACTGACCTACGGGAGGGAGGAACAGACAGACAATTGCCCTAAAAGGGCTCAGGAACTCTTCTTTAGTAGATTCGGCAGCGGATAAGGCACTTTCAGAGCGCCCGCCAGAAGGTATATGGTGCTGTAGATTCTCTCGTATATCACCACCAGCACTGGCGGGGGCCTATTCGAGTCGGGGGCGGTTATCCCTTCCTTGATCTCGTCTTTAGTCCCTTTGAGGGCTGCACTACCCGAAATCTTGAACTTGGCGACCGGGGGCTGCGAAGTCAGCTCTATGCTGTAGCTGAGTACCAGGTGCTCAGTGCTTCTGTCCCTCTCGGCCAGGGACACATTGAGGCTGTAGTTCGGCCCGGCGTTTTCGGTCGCTTTTTCAGATAGTCTCGCTGCATCAACATCCTCGATGAGGACAGTGATTTCGAGCACATCTTACCTTTCATCGGCCCTACTATAACCTTTAGGTGCTGAGAATCGATGTCTCTGCTTAGCGGGCGCAGGTATCGTCCGCTTCTCGACTCGTGATAGGGAGGTCCCTGCTGCAGGGAACGCAATGAGCGGCGTGGTTCCGCAGGTTCAGGCCTCAAAAGGGGAAGTTGTGAGGGGACAAGCAGCGAAAACTCGATCCGAGGGGTCGGTAACGTCGGATCTACTGGGCTGTTGCAAACTCTCCCTTGAATATGAAGGTCTCTGGCTTCGGCTCCGTTGTGTCGATTACCAGCCTTTCGGGTATTCCGCCATGAAGGTACAGAAGGAAGGTCGCTTCGGTCGGAATTGGGAGAGCCTCGACACTTTCGAAGGTCTTTAGGACCTCCTCGGTCTTCGCGATCCTAGGCTTCATCTCCGTGACCAGCTGAAAGGTAAGCTCCATCCCTCCCTTTTCCGGGTCCGTCACGTCCACGAACATCGCCCCTACCTTAGCCCATCCCTTCGACATTATCACTTCCATCCCCTTCCCTCCCTCGGTCCTCAGTAGGGAACCGATCACGTTTGACGACTTGTCATATTCCCTCTGGTACCGCTCGAGCAGTCCTTTCATGTACTTCCTGACGTCGTTGAGGGCGTAGAATCTGAGAATCCCGGAGTAGAGCTCCGTCCCTGTCTCCTGAATCACGTGCCCTGTTCCAACTGAATGAACGTATAACCGTTGTGGAGCGCGGGCACGTCCGTGTCATCACGCGTGAACATCTGGTTCGGACTTTCAGGCAGAGGGACACGGCTTTCAGGCGCGGGCCAGCTCAGCCATAGTAGTAGTGAAACAGGTTCAGGGAATTCGACCCGACCACCGCCAGGTAGAACACGTCTGCTGCCACTAACGCTATGAACGCGCTGACCTTCACTATCCTCAGTGCGAGGACGTGCTTCTGGGAAGGTGGGAGGAAGGTCACATAGATCAGCGGGACCAGGGGGATGTACTTCAGCCCGAGGGCTGCGATGAACCCGAGGAAGTCAAGCCTGAAGAGTCCGGACGCAATTGGATTGAGCTCGACGAAGCTGGGGCCCAGGCTTATGGCGACAAGTGTTGTGACCGCGTCAAAGAAATTCAGGGCGACAAAGATCGACAGGAGCACCAGCAGCCTGCTGTCGACCGCGCGCATGTCGAAGGACATGAGGAACTTCGTTTCTTGGAGCCGCGCCTCTGTATACTTCTCTTTCATCCTTTTCCTCGTCTTGTCCAGCAAACGCGCTCGAACCCTGGGGAAATGCCGGGGTAAAAGAGTCTAGTTGCCGGATCAGGTGGAGACAGCAGTGACGTCCTTCTTCTCCCCGAAGCTCCCTCTGAAGGCGAACGAGTCCCTCTGGGCCCTCGCCGCCGGTGGAGTGGCGACCTCCGCATTGTCCTTCCGGGCTCCCTGCTCCATGGCGGGACTAGGCTCCTCGTCCTCCTCTTCCTCCACTGCCGTCTCGTCCCGTTTCGTCTGCTTGAAGGTGGCCTGGGCCTTCTTGAGCTCCTTCAGGACCCTCTCCATGGACTTCACCTTGTTGCTTTCGTTCCTTCTCTTCTCGGAAAGGAGGCGCTGCAGCTCAGGGGTGCACTCTTGGATTATGGAGATTATGGACTCAGACGGAAGGGCGTAAAGGGGCTTGGATGTCATCGCGCCGCTCGCATCAAACACGACGACCACACCTTCTGAAACCAGGTAGGCTGCCCTGCAGGGACGGCCGAGGGCCTCCGGCCTGATCGGTATTACGGTGTCCACCTCGAACTGCAGAGTCTTCATCATTTCTGAGAGCCTCTGACCGTAACTCTTCTGCTTCTCGTACAGCTCGCCTAGCATCATGTATTCTCCCTGAATCTCACGAAGACTGTCCGCAAAACCGCCGTTGCTGCTTTCCTTTTCTTGCTGTCCTGAACTCATTGTCCGAAGACGTGTTAATTCATATTAAAGCCATTGTGTAGCTGCAATCTGTTTTCGGAATCCCCGAACCCGAATCTGGCCGATTCCCTGTTCTGTCCGCTTTCCAAGATTAGTCTCCTCTAATCCATATTATCGATTGATAATGCCTAATATGGCGTCACAGGCCATTCACAAATAATGTCAAACAAGCTGGATGAGGCCGCCTCTGGAAGCGAGGCAACCACCCTGAACAGGCAAGCCGGTGAAGGGCGGAGGTCTCTTCTCCAAATCAAGGTAGACATACTTAGGGCGGTCGAAAGCGGTTATGGCAAACCGACACAGATCATGTACCGGGCCAATCTCTCGTGGAACGTCCTCCAGACTCAGCTGAAGTCCTTCCTCGAGTCAGGCATGCTCGATGTGGAGGCCTATGGGAGTAGGCGGAGATACCTTATCACGCCGAAGGGCACAGAAATGGTTCGGTCCTACCAGAAGGTCGTCAAAGAGATCCTCAGGTAGACTATCGGCCTGTCGGGTCGAGAACCCTGTGAACTGGACACCCCGCTGACTTCTAAGAGTGAACGAGAATTGTATACATCTTCACCACGAGTCTTGCGGTAGAAAGTGAAAGCGTGAGGGCAGGGCGTATCAACCTCCCACCTTGTCTGTGAGATCTGAGCGCTCCTTCTGACAGCGACGTTCAGTTTCCGGGAGGTCCGGCTTTCAGACGGGAGTAGCCTTGAGTCTGTCGAGGTACGGCTCGATGACGTTGTGGGCCGTGTCACGGAGGTACGTCAGATTCTCAAGACGGAGCGTGTGGGCGTTGGGGAAGGCGGCTGCGGGGCCAAAGGCGAGTTCCTCCTGTCTTCGTCCCGCCTCGTTGACGCTGGCCTTGCTGAGATACAGGGACTCCAGTTCGTCGACTATCTTCGGGGGGAGCCTCCTCAGCAGTCCGAGCCTCTTGTAATCATGAAATGCTTCCATCTCGTAGCGGGGCATGGGCTGGACGGAAGCCTCTCCGCTCAACTGGGAGTCGGCATAGGTGACTATCGCGGTTGTCACCTTTGAGTTTGTACGTATCTCAAGGGCAAGCGCCCTGCGCGCCTTGTACCTCATGTTCCGGTCGTTCAGATTGAACGCGAAGGCGACGGTGAGGAAAGCAATGGCCAGAACTATGATGTACGGAAGGACGTAGATCTGAAGGAAGTCCAGAACGAGTTGCCAGAACTGGTCGATCTGCGCGGACAAGCCAAGTGAGGAGATAGGTTACGCTATAAAGCATAGATGGAATTCGAATCCGGTTCTGCCGTCCAAATGTCGGAAACGTCCAGAGGTAACGCTGACCTTGGCGTGCACACCGGCCAACTCTGGTCTCCGCGTCTGTATCGGTCCTCCACAATCGACAAAAGCGAATGGCCCCGAAATGGGCTCCAATGCAACCGGAGGACGCTCCCTGTCAGCACTGCAGGGCCGGCCTGCACAGAATCTGTTCACAGCCCATTGCAATACCCACCCTCCTGACGTACCTCAGAGGCAGAAAGAGCGCCGCCACCGAGACCCTGACATGCTGTGACAGGAAGGAGTTCTGGACGACCCAGATCTACGCGTAGGAACAGGCGCTTCGAGAAACAAGCTTCACGTCCAATGGATCCGGAGTCCATAACCAACTTTACCCTCGCTGATTTGAAACGGGCAGAGTAAGCAGGCATGGGATCGTCTGCACAGGTGAGGAGAGGCGCCGAGAAGCTGTCGTCTATGCCCGGTTTTCGGTTGTGGCTAGGAGCCATGGCAGGGGTCTCACTCGTCTTTGCCCTCCAGCCTCTGTATCCCGGACTGATCGGGCCGATTTCCAACATCCTCCCCGCTGCCTGCGCCCTTGCGGCCTTCCTGGGTTCTTTGTTTTGCCTTCGGCGATACGGCCTGAGCCGCAGGCTCGACTTCGGGACCATCTGGCTCTTTTTCACCCTGGGGACTGGAATGTGGGTCGTTGCAGAGACGACCTGGGCGCTCTACTACTTTGTCATCAGGGTAGCCTTGCCGTATCCCTCTCTCGCCGACGTCTTCTACGCGGGAGGCTATGCCCCGATGATAGCGGGACTCCTCGGCTACCTCAACACATTTCAGGTCG
>Ga0335081_10020843_pt1 | contig 10598 bp, 11 predicted proteins | sample Lox_Sample_35_FD_206713 | JGI IMG/M metagenome (GOLD analysis project Ga0335081, IMG submission 206713) | Soil microbial communities from Loxahatchee National Wildlife Refuge, Florida, United States - Lox_Sample_3.5 | ecosystem: Environmental > Terrestrial > Soil > Wetlands | place: USA... | reverse complement strand
CTTGACTGTCTCCAATTCTGCCACTGCCCAATTTTGCATTCCGCAGGTTCCTCTTTAGAAAGTTTACACCCTCTCATTTCGAGAGGGTGTACCTTTAACTTGTGGGTAATGATTAGATCAGTAGTGGGGGTGGCCGCCTGTCCCGCGCGGTTCCCCCCGAAGGGGACTCCCCCGCGCCTGGATCAGGCGACCTGCAGACCCGCCCAACACAGCGTGGAGCCGACCGCATGAAATCCGATTCGAGTCTATAATTGATTTGCTATTCACTGACCCTGGGCGGCGGCTCACGCCCACCGTTGGGCCGCTCTCCCCAAGTCAATAAGTGTGATGGATTCGAATAACGCACCTATCTGAAATCTCCATCTCAGAGTATGGGTTGAGAAAAATAATAAAAAAAGGGACATTCGAGCGTGGAGGAATCGGGAGAATCAATTACGCACTACTTCGGTGTACCAGCTCTTGTTGCTGGTATATTAGCTTTATCATTGGTTGCAATGCTCCTCTTTATTGCATTGAGTCTCCCATATTCTGAATGCGATATTGGTCCATGTAATTTCACCCATTTTCAAATGATTGAAAGTGATGCTCTAGAATGGCTATGCTTTTGTTACCCGAGTATAGGCATAGGGGCCATAGTACTTGGCATTATCAATGTGTCTAAGCCAAATAAAAATAAACGGTTCGGACTCATTGGATTGTCATTAGGCATAATATCAATCATAATCTATTGTTGTCTGAGCGCGACGATTGGCTCAATGGGACTCTTTCCATAGCACTTTTTTGTGCGGCCCAACACCGGCTTCAGCGGACCGGGCTTCGCCCTCCAGAACGGCGGCGCGTTTCCAGAAGTGGCGCGAAAATAAAGTCAACTCTCGCTGGTCCGACCGGCGGCTCACGCCCACCGTTAGCCACCTGGCTTGGACAGAAGGCGCCGCGTATTGACATTATATATACAAGCGGTTATACTGCTGTGGCAAAGAAAGTCCAATACACGCTTCAAGATGTGACCTTTGAATGGGACAGCCAGAAAGCCATTACCAACTTTCGTAAGCACAAAGTCAGGTTTGAATTGGCCTGCGAAGCGTTTTTTGATCCTTTTGTTTGTTATCTCGATGAACAAATTGTTGGCAGTGAACTCCGTGACAGACTGGTCGGTTTGACAACCAGTTGGTTACTGCTCCTTGTCGTTTATGTTATCCGCGGCGATGTGATTCGTATTATTTCCGCTCGCGTGGTTACAAAAGTGGAAAGAGAAAAATATGAAAACCAATAGGATTGTCCAACGTTTGCAAAAAGATCGTCCGATGACAATGGTCAGTATTCGTATTCCCGATGATGTCATCGAAGATTTGAAGCGTGTTGCACCCATGCTTGGCTTTTCTGGTTATCAGGCTTTGATTAAGGCGTATATTGGTCAAGGGTTACGAGCAGATTTGGAACGCCTTGAAAGCAGTGTGGAAGTCTCCGCCTTCGTTAAGAGCCTCAAAAAGAAAGGTGTGAAGGAGGAAATCATCTCATCGGCTATGGCGGAAGCGCAAAGCTCGAAATAGATCTTCAAAACACACGGTGGCTAACACAGCGTGGAGCCGACCGCACAATGGCCGATTCTTGCCCGGAAAGGAGTAGCTATTCACCGATCCTGGGCGGCGGCTCACGCCCACCGTTAGGCGCGCAAACAGTAGCGAAACAAAGTGAAGAATCGATTGGAGATATGTATACGATCATTGATGCACATGCACACGCAGCACGAGAATACTCTACCGCAGAGTCAATAAGAGGGATGGCAAGACAATACAGCATCGAGAATATCGTCTTATGCCCAAGTCCCAAGAACAACTTAGATTTGAAAGAGCCGCCCAATTTCCCTTTTTTGAGATCTCCCAGCAGTATCTATCTTCTCAATCGAATGCTGAGAATGGCGTATCGATCTTTCAAAGACTTTGGCGATGGCAATCAATATGTCTACGAGTTGAAAAATGAAGTTCCCAACATTGTGGTCCAGTTTCTCTGGGTCAATCCGCTCGATCCACAGCATATTGAAAACCTTGAACAGAATGTTCGGAAATATGGGGTCAAAGGATTAAAACTTCATCAAGCCTGGAATCCGTTTATGATCGATGCAAAAGAGTTCAATCAGGTAGTAGAAATCGCAAGAGCTAAAAAACTTCCTATCTTCATCCATTTGTATTCCAAGAATGAAACTCAGAAGCTGCTTCGATTTATTGGCAATAATCAAGATGTGACCTTCATTGTCGCCCATATGCTTGGGTTAGATACCTTCAACGAGAAGCGTCATCACTTTCCAAACCTATATTTCGATACGTCTGGGTCTGAAAGAGTACGCGGCGAAGATATTCTGGAGGCGATTAATTTATTTGGTCATGAACATGTGATTTTTGGTTCTGATACGCCTTATGCAAAAATTGGAGACCAAATTCGCAAGATTGAGTTTTTGCATCTCACAGATAATGTGAAGGAACATATATTTCGACAGAACGCCAAACGCATACTGTTTGCAAGCTCTTAAGTTCTTTGCGCCTAACAAAGCGTGCACCGGACGGGGCTGTGCCCCAAGATACGCAGCGCGGTTTGCTTAGTTTGGCGCGATAATATTCAGGAGTCTTGCCAAGTCCGCCCACTTGCGGCTAACGCAAACCGTTAGGCGGCCCATCATCATAGCCTCTCAAGTCCATCAACTACCGCGAGAGGAATGTTGGCTGCTTATTGTTCAGTTTGGCGTGGGCAACTCACGAATGAGTCGACATAGTTTTGGAGGTACGATAATGACCGACAATCAGGATAGGAATGATCTTACAGACTGGCTCACTGATGAATGGACGATGAAATGGATGGAAGAGCACCTGCAGGAGCTGAAGCAGTCTGTTTCCGGGACGCGCTTTCTGTACCAGAGCCTTGTGCTTGGTTTCGTCGTCGGCCTGGCCGCTCATGTCGGTGGATATATTCTGTTGTCTTCAGCGTCGAGCGGGTTTCTCGGACTCTTAGCCGACCTGCTCCACGCGCTGGGTTGGTCTCTTTGGACTGGTGTAGTCGTGGCTGTGTTCGTCGAGGTCATACCCGAGGTGAAACGTCGCCAAATCAAGCGGACAGTCGATGCGTACGAGGCAATGCGGCGTAAGCAGGCCGGTGCCAATCGCGAGAAAACAGTCATGGACAAACCACATGCCCGACGATCGGAGCGTGAGCAAGTTCAAAAAGCAAAACCAAATCGCGCTCGAAAAGGGAATAAGTCGCGATAGCATCAAGACCCCGCCTAACAATGTGTGCAGCCGACAAGTGGGATTCTGCGCGTTTTCTAGCCTTCTCCAAAGCCTCGGCAGGATTCCGCCTTCGATCCTTATCCACCCTCCGCCCACTTGCGGCTAACGCAAACCGTTAGGCTGCCAACCTGCATATCCTAGAACCAGTGAAATCAAATCGCGGTAATATGGCTTCTACAGAAGATCAACTTGAAGAACACGTTCAAAAATATTTGAATTTGCTTATTGGACCTCTATACAAGAGTTATGAGGCTCAAAAGAGTGCGGTTGCTGAATTGCAGAAAATTGGAGCCAATCATCTCTTTCCATTATTGATACCCAAGCTAAATAGTCCCTTCCTTTTGGTTCGTATGCAAGCGAGTCGGGCTATACTTTCCGTCGATACAGAGAAAGGCATCGAGTTGATCCTGCCATTTATCAACGACTCGGACCCTGAGTTCCGTTACGACATTTGCGGTTTGATGCATGATTTTGGTAATAGCCGTGTTATCACTGCATTAATTGATCTCATGCAAAGTGACACCGACCCTCAAATCCGTGGCACCGCAGCGTTCGCACTTGGTGGTATTGGAGATTCGCAGGCAATCCCAGCATTGACCAAAACTATGAAAAGCGATCATGAGTCTGATATGCATGGGCATTCTCCAAGCTCTTGTGCCAAGTTAGCGATTGATGAAATTCATGAAAAAATCATGTCAGATCATCAGAAGATAGCCTAACACAGCGTGGAGCCGACCGCATGAAATCGGATTTGAGTCTATAATTGCTTTGCTATTCACTGACCCTGGGCGTCGGCTCACGCCCACCGTTGGGTGTTCAGATTAGTTAGCAAATGCCGAGCAAAAGATTCATTGAGAACGAGACATTCTTCCTTGACTACGCCTGGACAGTATTTCAGAGTTGGTTCCTTGACCGCGCAAGCTTTCAGAAAAAGTACGACTCTATTACCACGAGCGAAAAAAAGAATGAGTTCTTGAGACTTGCCAGCTACTACCTGTTTTTCGTAAAGGAGGGCGGCTTTTCAAATCCCAAGTATGACGTTGAGGAGATCGGGTTCGTTGACCAAACCTACAAATTCATAGCGATCGTTGCATTAATCGAATCGATGTATGAAGAATCTGAATTCATCGATTTCTATCAATGGCTAATGCGAAACAAGAAGACAGATATTTTTCCTGTCAAAACGCCTGAAGATGCTGGCGAACTGCACAGAACATACAAGGCTGAGTACGGCAGCACTTCGAACATCATCAGATTCTTCCGATCTCTGGACGACTCTGCGAAGTTGTTCATGCATAATTCGTTGGTGATGTTGGATGCATCGGGAACACCAAGAAGGGCATCGGAGTCCGAAGATTCCATTGATGTTTTATCCAAACTGCTTTATCAGATTCGTTCAGATTTCATGCATCGGGCGGTCTTGGTTCTTGAATTCGACGATTCCGCTGTTTACTCTATCAGAGACAAGAAACCGATCGAGAGCCTCATGAAACTAGAGCATTTGCTTCTGTTGTTCGAATCCGGCCTCTTGAAACATTTCGGTATTACTCCCGACACGAAACGTATTTGAGCGCCCAACACAGCGTGGAGCCGACCGCATGAAATCCGATTCGAGTCTATAATGGATTTGCTATTCACCGACCCTAGCCGGCGGCTCACACACACCGTTGGGCGCACATTCAAGGGTAGGAGTGGAATATGGAAACGCAATTGAATTATGGTAATTGGATTCGTAAAAAGATTTTGTCGATCTTAGGCTTGTGTGCCTTGGGGCTGGGGATTCTGAGCCTCCTGCCCTTTGGCTTCCTCTATCAACTTGTGATGGTGTGTCTGTTTGTGATCACCCTCATTAGTTTGCTGTTTCCACTCTATTCCTATGTGATGTTCTCGCAAAGGGGCGGCAAACTCCAAGAAAAAATCTATGACCTTGCTATTCAGCATTTGGGAAAAGATTTGAAGGGAAAATTTATTGACATCGGCTCTGGCAATGGGGTTTTGGCTGTTACACTTGCCAAAAAGCACGAAAATATTGAAGTTACAGGTGTTGATTATTGGGGTGCAGATTGGGAATATTCAAAAAGTGTTTGTGAGAAAAATGCCCAAATTGTCAAAGTAGAAAACCGCGTTCATTTTCAAAAAGGTGACGCGGCATTACTCGATTTTTCTGATAATACATTCGATGGCGCAATAAGTAATCTAACATTCCACGAAGTAAAATCTGTTCCTGATAAGAGATTGGTATTACAAGAAGCGTTGCGTGTTGTGAAATCGGGCGGCAGTTTCTCGTTTGTCGATTACTTTTTCGATGAAAAATACTATGGAACTGCGTCAGATTTTGAGCAATTCCTAAAAGATCTGAATTTAAGGCAGTTTGCACGAAAGCATCTGCAAGATGTGATTGTGTTGCCAACATTATTGAAACACCCTAAAATACTTGGGAAGGTTGGCATCATCTTTGGTAAAAAATAGGTGCTTCAAACAAAAACGCGCCCACCGATTAACAGCAGTGTCAAGAGATAGGCAATGAAAAGGTAAAAAGGAAAGCCCCGAAGGCAAAACGGTTCGGACATTCTTTGTTGCGAGCCGTTTTTTGTTTGCGATTTTATGACGAGGGACAGCCTTCCAGACCCACGCCCGGCCTCGGATGCGGTGCTTGCAACGAACGAGAGAAGTGCTTGGTGTTACTCGATGTGATTCAATTCCGGTCGCAGTGTCAGTACTTCTGCTTCACTTGCCAGTCTGCGAGGATGATTTGGATCAAGGGCAATCCGAGTCAGATCATGACCAATCCCCAAACGCATCAAGTAGTAACGAGCAAATTGCTGCCGGGTCAGTCCATCTCGAGCCTCTTCATCCATCTGCCAGGCCCAAGTCAGATATTTGTAGGCGATCCGCTCCTGGCTGAAATGGCGATACGGTTGGTGTCGGGTTAGAACATACCAGACCAGTTCCAGCAACTGACGAGCAATGGCTACAATGGCCTGATTGCGATGCATGCGTTTGTGTAACTCTTGGAACTTGTGGGTCCAGCGCGGGTCAGACTTCACCGCTGGCTGGGCAACTTCCACCATGGCCCAGCGCAACTCTTTACGCCCTTCTTTCGTAATGCCTTTCTCTACAAACTTGGTACCACTCTGTTCCAATCCACCGATCAGCCCGGAGTAACTGGCCAGACGCTTTGCAGATTCAAAACGCCGGATTTCTCCTATGGCAGCCAGTACAGTCATTCCCGTGATCAGCCCGAAGCCAGGCAGTTGCATCAGGTAGGTCATATCTTGCGCCCAGGGATTCTGGTGGCTCATGTGCGCCACTTCTTTCCCGATCCGCATAATCTGTTTCTCGATGTGTGCTCGATTTTCCATTTCCAGCGCCAACTGAAACTGCTCCACTTTCGACAGACGCTGGTCTTTCTGCCAGAGGGTATTCTTTTCATTGAACCGTTTGCCCCGTTCGTGTTTCAAGTGATGTCGATGCGCCACACTGTGCATCCGGTTCAGGATCTGCGTGTGCGTTTCCACCCACTGTCTGCGCTGCGACAGTAGTTGGCGCATTTCGCGCACATGCGCAGGCGGAACCCACACCTCCGGTACCAGATTGGCTGCCAGCAGTCTGGCAAGAATCAGCGTGTCCCGCAGGTCGGTTTTTACGCGCGCCTGAGCAATCTGCTTGACCTTGATCGGATTGGCCACCACCACTCGCTCCACCAGCGACTCCAGCAGATCATAGACATGCCAGGCGTTCGTCGTGGATTCAAGCACCATATGATCGGCAGGCAGCAAATTCTTCTTCAGCCACCCTTCCAGATCATCGTGTTCCACTCGCACCGCTGGAAGCACGACTCTCCCATCCCGATCCACGCCAGCCACGACACAGTAATGCTTATGGATATCCAATCCAACATATCGTCTTGCGCCTCTTGTATGTTCATCTTCATTCATGCTAGACTCTCCTTGTTGATAGTTGGGGCGTGGATTTTTGGGTTGTAAGTGGTACACACCGATTCGGGATCTGAGTCCCAGACGAGGATCCACCGGGCAACCAAGTAACACCTCGAGTGGAGAACGCAACTTCTCTCTCATGGGCAGCAACGGTTTGCCCTAATGCTCACACCCCGGAGCATTCCCGGTGAGTTTGTCCCGCCAAGGATACTCCGCCACGCCCCTTCCTGTTACATTCTAGTAACACAGCGTGCACCCCGTACTCGCTTTGCTCGTCGGGGCGAGCGGCCGGACGGGGCTTTCGCCCCAAGATTCGTAGCGCGATTTGCCAAGTTTGGCGCGATAATATTTGGGAGTCTTGCAAATTCGCCCCGCCAGTAACGCCAACCGTTGGGCGGCTCCTCAGATAAGGCACTCCCAGAATGAACAACCCGAGTCGAAGGTCGAGTGTTTCGAAGGCACTGGTCATCGCTGTACTCGCCGTACTCTTCGGTAGCGGCGGCTGCGCAATAGCCTACTTCGAATTCATGGTGTATAACCTGCCTTGGCACACATACCAAGTTCCGAGTCCTCCTGTTCCGGCATCGCGCATCCTGCATATCGATTACAAGTCCACGTTTGCCGACCCAACCGGCGATACGATTTATGTGAGCACAGTGGGCAAGTCCGTATATTCGACAACATTATTTGAAAATGGCTGGGCACTAGCACAGGCTAATCCTAACTGGGATGATGATTCTTCCTCAACGTGTGCACCGCAGTGGGCGGGCGCGCAGTCCGACGCCCAAATCTGGCAACCCCCACCCGTAGAAAAACATGTTGTGGATAGCCGCGGAGTTAGATTTGAACACTCGATCGCCATTGGTGTCCGATGTTATGTGCTGACGGGCGATGGTCATATTGAAGTGTGGACGCGAGAAGACACTGGTATTCCGATCATCGCATTCCTCCAGTGCGGTTTGGCGTATGCCTTCATCGGAGCGCTGTTGGGCGTGCTCTCCGGCCTAGGCATAATTCATCTGAAGAATCGACGCGTGAGCGCGAATATCTGAACGCCAGCTAACAGACGAGACTGGACAGCAGTTGCGGCAAAAACCTTTGCTACGTTCTCAAAGTCCCTACTAATAGTCTTAGGGACTTTTGCTTTTTTCCAGCCCGCCGGGTCAAGGCTACCCCTTGCGTCTCATCGGCAATACAAGCGCCGCGACATGACTTCTAAACTGCCCGCCGCTTGGCGCACAGAACGCGCGTGGGCGGCGTGCAGAAGTCCCTGCGGCTGTATTGCCAACACGCCTCCGCGTCGGGGCAACGAACGCCTTGTCGGGCTGGTTTTGAAGCTGGGCATTGACGACACGAAACTGTCCATAGCGTCCATAGTGTGAACATTGCAAATCTCGACCCCCCTATCAGTACAGGGGGTGGGTCGCCTGTCCCGCGCGGCGCCCCTGAGGGGGGACCCCCGCGCATGGATCGAGCGACCACTGGAGCCACCCAGCACAGCGTGGAGCCGACCGCATGAAATCCGATTCGAGTCTATAATTGATTTGCTATTCACTGACCCTGAGCGGCAGCCCACGCCCACCGTTGGGCGGCCTGAGAATACCAAAGGAAAATAAAAATGAGGAGTTATAAGAATGAGGAACTTGGCTTTGAAATAGAAATCCCTGAGAATTGGCATACGCCGATTCTTGAGTCTCAAAATAAAATCGTATTTGACATAGCACCATCACAAACAATTATTATTCTAGTTGAACGATTAAGCCCAGAGCGACTATTAGAGTTTACACAATATGAATTTATGCAATATTGTAGAGCTCGAGGATATACCGGAGTAGAATTTGGTCGAATTTATGTGGAAAATAAAGAGCATGTTTGTGCAATATATAACATGGGAAATGATAATTGGGCGAAAAAATATATGATTGTCTTTGACTATGTTGAATATGGAATTACCGGATTATGTTCTGGTAAAAAAGAATTGATTGAAAGCGAAAAACAATGGGATACAATTGTTAGGTCGTTCAAATTGGTAAAGTGGCGTGAGAAGGAAGGAAGATCCATTAAGGGATTTAGAAGTAAAACTGAAGGTGAATTATATGAAGAAGCATATGAATTAGCTGAAGCGGGACGATATCAAGAGGCATGCCTAACACTAGAAAAATGCTTGAGGGAGAATCCTAACCATATCCAAGCACACAAAGAATTGGCATTTATACTTAAAAATACCGGTGATGTGAAGGGAGCCTGTATGCATCGCCAAATAGTTAAGAAACTTGATCCTTCGGATCAGATTAATCAATATAATCTGGCGATTATTTATTATATGCTCGGATCCAAGATAGAAGCTATGCTAGAGATAGATGAATTATTATTAAAGCAACCTAATGACGAACGATACATTGCAACTAGAAAGTATTTTATAACAAACAGTAACTAAAGCCGCCCAACCCGCGGTTGCAGCCGACCTAGCCGAAGGCCAGGGTTAAGGCGGCTGGCGTCTTCGTTGGAGTGTAATTTATACTGAATCTACTTAAGCACAGCCGGCCAGGCGGCTGAACCGCAAGCCGTTTAGGCGGTTGACTTCTGGCAAAAGACCGCAGACTTTTTGGTGTAGGGATACTCAATGACTCGTCTCTCTATCCTCGGAAATATAGCTGATTTTCCACAAGATGCAGTTGCCATCTGGGCAACCGGTGCACTTGTGAATCCTTTTTATCTTTTGAATGATCTTCATTGGGCGCAGTCCTTTGCCATGCCTGGCAAAGCGAACAGGGTATACCTCCGTGAGATCGAGGGTACCATCAACCAATTGAGAATAAATTCAGAAATCGTTGATGATCCTCGTATCGCTGGTGTCATCAACAAAGTAATCTCTAGCCTTGAAGCTTTCGCGATAGCAGCGAAGGAGATACGAGAGTGGCAAGAGATTCACGTCTCAAAGCAGGTAATGTCCGCTCACAATAAAGCTGTACGTGTGAAAGGTCCACTCGATCCGCCCTGGAAAGATGATGAAGAGTTCAAGAATTTGCTTCAAAAATCCTCTTCAGCCTTCTCGCTCTACCTCGACACACTGAGTGAAAGTATTTCAGTTATTCGTGCTATTACACCTATTGGCCTTCAAAAGACTTTATTTGAACAATTAGATCGTACCGAAAAACAAATACCAGGTGCTCGATTGATTCTCAAAATAGGGTACGCAGAAGCAATTCGTAGGAATTCAACAAAAAGCGATTTTCTTCCTGCCGCCTAACACAGCGCGCACCCCGTACTCGCTTTGCTCGTCGGGGCGAGCGGCCGGACGGGGCTTACTCGGAGACTATTGGAGCTACTTAGCTCCAAATCGGCTGATGGCGGCTTGTAACCGCCTCAGCCAGTCACGTCT
>Ga0335081_10020842_pt1 | contig 10598 bp, 8 predicted proteins | sample Lox_Sample_35_FD_206713 | JGI IMG/M metagenome (GOLD analysis project Ga0335081, IMG submission 206713) | Soil microbial communities from Loxahatchee National Wildlife Refuge, Florida, United States - Lox_Sample_3.5 | ecosystem: Environmental > Terrestrial > Soil > Wetlands | place: USA: Florida... | reverse complement strand
GCGTACCTCGGCCCGTCCTACAGCGACGCGGAAATCGAGGCGTTCCTCGAGTCGGCGGGCGCGGTGTACCACCGGCTCGACCGCCAGCCGCTGCTGGAGACGACGGCCAGGCTCCTGGCCGACGAGAAGATCGTCGGCTGGTTCAACGGGCGGATGGAGTTCGGCCCGCGCGCGCTGGGCTCGCGCAGCATCCTCGGCGACCCGCGCAGCCCGCGGATGCAGGCGCAGATGAACATCAAGATCAAGTTCCGGGAGGGGTTCCGCCCGTTCGCGCCGAGCGTGCTGCGCGAGCGCGTATGCGACTGGTTCGAGATGAACTGCGACTCGCCGTACATGCTGCTCGTGGCGCCGGTCAAGAAGGAGCGGCAGATCCCCATGACGACCGACCAGCGCCGGCTGTGGGGACTCGACCTCCTCAACGTGCCGCGGTCCGACATCCCGGCGGTGACCCACATCGACTACTCCGCCCGGGTGCAGACCGTGAGCCGGGACGTCAACCCCGACTACTATGACCTCATCGGACAGTTCGAGAAGCTGACCGGCTGCCCGGTGGTGGTGAACACGTCGTTCAACGTCCGCGGCGAGCCGATCGTGTGCACCCCGAAGGACGCGCACACCTGCTTCATGCGGACCCACATCGACGCCCTGGTCCTCGGCCCGTTCCTGCTGCACAAGGCGGAGCAGCCGGCCTGGAAGGAGACGGAGAATTGGAAGCAGGAATTCCAGCTCGATTGACCGCGGCGCAGGGCCGCAAGTTCGGCCTGACCGTCGGCCTCGCGTTCCTGGTGCTGGCGGCGCTGCTGCACTTCTGGCGGCACCGCGAGGCGGCCGCGGCGGTGGGCGCCGGGCTCGGCGGCCTGCTCGTGCTGGCGGCGCTGCTCGTGCCCACGCGGCTCGGGCCGCTCGAGCGGGCGTGGATGGGGCTCGCGCGGCTCATCTCGAAGGTCACGACCCCGGTCTTCATGGGCGTCGTGTTCTTCGTCGTCGTGACGCCCATCGGCCTGCTGATGCGGCTCCTGGGACGCCGCGCCCTGGTGCACCCCGAGCGGGACGGGGGGTTCTGGGCGCCGCCGGCCTCGGGTGGGCGCAGCGACATCGAACGCCAATTCTAGGATCCGACCATGGCCAAGCGGGGGCTGCTGGGCGAGCTGTGGGCCTTCATGAAGGTCCGCAAGAAGTGGTGGCTGCTGCCCATCATCGTGGTGCTGCTGCTGGTGGGGGCGCTGCTGATCTTCGCGCAGGGGTCGGCCCTGGCGCCGTTCATCTACACGATCTTCTGAGCGCCGCGCCGCGCCGTCAGCGCGGCCGGCCGACCATCGCCAGCGCCGGCGCTCCGGCCGCGCCGCGGGCCCGTGCCGGCGCCGCCTTGCCGTTGGGTCGCGTCAGGTGCACGAGCAGCGCGTTGATGGTGAGCAGCGTGTAGAACCAGTGCACGTCGAAGATCTGGTTGTAGAAGTAGGCCGTCAGCAGGAAGGCCAGCATGCTGGCCTCGAGGCCGAACGACAGGTACCGGAGGTCGAGTTGCCCGCCGGACTGCGCGGCCCAGGTCTCCCGGCGCCGCTGGTGGCGCAGCTTCCGGTTGAGCCGGAAGAAATCCCACACCATCCACAGGAAGATCGCCGCCCCCACGGTGCCGAACTCCGACAGCAGCTGGAAGTAGGTGTTGTGCAGCGCCCGGCCCCACAGCGTCTTGGGGTTCTCGTCGTACTGGCCGCCCACCGTGCCCGCCGCGTAGTGATCGGCCGCGTAGGCCCCGAAGCAGTTGGGCCCGACGCCGAACACCGGGTTCGACACGTACTCCCGCCGGGCCAGCTGCCACAGCACCTGGCGGTCCTGCCGCGTCCCCTCGTTAGGGTCGAAGCTGGTGCCCATCTCCGTCCAGAAGTTGGTGGAGGCCTTGCCCGACTCGACGGCGGACTTGGCGCCGTTGTAGAAGTGCGCCGCGACGGCCAGGATGACCAGGGCCGCGATGCCCATCGAGGCCGTCCGGACCTTGTGCGGCGACCGCACCCAGACCCAGAACGCCACCACACCCGCCGACAGCACGGCCCCGCGGGCGAACGACACCACCAGCCCGACGATGCAGCCGGCGGCCACCAGGAAGGCGACGCGCCGCCAGCGGCGGTTCTTGGTCGCCATGCCGACCCAGTACAGGCCGGCCATCCCCAGGACCATCAACGGGCCGAAGCTGTCGTAGTTGAAGTACGCGGGGTGCCACAGGACCTGTCCGGTCCTGGCCCCGAGGACGACCCACACACCGTACTGCACGGCCAGCGCCATCAGGATGATCGGCACGGCCTGCTTCGCCGTGCGCACCAGCGTCATCGTCGCGAGGGCGAGCGTGTAGTAGACGATCAGCGCCTTGGCCACATCCATGGCCTGGCCGCGCACGTAGGCGAAGGGCAGCGAGACCAGCGTGTACGCCAGGAACACCAGGAGCGGTGCCAGGAGGCGGCGCGGCGCCCGGAGGATCGTCACGACCAGCAGCACGGCAAACAGCAGGGTGGGCACCTTGAGGGCGATCTGCGGGCCCAGACTGGCGATCCACCACTGCGGGTCGAAGACGTTCAAGCCCCACATCAGGTACAGGAACAGCAGCATCCCGCTGGTCCGCTCCGCCCTGGCGGCCGGCGCCTTCGCCGCAGGGCTGGGGGCCCGGCGCGGCGGCGCCATCAGCGGGAGGAACTGGGGCATCGGGACCTGAGTCAGCTGTCTACCTCACGGCGGGACGGTTGGGGCACTTCATCCGCACTATCCTGAACAAATCTCATGCCGATGCGGCGAAACCCGCAACGCGCGCCTATCTCGATGCGGCGACTCGCCTTCCGCCATTCCGAGGCCGGGTCGTCGTCCGAGGCGCGGTATGGCGTCTGCGCAACGCCGCAGCACGTGCCGCGATGGTGGCGCGGCGCTGGCGCGACGCCCGGCGCCGCGCTCAGCCTCTCACCGCTTGGGCGGCAGGAAGGGCGTGATGGCCGCCGCGAAGTCCGCCGCCATCCGCCGGTTCCCCTCGGCCGTGAGGTGCACGTCGTCCAGGAAGAAGCGGCCGGGCATCGTGTGGCTCACGAGGCGCACGGGCCGGCCCGCCGCCTCCAGTCGCGCCGCCAGACCCCGGAGCCGGGCCGCCAGCGTGTCGCGATAGCGCTGGGTGGTCGCGGCGTCCGCGAGCCAGTAGTCGCGCGGCGGCATGTGCCGGGGCGCGTCCGGCAGCAGCAGGGCCGACGGCGGGGTCGAGAGCAGCAGCGGGACGCCGAGGCCGCGCGCCACGTCGGCGATGCGCTCGAGGTTGCGCTCGAAGTTGTTCGCCGCGTCGGGGTAGGGGCCGCGGGGCGCGGTCCCCCGTGCGCCGCCGCGGCGCCGTGCGAGGTCCTCGCGCACCACGCCAGGGAAGCGCGCCAGGTACAGCCAGTGCTTGACCCGCGTCCACGCGGACGGCCCTCCGGCGGCGCGCTCCTGCCGCAGCCGCCGCAGGTCCGCCTCCCAGATGAGCGTGCGCGGGTCGGGATCGCCCAGGCCCGCGTACTTGGCGTTGCGGACGTCGTTCGCGCCCGCGTTCACCACCACCAGGTCCGGCTGCAGGCGCGCGCCGTCGTCGAGCAGCCGCTGCCACATCTGGTACGCGTCGTATCCGTCGTAGGCGAGGTTCACCGCCTCGCAGCGCAGGTCGGGGCGCTCGGCCGCCAGGATCTGCCGCAGGTACGCGTCGATGGTCAGGCTGTCGTCCACGTACCAGCCGTGGGTCGAGGACTCGCCCAGGAGCACGACGCGGAAGGTGCCGGGCGGCTTGGGGACCGTCACCTCCGGGCCGCGGAATCCCTCGGCGTTGGCGGTGGCGCGGGTGCCGTTCCCGTACACCAGCACCGCGCCCGGCCGCTGGCGGTAGCCGAACGCTCCGTGCGGCTCGATCTTGATCGCGAACGGATCGACGGCGGCGACCTGCCGCGCGAGCCGGTTGCCCGCCGCCGCGAGCGCCCGCAGCGCTCCCTCCGCCAGGCCGGCGGCGACGAGCAGCGCGAACGCGAGGAGGGCGGCCGCGGCCGCCGCCCGCTTCAGCCGGCCCGCGCCGGCCACGTCAGGAAGCCCCCGCGGCGCCGTTCGCGCCGCGGTATAGCCGCTCGTAGGCCGCGATCATCGCGTCGAGGCCGTAGTGCTCGACCGCGCGCCGCCGCACCAGCGCCGCCGTGGCCGCGCGGTCGGGCGCGTTCAGGGTCGCGGCGATCGCCTCCGCGAGCGCGTCCGGCCGCTCGGCCGGCACCACCCGGTCGCGCAGGTCGGCACCCACGATCTCGGCGTTCGCGCCGACGTCGGTCACGACCGGCGGGATCCCGCAGGCCATCGCTTCCATGAGGCTCACCGATTCCCCCTCGCTCCTCGAGCTCAGGACGAACGCGTCCAGCAGGCGGTAGAAGCGCACCGGCAGGTCGGTCCAGCCGGGCAGGCGCACCAGGTCGCCGATTCCGAGGCGCTCGGCCCGCTCGCGCAGCGCCGCGCGCTGGCTGCCGTCGCCGCAGATCACGACGGCCAGCGGCCGGCCGAGGCCCCCGCGCAGCGCCGCAGCCGCGTCGATCAGCCGCTCGTACGCCTTGACGGGCTCGAGCCGTCCCACGCTGCCGACGATCCAGGCGTCCGCCGGGATCGCGAGCTGCGCCCTGAGGTCGGCCGGCGCCGCGCCGGGTGCGAAGGCGGTCGTGTCCACCGCGTTGTGCACGACCCGGAGCTTCGCGGGATCGACGCCGACGGTGTCCGCCAGGTAGTCCCGCAGCCGCGTCGACACGGCGACCACCACCGTGGTGCGCTCGGCGGCGCGGCGGTCCAGCAACCGCATGAGCCGGGGGTCGTCGTGCTCGCGGCCGTGCTCGGTGTACACCACGCGCCCGACGCCGGCCAGCCGCGCGGCCTTGGCGCCCTTGTACCACGATCCGCTGTGCAGGTGCACGACGTCGGCGCGGGTGCGGCGGATCTCCGCCGCCAGGCCGACGGGGCGGAGCATCGAGAGCCCGCGGGTGGGCCGCGCCACCACGAACTGGTCGAAGCGGTCGCGGGTGGCCGCGCCGAGGCGGCCCTCGCGGCCGCCCAGGGTGATCAGCGAGACCTCGACCCGGGTGCCGCGGAACCGCCCCGCCATGGCGGCCACGAGGCTCTCGAGGCCGCCGCCCTCGAAGTCGAAGACCACGTGGGTGACGCGGACGACCGGCGGCAGATCGGCTGGAATCCCGTCCTCCACGCGCGGCTCGGCGCTGGCTGGGGCCCGCCCGCGCGCGGTCCCGCCTGCGAAACCGGGGCCGTCGTCGGGCCCCGGTATGCTACGTGGTGCGTGGCTCGCCCGCCACGGTCACGGCCCGATCCGCCCCAGCGAGCTGACGCCGATGTAGTCCATGTTGCACTGGCCGCTCGCCGCGTTGCCCCCGTTCAGCGTGCCCATCCACTCGATGGCGCCGATTTTCGTGCTCGACGCGCGCTCGCCGGCGTTGACGCGCCCGTTCACCCAGGTGGACTTGTTGCCGGAGCCGTAGTACTGCACCGTCGAGTGGCCGTTCAGCTCGGGGTACTGGGGGTTCCCGTCGAACCAGAACGCGGCCTCCGGGAAGCCCGAGGCGCCGCCGTTGCGCTGGAAGTCCACCTCGAGCGAGTGCCAGTTGCCGTCGATGACCTGCGCCTCGGTGAGCCCGATCGTGGTGATGATCGCGCCGTTCTCCTGGTCCCAGCCCACGCACACCAGCCCGTTGCCGCCCAGGGCGCCGCCGTCCTTCTCGATCCAGACCCCGCCCGCGTTGGTGCTGATCGAGTTGTCGTAGAAGCGGATGAACTTCCAGGTGGACGTGACGTGGTTGGTGAGGCGGAAGTACACGCGCACCCACAGCCGGTCGTAGTTGGCCGACGCCTCGGAGTACGTGCTGGAGCCCGTGTCGCTGCCGGACGGGGCGAACGCGTACTTGAGCGAGTGGGTGCCCTCGTACGCCAGGGTGGCGTCGATCACGGAGTCGGGCGTGCCCCCGCCGCCGTTGTTGAACGGGCCGAAGCCGCTCTCGAAGCCGTAGTTGTTGATGATGTCCGGCGCCTGGAACGAGCCGCTCACCGTGATGGTCGGCAGCGCGGTCGTGACGGCCGCGCCGTTGACGGTCGCCCCGATGGTCTGCGCCGTCCCGACGCCGGTGCCCGTGTAGATGGCGGTGTAGGTCCCGTTGTTGTGGTCGGTGGTGGCCGAGATCGTCCCGGTCGAGGTGCCGCCGCTGGCCGTGAAGACCACCGTCGCGCCGCCGACCGTGACGTTCGCGCCCGACGAGTTCTTCGCCTGCAGCGTGATGACGGACGTGCCGTTCACCGTCACCGTGGGCGGCGACACGCTCACCGTGCACTTGGTCGGATCCACCACCTGCGAGCCCGCGGTCACCGTGATGGTGGGCCGCGCCGTCGTGACGGCCGCGCCGTTGACGGTCGCGCCGATCGTCTGCGCCGTGCCGGCGGTCGTCGCGGTGTAGACGGCGGTGTAGGTCCCGTCGCCGTGGTCCACGGTGGAGGAGATCGTGCCCCGCGACGTGCCGCCGCTGGCCGTGAACTGCACGGCCGCGCCCCCGGTCGTGAGGTTGGCGCCGGCCGAGTTGATCGCCTGCAGGGTGATCGTGGACGTGCCGTTCACCGCGATGGTGGCGGCCGAGACCGTCACCGTGCACTTGGTCGGGTCGGGCGCCTGCGCGGCGGTCGTCACCGTGACCCTGGGACTCGTGGTCGTGACCGCCGATCCGTCGATGGTCGCGCTGATGGTCTGCGCGGTGCCGGCGCCCGTGCCGGTGTAGAGGGCGGTGTAGGTGCCGTCCCCGTGGTCGGTGGTGGCCGAGATCGTGCCGGTCGCCGTGCCGCCGCTCGCGGTGAACACCACCGTGTCGCCGCCCGTCGCCAGCGCGACGCCCGACGAGTTCCGGGCCAGCAGCGTCAGGGTCGAGGTCGCGCCGATCGCGATCGAGGCGGGCGACGCGCTCATCGTGCACCGGGTGGCGTCGGCCACCGCCGGGGTGACGGTCACCGTGGGCATGGCCGTCGTCACCGCCGCGCCGTTCACGGTCGCACCGATCGACTGCGCGGTGCCGGCGGCGGTCCCGGTGTAGACGGCCGTGTAGGTCCCGTCCCCGTGGTCCACCGTCGCCGAGATCGTGCCGGCGGACGTGCCGCCGCTCGCCGTGAACACCACCGAGGCGCCGCCGCTGGTGAGGTCGGCGCCCGACGTGCCCTTGGCCTGCAGCGTCAGCGTCGCCGTGCCGCCCGCGGCGATCGCCGCGGCCGACACCGTCACCGTGCACAGGGCGGGGTCGGGCGCGAGCACCTGCAGCGCGCCGGGCAGCTTGTCGGTGCAGGCGAAGCCGGAAGCCGCGACGAAGATCCCCCCGGCCGTCCGGACGAACTGTCGGCGGCCGATGGGGTCCCCGGCGCGCAGCAGGGCCGGGGGAATGAGCGGTGGCGGCTCTCGGTGACGACTCATTGGCCTGGGGACTCCACAAGTTGACCGGGTCTCGAGGAAGAATGTAACCAGGCTCCCCGATCCCGCGGGACCCGCCGGGGCGGCGCGGATCGCCGCGAGGCGCTATTTTTGGCTGCGCTCCCGACCACGAACCGACCGCCGGCCCGGCCCGACCGGGGCCCGGCCCCAAGCAGGAGACCGGAGAGAGATGCAAGACCTTGTGGCCGAACGGAAGTTCTACGCCGACCTGTTCGAGAAGAACCCGGAGAACGAGCACATCACCAGCGGCTACGAGGAGCTGCACGACCTGGCGCTCCCCAAGCCGCCGGCCGGCCCGGTCCTCGACCTCGGCTGCGGGACGGGCGCCCACGCCGTGCGGCTCGCGCGGCGCGGCTGCGACGTCATCGCCGTGGACCTCACCCGCGAAGGCGTGCGCTCGGCCCGGGCGCGGTTCGCGAAGGAGAAGCTCCCCGGCCGGTTCTTCGTCGCCGACGCGGAGCGGCTGCCGCTCAAGGACGGCGCGGTCAGCGTGGCGTGGACCTTCCTGCTGCTGCATCACTTCCCGAGGCTCGACAAGCTGCCGCTCGAGCTGTCGCGCGTCGCGCGCGACAAGGTCATCGCCTACGAGCCCAACGCGCAGAACCTGCTCACCTGGCTGGCCAACAACGTGGTCAACCGCTTCATCGGCATCTCCGCCATGACGCCGAACCAGCGCGCGCTGCGCCCGGGGCGGGTCCGGCGGGCGTTCGCGCGGCTCGGCTTCGGGGTCACCGGCGTGCACTACGTGGACCGCAAGTGGTCCGACAACCTGGGGTGGCTGCGGCACGGCTACGAGGTGCTCACCGCCTGGCTGCCGAACCGGTTCCGCGCCAACAAGTTCCTGATCATCCTGGAGAAGCGCGCGGCGTGACGCTGCCGTCGGGCACCCCGATCGTCGTCTTCGGCGACGACTGGGGCCGCAACGTCTCGACCATGCAGCACCTGTTCCGGTGGATCATCCCGGACTTCCCGGTCGTCTGGGTCAACGGGATCGGCCACCGGAAGCCGCGGCTGGGGATGGCCGACGTCGGGCGCGCCCTCCACAAGGCGCGGGCGATGCTCGGCGGCGCCAAGACGTCGGTCCTGGTGGGCGGCGCCGGGTACCCGGACCCGGCGGTGGTGGTGCAGCCGCGCGTCTTTCCCTGGCACGACCATCCGCTCGTCTACCGCTACAACGTGCGGGCGATGGTGGGCGCCATCCGCGGGGCGCTCGCCGGGCTCGGGGCCCGCGTGCCGCCGCTGGTCGTGACCGGCTCGCCGCCGTCGGTGGGCGCGCTCGGGCGGCTCGGCGAGCGCGGCGCCGTCTACCTCTGCATGGACGACTTCCTCCACCTGCCGAGCGCCACCGCCGAGATGATCGGCCCGCTCGAGCAGCGCCTGCTGGCCCGCGTGGACGCGGTGGTGTGCACGGCGAAGAGCCTCACGCTCACCAAGGTCCCGCGCACGGGCCGGACGCACTACCTGCCGCAGGGCGTGAACTACGACCACTTCTCGGCGCAGCGGCCGGTGCCGGCCGAGCTGGCGCGGCTCCCCCGGCCGCTGGTGGGCTTCGCCGGCGGCGTCAGCGCGTGCTGCGATCTCGACATGATCCGCGATCTCGCCGCCCGGAATCCCGGCGGCTCCGTCGTGCTGGTGGGCCCCGTCTCCGTGGACGTGGAGCCGTTGCGGCTCCCGAACGTCCACCTGCTCGGCCCGCGGCCCTACGCCGACCTGCCGGCCTACGTGCAGGCGTTCGACGTCGGCATCATCCCGTACGTGCTCAACGACTGGACGCGCGCGGTGGATCCGCTCAAGCTGCTCGAGTATCTCGCCGCCGGCATCCCCGTCGTGACCACCGACATCCCGGAGGTCCTCAAGTACCGGGACAGCGTGGCCGTCGCCGCCGATCGCGCGGCGTTCACGGCCGCGGTGGCGGGCGCGCTGGCCGAGCGCGACCCGGCCGCCCGCGCGCGCCGGCAGGCCGTCGCCCGCCGGCACACCTGGGAGAAGCGGGCCGCCGAGCTGCTCGGCATTTTGGGCGAGGTGGCGGCGCCGCGGCCGGCCGCGCTCCCGGCGACGTGAGCCGCGGCTGGGTGTGCCTGATGTACCACGAGGTCACCGGGTCCGAGCCGGGCCGCTCGGTCGCGGACTACTTCGCCGTCTCGCGCGAGACGTTCGGCCGGCACCTGGACGCCATCGCCGCCGCCGGCTGCCGCGGCTGCTCCGTGGGCGAGGCCGCGCGCCCGGGCGCCGGCCCGCGGGTCGCGATCACCTTCGACGACGGCACCGCCGGCCACTACGCGCACGCCCTGCCGGAGCTGGTGGCGCGCGGCATGACCGCGACGTTCTTCGTCATCACGACGCGGGTCGGGCAGCCCGGCTACGTCACCTGGGACCAGCTGCGGGCCATGCGGCAGGCGGGAATGGAGATCGGCTCGCACACCCGGACGCACCCCTTCCTCTCGGAGCTGGACGCGGCGGGGGTCGAGCGGGAGGTCGGGGGCGCGCGCGCGGAGATCGACGCGGCCCTCGGCCAGGAGACGGTCGCCCTCGCGCTGCCGGGCGGCGACGCGCCCCGCCGGTCCCTGCGGCCGCTGCTGGGCGCCGCGGGCTACCGGGTGGTCGCGACGTCGCGGTGGGGGGTCAACCGGGAGGCGCCGCGCGAGGGCGTGGCCTGGATCCGGCGCTCCACGGTGCGCGGCGCCGCCGAGCCGGCCGAGTTCCGCCGCATCCTGGAGGCGGATCCGTCGCTCTCGGCGCGGCGCCGGCTGCGCGAGTCGGTCCTGGGCTCGCTCCGGCGCCTGCTGGGGCCGACCCGCTACGCCAGGTGGCGCCGCGCGTTCCTGGGCGCGGCGCGGAAGCCGCGGGACTAGGAGGCGGTCACCCCGCGCCGTACGCCGGCGGGGCCGGGCTCTCGACGTAGACGCGGTGCCATACGCCGAAGCACAACAGCTCCCACAGCATCCCTTCCCGGTTGTGGCGGCGCCCGAAGTGGTCACTCATCAGGCCGGTCACGGTCGCGGGATCGAAGTACCCGAGGCGGCGCATCCGCGCCTCCGACAGCTCGTCCTCCACCATGCCCTTGAGCTCGTGGCGCAGCCACGAGGCCGTCGGGCCCACGAACCCG
>Ga0335081_10020841_pt1 | contig 10599 bp, 10 predicted proteins | sample Lox_Sample_35_FD_206713 | JGI IMG/M metagenome (GOLD analysis project Ga0335081, IMG submission 206713) | Soil microbial communities from Loxahatchee National Wildlife Refuge, Florida, United States - Lox_Sample_3.5 | ecosystem: Environmental > Terrestrial > Soil > Wetlands | place: USA... | reverse complement strand
GGAGGCGCAACCCTCTGTGTCTTAGCGCTCTCCAGCCGGAAAGCGCCGGTCGTGCTTACTTATCCCACGACGCCGCTGGCGAAAATGACCGCCGTGGCCGTAGGCGATATGTGCGCATTCGGCGAGAGCGGCCCGGACGTCTTGGCAGACCCGCAGGAGGCCGGCGTCATACCGAACGAAGCGCAACTCCCTCCGGTGCGCTACGTGACCGATCCCTATCCGACGTTCAACGGCATCGCCCTGGACGCGCGCAACCATCGACTTATTCTGAGCGACGAAAATCGCAAGAGCCTGCTCGGTTACGACGCTTCGGCCGGCGGCAACTCACCCAATGTGACCCGCCCGATGTGGCAGATCATCGGCCCGCAAACCGAGGTCGGATTTATTTCCGGCGTGGAAGTCGATCCGGATCGCCGCGAGATTTACGCCGCGAATAACGACGTGGAAGATCGCGTGGTGGTTTTCGATTACGACTCTAATGGCGATCTGAAGCCCAAGCGCCAGTTGTACGTTCCCCACCAGAGCTGGGGGCTTTCGCTGAACCGTTCGCGCGGCGAACTGGCCATCTCCGTTCAGCAGCTCAGCATGATCGCCATCTACCGCCGCGACGCGAATGGCATGGATGCTCCGCTCCGAATCATCAAGGGTTCCCAGACCAATATGGCCGACCCGCACGGAATTAAGTGGGATGCGGATCACCACGAGATCGTCGTGGCCAACCACGGGAATTCGACCGAAATCGTGCCGTATTCGGCTTATGACGCGCAGACCTCGGCTGCTCCCGCGACGAAGGATCTCTTCGGCGGAAAGTTTGTGCCGCCCTCGATCGACGTCTTCGATGAAGCGGCGAGCGGAGATGCCAAGCCGGTCCGCACGATACAAGGTTCCAGCACCAAGCTGAACTGGCCGATGGGAATCGATCTCGACGCCGCGCACGACGAAATCGCCGTGGCCAATAATGGCGATAACTCGATTCTGATCTTCCGCCGCACGGCCCAGGGCAACGTCGCTCCGGTACGCACAATCCGCGGGCCGAAAACCGGCATTTCCAACCCCATGGGCGTGGCCATTGACGCCGAGCGCAATGAACTGTGGGTGGCGAATTATGGCGACCACACCGCGCTCGTCTTCGCGCGCGATGCCGCGGGCGACGTCGCTCCAAAGCGAATCATCCGCAACGCCCCCGCCGGCACGCCCACGGGCGGCTTCGGCAATCCTTACGCCGTCGCCTACGATTCCAAGCGCGACCAGCTCTTGGTACCCAATTGAGTGAGCCAACCGCGCATCGCGGTGTTTGCCAGGTCGGCAAACGGAAATTCGAACCCAGTCAGGATCATCGCCGGGCAGTCCACCCTCTTGAGCCGCACCATGCACGGCATTGCTTACGACGCCACGCACGATGAGGTGGTCGTCCCGGTCGCGCTGGCCGATGCCGTATTGGTGTTCCGCGGCGGCGCCGATGGGTCCGAAGCCCCTCTCCGCGTCATCCAGGGAACCAAGACCAGGATGATTCGTCCCCATACCGTGGCCGTGGATGAAAAGAACGGCGAAATCTTTGTCGGCGACTCGAGCGGCCGGAACATCGTGGTGTTCGATCGCCTGGCCAACGGCAATGCCGCGCCCAAGCGGGTCATCGAAGGTCCGCGCACCGGTATCCTGTTTATCGTCGGCATCGCAGTCGATCCCGTACATGATCGCGTGATTGCTGCCAGCGTTGCCAACGTCCCCGGCAAGAAGACCGGCCTGTTCATCTTCAACCGCACCGATAATGGCGACGTAGCTCCGCGAGCGGTTATCTCCGGACCAAAAACCGGATTCGTGCGGCCCTGGCAACTGGCGGTCGATCCCGCTCAGGGGAAGATCTTCGTGGCCGCGATCAATAACGAGAGTGACCCTCCCTATACGTTGGAGAAGCCGCGCACCGACTTGCCCCACGACGTCCAACTGCCCTTGCCCTGGAACAGCGGCGCTCTGGGCTTCATCGGCGTCTGGGATATCAACGATGACGGAGACGTGCCCCCGCGCGCACTCATCAAGGGGCAGGAGACGTTTCTCGTTCACCCCGGCGGCGTGGCCATCGATCCGAAAGATGGCGAAGTTTTCGCCACCGATAGCGTCCGCAATGGGTTGTTCAGTTTCCTGGCTCCCAACCTCTTTCCGGAACGTTCCCGGTCGCAATTGGACTCCGGCAACGTGACCGCTCGCTCGGAACGATAGCGACAACGGCAAGAGACAATTATTTGTGCGCGAAGTTATTTGTGAGGGAAGTTTGCTTACTTTCGAGGCACGGCGCAACAAGTGTCTGTCGTGCAGTTGGGCGCGTGCAAGGACTTCATCTTCATGCCGTAATCGGTGAGGGCCATCTTTCCGGGAACAATCTGATGGCACGTTTCGCAGCCGAACTCCTGAAATCTCTGCGCCACCTGGGCTTCATCGGGCGATCGCTCCGCCGACGGCAATTCGCCGACTACATTCATCGCGGTCAATAGCCCGGCGCAGCCCTCAAACTTTCCAGACACCTGCTGGCCCCGATCGGTGAGGCCGAGTTGGTAATTGGCGCTCAAGGTGTGGCAACTCTCGCAGCCCTGATGAGTGAAGACGTATTTCGTCAACTGTCCCGAATTCATGCGCGCTATTTGCGCTTCGGAAGGCGTCCTGCTTCGGGAAAGCACCACGACAGAAACGGCAATGCAAACCAGGGCCAAGCCCCCGAGAACAAGCACCGTTCCCAGGCGAACCTTGCCGCTTTGTCGCTGAGCGGACTTACGCTTTGTCCGCGCCTTTGCAAGCCAGTGCATGAGCGCCATCTCGTTGAGTCCCACCTCGATCAGTCACCTTATTCACTCATAGATACACCCGCAAGCCGCGATAGTAAACCCGATTGTCGCGATCAGGGGCCGGATCGTCGGTATAGGAGAGATGCACTCGAAACGAGCGAACTCTGCCCATAACGAAGCAACCTTGTACCCCGAATCGTTTGGTGTTATATGTTAGGGCTTGATTGTGCGCTCCGCATTTCGCTACGGCAGTCTGGAGCGCCGATACCGCTCAAGGAGAGCACGATGGCCTATGTAATTGCTGAGCCCTGCATCGGAACGAAAGACACCGCATGCGTGGATGTATGCCCCGTCGATTGCATCCATCCCCGCAAGGACGAGCCAACGTACGAAAGCGAGACGCAGCTCTATATAAACCCCGTCGAATGCATCGACTGCGGAGCCTGCGTCCCGGTCTGCCCGGTGACCGCTATTTTCGCGTTGGACGATCTGCCGGAGAAGTGGAACAACTTCACGGCGATCAACGCGGATTGGTACGAGAAAAAAGCATAATTCCTTTCATTGCCGCACTCGTAGCAAAACGGCGGGGCTCCAAGGCTCCGCCGTTTTCTTTTCTCGCGGCGCCATAGACGATAGACGGCAGACGATCGGGGACATCTTTCCCGATATGGCGGCATCTAACTTTCCGCCCAGGTACCGCGGAGCCTTCAGGTCAGGCACGGCAGGGATTCTCAGGCCCTATCGTCGAGACCGGATCGGCTCGGCTCTGGGACGGGCAAATGATCACCATTACCTCAACGGCCACGGCGGTTCCCCCCAACGTGCTCTCCCGCGAGTTGGTGAAGGAATATTACGGGCGCACCTTTTCGCTCTCCGACCGGCGCCTGCAAGCGATGTTCGAGATTCTGGATAACTCGCGCATCGACAAGCGCTACTCTTTGTTCCCCGTCGATTACCTGATTCAGCCGCGTTCGCTGACGCTAAAGAATTCCGAGTATCGGGAACACGCTATAGCACTGTCGCGCCAGGTGGCCGAGCAGGCGCTGGCCCGCGCAAATCGCGACCCCTCCGAAGTGGATATGATCGTCAGCGTCTCCTGCACGGGTTTCATGATCCCTTCGGTCGAAGCGTACTTGATCGGCGACATGGGCTTTCGTCCCGATGTGCGCCGCTTGCCGATCACCGAGCTGGGCTGCGCCGCGGGCGCCGTGGGTTTGACGCGGGCCTGGGAATATCTCCGCGCCAATCCAAACGCCACCGTGCTCCTGATTGCCGTGGAACTTCCCACGCTCACATTTCAGCGGGGAGACTTGTCGCAGGCAAACTTGATTTCGGCGGCGCTGTTTGGCGACGGAGTGGCCGCTGCGGTGATCTCGGACGGCTCCGCCAAAGGCCCGGCCATACTGGATAGCCAAAGCTATCTGTTTCCGTCGTCGATCGACGCCATGGGATTCGACCTGAAAGATAGCGGCTTTCACATCGTGCTCTCCAGGGAAGTGCCGCAGCTCATCCGCGAAAATATCGGCGGCTTGCTCGAAGGTTTTCTCTCCCGGAATGGACTCACCCAAAAACAGATCAAGGCTTTTGTGCTTCATCCCGGAGGCCAGAAATTGCTAGGCTTTATGCAAGAAGAGCTCGGGCTGTGCGCGTGCCAGGTGCAACCTTCCTGGGATGTTTTGCGCGAATACGGCAATCTTTCGAGCGCTTCGGTGCTGTTCGTGCTGCATGAGTGGATGACGCGCTCGGAAGTCAAAGCCGGTGAGCGCGGCTTTCTCGCCGCCTTCGGTCCCGGTTTCAGCGCGGAGATGCTTCTTCTGCAATGGACATAACCGCAATCGCTTTTGTGGTGTTGCTCGCCTGCGTTGGCCTCGAGCGGCTCCTGGAGTTGCGCCTTTCGCGGCGTCATCAGCGCGATCTGGCGCTCCTTGGAGCGCAGAAGCGCGCCGACCCGCAATATCGCTGGATGATCGCGCTGCACGCCGCCGTTCTGACCGGCGCGGCTCTGGAAGTTGTTTTTCTGCGCCGTCCCTTTATCGTGCCCTTGGCGGCGGCTGCTTTGCTGGCTTTCCTATTGGCCACGGCGCTGCGCTGGTGGGTGATTCGCACGCTGGGAACGCATTGGAATACCGAGGTGGTGGATTCGGCGACTCTTGGCGTGGTGAGCAAGGGCCCGTTTCGCTGGATTCGCCATCCGAATTACCTGGGCGTCTTCGTGGAGATGATTGCGCTGCCGCTGGTACACACCGCGTGGATCACCGCGATTTTCGCGGCCGCCGGGAATCTCTTGGTCTTGCGGAATCGGCTGCGGGTGGAAGAAGGCGTGCTCGATTCGGCGCCCGCATACCGCTCGGCCATGGCCGGCAAACCCAGGTTCCTGCCCAAAATTTTCTAGCCTTCCCCCAGGCGACCATCGTTGCCAACTGGTGGCGCCGCAGCGATCTTGGGAAGGCTCGCTCTGCCCAGATCTCGGCCCTGTTGCAAAGCTTGAGCCCATTCGCTTGCCTCGCGGCGAAGCGGCTCCAGAGCGATGCCCGCATGGCTGGGCGGCGCGTCGCGCAACCGCTCGAGCCCTGCTTTCAATAGGGAGCATGCGCCGGTCCAATTGTCCCGCTGATAGTGATGAAAGGCCGCCGCGATCTGAATGATTCCCTGCAGAAACCTTTTCTCGTCTCCGGCCGAAGCCAGCCACACCAGCTCCCAGGCTTCGTGGGCCTCGAAAAAGCGTTCGCTATTGAACTCCTCGATCCCCTGCCGCAACGATTCCTGTAACCCTGTATTCATGAAAGGCTGTATTCATTAAACGATGGCAATCGAACCAAATTTTAACAAGAACGAGTTCGACTTCCGTGGCATCTTAGCAGAGGGGGCAAAAATAACATCGCTGCAGTGATTCCGGGGACACGCGTCCGGTGTGACGCTTATGCGCATCCACCGCGGCTCGCAGTATGATGGCAAGGTTCGTCGGTGCGGGGTCTAAACTTGAGCAAGTTCAGTCTGGTTCTCCTGATTCACTCCCATCAGCCGGTCGGCAATTTCGATGCCGTCATCGAACAGACCTATCAACGTTCCTATTTGCCCTTTGTCGAGCGGCTGCTCAAGCATCGCGGCGTTCGCCTGGGCCTGCACTATACCGGTCCGCTGCTGGAATGGATGGAGCGCTGCCATCCGGAGTTCTTCGGCCATCTTCGGGAATTGACCTCGCGCGGGCAAGTGGAACTGGTCGGCGGCGGCTTTTATGAACCGATCCTCGTCTCCATTCCGCCCGAGGACCAGCTCCGCCAAATTCAATTGATGCGCGAGTTTTTGCTCGAAAAATTCGGCCGCGAGCCCGATGGCGCGTGGCTGGCCGAGCGCGTCTGGGAGCCTCAGGCGCCTTACGCGCTGGCTTCGGCGGGCGTGAAATACACGCTGGTGGACGACGTGCATTTCCTGGCCGCCGGTTTTGAACTCGACCAGCTCCACGGCGATTACGTCTGCGAAGATCGCGGCCAGACCGTGCGCGTTTTTCCCGGCCTGAAAATTCTTCGCTATCTGCTTCCCTTCCGTCCTCGCGAAGAGGCCATCGCTTTCCTCCGTGAAAGCGCCCAGCGCCATCCCGGCGGCATGGCCGCCATGGGCGACGATTGCGAGAAGTTCGGCGCCTGGCCTGGCACCTACGACCTGAACTACCGCGATGGCTGGCTGGACGGCTTCTTCGAGGCCCTGGAGAATTCGGCCGACTGGCTGGCCACCACTCCGCCGGGCGAATATATCCGCGAACATCGGCCCCTGGGCCGCGCCGATCTGCCCACGGCGTCTTACTCGGAGATGATGGAGTGGACCCTGCCCACCAAGGCGCGGAACGCTTATCACCAGGTCGGCCAGGAATTTGCCAACCGCCCGGACGTGCTGCGCTTCTTGCGCGGCGGGCCGTGGCGGGCCTTCTTCACCAAATACGCCGAATCGAATCTCTTGCACAAAAAGATGCTGCGCGTTTCGGCCAAGCAACACAGCTTCGATTCCAAACGGATGAGCCCGGAACGGAGCGCCAAGCACCATTGTGCCGAAAAGCATCTTCTGCGCGCCCAATGCAATGACGCCTACTGGCACGGCGTCTTCGGCGGCGTCTACGCGCCTCACCTGCGCACCGAACTCTGGCGGGAGCTGGTCCGCGCGGAAACTTTGCTCGACGAACTGGCTCGCCGCGCCGACGGATTGCACGTCGAACAAACCGATTTCGATGGCGACGGTTCCGAAGAGATCTACGCCACTTCCAAAAGCCTCACGGCGCTGGTGCGGCCGACCGACGGAGGCACTCTCGCAGCCCTCGACTTCCGGCCCAGCGCGGTCACGCTGATCAACTCCATGCAGCGCCGGCCCGAGGCGTATCACAGCCGGCTTCAGAACGCCTCGTCCTCTCCTGCCGGCGGCCAAGTCGTCTCCATTCACGATCAGGTGCGCAGCAAGGAAGCCGGCTTGGAACGCTATCTGCGTTACGATCGCTGGCCCAGAAATGCCTTCCGGCTTCTGCTGTTTTCGACTGGCAAGACCTTCAACGATTACCAGGAGTTGAAGCTGGAGGAAAACGCCGTCCTGGCCTCCGGCAACTACGGCGTTTCGGAGACCGGCCCCGACTCTCTCAGCATGGAGTGTGAAATTCCCTGCCCCGATTGCGCCAGCGCCGGTGGGGCCATCGAGCTGCTTCGCTGCACCAAACGGTTTGCCTTTGCGCTGGGAAGCACGCGCTACCGGCTGCACTGCACCACGCGGCTTTCTTGCGCCAGCGCGCAAGCCCGTCCGTCGCTGGTGGGGATGGAAATTGTTTTGAATTTTCTGGCGCCGCGCGAGCAAGACCGCTACTTCGAAATTCCCTCGGGACGGCATCCGCTGGAGTGGTCCGCGGCGTTAAAGGGAGCGGAGATCGGTTCGCGCCTAAGAGTAGTCGACGAGTGGCAGAATATCGCCGTCACCATCGAAGCGCCGTGCGCGCAGGAACTCTGGATCACTCCGATCGAGACGATCTCCGAATCCGAGGAAGGCTTCGAGCGCGTTTATCAAGGATCGCAGATCCTGGCCGTCTGGCCGCTGGAGCTGCTCGCCGCCAAGACCTGGACCGGCGAAATCAGTTTGTCCGTGGAGGCTGCGCGCAAAACCGCGCCCGACTCGCTCCGCGAATAAAGCCTCAGTTCGCGATAAAACTCACTCCGCGATAAACAAAGTCTCCGCGAAGGCCCATTCCCGATCGATCCACTGCTTCAGCAGCCCAAACCGGCTGCGCTGGCCCATCTCCAGCACCTCCTCGGGGCGATATTTGTGGGAGCTTTCCGTCCAGATGGTTTCGCCTTCGAGAAACGAAACGCCGCACCCGGCCCGCGGAATCTCCACGGTTTGCGCGCGCGCCGATTCCAGATGCATCTCGATGCGCCGCTCTTCATCGTTGTAGCGGGCCAGGTGGTGGAAAGCGGAGAGATCGAAATCGGCATCCAACTCGCGATTCATCCGAGCCAGCACGTTGAGATTAAAGGCGGCCGTAACCCCCAGCGCATCGTCATAAGCCCGCAGAAGCTGAGAAGCTGGCTTCTCCAGGTCCGCGCCCACGAGCAAAGCATCGCCCGCTATTAACACGCGGCGCACTTCCACCAGGAACTGCTCGGCCACCGGGCGATCGAAGTTGCCGATGGTGCTGCCCAGGAAAAGAACCAGCAGCCGCTCGCCGCGCCGGCGTCCCGCGGCTACCGAAAGCAAGCCTTCCAGATAAGGCTGTTGCCGGGGATGGATGCGGAGATTGGGAATTTGCCGCAACTCCTTCCAGCATTGGTCCAGCGCTTTTTGTGAAATTTCGATGGGGTGGTACACGGTTTGCTGGCGTTTGGCGAGAGCTTCCAGCAGCCAGGAGGTTTTCTTCCCGCTGCCGCTGCCCAGCTCCGCTACCACCAGGCGCTCGGGCATCAAACTTCGGGCAATCGCGTCGGCATTCTCTCGCAGCAAACGTTGATCGGCGCGGAACAGGCCATACTCGGGCAGGAGCGTAATCACTTCGAAGAGCTCGGAGCCGATTTCGTCGTAGAGGTACTTCGAGAGGATCTCTTTCTGGCCGTCTTTCGTTAAACCCAGACGCGCGTCCGCGGCGAATTCGGAGAGGGAATATTGCGCTGGCGCATGAGTGAGCATTGGGGGCCTCGATGGGATGAGATGCGGGTCAGCGCTCGACGCAGCGGAAACCCGCGTAGATGTACGGGTAAAGCGGCTGAAACCAGTTGCGAAACGACCGCCGCAAGAGGCAGGCCGCGGTGCGCGCCGATCCGCCTTTCATGACGTAATGCTGATTGTCGAAAAAATTCGCCGAATAGCCCGGATAGAACGAAAACGCCTCGAATCCTTCGAAAGGCGCGAAAACAGTGCGCGTCCACTCCCATCCATTGCCCACCAGGTCGGTCACTCCAAACGCGCTGCTGCCCGCCGGAAAGGCCGCCACCGGAGAGGGGTCCCAATACTGGAAATCGAAATTGCCCAGGCTTGGCGTGGGAGGTTCGTCGCCCCAGGGATAAGCGCGTTCGGCGCCGTTGTGCGCGCCGTATGCGGCGCGGTGCCATTCGGCTTCGGTGGGCAGTTCCCTGCCCGCCCAGCGCGCATAAGCCGACGCCTCCGCATGGCTCACATACACGGGCCAGTCCTGCGGAAGCGGCACCTCGTCGAACATGGTGCGAATAAAAAATTGGCTGCCCCGCCGCGTCCAGAACGCGGGATGCAGCGTGCCGCTCGATCGCAGCCAGTCCCAGGCCGCGTCGCTCCAGAAGGATTTCTCGCCGTAACCCCCTTCGGCCACGAAACGGAGATATTGAAAGTTGGTTACCTTGTAAGTGTCGATTCGAAACTCGGGAACGAAGACGCTATGCTCCTCGAATTCGTTATCCCACCCGAACGCGCCCTCGTCTTCGCGCCTCAATCCCAAGGTCGCGATGCCCGCCGGAATGGCCGTCATATGCGGCCGCACCTGCGGCGCGCGCGGAGGCGGCATGCCCGGCCGCGAGCGTTTTAAATTGAGGGGCAAGCGGTGCAGCATGTACGCCAGCGTCTCCACGTGCATCAAGCGATGCTCGATGGCCACGTTCAAATATTGCGAAAGCGTTCGCTGGCGTGCGTCGTCGGCCCCCTCCTGCGCGTTCGCCAGCTCGTCGCTCAGCGCTGTGCGCAGGCTCTGGACATAGCGCAGGACCTCGTCGCGTTTCGGCCAATCCTCGGGTTGATCGTCGGGCAGGCCGCCGTTCACCGGATCGATTCCAAAAGCGAAGAGCTGATCGAACCCCGGAGCAAATGGTTTTAATCCCGGAAGCTCGCGGCCGAAAAGATTCCAGTCGAATGCCTCTAGATGCCCCAAGTAAAAGATGATGCGGTGCCTTTCGGGAATGGGGCGCTCGTAGAAGGCCTCGGGGCGGATAATCTCGAAGAGCGCGTCGCTTTGGGCACGGGCGTCTGACAAGCCCTGGGAGAGCCCGTAACGAGCCGTGCGTGTGGAAGGTCCCATCGGGATACCCACCATTGGATGCCTCACTGCGCGCCTGGTTTCCTGGTTTTCTGCCCGCCGGGTAACCGATCCAGTGGCGTAAGGCTGGCACCCGATGGTAAGCCTAAGGGAGGCACGCCAGCAAGCGAAGCTCTTGCCGGGCGGAGCCAGGCCTTTGTACCTTCGCTGTGACCCAGGTCCTTGCAGCTTCGCTCTGACGAAGTCCATTGCCCGTGGCATTGCTGCGGTCCTACCATATCCGTATGGTCGCTAGCCTCATTCCCTGCATGGACATGGATCGCTTGTGAGCGCCACGGCGGTTCCGGACGGCCTCGCCGT
>Ga0335081_10020840_pt1 | contig 10600 bp, 9 predicted proteins | sample Lox_Sample_35_FD_206713 | JGI IMG/M metagenome (GOLD analysis project Ga0335081, IMG submission 206713) | Soil microbial communities from Loxahatchee National Wildlife Refuge, Florida, United States - Lox_Sample_3.5 | ecosystem: Environmental > Terrestrial > Soil > Wetlands | place: USA: Florida... | reverse complement strand
GGATACATCCTCGCTAACGCGTAGGGGCGGTCCTCGCTGTTCCGTCCGAAAGCGATGCCGATCCGAGATTGACTCGCCCTTGGCGACTAGCGAGGAGTAATCCGCGAAAGGGCCGACCAACTTCGAGTCGCCCACCACACGCACGGAATCCGCCAGCATCGACCAGCGCTTTGATTGAACGGTCAGCCTTCCCTCGGGAACGTGGGCGCGCCACGCGCGAAATTTGCCTTGGTGGCGCTACGCTGCGAAGGAACAATCGCCTATCGAATTATTCCTGGGCTGCTTATAATACCGGCCCGAAAGGAGGACTCTCGTGTACGCGCAACGTGCATTCGTACTTACTTTCTTTCTTGTGGCTGTTTGGGGTAGTCCGACTCTTGCGGGCGAGCCCGACCTCAAGCTGGGCCAGATTCTCGAGGGCGGTCTGAGCCCCGGCCAAGCGCAGTCGTTTGCGGTTTCGCTCGCCGACGGCGATTTTGCCCAGATCGACGTGAACCCTCGCGGACAGACACTCATTGTCAAAACCTACGATCCCTCCGGCAAGCCTTTTCGCGGCGCCGATCTGGGGCCGGGTGAGGACAAACTCAACTTGGTGGCCGAAGCTCCGGGCAGCTATCGCGTGGAGGTTGGCGCTGCGGACAAGCGCGCGACGGTGACTTACAGCATCGCGCTCGAGAAAGTGGTTACGCTCGAGGCCCGGCTCGCGCCACTCAAGCCCGTAGTGGAGAGCAAGCGGATTCGAGCCTTGCGGGCCGCTGTCGAGCGCGGAGACCGGGAGAGCGTCAACTCGTTTTGGGAAGAGGTCAAGAAGGCAGGCGCGCCGCTCATCGAGCCGATTCCCGGCGATCGCGAGAACATGGCGGTCACATTCCTTTGGAGGGGCAAGCCCGATACGCACAACGTCATGGTGCTCTGGCTTCCCTACGCCGGTGTTGCACCCGACGAGTACCTGATGGCGCGTCTCGGCGAGACCGATGTCTGGTACAAGACGATCAAGGTGGACCGCAAGATGCGCATGGCGTATACGCTGGCTCCCAACGCCGCCCGGTTGCATCCGTTGTCGCTGGGTATAGACAACGATGCGATCACCATGATCGCGGCGGCGGCCAGGCCGGACCCCTTGAACCCCAAGCGCTGGCGCGACGACTCGGACAGCGTGGATGCGCCGGAATATCGCGGGCAGTCGATCCTCGAGATGCCCGGCGCTCCACCGCAGCCATGGATCGCCCCACGGCCCGCCGTTCCCGAGGGGCGAGTGGAAAAGCATGAATTCAAGAGCGCGGCACTCAAGAACGGACGGGAGATCGCCGTCTATCTGCCACCGCGGTATTCGCCGCAAGCCGAGCCCTATCCGCTGCTCCTGTTGTTCGACGAAGACGCCTATCTCAGCCGGGTTCCCACACCCACTATCCTCGACAATTTGATCTCGGAAGGGCGAATTCCGCCCATGGTGGCGCTGTTGGTTGGCAACGCATCGGGCGCGCGCTCGCGCGAGCTACCCTGCAATCCGGAGTTCGACCGGGCCTTGGTCACCGAACTACTGCCTTGGGCGCATCGCCAGTACAACTTCACGCGTGATCCTCGCCACACTGTGGTGGCCGGGTCGAGTTACGGCGGCCTCGCCTCCGCCTGTGCAGGTCTGTGGCATCCGGAGACGTTCGGCAATGTCTTGGCGCAATCCGGCTCCTTTCACTGGACTCCTCCCGCAGGCAGCGATACGACAGATTCCGCTACGGAGCCCAACTGGGTGGCGCGCCAGTTCATCTCCAGTCCGAAGAAGCCGCTGCGCTTTTACCTGGAGGCCGGGAGCGCGGAATTCAACGCTACCGGCGGGCCCGACGCCATCCTGGCTTGTACTCGCACACTGCGCGACGTGCTGCGCGCCAAGGGCTACGAGGTGCATTTTCATGAGTTCGAGGGCGGCCACGACTACCTTAACTGGCGCGGAACCCTCGCCGATGGCCTGATTGCGCTCATGGGTGAGACTGCTTCCAAGACGCAGCTGAAACACCCGTCCGCGCAATAATTCGCGAGCGCTGGTGCTATCAAGGAATAGAGTGACCTTGCACCGATCTTGCCGGCCCCACCGATCGGTCGTGTCCTTGAGAGCCGACGCCATGCGGCCGGGGCGCGGCGACTTCACTCTTCCTTTAACACTGCAACCGGGTCCAGGCGCGCGGCACGCCGCGTGGGCAACGCACAAGCAGCCAGCGCAATCGCTCCCAAAAGGACGGTTACGCCACCGATCACCAACGGATCGAGAGGCCGTACCCCGTAAATCTGACTCGCGACTACCTTCTGCAGCCCAGCCGCGCCGGCGAATCCCGCCACGACGCCGAGGGCCACGATCGTCAAGCCTTCCCTGAGCACCAGCCTGACCACTCCGGCTCGCGTGCTTCCCAGGGCCATGCGGATGGCAATCTCGCGCCTTCGCTGCGCCACCAGATAGGCAAGAACGCCATAGATGCCGATGGCGGAAAGAAACAGCGCCACGCCGCCAAACGCCAACGCCAGCAGCAGTGACGTTCGGCGCGATGACATCGAAAGCGTGGCGCGCTCGCCCATCGTCTTAACGTCGGACAGCGGCAACTCGGGATCGATCTGGGCTAGCGCCGCGCGAAGGCCGGGCACGACGGCCCCGGCCGCAACGCTGCTCCTGACGGCAAACGTGTAATCTCGAGTTGGCTCCTGCGCGTAAGGGAAGTAGTACGCCCCGTTTGCGCTTGCGGTCCCGGCGAGGTCCACCAGCCTGACGTTGCTCACGACCCCCACCACTTGGAACCAGTGGGTGTTCGCCCCGGGCTGGTAAGGATTCTCCAAATTGGTTGAATTCCACATCCGCTTTCCGATGGGGTCGCGATTCGGCCAGAAGTGGCGGGTGAGTTGTTCGTCGACGATGAGCACGGGGGGAGCGTTCTCATTGTCGTGCTCATCGAAATAGCGTCCGCGCACGAGCGCGATCTTCATCGTCTGGAAGTAGCCGGGCGTGACGATGAGGTAGTGCGGAGAGACGAAGGATTCACCCGGCTTCATGGTGTACCCCTCGGCCATAATCACGCTATCGCTGTAGTTGCCGCCGAACGGAATCGTGGTGGTGGCTCCGACAGCCGGTACGCCCGGCAGCCGCCGAATCGAATCGAGCGCCCGGTTCATGAGATTCCGCAAATCCCCGCGCGTGCGGTAGGATGGCGGTATGTGCGTGGACGCGGTGACCACACCCTGAGTGGTGAACCCCGGATCGACCGCCAGCAAGTGGCGAAAGCTGGCCAGCAGCAGTCCCGCTCCCGCCAGCAGCACGAAGGCCAAGCCAACCTGTGCGCCTACCGAGACCTGGCGCAAGTGGCGGGTGCGGGCGCCGCCCGAGCCCGTTCGCCCACCCTCGCGGAGCATGCTGTTCACACTAAGCTTGAAGGCGGCAACCAACGGCGCGAGTCCAACCAGCACGCCCACCGCGACTGCGAGCCCCAGGGCTATGAGAATCACAGTGTTGTCGAGCCGCACTTCCTCGGCGCGGGGAAAACGATCCATTCCCATCGCCGCCACCGCGCGCAAGAGCGGGGAGGCGAGCAGCACGCCGATGACGCCCCCCGCTCCTGCCACAAGCACGTTCTCGACAATCAACTGGCGCGAGAGCTGGGCTCGGCTTGCGCCTAACGCCAGCCGGGTGGCGAGCTCTCTGCCACGCGCACTCCAGCGCGCCACAGCCAGGTTGGCGACGTTCAAGCCGCCGATTAGTAGCACAAACGCCGCTCCGCCCCACAGCAGAAACAACGCGCCTTCCACATCTTTTACCAGCATGTGCTGAAGCGGTGCGACCTTGGTGTAGAAGCCCGAGTTGATGACGAAGGACCTGAACTGGGGAAGCCGTTCCAGGTTGGCGGCGTTGAGCGCATTCACCTGCGCCTGGACCTGGGCAATCGTGGCATCCGGCTTGAGCCGACCGATGTTCGTCCAGCCGTTGTTGTGATATTGCGTTTTGGCCTCCGCGGTGAACGCCAGGGGAACCCAGAAGCGCACCTCCGGGTCGAGGAAGACAAAGTTCCGCGGCATGATGCCGACAATTGTAAATGGCGTCCCATACAAACGCAGCTCGCGCCCGATTGCCGAGGGATCGCCGCCGTAGAGTTGCTGCCAGAGCGCGTGACTGAGAATCACCTCATGCTCGTGCCCGATCTCGCCCTCCTCCGGGGTAAAGGCCCGCCCGCGTGCTGGAGCAATCCCCACCAGCTTGAAGAAGGACGGCGTTACTTCCATTCCCGGAACCTGCTCCGCCCTGGCGTTGACCTCCAACGTGATGTTCGCCTCGTCAAACATCGCTTGTTCTTCGAGGGCTGTCACCGCGCGAAGACGATCGAAGTAATCGGGCACGCCGCTGACGTCCTGATCCGTGACGCCGGCTTTCGGATACAGGTTGGCCATCAGCACCATCGCATCGGCGTTTGGTACTGGCAGGGGCGCAATAGAACCGAATGGACAATCGCAAACGTAGCGGTATACGCTGCCATGCAGATGGCCAGCGTGAGCACCACCGTCGCAGCGAAGCCCTTGTCCCGGAGCAAAGATCTGACGCCGTGCTTGATGTCGCGAATGAGGGTTTCCAACATGGCTGGTTCTCTCCTGCTCTGTAATACGCCTGGGCGCGTATCTTCGTTCCGAGAGAAAGTCGCCAAGCCGCCCGTGCATCGTTCAGACCCTCCGTAGCGGCAGTGGCTTGTCCGTTCTCGATCCCGAGTTCGCTCTTCGGCGGCCCTACCACGGGTCGTGCGAGACCCCGCGCTGAAAACTGACCCATAAGGCGAATAGCTGCAGGCATGCCAACAGCAATAGCGCCCCTACCGCGCTAACCCACGGCACTACTGTTCGAACACGCAACGCGGTCGCTATCCCAACAACAGCCGCGACCCCGATCGTGATCGTCATTGCGATCTCGATAGGTGCGAAAGTCCCGCTCAGCAGGTGTGGCAAACCAAGCAGCAACAGCCAGATGTTGATCATCAACGAAAGCCAGAGAACGAGCGGCGAGAGGGCTGCCCACTTCGTCCACGGCGAACGGCGGAATCCGAGCCACACAACAGGCCAGACCGGCGCCGTCTGTACAAAGTGCCGGATGATCCCATGCGACACGATGCCCACGACATAAAGCGACAGAATCAGGATGAGCGCACAAATCCCGAGCGTTCGGATTCGATTGTCCATGATTTCCTCCAGGATTACTCTACGAAGAACCAGGGCCGCCAAGTTCGAAGAAAAACTCGCCGCGACCAGAATCCGCGGACTTGCCAAACTGACTTTTGGGATTCGCAATGGCTAGGCTACGTCGACGATAATCAGCGTGATGTCGTCCTGCTGGGCCAGCGAGGCAGGTTGCCAAAGGCGTATCTCGGTGAGCAGTTGATCCGATAAGTCAGAAGGTGAGCGCGACTGGTGGTTACGAACGACTTCTTCAAGCTTGCATTCGCCAAACGATTCGCCGCTGGCATTCTCGGGTTCAATCACGCCGTCCGTGTAAAGCAGGAGGCGGTCGCCCGAGTAGATGGGCAGGTCACGAACGGGATAGTCGGGATCCGGGGCGACCCCAAACAGCAGGCCGTTGCTTTCGATACGTTCCAGCTTCCCTTCCCGCCAGCGGAGAAGCGGCGGATGCCCGGCTGCCGAATACAGTGCCTTGCGATTTTCGGTATCAAGCCACAAATAGGCCGCAGAGACGAACTGATCGCGAACTTGCCTGAAAAGGACGCGGTTTAACCCGCGCAACACTTCACGCGGGTCGTGTGCAGAGGGCACGACGGACTGCATCGCCACTTTGATCATCGCAGCGATCAGTGCGGCCGGCACGCCGTGTCCGGTGACGTCCGCCACCAGGAAGCCAACCTGCTTCCCGTCGACAGGAACGAACTCATAGAAATCGCCGGCGACGGCGGTCATGGGCTGATAGGCAACCGCAATCCGGACGTTCTGGATCTCGGGGATGGTGGTAGGGAGGATCGAGAGCTGCAACTTTCGCGCCAGGGCGAGTTCGTTTTCAATCGACAACAAGCGATGCTCGTTGGCATAGGCCATTTGCACCGCCACGTAGCCAAACGACAGCAGGAACGCGGCAAAAGCCAGATGGTCCAGGAGCGGCGGCGGGGGCGGATATTCCAGGCGACGTGCCAGGTTGACCCAAAGAGCCTCAATCGCGAATACCAGCGTGCCGATGGCTAGAACGCGGCGATGGGGGAGAACCATAAACCTGTCAGACAGCTTCTCCACGCCGACGACGGTGATGACGATGAGAAGGAGGCAAACCACGACGAGATGGTTGTAAGGCATGAACTTGTTCTCGGAGCCGCCGAACACGAACCAGCCAATGCCGGCTACAGCGACGGCCGTCCCGGCAAAGAAGAGGATCTTGATAAGACGCCGAAGTCTACCCAGGCTTAATTCCAGGAAGGCCAACGTGGCAACGACGACGACCAGGTACGCGGCCACCGTTTTCACGTAGGGAACGCTTATCTGAATTAGGTGCGGCAGAGCCGCAACGACAGCCGGCGATCGGGTCAATACGGAGCCGCCGTACATCGCGCTCCAGATTCCGAGCCAGATAAAGAGCCGCGCTTCGCTGCGCCGACGGATGCCGGCGATGGAGCAAGCTGCCAATCCGATGAACAGGAAAACCGCCCCTAATATGATGTGCTCGAGCTGGTCGCGGAGCAGTGCCAGGACTTGATCTCCCAACCGCCCACCTCCCAAACCTCGCCAAGATATCACAGTCGACGGGGATGTCTATGCGAGTAGTTTGCTGCCGGATGTCCCGGTATTCTCCGACAAAGACCGGCGATTCCGGGCGGACCACTCGCTGCTCGGAAGTTGTCCCACAGCGCTCGCGGCGACAATCCCCCGCGGAACCGAAGGTGATCGGTCGCAGGTGGATCTGGGAGTATTCCTTGTCGGCGTTCGTCAGGTCGTAGTTCCACACCCAGTCCGCGCGTGAAATTCCCAGGGGGCCAAACAGGTTTGCCTGGGCGAACTCTGGTAGCCGCATGTGGACAGCGTTCTCTACGAGCCGGCCGACAACCGAAACACCGCCTGAGCAGTAGTAGGCCTTGGTTCCAGGGTCGTTGATCATGGGAAGATCGAGAGTCCCCTTTACCCAATCGGGCGTGTCATCAATCACCGTCTCACGCCCCGGAGAAGTCGAGCTGTGGTCATTGCAGTCCAGCGCTGAACTCATGGAGAGGAAGTCGCCAAGTGTCATCGCTGCTTTGCGTGGATCGGGATTGGCATAGCTGGTGTAGCTCATCTGCGGTAGCACTCGTTCGTTGACTCCCGAGAGAGCACCTCGATCGATTGCGATTCCCGCAAGTGCGCTGACAACAGACTTGGTTGCAGACCGGAGCTGGTGCGGACGCTGCACACTGTAGCCGTAAAAGTACTCCTCCATCACCAGGCTTCCGCACTGGTACAGGAGGACGCTGTGGACATCCTGGTATGTGCCGTCGAGGATGCCGCGCACGATGGCATCTGTCGTCGCGACTCCGAGGTCTGAGCGTGCGATGTCTTCGACTGCTAGACCGTCATGCAGATTGGCAGGCGTATGGTAGCGATAGTCTGAAGGGCGGTCCTGCCCTTTGGGACGCGGCCGGGCCAGCGCGGCGGCCTCGGGCGAGACGGTGGTGGACACACGAGGATGGAACTTGCCATCCAGTTCGTACCCCGTCACCTTGCCCTTTGCGTCGCGGAGGAACGGGACTGTTTGGCCGGTGACAGTGGTGAACTGATCCACTCCCGAGGGGCGCAGCCGGTACTTGGCGTCATCCAGGACGGCGAAAAGACCGTCGCCGTCCACTATTTCAAGTGTATGGCCAGGGGCATCGGCGTAGGTACCAACGTAGTCTGACAGGTGGAGAGCGGACGTCGTTTGAGCGCTAACGCTGCCCGACAGCATGAGAAGCAGGAGGACGGAGTTTACAAAACGCATCGATCCTCCATGGAGTTCTCACCATTATAGCCTCGCCTCTCCTTCGCAGAAGACAGTGAAGTCTGCACGCCTCTCCAACGCCTCCATGACGGGGTGCTCGGAAAGTGTCCGCAGACTGAGCTCGCGGGTGCCGTTTTGCGCGCGATCAACGGAATAGGATTTACGTATCGCAGTTCACTTGACGACAAGTCGGCTAATCGTAGAAGTGCCCGGCGCACTTGCAGGATCGCCGTAGAAGAACACATCATCGGCAGACCCCGAATAGGCGATCGATCCTCGCCGCTCCGTCCGAATGCGGTGCCGAACTAACTCGTTACGGATCCGGTTGGAGCATTGTGTCTCCGCGATTCGTTGCAATTTGTGTCAAATGGCGGCGAGAATTGTCATTGGGTCAACCTACAAGAGACTCAGAGCCCTTATTTTAACGCCTATGGGGAGGAAGGTCGAACGCCCTGATGGGGTGCGGCTGACGGCAAGGAACGACGCCAAGATGCAACTGCGATGCGGACCCTCGAATTCTGGGGCCGATCCCTGGAGTCTGCCCAGACACTCGGTCGTTGCATCCAATCGTTGCAGCTGTCAAAGTAGGGGCCATGCTTCGGAGGCTGACATGGAGAACGTGGATGGCGCCATCCAGGCTTTCATCAGCGACCCGGTTTTGCAGAAGCGGCTGGCCAAGTATCTCGTTCAACGCTGCTTTCGCAATTCCGCTCTCGAGGATCTGCACGCCGGTACAGCCCCTGATTCGAAGGCTGGAGATTACTCGGATGTTGTAGTCGTTACGCCTTTCGGGCAGATTCCGTGGAGCCGGCTCTCGCGATTTGATGATCGAGAGATGAAGATTCTCATGGTCGACGTAGTGCAGAGGGCCTTTGAGTTCATTCAGGAACTGTTTGACGAAGAGCTCGGCGGTAAGCTCCTCCTCGGCTTGGCCGAGCGAGACCCTGCACCTCAGTGGGAGAATCCTGAGTAAGACATTTTCAAGTATGGCAAGGAGCGTTGCGCGCGACAAGCTCCGCGCGCCTGAAGGCGCTGTTAATGGTGATGTGGGAGTCGGCAACGTAAAGTAGCACCCCCATTCTGAGAATGTGCCAGCGGAGAACTGCCGAAGGCGTCCTCGCAGTCCATTCCGGCGTGGCGGCGGAAAACGTCGAGTCTTTCCCCTTTCCGAGCCCTCTTGAAAAAAACCACTTCCACGAGTCGCGCGTTCTACGGCCAAGCGGGCAGTGCCGTGCGTGGGAGAGCCATAGGTAAACACTGGATAGAATTAACCGGCCAACCCTAGCCGCACCTCTAAGTGGTTGAAAAATCGGCGGGTTGGCCGGTTAATTTCGACATAACCGGTCCAATCTGTGCACGCGCTTGCAGTCCTCACATTCTGCGGGAGTTAGACCTAAGCGGGCATCATGATTGGCCGGTTATGCCGACTAGGGAGGAGTCATCCGCAGAAGCTGTTAACCAACTTCCGAGTAGCTACCCGGGGCAAATCACACCGTTCTCGGATTAGCGGACTGGCTTTGTGAAACATCGAAATAGTACCGAATCGTGGTTTGAGATCGATTAAACTGCTTCACTATGGCAAGCCAGGACGTTACTCACTTCACTTCGGTCGATCACACGGGTGATCCCGGCTTTTTTCTTCATTTTCTCGATCAGGCAAATGAGCTTCTTGCCGGGGGCGGGTGGAAGCCCGCGATCCTCGACGGGTTGAGACTTGAGGCCGGAATGAAAGTGTTGGATGTGGGGTGTGGAGCGGGCGACGACGCGTTCGATGTCGCCGCAAGAGTTATGCCCAGCGGACAAGTAACGGCTGTGGACCTCAGCGAGTCCCTCATCACCGAAGCCGTGCGCCGCGGTCATTGCCCGGTGCACGGGAGTAGCAGATGTCATGCGAGCTCTTGAGTTCGGCAGGGAAAATGCCGTGCCCATCTCGATTCGCTGCGGTGGCCACGGTGTGCCAGGCTTTGCGGTGTGCGACGGTGGCATCATGATTGACTTATCCGAGACGACAACAGTCTACGTCGATCCCGCCAGACAAACTGCGCGGGCCGCGGGCGGCGCCAACTGGGGCCAATTCGATCATGAGACGCAGGCGTTCGGGCTGGCAACCACGGGAGGGCTGGTCCGCACCACCGGCATTGCCGGGCTCACTCTCGCCGGGGGACACGGCTTCCTGATGCGGCAAATTCGGTCTGGCTTGTGACAATCTGCTGTCCGCTGACGTTCTCACAGCTGATGGCCGGCTGCTCAGGGCGAGTGCCGAGGAAAACCGGGATCTGTTCTGGGCCTTGCGCGGCGGTGGAGGAAACTTCGGTATCGTGACCTCGTTCGAATACCGTCTCTTCCCATTGGGGCCTATTCTCGGAGGGCTGCTGTTGTTCCCCTTTGAACAAGCGCACGATGTGCTGAAATTCTATGACGAGTTTAGCGCCGGAGCGCCCGATGAATTGGGCATCCTCGCCGCTCTGGCAACCTTGCCCGGAGGCATGAAAGCGGTCGTTCATCCAATCTGTTATGCCGGAACCCTGAAGGCCGGCGAGCAGGTGCTACAGCCGTTGCGGACCCTCACCGCACCGATCGTCGATCAAATCCAGGTCATGCCCTACACGGCCGTCCAAAGCATCGTTGAGAACTTCAATC
>Ga0335081_10020839_pt1 | contig 10600 bp, 7 predicted proteins | sample Lox_Sample_35_FD_206713 | JGI IMG/M metagenome (GOLD analysis project Ga0335081, IMG submission 206713) | Soil microbial communities from Loxahatchee National Wildlife Refuge, Florida, United States - Lox_Sample_3.5 | ecosystem: Environmental > Terrestrial > Soil > Wetlands | place: USA: Florida... | reverse complement strand
CCGCCGCGAATAGCGCCAAGATCGCGGCAAAGCAGACAAAATACCAGGCTGCCAGCCGGAAGCGAATGGAGCTGAATCTCACGGCGCTTCCTCCCGCAAGCAGTAGCCGATGCCGCGCACGGTATGAATCAGCCTGGGCTGGCGAGGCCCATCGATCTTAACGCGCAGGAAACGGATGAAAACGTCCAGATTGTTGTTGCCCACCTCGCGTTCAGCGCCCCACACGCTCTCAATCAGGCGCGCTCGCGTCACTACACGCCCCCCGGCATGCATCAAGCTCTCAACAATGGCAAACTCGGTTCGCGTGAGATTCAGCGGCGACTTGCCCCGCCAGGCCTGGCGCGCTTCCAGGTCAATGGTCAGATCGGCATATTGAAGCTTGGTGCGGCCATCCGCCGCTGTCGTTCGCGTGCGCGCGCGTAGCCGCGCTAGTAGCACTTCAAACGAGAACGGCTTGGTGAGATAGTCGTCGGCGCCCGCATCTAACCCGCGCACCACGTCGCGCGGCGCATCCCTACCGGTCAGCAGCACAATGGGCGTGGAGATTTTTCCGGAGCGCAGACGGCGCGTGACTTCAAACCCGTCGAGAAACGGCAGCATCACGTCCAGCACGACAATGTCGAAAGCAGACGTCTGCGCCGCCCGCAGTCCGGCCGCGCCGTCAAAACACACTGTGACACGATTGCCCTCTTCTTCCAGGCCCCGGCCGATATAGTCGGCGATTTCGCGATCGTCTTCGACCAGCAGAATGCGCATGCTTGGTCCTTGCTCTTAGGATACGGGAGCAGGCACTCCCCGCCCAAGCTGTGCGCTTTAAGCCAATTTTAAGGTTGCACTGTTAGGTTCTTGGTGGGTGTCACTATACCAGGAGCCAGCATGCATCATCGTTTGTTGGGCGTCGTATTCGCTCTGAGCAGCGCGCATCTGAGTTTCTCTCAAGCCAGCAATTTTTCTTTCCAGCCGAAGCCGGCCGAACAACCGCCCGCCACCATCACCTTGAAGGACGCCCTCGATCTGGCGGCCAAAAACGATCCCGCGCTCGCGGCCGCAACCACCGACGCAGCCGTCGCCCGCCAGGATTATTTGCAGGCCCGCACCGCCGTCTACCCCACGCTCTCCGGCCGATCCGAATACATCGGCACGCAAGGCAACGATAAAATCCCAACCAGCCGGTACGTTACCAACGACGGCGTGCACGTCTATCGCGACTGGGCCGTGGTCCATCAGGACCTGTCCCCTGGCACGCTGGAGCGCACCGGCGTCCAACGTGCCGCCGCCGCCGAAGCCGCGGCCCGGGCCCGCGTGGAAATTGCGCGCCGCGGCCTGGCCCCCACCGTTACCAAGGCTTACTACGGCCTCATCGTCGCCCAGCGCAAGTACGCCATCGCCCAGCAGGCTCTGGATGAAGCGCAGCGCGCTCTCACCATCAGCCAGGATCTGGAACGCGGCGGCGAAGTGGCGCACAGCGATGTCGTCAAGTCGCAGTTACAGCAGAACACCCAGCAGCAAGCGCTCAACGACGCACAACTCGCCATGGACAACGCGCGCTTGGATCTGGCGGTGCTGCTGTACCCGGACTTCAATGAAAATTTTTCCATCGTGGACGATCTCGACCTCGCACCGGCCCTGCCCTCTCTTTCCGACGCTGAAACCATGGCCGGCCGCGAGAATCCGGCGCTGGCCGCCGCCATGCAAGCCCTGCGCGCCGCCAGCCTGGATGTCACCATCGCGCGCCAGGCTTACTTGCCCACGCTGGGCGTGGACTTCAACTACGGCATCGAAGCCAATGCCTTCCTGCTGCATAGCATCGATCGGGCGTACCCGGATCTCGGCCCCGTTCCCACCCTCGGCTACATGGTCGACGCTACCTTAACCATCCCCGTTTGGGATTGGGGAGTGCGCCGCAGCAAAGTGCGTCAGGCCGAACTCAGGCAGAAACAGGCCCAGGTGGATCTCAGTGCCACGCAGCGGACCCTGGTTAGAAATCTGCACGGCTATTACGGCGAAGCCCAAGCGGCTCGCCAGCAGGTGGACCTGCTGCGCCGCGCGGTCGACCTGGCCACCGAGAGCCTGCGCTTGAACACGCTGCGCTACCAGGCCGGCGAGGCCACCATCCTCGAACTCGTGGATGCCCAGACCGCCCTGATCCAGGCCCGAAACGCGTACGATGACGGTATGGTGCGCTATCGCCTGGCCATCGGCAATCTCGAAACGCTCACCGGAAATTTCTGAACCATGTTTCAAAAGCGTTATATCCTCGCCGTTCCGCTCCTTTTCCTCGCGGCCTGCGGCAAGCAGCAGGATAAGGAGACGGAGGCCCCGCCTGCTCCCGTGCAAGTTACCGCGGTGACGCAAGCCACCATCCAGCGCATCGTCGCGGGCGATGGAGCGCTGTTTCCCATCAATCAAGCCAGCCTGATACCGAAGATCACCGCTCCGGTGCAGAAGTTTTACGTCAATCGCGGCGATCACGTCAAACAAGGACAGCTCGTGGCCGTGCTCGAAAACGGCGACCTGATCGCGGCGGCTGCCGAAAGCCGGGGCGCGGTGGAACAGGCCACATCCAACCTTCGCGCCACTGAAGGGGCCACCGTTCCCGACGCGGTGGTCAAGGCCCAGACCGATCTGGAATCGGCCCGCGAGGCCCGCGACAACGCCAAGAAAGTTCTGGACAGCCGCGAGCAATTGTTCAAGCAGGGAGCCCTGGCACAACGCCTGGTGGATGAATCCCGGCTCGCTTATTCGCAAGCCGACGCCCAGTTTCGCGCCGCTCAGGAGCATCTAAGAACGCTGCAATCGGTCGCCAAAGAAGAGCAGATCAAAGGAGCTGCCGCCCAGGTCCAGTCCGCCAAGGCGCATCTGGATTCACAAGAAACCCAGGTAGCTTACTCGCGCGTCACCAGCCCGATTGCGGGCATCGTGGCGGACCGGCCACTCAATGTCGGAGAGATGGCTAATGCCGGCGCGCCGCTGCTCAACATTGTGGATATTTCGCGCATCATCGCGCGCGTCAACGTTCCTCAAGGGGAAGCATCCGCGGTAAAGGTGGGCCAGATTGCCACGCTCACGCAGCCCGACAGCAAGGAAGAAGTCCAAGGCAAAGTTACCGTGGTGAGCCCCGCCACAGATCCCAATACCACCACGGTTCAAGTGTGGATTCAGATGGATAATCCCGGTGAGCGCCTGAAGCCTGGAACCGCCATGCACGCGGCCATTGCCACCGAGGTCTACAAGGCCGCCAGCGTTGTGCCGGCCGCCGCGATTCTTCCCGGCGAAGAAGGAGGCACCGCCGTCCTCACCGTCTCCCCCGACAACATCGCTCACAAGCGCACCGTCACCCTCGGCGTCCGACAGGGCAATCAGGTGCAGGTTTTGAGCGGCGTCAATCCCGGCGAAGAAGTCGTCGTCGTGGGCGGCCTGGGCCTGGACGACAAGGCCAAGGTGAAAATCGTCACCACCGCGGTCGAAGAGTCCGACGAGGACGAAGATGAAAACGCCCCCGCCGCCCCCGCCGCAGGCAAGGACCAGAAAGGCGCCCCCAAAGACCAGGCGAAACCGCAGGGGAAATGAGCCAGCTTTCCACACTTCCGCCCGGCACCGCCGGCCAGGAAACGCTGCACTGGACCGCACGCCATGGCAAACCGATCATCTTCGTCATCCTGACGCTGGTAGCGGTGGGCGTCTACATGGCGCTCTCCATTCCCGTCGCCGTTTTCCCCAGCACTGATTTCCCGCGCATCGTAGTGGGCGCCGACGTGGGAGTCTATCCCATCGACCAGATGCTAGTGAACGTCACCCAGCCGCTGGAAGAGGCCGTCAACACGGTGCCCGGTTTGAATCAGGTTACTTCCATCACCAGTCGCGGCAGCGCGGAAATCGACCTGTTTTTCAACTGGAATGTGGACATGTTTCAAACCCTGGAGCTGGTCAACGCTGCCTTGGCCCGCGTCCAGTCCACTCTGCCGGCCAGCGCGAAGGTAACCGCCAATCGCCTGACCTTTGCGGCTTTTCCCATCATGGGTTACAGCCTCACGTCTGACCGCATCCCGCAAACCACTCTCTGGGAACTCGCCAATTACACCATGAAACCGCGTCTGAACCGCGCCGCGGGCGTTTCGTCCGTGGTGGTGCAGGGCGGGCAGGTGCCGGAGTTTCAGATTCAGCCCGATCCCGCCAAGCTGGTCCAGGCCGCTGTCACCGTACCCAACATCCTGGACGCGATCACCCGCAGCAACATGATCGATTCACCCGGCCTCATCGAAACCAATCACCAGTTGGTGCTCACCCTGATGAGCGGCCAGGCGCGCGGTGTCGCCGACATCGGCAACATCATCGTCAAGAGCACTCCCGCCGGCGCGGCCGTCCACATCAATGACGTTGCCACGGTGAATAATTCCGTGATGCCGGTCTACACCGTCGTCACGGCCAACGGAAAGCCGGCTGTTCTGCTCAACGTCTACCGCCAGCCGGACAGCAATACGGTCGATGTAGCCAATGCGGTTCATAGCGAGATCTCGAGTCTGAGAAAAGACCTGCCCCCCGGCGTCGACGTTCGCCCGTTCTACGATCAGTCCGAACTGGTGACGGACTCCATCAAGAGCGTGCGCGACGCCATCCTGCTCGGCTTGATCCTCGCTTCGCTCATCATGGTTCTGTTCTTGCGGGACTGGGGCACCTCGCTTGTGGCCGGCCTGGTGATTCCTGCCACCATTGGTGTTACGTTCATCACCCTGCGCGTGCTGGGCCAGAGCTTCAATCTGATGACGCTGGGCGGGCTGGCCGCGGCCGTCGGCTTGGTGATCGACGACGCCATCGTGGTGGTAGAGAACATCGTCATGCATCGCGACTCCGGCCAGTCGCGCGCCGACGCCATCCGCAGCGCCATCCGCGAAATCCGCGTTCCGCTGGTTGGTTCCACCATCACTCCCATCGTGGTTTTTGTGCCGCTCATCTCCATCACCGGTGTGACCGGCGTCTTCTTCCGCGCGCTCGCTGTCACGGTCGGGATGGCCTTGCTCACCTCGCTCGCTCTGGCGCTCACCTGGACCCCGACCCTCAGCCACTATTTCCTTCGCAACCGGCCGGCCGGCGGATCCGGCCCCGCCCGGCACGAGACCGTTCCGCCTTGGCTCATGAAGGCTTACGAGCGCACGCTGCGCTTCGCCCTGGAGCATCCCTTGGCGCTGGTTCTTTTCACCCTCCTCCTGATCGGCGGCTCCTACTTCTGCTATACGCACACCGGCTCGGACCTGTTGCCCGCCATGGACGAAGGTGGTTTCATCGTCGACTACAACATGCCGCCGGGCGCATCGCTGCGGGAAACCAATCGCGTCATCAGCCAAGTCGAAAAGATCCTGCGCGATACATCGGACGTCGCTTCTACCGCCCGCCGCACCGGTCTGCAGCTGGGTTTGGCCGCCGTCACCGAAGCCAATCAGGGCGACATCAGCGTCAAGCTGAAGCCCATGGCGCCGTTCTGGTCGAGACTATTCGGCGCCAAGGCCGGACCCAACGAACGAACCCGCACGGGCGACCAGGTGATCGCCGACGTTCGCGCCAAAGTCACCGAAGCCGAACCGACCCTGGACGTCGAGTTTCCGCAGCTCCTGCAGGACATGATCGGCGACCTTACCAGCGCCCCCCAGCCCGTCGTCATCAAGCTTTTTTCCGAGGATCCCGACCTGCTGCGCCACTGGGCCCCGGTCGAAGCCAGTGCCATCAAGAAAATTCCCGGCGTGGTGGACATCGAGGATGGCATCGATAACACCACCAGCGGCACTGCCGTGAGCTTCAACGTCGATCCGGTGGTCACGGCGCGCGCCGGTTTCACGCCCCAGGAAGTGGAATTGGATGCCAGCGCCATGTTGCAAGGCGAGCCGGCTTCTCCTCCAGTCGTTCTCAACGACCGCCCCTACACCATCCGCGTCCAGTTTCCACCCTCCGCGCGCCGGACTCTGGATAGTATGCGCAATACGCTAATCGTCAGCGGCACCGGCAAGACCGCAACCATCGGCTCACTCGCTACCCTAACCGAGATCCCTGGCCAAACCGAAATCATTCGCGAGAACTTGCAGCGCCAGGTAAACGTGACTGCACGCTTCGAAGGCCTCAATTTGGGCGACGGCATCGCCAAGGTTCAAAAGGCCGTCGCCGATACGAACCTTCCGAACAGCATTCGCGTCCAGTACGGCGGTCAATATCAGGAACAGCAGAAATCTTTTCGCGATCTGTTGTTCGTACTGGCGCTGGCCGTCGTGCTGGTCTTCATGGTTCTGTTGTTCGAGTTCGGCGGGTTCGCCGCGCCCATCGCGGTGCTGTCCTCCGCGCTGCTATCTACCTGCGGCGTCTTCCTGGCGCTCCTGATTACCCGCACCACCTTCAATCTCTCTTCCTTCATGGGTCTGATCATGGTGGTCGGCATCGTAGCCAAGAACGGCATCCTGCTGCTGGACGCCGATCAGAAATACCGCGCTGAGGGCGCTCCAGCCGAGGAAAGCATGATCCGGGCCGGTGAGCGCCGTCTGCGGCCCATCATGATGACCGCGCTTGCTACCGTCGCCGGCATGCTTCCGCTGGCCTTCGCCATCGGCGCCGGCTCTCAGATGCTGCAACCCTTAGCCATCGCGGTAATTGGAGGCATTCTCGCCTCCATGGTTCTCTCCCTGGTAGTCACGCCGGCCGTACGCTTCTATGCCGGAGGCCGGAACTAAATCGAAAGGAACAATAACTATGACGAAGAAATTCTTAGTGGCAGCCGCAGTGATTGCCGCGGCGTTCGCCGCCGAAGGCTTCAAGGTCATCGGCAAGATCAAGATCGGCGGTACCGGCGGTTGGGACTACGTCGCGGTCGATCCGGACGCTGGCCGCGTGTACGCATCTCACGGCAGCCTGGTCGAAGTCGTGGACACCAAGGCCGGCAAGGTGGTCGGTCAGATCCAGCAACTGCACGGCGTGCATGGCATCGCGGTCGCGCCGGAGTTCGGCAAGGGATTCATCACCAACGGCCAATCCAACAGCGTCACGATTTTCGATCTGAAGACGCTGGCCAAGGTGGGCGAGCCACAGACCGGAGGCAATCCCGACTCAGTCTGCTTCGAGCCCAAGACCAAACACATTTTCACTTTTAACGGCCGCTCCAGTGATTCCACCGCCATCGATCCCAAGACCAACGAAGTGATCAAGACGTTCCCGCTCGGCGGAAAGCCGGAAGAATGCCAGCCGGATGGCACCGGCAAGCTCTACGCCAATCTGGAAGATTCTAGCGAGATCATCGAGATCGATGCCGCCAAGACTACCGTGCTCCGGCACATGTCGCTGTCGCCGTGCGAATCTCCCTCCGGACTGGCGATCGACGTGAAGGACAAGAAGCTGTTCGCGGCCTGCGACAACAAGATGATGGCCGTGATCGACATGGCCACCCTAAAAGTCATCGCCACGCCGCCCATCGGCCCAGGACCCGACGGCGCTGGATTCGACCCCGGCTTGGGCCTAGCCTTCACTTCTAACGGCGGCGATGGAACGCTCAGTATCGTGAAACAAGTGAACGGCAAGTACGAGACCGTGGACAACGTGCCCACCGAGCGCGGCGCGCGCACCATGACGGTGGACACCAAGAATCATCGCGTCTATCTGCTGGCCGCCGAGTACGGCCCAGCGCCCGAAGCCGCCCCAGGCAAGAAAGCTCGCCCGTCCATCCTCCCGGACAGCTTCCACATTCTGGTGGTCGGCAAGTAGCTGGGCACTTTTGTAAGCGATGGCGCGGGCTGCCGGCCTGTGCCATCGCCTGGGTTCTCCCGCTCGACCTAGCTTGCCACCAGTTCCGCCTGCGTCGCGGCGTCTAAAATCGCGTCTGGCGCCAGAATCAACACCAATCCGCCGCCTTTGGCGCGTTTGGCCACCGAAGTGACCAGGCCGCTGCGTTGCTCCAATCCTTTGTCGGCCAACCCTTCCATGTCCGCCGCGGCCAGCCGCTCCACCGAGGCAACCGAGTCCACCGATACCGCGTACATGCCCGCTTGTCCATGCAGCACCACCGCGATCTCGCGATGTGTATCGCGAATCATCTGCTGGAAATCGGCGAACAGCCTGAGCATGGTCGAAAGCACGCCGGACCGCGCTTCATTAAACATCTCTAAAGCTTTCTGCGCGCAGCCTTCGTCCCCACCGCATCCTCTCTCCAGCATTTGCTCGACCGCGCCCGCCAGGGCATGGATCTTCTGGTGCGGAGCATCGAACCTCTTCAGAAATCCGGAAAGCAGGATGTTGTCTGTTTTGAAATTGTAGTACCACTTTCCGAACGCGCATTGATGGGGATCCCTGGCCAGGGTGAATTTTCTCTTCTCTTTTACCGAAGCCTCCAGTTCATCCAGCCAGTGCTTGTGGTCTTGCGCCCGCTGCTCCATCAGGGCGCACAATTCCTCCGTCTCCTCATGGGAGGAGCGCAGGCCCAGGCGACGCCGCAAATCCACCAGCGGCGTAACCCGCCCACGTAAGTTAATCACCCCGCGAACGTACTCCGGCACGCCAGGGACCTCGCAAACTTCCGGCATGATCACCATCTCCCTGACAACCGCGCAATTCAGCGCGAACAGTCTGGTGTTCAACTGGGTGATCACCCAGGGCATCTTCGCATCTGTCGCTGCTTCCATTTCTCTCTTCCTTTCTCCAGGGCGAGCTAACTCGCTTCTCGACCAGCCCCAGCTAGAATTCCTTGAATTCTTCTTCCAGGGGAATGGCTTTCTTATTTGCCGCCATCGCCGGTGCTCCAACTGGCCCGTGCACTTTGTGCGCTACCGCCGCGCGCAGCGCCGAAACGCCGGAACTGGACGAGCTGGAGGCCTTATGAGCCCCGAAGCTCGCATGCCCGTCATCCAAAGACCCACCGCCCACCATCGCGCTGAGCCGTTGCACGATGGCCCGCAACGCTTCCGACTGCGCCGTCAATTCCTCCGATGCCGAGGCGCTCTCCTCGGCGTTGGCCGCTGTCGATTGAGTCACCTGTTCCATCTGCGTGATGGCTTTGCTGATCTCTTGAATGCCGCGCGCCTGCTCCTGGCTTCCGACATTCACCTCGTCCACCAGCGTCTTAACTTTGGCCGACTCCTCGGTGATGGCCCGGATCGCCACCGCCACTTGATCCACCTTGGTCTTGCCTTCGTTCGATTTGCCGATCGATTCTTCAATCAGAGCCGCCGTGTCTTTGGCTGCTTGCGCGCAACGCTGCGCCAGGTTGCGTACTTCGTCGGCTACCACGGCGAAACCCATGCCGGCTTCGCCCGCGCGGGCCGCTTCCACTGCCGCGTTCAGGGCCAGAATGTTGGTCTGGAAAGCGATTTCATCGATCACCTTGATGATCTTGGAAATCTTGTCGCTGGAGGTGTTGATCTCGCCCATCGCGACCACCATCTGGTCCAACGCCCGATTGGTCTCGATGAACTTGTGCTGCGACTGCACCACTAGGTTCGCGGCCGCGCTCGAATTCTCCGTGTTCTTCTGAGCCATGGAGTTGATCTCCTCGCTCGACGCCGACGTCTCTTCGAGTGACGCCGCCTGTTCCGACGACCCTTGTGCCAGCGACTGGCTGGCCGAGGACACCTGCGCGGCGGCACTGGCCGTTTGGCCGGCGCCCTCGCTCAGCTCCGTGACGGTCTGCCGCAGGCTGCGATTGATTTCCTGTACGAGATAAACCACTCCCGCCCCAACCAGTAGCGACAGAGCGATCATGAGCATGGTGATCCAGCGGCTTTGCAACACCTTTGAGTCCGCAGCTTTCCCCGCTTCAACCATCATCTCGCTCTGAAGCTGTACGAGCTGTTCAGCAGCAGCTTTGGATTTCAAGATCACTGGCAAGAACTTATCTTTGACCAGTGCGGCCGCGGCATCGGTCTGACCGGCTTCTGCCAGCCGATAGAATTCCTCGTAGGTTTGCGAAATCTGTTCGTCATCGGACTGCAACTCTTGAATGCCGCGGCGTCCCTCCGCGGTTTCCACCAGAGGCAGGAACTCTTCCGTGTGCTTCTTGAATTTCGTCTGGCTCTCATGGAATTGTTGGTTGTACAGCTCCATCGCGGCCTTGTCTTTCATGAAGCTCCGCGCCAGGATCCCCCGTTCTTCGGCCGTGAAGTCGGACATGATAGTGTTGATGTCGCTCGCCAGATACCGCTTCAACGCCTTCATCTTGATCGCGTTGTCCAGAGTTCGGCCCAGGCTGCCGATGTTCCACAGCGCCAGGCAGCCCACCGCCAACGTCAGCGCCAGCGCGGCGCCGAAACTGATAAACAGCTTTTTCCCAATCGTCATCGATCCCATTTGAAAACCGTTCTCCTTTGCTTAGTACCGCGCCGCCGGCCGCTTCGGGCAGAGTTCAGAGCCGCGGGTCACACAATTTCCATTTCGGCCAAGACCGCCGAAGCAAGAGTGCAAAGTCGCGGCGAAGGCCTGCCAGATTGAGATGTGAAAGGGATTAGCCACTACGGCGGGCGAACGTCCGGCCTGTATGCTTGCCAAGCCCGCCGCCGCTGAACACACGTCTGCCCAAGTGTTTCTTGTCGGCAGACAACCTAAGAGCTATAACGCGGCCGCCGATGTCTCTCAGGAATGC
>Ga0335081_10020838_pt1 | contig 10600 bp, 13 predicted proteins | sample Lox_Sample_35_FD_206713 | JGI IMG/M metagenome (GOLD analysis project Ga0335081, IMG submission 206713) | Soil microbial communities from Loxahatchee National Wildlife Refuge, Florida, United States - Lox_Sample_3.5 | ecosystem: Environmental > Terrestrial > Soil > Wetlands | place: USA... | reverse complement strand
CTCAGCGACGCCGCGATCTCGCAGCCGATGAAGCCGGCGCCGATCACGACCACCGGGTCGCGGTCGCGGAGGCGGGCGTTCAGCTCGCGCACGTGATCGAGGGTTCGGATCACCCTGACCGCGGGGTAATCGGCCCCCGGCACCGGCAGCCGGATCGGCTCGGCGCCAGTCGCGAGCACACAGCTCCGGTAGCGCAGCTCGCGCCCGCCGGACAGCATCAGCGTGTGCGCGCCGGCGTCGAGCGTGACCGCGCGCCCGCCGAGCAGGCGGACGCCGTGCTCGGGCAACCACGCCTCCGGCTCGATCGGGAGGTCGTCCTCGCTCGATTCGCCGCGGAGCAGCTCCTTGGTCAGTGGGGGTCGGTTGTAGGGCATCCGGTGCTCGTCGGTGACGATCGTGACCGCGCCCCGTCCGCCGGCGTCACGGTAAGCGCGCGCGGCCGACAAACCCGCCGGGCCGCCGCCGACCACCAGCAGCTCGAGCTGATCGGTCATCGCCGCTCGAGCACGTCGAGCAGGTAGTCGTCGGTGGTGCCCGACCGCAGCGACCCGAGCCATGGCTGCTCGTGCAGCAGCCGGTGCACCCGGCCAGCGCCGAGCGGCCGCTCGGGCCCGGGTTGGCGCCAGTGGACCGCGACCAGGCGCGCGCCGGGCGGCATGTGCGAGCGCAGCCACGTCAACGTGGCCGACAGCTCGGAGATGCTCATGTAGTAGAGGATCTCCGCCGCCACCGCCAGATCGAAGTCGTGGGCGGGCAGCCCGCCCGGAATCGAGCCGACGAGCGCGTGGGCGTTCGGAAAGCTCGCGAGCCGGCGCCTCGCGGAGGCCACCGCCGTCGGGGCGGCGTCGATCGTCATGAGCCGGCGACAGCGCGGCGCCAGCAGCTCGCTGAACACGCCGATCGATCCGCCGAGCTCGAGCGCCGCCGAGAACGGGCCGTCCCCGCACGCCGCCAGCGTCGCCTCGTACTTCCGGCGCTCGTAGTCGCTGGTCGTGTAGCCCCACGGATCGGGATCCGCGCGGTAGCGCGCTTCGAACTCGGCGAGCGACATGCGGGCCATCTCAGCGCTCCTCGAGCGCGGCTTCGCCGACCCGCGCGAGCAGCGGATCGAGACGGTGTTGGAGGAGGAACACCTCGAGGTCGCGCCGGGCGCGATCGAGCGCGCCGGCGCGCACGAACGGCCTCGAACCGCACGCCCGCGCGGCCTCGTCGAGCAGCACGCGGCACGCGTCCGAGATGCCGACCCGGGCCTCGACGGCGATGTCCGCCAACGCGTCGTCGGGCGCGTCCATCGCGCGCGCGCCTCGCTCGATCCACAGGTCGATCGCGCGCTGCGCGGTCAGGATCCGCCCGGCCGCGAGCGCCTCGAGCTGGCCGCGTCCCGGGCGGCGAGCGAGCTCGTCGAGTGCAGCGTCGGCGGCCGTGTCGGCCATACCCGCCCAGCTCGCCGCGGTCCGGAGCGCATCGCGCGAGAACCAGGGCTGCTCGGATAGCGCGCCGGGCCCGCCGAACCGGGCGAGCACCGGCGCGTCCCGAAACACGACGCGATGGGACACCGACGAGCGCAGGCCGTGAGAGCGGAACCAGCCGGTGTCGACCTGGACGCGGCGCTCGTCGGTGAGCTCGACCCACGCCGCGACCGGCGGCCCACCATCGGGTTGCCGCGCGAGAATCAGCGCTCGGTCGAGCCCGCCGGCTCCCGAGCAGAACGTCTTGACGCCGCGCAGCACGCCGACCCCGTCGACCTCGACCACGGTCGCGGCCGGTCCCTCGCCGGGCCCCGGGTCGCCGCCCCACACGCCGGCGCGCAGCCGCCGCCCCACCGCCGCGGCGAGCTCGCGGTCTCGAATCTGTGTGGGGGCCTGCACGGCCAGCCGCTCGACGGCATTCAGGTGCCCGTCGAAGATCCGACCGACCGAGCCGTCGGCGTGGGCGACCCTTCGCACGAGCCCGAGCTCGACCGCGGCGGACGGCCGCGAGGATCCGGGCTGTGCGTTCCAGGCGAGCAGGCCGGCACGCTCGAGCAGCGCGATCGGCTCCACGGGGAAGCTCGGCGTCGGCTCGCGGTCGCGCGCCGGCGCCCCTGACGCGATCTCGGCGAGCACCTGATCGATCCCGAGCGGCGCCGCCCTGGGCGAGGCGCTCACGTCGCCGTCCTCAGCGAGAGGCCGGCGGTGGCGGCGTGCCCGGCGACCCGCGCCGTGTACTCGATCGTCTGGCGCGCGTCTGCCCGGCGGGCGCCGGGGCCGATCCCATCGTGGGCCAGGACGATCGCTCCGTCGCACAGGGCGTCCCTGGTGGCGCGGAACATGTGCTCGGCGCGGTCGCCGCGCCAGTCGCGCGTGTCCACGGTCCAGCCGGTGATTCGGAGCTGATTCTCCCGGGCGACCTGGTCAGACCATGCTGCGGTGTCGCCCCACGGCGTACGCCACAGCCTCGGGCGCACCCCGACGGAGCGCAGCAGATCGAGCGCGCGCGCGGTGTCCCGCCGTCCCCAGCCGATCGAGCGCTCGGAATGCCGGGCGTGCTCGTCGCAGTGCAAGCCGATCTCGTGGCCGTCGAACAGGATCTGATCGATCAGCTCCGGAGCCGCCGCCGCGCGTGATGCGATCGGAAAGAACGTCGCGCGGGCGCCGGCGGCGCACAGCACGTCGAGCAGGCGCGGCGTCCACTCGGGGTCGGGGCCGTCGTCGAAGGTCAGCGCCAGCATCGGCATGAGAACCCGTTACCCGACGAACCGCGGTGCTCACCATGCCGGACCGGCTGGTTCGTGAGGCCGACGCGCCCGGTAGGTGACCGCAGATGGCGCGGTCGATCTCGAACGGCACGATCAGGTTCGGCGTGGCGGCGGTGCCGATCAAGGTGCACTCGGCGGTCGAGGACCACGGGATCCATTTCCATCAGGTTCACGTCAAGGACGGCGCGCGCGTGCAGCAGCGAATCTGCTCCAAGGATGGAAAGGCGGTCCCGGACAAGCAGGTCGTGAAGGGGTACGAGGTCAGGAGCGGCGAGTACGTGATCCTCGATCAGGAGGAGATCGACGCCGCCTCCGGCCGACGGTCCCGCGCGATCGAGCTCGAGGAGTTCGTTCGCGCCGCAGAGATCGATCCGGTGTATTACGAACGCAGCTACTACCTCGGCGCCGGCAAGGACGGACGGGACGCCTACCGGCTGCTGCACGATGCGCTGGAACGCTCCGAGCGGGTGGGGATCGGCCGGTGGGTGTTTCACAACCGCGAGTACCTGGTTGCCGTCCGCTCGCTGGACCACGTGCTCGCCTTGCACACGATGCGCTTCTCCGAAGAGCTGATCGACTCCGGCTCGCTCGATTTCCCGGCACCGAGACGCCGGCCGGGCAGGCGCGAGATCGAGATGGCGAGCGCGCTCGTCGACGAGCTGCATGCCCGGTTCGAGCCCGAATCGTTCGCGGACAGCTACCGCGACCGCGTCCTCGAGCTGATCCGGATGAAGGCCCGGGGCGAGGAACCCGATCTCCCCGAGGCGCCCGAGCGCGAGGACGCTCCCGACCTGATGGCCGCGCTCGAGGCGAGCCTGGCGGCGTGAGCGTGGCCCGCGCGCTGTGGACCGGCTCGCTGAGCTTCGGACTCGTGAACGTGCCCGTCAGCCTGGTCGCCGCCACGCGCGATGTGGACTTCCATTTCCGCCAGTTGCACAGGAAGGACGGCGCCCCGATCGACGTGCAGCGGTGGTGCTCGAAGGAGGACGTCGAGATCCCGTACGAGGAGATCACCCACGGATACGAGCTCGAGGACGGCGGTCAGGTCGTCGGCTCCGACCTCGAGCTGCCGGCGATCGAGCCCAGCAGGACCCGCACGATCGATATCGAGCAGTTCGTCGACCCTGGCCGACGTCGACCCGCTCTACTTCGATCACCCGTACTTCCTGGTGCCGGCCGGCGACGACGACGGCTCGATCCGCGCCTACCGCCTGCTCACCGAGGTGATGGGCCGGACCGACCGGGCGGCGCTCGGCCAGTTCGTGATGCGCGCGAAGGAGTATCTGGCGATCGTTCGCGAGAGGGACGGAGCGCTCACGCTGACGACGATGCTGTTCGCCGACGAGATCCGCGAGCTCGGCGGGATCGATCGCGCGTACCAAAAGTCCCACAAGCCGACGCGCAAACAGCTCGACGCGCGTTCGCGGTGTTCGAGGAGCTCACGTGCGATTGGGATCCCGACAAGGACAAGGACCGCTACCGCGCCCGGCTCAAGCGCGTCGTCGACCGTAAGCGCAAGGGCGAGACGATCAAGCTCCCCGAGGATGGCGAGCAGCCGGACACGCCCTCGGATCTGATGGACGCGCTCGAGCGAACGCTCGCGGAGCTTCAGGCCGGATCGGCTGGGCGTCGCTGACCGTGTCCGGATTCGCGAACTGCTGAGCGCCGTCGGCGGACGGCCCCAGCGCCGCCCGCCCCAGTCAAGCGCCGTTCGGCTGCAGCAGGATCTTGATCGCCCGTCCTGCTTCTTCTGGAAGATCTTGTAGCCGTGCGGGGCCTGGTCGAGCGTGAGCTTGTGGGTCGCGAGGTCTTCGACACCGAGCGGGTCTGAGTCTTCCTGGGAGCATGCCCGCAAACTGCTGGGCGAGCTTCCCCAGCGGGGTGCCGTGGGCCTCCATCCCGACGGCGTCGATCACGGAGTCCGGACCCCGGCCGTCGGTGAGCAAGCGCAGCTTGTCGGCGATGTCGTCGTGGCCGCGCGCATCGATGGTGTCAACGCCGTGGCGGCGCGCCATCTCGAACCGCTCGGGAACAGATCGGTCCCGAACACCTGCGACGCCCCCCGCGCGAGCGCCATCCGGCCGCACATCTGCCCGATCGGTCCGAGCCCGAACACGGCCACGGTGCCGCCGTCGGGGATGGCGGCGTACTCCACCGCCTGCCAGGCAGTGAAAAGCACGTCCGAGAGGTACACGAACCGCTCGTCGGGCGGGCCCTCGGGAACCTTGATCGGACCGAGCTGGGCCTGCGGCACCCGCAGCAGCTCGGCCTGTCCACCCGGGACATGGCCGTACAGCTTGGTGTAGCCGAGTAGCGAGGCGCCCTTGCCCTGATCTCACACCTGAGTCGTCTCGCACTGCGAGTATCAGCTGCTGGTCGCACATGAAGCAGTGACCGCAGGAAATGTTGAACGGGATCGCCACCCGATCGCCCGGCTGGATCTGGGTGACCTCGGGTCCGACCTCCTCGACGACCCCCATCGGCTCGTGACCGAGGATGTCGCCCTCGTCGATGAACGCGCCCAGCACCTCATGCAGGTGCGGGTCAGATCCGCAGATCCCGGTCGAGGTGATCCGCACGATCGCGTCGGTCGGTTGCTCGATCGTCGGGTCGGAGACGGTGTCGACGCGCACGTCCCGCTTTCCGTGGTAGACGACTGCCCTCTCGCTCGTGGTCGGACCTCCGTTACCCGCAGGACCGTTCGTGACACGGAGGCGCCTGCATCACGTCGGGTTCAGATTGAACGCGCCGGGTAGCGTCAGGTGCGGAGAGTTCGAACCCGGTACTGGTGCCGGAGTAAGGAGAGGGGAGGCCCATGATCTGGGTACTTGCCGCTGTCGTCGTCGTGCTGCTGGTGATCATCGGAGTACTGGTCACACGTCAGCAACGATCGCGCGGACTGAAGGCTGATTTCGGGCCGGAATACAACCGTCTCATCGCCGAGCGCGGCGATCAGCGTTCAGCCGAGCGGGAGCTGGCCGGCCGCCGTAAGCGCATGAGTGAATTCGAGATCCGCCCGCTTGCGCCGGCGGCCCGCGAGCGCTACATGGAGCGCTGGGCGGCGACCCAGCGCAACTTTGTCGATGAGCCAGCGGCCGCGGTTGGCGAGGCTCACGTGCTCGTGCAGGAGGTGATGCACGACCGTGGCTATCCGATCGACGAGGATTTTGAGCAGCGGGCGGCCGATGTGTCGGTGACCCACCCCGATGTGGTCGAGAACTATCGGGCCGCTCACTCGATCTCTCTGCACGCTCACCAGGGGCGGGCCAATACCGAGCAGCTCCGGCAGGCGATGGTGCATTTCCGAGCTCTGTTTGACGACCTGCTTGCTCCTGGTGACAGCAATGATTCGAGAGAGCAGGGCGCAGTGCAACCAGAGACGACGAGGAGGAGCTAATCGATGCAGCGCAACGAAGAGACACTGAGCACTCGCGACCTTGCCTCGACCAGCGATCCGGCGACAGGTGCGGCGCCAGCCTCGGATTTGCCGCCGGTGCCGGGTGAACAGTCGGGCGAGGCGCCCGCCACGGTCTACGACCGCGAGGCCACGGACGGCGAACGCGCGAACCGCGAAGCCACGGACTACGAGACCGTGGACCGCGAAGCCACGGACTACGAGACCGTGGACCGCGAAGCCGCATCCGGCGCGTCGCTGGGCGCCGATACGACTGCGCGCAACACCGGGTCCCAAGCGGTGGGCAGCGCACCCGGGCGTGCGACCGATCCGGCGTCGCCGGCAGGCCCGGCGAGTTCCGCGACGACCCAACGGTGCCCCGCTCCTCACCGAAGAGCTGAGCATTACGTTCCAACGACGCTGGGAGGAGGTGCAGACCCGATTCGTCGACGAGCCTCGCGGGGCGGTGGAGGACGCGGACGGATTGGTTGCCAACCTCATGCAGCAGCTCGCTGAAGGCTTCGCACAGGAGCGGGAACGGCTGGAGGCCCAGTGGGGCCGTGGCGAGGACATCTCGACCGAGGATCTGCGCATCGCGCTGCAGCGCTATCGATCCTTCTTCCAGCGCCTGCTCTCGACGTAGAGGCGGTCGCACAAACGCGGAGTGGTGCTGTTCGTTGTGGCGGCGTCACAAGGGACGTGCCGACGCTGTCAAGCCTGGCCGAGAGACGTTGGGCCACACGCGACGTTTCTTGAGCAACTCGCTGTCCGGTTACTTGCGCCGGGACGTCGTGGGCGTTAACACCGCCATCGATATGCGGGGGTAATCGAGCACCAGCACACGTGCCGGGCCGGGCCGGGCCGACGTACGCATTCGGACGTCCGGGTTTAGGGTTGATCACGAGGGACAGACTTCAATTCGAGAGGCCAGACCGGTCGGAACACCGTGCCGGATCGGCATCAATTGCGTCGGACGACGCCCGGGACGCCTGGCGGCCCTCGCACGGACCTCGCTCCTGTAATCCACGAGATGGAGGTCCGATGCCCGCCACAGCCACGGCGACGCGCGGCTTCGCGCGCTTGACCGACGAAGAGCTTTTCGAAATTCACCTGCGCGAGGGGGGTACTGCTGCTCGCGACGAGTTGGTTGACCGCTTCATGCCGTTCGCACGGAAGCTCGCGCTGCGGTACATTCGCAGCAGCGAGCCGATCGACGATCTGGTGCAGGTCGCATCCATCGGCCTGCTGAACGCCATCGAGCGGTTCGATCCCGAGCACGGCAAGAAGTTCACGACCTTTGCCGCGCCCACGATCCTCGGCGAGCTCAAGCGTTACTTCCGCGACAAGGGATGGACGATTCACGTCCCCCGCGATCTGCAGGAGCGAGCGCTGGCCGTGAGCGGCCACGCCGAGCGGCTGTCGGCTGAGCTCGGTCGTTCTCCGACGGTGGACGAGCTCGCCGACGCGCTCGATTGCACGGTCGAGCAGGCGGTCGAGGCGATCGATGCCGGTGAGAACTACCATCCGGCCTCGCTCGACGCCCCCGTCGCGCACGATGACGAGGACGGCTATTCGGTCACCGACACGTTGGGGAGCGAGGAGGTTGGGTTCGAGCTTGCCGACGAGCGACAGGCGATCGCGACGAGTTGGCGCGAGCTCGGCAACCTCGAGCGGCAAGTCCTCGGGCTGCGCCTCGTGCACGGCCTCACGCAACGCGAGATCAGCCACCGGATCGGCTACTCGCAGATGCACGTGTCACGCCTGCTTCGTCGTTCGATGCTGTCACTCGAGCACGCTGAGGTACCGGTGGCGCCGGCATGAGGGCCTGGCCGCGGGGGTGCGCCGAGCGGACCGGCCTGAGCGGTACTCGCGTTTTCTCGAGCCGGCCATAGGTAGGGGTGTTCACAGCACGTACTGCGAGCCATCGACGAAAGGACGACAATGCCCTGGAATGAGATCGAGGCGAGGAAGTTCCCCGCGTTCGACAAGGATCTCGACGGGATCTCGCGCCAGACGATGGAGGACCATTACAAGCTGTACGAGGGCTATGTGAAGAAGACCAACGAGTGCCGGAAGATCCTCAACGACCTTGACTACTCCGAGGTCGAAGGAAACCAGGCGTACTCCCGCTTGCGCGCAGTGTCGGTCGACTACACGTTTGCGCTGCTCGGGTTCAAGAACCACGACCTCTACTTAGGGCATCTCTGCGGCGAGGGCGGCGAGCCTGACGGCCGGTTTGCCGAGTTGATCGAGTCCGAGTTCCACGGCGGAGTCGAGGAGTGGTCCGCGGCGACCCGCAAGGCAGCAGCGCGGCGCGGCGCTGGGTGATGGTCGGGTACGACGGCGGATATCACCCCAGGGGTTCATTTCCAACGCGGCTGGCCTGACAATCGTTGGTGAATTGGCCTGACAAACGTTGGTGAATTGGTGAGGTGACCGCGCTTGTCCACTTCGACGCGCGCCGCTTCTGCGCGACCGCGCGGATCAGCTGTGCCTTGCCCATCTTCGAGCGGCCGCTGATGTCAAGCCTCGCGGCCTCGCGCCGGAGCTCGGTCACGGTCATCGCGCCGGCACCCGTGCCCGTTCCCCCGGTAGCGCCACGCTTCCGTGCCGCGGCCTTCGCTCCTTCGCGACCAAGGGCGGATCGGGTCGCGCTCGAGAGGTGGCTGATGGTCCGCTGGCTCCTCGACGCGCCTTGAGCCTTCTTGACGTTCCTGCGCGCGGCGGCGCGCTGCTTCTCATTGGCCGTGACCTGGCGATACCCACCGGCTCGGGCGATGAACCATCGACGCGATTGCGCACGACCGGCATGGGCAACCGAACCCTTCGATGCGGTTTCGTGGACCTTTGGCCGACAGCTACCCGGCCGCGGTGGCACTCGTCGTATTCGCGCTGATTCCGTATCTCGCGTTGAGCTCGGCGTTGACGCCGCTGTTGCCGGTCCTGTCCAAGAGCCTGCCGTTGAGCGAGCAGGCCCTTCAGCTGACAACCGGACTCGCCAACGGGCGTACGCCTTCGGGACCGTGCTGGCGGTCCAGGCCGCCGTTCACCTCCGCGGCCGCCGCATGCTGTTGCTGTACGCCTCGCTGTCGGTAATCGGCTCGGTGTTGGCGGCGCTCGCCGTGACGCCCGGTCTGTTCATCGCTGGACACATCCTGCAGGGCCTGACTACCAGCCTGATGCTGATTGCCGCGGTCCCACCGCTCGTGATCGGCCGGCCGCCCTCGAAGATGCCCTGGACCGGGGCGACGATGAACCTGTGCGTGTTTGGCGCGGTGGCGCTCGGGCCGGTCATCGGCGGGTTACGGGCGAGCGCCGGGCAGTGGCGGCCGCTGTTCTGGATCGTCGCCGGCGTGGGCGGGGCTCGCGCTGCTGTTCGCGGTATTGACCTTCGAGGACCAGCCGCCGGCGGATCGCAGCGCACCGTGGGGTCGGGTTGCGATCGTGCCCGCCGGCGTCGGCTAGGCGGCGGCCTTCTTCGGCGCCTCTGAGCTGCTGACGCACAGCCTGGTCGACCTGTTGGTGCTGTTGCCGTTGCTCGCGGGCGTCGGGATGATCGTCGCGCTGGTCGTGGTTCAGTACCGCAGTAAACATCCGCTCATGCCGGTTCGCCAGGGAGCGGCCGTGCTCACCGACGTGGTCGGGGCGGGGATGCGATCGTCCTGGCGGGTTCGGCGCTCGTCGGTCTCGGCGTGGGCTCCTCGGTCTCGCCCGCTCTGTTCGTCGCCGGGTTCTCGCTGCGCTCGGCCCAGATCCAGCGCGTGTTCGCGCTCGTGGAGTTGCTGCGGGGTGTCGCCGCGTTCATAGCGGGGCCACTGCTGCTCCACCTCGCGATGACGGTCTCGACCGAACCGCGGGCGGGAATCGGGACCGCGATGTGGGTCTGCTCCGCGATCGCGGCCGTCGCGGCGCTCATCGCAACCGTGCTGTTCGTGCTTGGCCGGGCCCGCCTGCAGCGTCCCGGCCTCGCGCGCTGGGAGGAGAGCGAGGCGCCGGCTTGGGAGTCCCCGCCGCTCCTCGACGGTCTACGCGACCGAGCGAGATCGCATCGATCGCTCGACGCGCTCCCGGACCGGTAGATACCTCAACGCCGATCGAAGGACCGGCGGCACCGAATGTGCTCCTAATTACCAGCGGCTTGCATCAGCAAGGATGCTGCGGGTAGGGTCCGCTGCGGTGCCTCGCCGGTGGGGGCGCTGTCGTGGTGTCGGGTGTCGATGACGAGTGGGACCGGCGATTGATCCAGATCGGCGCGACGGGCGTATTACGGCTCAGCAGTTGTTCTTCGACCCATGTGAAGGAGGAGACGATGCAGACGGCCGGGCGGTCGCGGGTGCGCGCGTTTTGGGGCTCTCTGTCGCCGGGACAGAAGCGGACGCTGATCATGATGGTGCTCGCCGTCGCCGGTCTGCACGTCCTCGGGTTCTTGACGTTGGTCGCGCTCGTCGCGCCGAGGCACTACCACCTCG